>Ga0102851_10000241_pt1 | contig 25104 bp, 28 predicted proteins | sample Mud3Dept3metaG_FD_79558 | JGI IMG/M metagenome (GOLD analysis project Ga0102851, IMG submission 79558) | Freshwater wetland microbial communities from Ohio, USA, analyzing the effect of biotic and abiotic controls - Mud 3 Core 4 Depth 3... | ecosystem: Environmental > Aquatic > Freshwater >... | reverse complement strand
TAAATCCAAACCCTTTTTGCTCATTGAACCATTTGACTCGGCCTTTGGACATGGCTTTCACCTCCTTTCTTCTTTTTTAGCCAAGTGCCAATAAATCAGGTCGCGAAAACAAAAAAAGCCGTCATACCCATAAGAGCTATGCGGCTTTTTTATTCCTGACCAGAACTCTTAGCAACCTATAAGCTTATAATAAACTCTTTCTCTAGAATGTCAAGGGAATAATTTGCCGGGGAAAATCCGTTGCCAAATACCTTACAGCGTAAACCATACGGCCAGGTAGTGGAAGGTGCTTCCGCCGATCACAAAGATATGCCAAACCACGTGGTTGAACGGCAATTTCCGCCAAGCATAAAAGACCAAACCTATCGTATAAGAAAACCCGCCCAAAGCAAGAAAGGTCAGGCTGAGAGGCGGGACGTGGGCGATTATTTCTTTAGAGCCAATGATAGCCAGCCAGCCCATGAAAACATAGAGGGCCATCGAAGTTTTCCGAAATTTAGAGATATACATAATCTTCAGGAGGATTCCAAGGATGGCCAACACCCAAATAATTCCCAAAATGCTCCATCCCCACGGGCCCCGGAGGTTTACCAACATGAATGGCGTGTAGGTCCCTGCAATCAAGAGGAAAATCGCCGAGTGATCTATAATCTTGAACGCCTGCTTGACTCGGGGCATAGGAAGGCCGTGATAAAGCGTTGAGGCCAGGTAGAGAAAAATCAGGGTGCTCCCGAAAATGGAGAGGCTGACAATTTGCCATCCGCTCCCGGATCCCGCGGCAAAGAGCATGAAAAGAACGAGGCCAGCGATACTGAGAAGCGCACCGATACCATGGCTGATACTATTGGCGATCTCTTCCTTGCTGGTTTCTTGATGAAGTTGCCGATTTTGTTGGGTTGGCATTTTCCCCTTTGATTTCATTTTTTCCGGCAAAAGCCCCATGAAATTCATTCTGGAAAGGGCTTTTCTTCTTTTGAATTTCCTGAAAACCGGTACCCATTATTAGTCATCATCTCATACCGGCACCTTTTACGCCATGGTTTTCATTTCCCTCTCGTGAGACTATTTCTTCGGGAAAAAAGGACCCGCCATCCCAGGTACAGGCCCTGCCTCCACGGAGATGACGAATCGTGGCCCCAATTTCACCTTCCCCGCCGCCCCTTTCAGCTCGCCTCTTCGGCATTCATCAAAAGAACCGGACCGGGGGGGGAACCCTGGTCCCGCAAAGAAACCCCTCCGGGGGATTTACTTTCACGCTCATTTCTGCAAGTCCACATTCTTCTCTGTCTTGGCCACCTTCATTTTTGGCATTCCTTTTCTTGTCGCTTGGGAGCAAGGACAAAGGACAATTCTAGAAAGGCAGAAAGGAGAGGCTCCAAAGGGAAAATCTGAATCCGTTTGGAGCCTTCACATGGGATCGTTCTGGAAAATTCATTTCATAAATCCTCCAGAAGTAGAAGATCAGGTTGTTGACTTGCTCATTTACGAGAAAAACAGCAGCCATGGCAAAGTATCAAAATCCCCCCCATTTTTTCAATGAATGATTCGTATATCAATACTACCCACCAGATCCCGATTCTTCGTATCCCTCCGTTGAGACGATTCTCCTATCAGGGGCCTCTTAAGAAATAGGTCAGATCGCAGGTGGAAGCATTGAGCGCTTCACCGCATCGGCCACCATTCCAACGCAAATCCCCGGACTCCTATTTATTTATTTCGGCCAGTCTCGGGCCGAAATCTCTGTCGAATTTCAGCAAAAATGCCTTGACTTGTTCAGGGGATCGATAGTCCACTGTGTATATAAAATCATCCTGCGCAATTTTGGTGAACGCTGGATCCTTGGTAGCTTTTTCGATCTTTTTGGTGATTATATCGACCAGGTTCGAAGGGAGCTTGGGGGGGCCCCAGACACCACGGATAAGGGTATAAAGTTCCCCGCTTATAAGCCCCAGTTCCTTGAATGTGGGAACGTCCGGGAGGGCTTTCATTCTCCGGTCTGTGGAAACCGCGAGCCCCCTGGATTTTCCTGCCCGAACCATGGCAATGGCTTCAGGCGGCTGACAAAGCCGGAAATCAACGTGTCCTCCTAGCATGGCGGTTTTGGATGGGCCACCTCCGGCGAAGGGCACATACTGTACATTAATTCCTGCCTTTTCGGTCATTTCCTTGAAGACGATATCCAGTGCCGACCCGACGCCGGGGTTCCCGCAAGTAAGTTTGCCAGGATTTTCCTTTGCCGCCTTCACCAAATCTGCCCAGGTTTTGAATGGCGATTCGCCTCTCACCTCGATAAATGCTAAAGGTTCAGAGGTGACATTGCCGACGGGTTCCATCTGCTCCCAGACCTTGCTATCATAAACCCTGGCATAATAGCGGGTAATCCAAGCCTCATTGGAAAAAAGTAAAGTGTACCCATCGGGTTTTGCTTTTAGTAGCTCCATCGTTCCCATTTTTGTTGCCCCAGCGGAGATATTTTCAATCAGGATCCTCTGACCCAGCTCTTTTTCAAAAGCCGGTTGGAAGGCCCGGCAAAGGACGTCACTTCCTCCCCCCGCACTCCAGGGAATGATCATGCGGATCGGCCTTTGTGGAAAGTCCGCCGCCACTCCGATTGAGCTCCATGGGAAAAAAAACAAAGCCCCCAAGATCAAAATTTTGATCCTTCCCTTTCTCATCCTCTTTTCTCCTTTCTTTTTCATGAACAGGGCTGGTTGGAACACTGACTGGAGTAGGCACCCCGGCGCAAGTGGGCATCAGTATCGTCCTAATTAGCTCCGAAAAGGAATTATGCCATAAATGATTCGCCTATCAAGGCTTTTTGAGTCGGCGGAACGTCAGTGAAAGGAATCGCAACTTTCACCATTTTCTAGGAAGAAAAGCCCAGGACACTCATCTCATCTTGGGCCTTTCTTCCCTGCTAAGAATTTTCCTGATGGTCCATCACCGCATATATCCGCCATTTCCCATGGTGCTTGATAAAAAATGGGCTTGGCGGGCTCTCAAATCTATTCTTGTCTACGCGGTCTACTGGCGGGGCGCCTACATTTTCCCCGGCCCTCAGAAACCCAGCCAGCAGCGCATCGAGGGCAGGTTCTTGGATGAAAAGACATTAAGATTCGAAGTCTGGGATGATGCCAACGACCGCTGGGCCGAGGCGATTTACACCATGGCCGGCGACGGGACACTGACCGGCACCTGGAAAAGCGGAGACACCGTAGCTACGGCGCTATTAAAGAAAGAGCCGTAACGTCTCTTCAGAATTATTTGATGTATCCCTTGGATTTGAGCCCTTCGTAAAGATCCTTCGCCTCATTCACGCTATCCACGATCAAAGCGGCCGTCATGGTGGCGGATGAAATAGAGTCCACTTGAGGATCGAAGTCGGCGGGTTGAAGAATCGACCGACCGATTATGCGCTTCTTCATCTTTTCGATATCCTTTGCATCCCAGGGGATATTATCTACCTTGGTCAACTCCAACGGCAAAAAGTTGATCACCATACCCTTTTCGTCGAAGGTGAAGAAAAAATGGGCGGGGTGGCAAAGGTCACAGATCGGAGCCCGGCTGCTGAGTTTCGCGAACAAATAAGTTTTTTTCTTCCCGGCCTGAATTTCTCCCACATATATTTCTTGCTCATCGGGCAAATTCACCTTGCCGACTTTCAGAACTGTCCATTTTGGGCTGCTCATGGATTCCTCGGCCTTCTTCATCAGCTGGGTTTCATTGATGCGGAGGAAAAGCTTTTTCCTTTTCTCTTCCACAAGGGAGAGATCTTTTTGCGGTCTCGCCAAAGCATTCCAATCCGCCCGAAGGGATTCTTCCATTTCCCTCATGAAGGTAGGTGTCCCGGTGAGTCCCATTTTTACCCTCGCCACCAGCAACTTGGCGTCCGTTTTGCGAATGAGAAGGGTGAAGGGGGTTGCCCCTGGCTCGCCTATCGCTTCGTAGGCCAGAAACTTGGGATCGGGGACGACGGGGAAAGGAATCTTTTTTTCGGCTTTGAAAGAATCCACTTCGTTCTGGTTGTTCCCCGCCCCCACCCCCAAGAATTTCACCTTCCACCTCAATTGCTCATCCTTCTCCACCATTTCGAAGAGCTGATTCATCACCGGAGCCTGCAATTGGCAGGAATAACAGTACTTGTTCGTGTATTCCAGGATGATCAAATCCGCCTTCACGTCCTTCAGAAAGAAGGACTCTCCTTTCCTGAGCCCCAGCCATTTACTCGGAAGCCCCAAATACCCTATGTCGCCTCGGGAAAGGGTCATGGGAAAGGGGAATTCGGGGAAAAAGTCCCCGGCATTAATTATTCTTTTCTTCTCCCGTCCCCATGACGGAGTGAGGGATAGGATAAAGAAGAGCAAACAAATCCCCCCAATACCGCATCTTTTCATTCCTGATTTCCGATTCATTTCCACAATCTAAAAAGGGAAAATCCCCCGGGTTCCAGAAAAGAATTATCTCTCCGATATTTCTTCCCAAACTGGAATCCAGAAACCGTTCGATGAAATTGTTGAGTTGATCTGGCTAAGGAGAGAAAAAATTAATCTTAATGTCCGAAAATTATCTTTAATTACGGCGATTGTCAAGGCAAAAATTGCTCTGGCGAAGGCTTCCCCCTTTAAAGCCGGTTCAATGGCTTGGGTGCGGCAATATACTTCGATAGCAAGGAATGATTCCCTGACAATTCCCAAAGCTCTGCTGAAAAGTACTTTTGGAAAGAGGAGGATTTCGTAGTAAAATGAAGAATACCGCCAGTTTTTTAAAGAGGTAAAAAATGCCTGGTCAAAAAAGAAGATTTCAAAAGAGACTGCTCCCCTTTTCCCTTCTATTCCTTCTGCTGATCTCCTCAACCTCCCAGGCCGGTCTGGGCGAGCGGGTTTTTGAAACCACCCTTTCCAATGGAATGAAGGTGATCCTCCTGGAAAATCCCAAGGCTCCCCTGATCACCTTCCACATTTGGTATCGGGTGGGATCCCGGAACGAAGAGTGGAGCAAAACGGGACTTTCCCATGTCCTCGAACACATGATGTTCAAAGGCACGAAGAAATATGGGCCCGAAGATTATTCCCGGATCATCCAGGAAAACGGAGGGGAGACCAACGCCTTCACCTCGCGCGACTATACGGGATACTTCGCCACTCTGAGGTCCGACCGTGTCCAAGTGGTCATGGACCTTGAAGCGGACCGGATGCAGTACCTGAACTTGCGGGAAGAAGACTTCAGCACCGAAAGAATGGTGGTGATGGAAGAGCGAAGGCAGCGCACCGAGGACGATCCCCAGTCTTTCCTGATGGAGCAGCTGGAAGCGACCGCGTTTCAGGTGCAGCCTTATCACTGGCCGATCATCGGCTGGATGGAAGACCTCATGCGGATCACCCTGGAGGACCTGAAGAAGTACTGCCAAACTTACTATAATCCGGCCAATTCCTTCCTGGTTGTTGTGGGTGACTTCAAAAGGGGGGACATGCTGGCCCGGATTGAGAAGACCTTCGGCGGGATTCCTCAGGGCGTCGCCCCCAAGCAAGAGAAACCCAAGGATCCGCCGCAGGCCGGCGAACGCAGGATTTCCGTAAAAAAGGAGGCCCAGCTTCCCTTCCTGGTCATGGGGTACCGGGTCCCCAACCTTCGGCATCCGGATGCCTACGTGCTGGAAGTCATCAACGCGATCCTCTCGGGGGGAAAAAGCTCAAGGCTCTATCAAAAACTGGTTCTGGAAAGGCAGCTTACCCTCGAGGCGGATTCGGAAAATTCCCTCCTTTCCAAAGACCCGGCCTTGTTCTACATATATGCCACCCCCCTACCGGGGAAACAGGCGTGGGAAGTAGAGAAGGCCCTCGAAGAGGAGGTCGAGCGCCTGCAGAAGGATCCGGTGGAGCAGCGGGAATTGGAAAAAGTGAAGAACCAGCTGGAGTCTTTTTTCATATACAGCCAGGATTCCCTTTTCTTTCAGGCCATGCTCCTGGCGCGGTATGAAATTTCCCAGAGCTGGAAAGTCATCGATCAGTACCTGCCGCTCATCCGGAGGGTGACCCCGGAGGATATTCAGCGGGTCGCCCAGCAATATCTGATCCCCGACAACAGGACTGTGGGAACCCTCATTCCCCTGCCGCCCAAACCGGGCCAAGAAACGCCCGTGGGGTCTTCCGGCAGGGAGCGCATGATACGATAGGGAGGTTTGGGAATGATCAGATTTTTCAGGTTTTCTGCCGCCCTTGTATTCCTCCTGCTCGGTTTGGCATTAATAGAGGGGTCTCTCCTGGCCATGCCGCCGGTTCAGAGGATGGTCCTGTCTAACCAGATGATCCTTTTGGCCGCCGAGGAACGTTCCCTTCCGTTTATTACCCTTCAGCTCCTGATCGACGGGGGTTCCCGGATGGACTCGGCGGGAGAAGAAGGGGCATCTCATATAACGGCCAAAGGGCTCATGCTGGGGACGGTCCAGCGCGGCGAAAAAGCAATCAACGAAGAACTGGATTTTATGGGGGCTTCGCTCAACTCTTCTTCGGGCCGGGATTACGCGACCCTCACCCTCCGGGTTCTGAAGAAGGACCTGGAAAAGGGGATTGACCTTTTCCTGGAGGTTCTGACCCAGCCCACGTTTCCGCAGGAGGAAGTGAAACGAGAGGTCCAGAAAACCCTGGCTGCCATCCAGGCTGCCGAGGACCAACCGGACGATGTAGCCGAAAAGGCGTTTCAGGAGAACCTCTTCCTCAGCGGTCCCTACCGCCATCCGGTCGAGGGGACGAAGAAATCTCTTCCCTTGATCACCCGGGAAATGCTGGACCGGGTCTATAAGAAAATCTACCATCCGAATCGTTCCATCCTGGCGGTTGTGGGAGACATCTCCCTTGAAGAAGTAAAAGCCAAACTGATTCCGCGGCTCGAGAAGTGGCCCAGGGGGAAGGCCTCCGACCCGCCCACCCCGAATGTATTCGTCAAAGGCCCCAAGACGGTGAAGATCGACCGGATGCTGACCCAAGCCAATATCATCCTGGGCCATGCCGGAGTCAGCCGGGACAACCCGGACTTTTACGCCATCACGGTGATGAATTATATCCTGGGAGGAGGTGGGTTTTCTTCCCGCCTCATGAAAGAAATCCGGAATAAAAAGGGGCTGGCGTATTCGGTGTACAGCTTTTTTGACCCCGGGAAACTGCCCGGTTCATTCCAGATCGGCCTTCAGACCAAGAACGTCTCCGCCCGGGAGGCCATCTCCATTGCCCGGGAGGAGATGAGGCGAATTCAGAAGGAACCGGTTTCGGAAGAGGAGATCGAGGGAGCCAGGAAATACCTGATCGGAAGTTTCCCCATGCGCATGGACACGCAGGGAAAACTGGTGAATTTTCTCCTCCAGATGGAATATTATGGTTTGGGATTGGATTATCCGGAAAAGTATTCCCGGCTCATCCAGTCCGTTTCCCGGGAAGATGTTCTCCGGGTCGCCCGGAAGTACCTTCACCCGGAGAACAGCATTCTCGTCGTGGTAGCCAACCAGAAAATGGCGGATATCGAATAGTTTTCCTGCAGCTTAAAGGGGCAGTCCGACCGATGAGCTTAGAGACTTTTTTCGGAACCTACGGATATCCTGCTCTCCTGGTGGGGACCTTTTTCGAGGGAGAAACCTTTCTGGTCCTGGCCGGGTTTGCCGCCTCCCTGGGGTACCTCGACATTCCCTGGGTGATTCTGGTCGCTTTCGTCGGGACTCTTGCCGGCGATCAGGTGTTTTTTTACCTGGGCCGCCGGCATAGTGTCATGGTCCAGTCTTTCCTGGATTATTATCCCGCCTGGCAAAACCGGATTGGACGAGTCCAGGGACTCATCGAACGATACCAAACCGCCCTGGTTTTTGTCTTCCACTTTCTCTACGGTCTTCGCATCGCTTTTCTCCTGGTCATCGGATTGAGCCGCATCCCGGCAGGCAAATTTTTCATCCTGAACTTCTTCAGCGCTCTGGTCTGGGCGATCGTCATAGGTATGATGGGCTATCTCTTCGGGAGCGCGCTGGCGATGCTTATCGGGGATTTGAAGGGCCTGGAAAATTATATTCTCGTGGGAATCGCCATGATCGGAGGGATATTCGGGATCTTCCAGGTGTTAGGTTATCGGATCATGAAAAACAGGAAGACAAAGGGGCTGGAGGGGTAAATTCTGAACCGGAAATTCTTTGGACATCCCGGCAGGGACAACCGGCCGGTCGCCCTGACAATGGCTGAACTCTTTGCGGGCGCGCGCCGCGCGCCCCTACAGACTCCCAACGATCCTTCTCCTGACTTTGTTTCTTCCTCTACGTTTCAATCTTCTTTTTGTTTATCCGAACTCCATGGGGGCGATCCGCCGGATCGCCCCTACAATTTTTTTTATTCCCCATTCGGCTTTCCGAATTCCGCGTTTGACAGGTGTCCCGCTTCCTTCAGTCCCTTCAGCAGCAAGTGAAAATAAATGAGCCCCCCGTAAGGTTTCCATCGGTTCAGAAGGCGCCCTACTCCTTCGTAATCCAGGGGGCCAACCTGCATCCAATCCTGCAGCCGGTTGCGCACTCCCACATCATCCCCCGGAAAGATATGAATCCGTCCCAAACCCCTCAGGAGGGCATACTCGGCCGTCCATCGACCCACCCCGCGAAGGGCGGTGAATTTTTCCATCGCCTCCGAATCTTCAAGGGAGGCAAACTCATCCGGGTCTAATCCTTGTTCAACGACCCCCCGAGCCAGTTCAATCAATGCACGGGCCTTCTGCCGGCTGTAACCCAGATTGCGAAGGTCTTCCATGGGTGCGCCGGCAAGGTCCTCCGGCCGAGGAAAAGCATAAAAAGAAAGGTTTCGTTCCTTGAATGGGATGCCACATTTGACAACCAGCCGGCCGAGGAGTCGAATGCCCGCGGTGAGGGTGAACTGCTGGCATGTGATGGCGTTGACCAGGGCTTCGAAGACGGAGGGGTAACACGGGGGTTTCATCCCCCGGAAGTTGACAGCCAGGGGATTCAGATTCGGGTCCTTTGCGGCAAGGCGGTAGAAACCAGCCAGGTCGGTCTTTATACCCAACAGCCGCTCCAGGACTGCATTCAGGTTGGGTTCAGTATGGGGGGGCAGCCGTTTCCCGGCGGCAACGATCTTGAGTTCGGGCTTTTCCGGGGGCCCCTCCTGGGTAACCGATATACCCAGAGGTTTTTCATCCAGCACCACAACCCGCCGGTAAACCTTTCCATCCCACCGATCCCAGATATTGTCCGGCCTGCGTCGCAGAACCCAAACGGTATAGTCAAGTCGGAATGGAGGAAGGGGTCTGAGGATGAGAGAGACTTCGGTCACGGTTCCATATCCCAGTATCCACCATTAGGTATCCAGCATCCAGTATCTTTATTTCATAAATCCGGGTAAATGTCCCTGAACACCGCCTGCAGCCCTTTCGCTTTGATTCGGGTCTTGACCATCTTTTCCCGCTCTTCGATGGTCAAGGCTCTTTGGGGAGGGGCGGGCTTGGACTCGCCCATGGCCGAGATCTTGTCCACCGCCTGAGTAACCTTATCCAAGGTCTGGGTTGCCTTGTCTATATCTGTTAGAATTTTCAAAATGCTCATTTGTTCTCCCCTCCCTCGAAAATATTCAGTGTGATCAAAAGGAGGTCGGCAGGCCCGGGGTTCCTGTACCCGTGTTTCTTGCCGGCCGGAACGGTGAGGGCGGTTCCTTTGTTGAAGGAGACTCTTTGTCCCTCCACAAAGGCCTCTCCATCGCCCTCCAGGATGTAAAAAATGTGGGTGTAAGGGTCCACGTGGTCCGGGAACTCTCCCCCAGGCTTGGCCAGGGTGAGGCTGGCCCTGAACCCGGAGGGAAACGCGGTTGCTGAAAGGCTCTTGCGGAAGATCTCCCTAGTCTTCCCGCCAAAAGGTTCCCACGGAACATCATTCAAATTCAACCTGTCGGACTTGCCCATCGCCTCCTCCTGATTTTTCCCCTATGGATCCCGCACGCTGTTACTCCCTTAACTGCCTCATGCGGATATCCGCATCCTCAACCGCAAAGGTAGTCGAACATTTTGGGCACCGAACAATGGTATCTTTCGACCAGGCCCAGCTGCAGCCCGACGCAAGGATCGCCCAGATCCCGGCTATGAATACCCATGCCATCAACCTTCTCACCTTGGAATCTCCTTCCTCATTGCTCCCCGGATTCGAACGAAAGCGAACTACGGAGCGGAATCATTCAACAAGATCCGTCTCGTTCTATTAAGCCAACCAGTGCTCCCTCATAGATCGAGAAGGATGCGCAGCCGGTCTTCTATTGTGGCCAAGGTATTTCGGGAAACTCGGCCCAGTTTCTGGGCAAGCCGCTGTTTGGAGATGGAACGGATGTCTTCGCATTTGATAAAACTCGTTTTGGTCAGACCGCCCTCCGGGGCCTTGATCTCCACATGAAAGGGGATCCCTTTTTCCTTGGTCGTGATGGGGATGATCACCGCTAGCCCGGCTGGCCCTTGATTGAACAGGTCCACAGAAACCACAAGGCCCGGCCTTTTGCCCGCCTGTTCGTGTCCCCGGCTGGGATTCAGGTCCACAAGCCATATTTCTCCCCGAAGCGGGTTGTCCTTCGTCATTCATCCTCTTGGCCATCGGTCAGGGTCGCATCCCATTCTTTCCGCTCGGCCAACTCTTCTTTCCATTTTTTAGGATTGTTGCGTAAAGCCGCATAGGCGGAATTGGACTCACGGAGGAATCTTTGGCGCCGATATTCTTCAATGGCTCGGTCGAGGATTGCCTGCATCGGTTTTCCCTCTCTGGCCGCAAGCTCCCGAAGAATTTCGTGCGTTCCCGGATTGATTCTTACCGTTGCAGTGGCCATTCTTCTCCCTCCCCTTGGGGATAATTAAGTATACAAAGATGGATACTTAAATGTCAACTAAGGAGTTTCTTGGGAAAGACCCGGCTTGGCCGCGGAAGGGAAGACGATTTGAGAATCAGCCCCCTTCCGGAAAGCGAAGGCTTATGGGAAGGGGGCTCAGAAAGCCCGGCTATTTGATATAGCCCATCTTCTGGCCGATTTTCTTGTAACTCTCCAGGAGAGGGTATTCGGGGAGGAAGGAATAGCCGACAGGCAGTTTAGAACCCGTCTTTTCGATCGCCCGCAACCCAACCATCAGGTCATCCAGTTTTCCCCGGGGGACGGTGAAGATCATCTCCTCGTCCCCGGCCATGGCCCGGTAGTGGTCTCCCCGGCAGGGCACCGCAACCTGGCACTCTCCGCTTTTGATCGCCGGGATCACCCCGTATACGCAGGCGGCGTGGCCGGAGATCTCACATTTCAAATTGTAGCCGTCCTTGTACTCCCTCCCCAGAAGAAGGAGGCACAGCTGAGTGGAATCACAGTACACCGTCACCACGTCCGGTTCGAAATTCGTAGCCCTTAGGGGAGCGGAGGCAAGGCCAATGTACTTCCCGGTTTTCAACCGGGGAAATTCATCGGCATAATGTTTTCCCGCATCGAGGGTGGCCACGTCTTTCGGATACCGGTTGTGGCCTTGCATAAAATAGTCCGGGGGCTCTCCCAGCCCGTAGCCCACCACGGGCTCGAAACACCAATGGTCTTCTTTCACCATGGCCATGATCCTTCCTTCCCGGCGGGACATCTGGAAAACCTGGCAGAGGGAGAAATGATGGCCAAAATCCTTTAGCGGCCGCTTGGCCCCATCGGGGATGTCCTTCTCACTTTCCAGCATTTTTATCGCCAGGGGAAAGGTTTTGAGGCGCAGTCTCCTCTCCAGCTCTTCGCCGTATTCCTGGTACGTTTTCAGGTCCGCCATCTTGACTTACCTCCTAACTCTCGCCTTGCGCGTCTGTTTCGATGCAGAAGCCCTCGTGGGTTTCTTTTTCGGAGATTTCTTTTGAAGGTCCAGGATGACCTCGCCGGCAATCCGGGCCGCAACCCCGCAGACCTCCGGGCATCCGTTCCGTTCGTGGCCGCCCTCGTGGTGAAAAGCTTCCCGTTCTTTGGGATTTATCAGATGATAAACCTTGCCGTAGCGGATCTTGTGGATCTTCTCGCAGAGGGTGTGGCCGATTCGGTCCCGGAATAGGTCGAAAACTCGCCCGGCTTCTTCCATGGCCTTGTTATACTGTTTCCGGGCTTCAAGCTTTTCCCTGCCGACCAAGGAGCAAACCCCCATGATCGCCCCAGTCAGTGCTCCGCAGGTTTCCCCCATCCGGGCCACTCCCCCGGCCAGCGCGCTCCCGGCCTTGAATACCTCTTTGCTTCCCACCTTCATCTTTTCTTGCAGAGCCGCAAGAACGGATTGGGTTCAGCCAAAATAGGTCATGTCGTTTTGGAGGGCGGCCTCGAAGACTTCCTCCAGAAGTTTCTCTCGCTTTGTCATCATCCTCTCCTTCCGTTTTGATAAAAGACGGTTGAATGGCGTTGCGCCCGTTGAAAATATGCGTCAGAAAAGGCATCATCGATCAACCCCTCTTTTAAAAATATCATAATGGCTATTCGCGGACCCTGCAAGCAATTTCGAACCCCTCATCCCGATTCCGCTCTTCTATCCGTGCGGAGAAATTTCTCCTCTTTCCAAATTTGCAGGGATCAGTATAATTTCCTTAAGGTAAACCCGCAGCTTTGCCGGGAGTCCGCCTGGTGCGGATTGATATTTCCGGAATGACTGGGTCGTCCCCCGGGGGCAAGGGCATCGCATGCAGAAAGCATCGGCCGGGTGAGCTATTTTCCCATACGCTTCGCCTGCCTACCGCAGAAAGCGGCGGGCCCTGGGGCGACCCGCGGGAACCCCCCTACCAGGAATGGACCGAGCAAAGGGTCCAGGTGCTGTGCCCGCCCGTTCCATGGAATCAAAAGCGCCTCATGATTTCTGCATGCGATTCCCTTGCCCCTGGCTGGCAACAGAGGGACAGAGGGAAGGCGGCCTTGAGGTCATGACATCCAAAAGTGGATACAAGGGAGGAAAGATGAGCCGAGAAGTCGCTTGTTTGAATGAGGAGCTTGGAACCTTTTCCCGGACCCGCGGGGCCGACCTGTTTGGGGTTGCCGACCTGGTTCCGGTGCGAAATTTCATTCTCACCCAAGGCCCTTCCCTGCTCGGTCAGTTTCCCCGGGCCGTTTCCATGGGCATACGGCTGAACGACTGGATTGTGAACTCTCACACTCCCCACGAACCGCGCCGGAACAGCTTATACTGGCACCACGTCTATGACGTCGTTACCCGGTCCCTGGATTTCCTGGCTTATGACGTAACCCGCTGGCTGATCGGCCGAGGCTTTCAGGCATTCCCCGTTCCCGGTTCCACCCCCTACGACTCCGAAAAGCTCTTGGGGATTTTTTCTCACAAGCTGGCCGCCCACCTCGCCGGGTTGGGGTGGATTGGCAAAAGCTGCCTTCTTTTAACTGAACCATACGGTCCCAGAGTGCGGTTTGTTTCCGTCCTGACCGATGCTCCTCTCGCGGCAGGCTTTCCTCTCGATAAACCCTGCGGTAAATGCCATGTTTGCATCGATGCCTGTCCGGTAAAGGCTTTCACCGGGGTGGAGTTCAACCCCCAGGAAGGCCGAGACGTTCGGTTCGACGTCTTTAAATGCAGTGAGTACCGTCAGGAACACCCCTGCGGCCTTTGTGTTTCCTCCTGTCCGAAGGGGAAGAAGCTTTCCGGCAAACCATCAAATCCCATTTGAATTCTTCCTCCCTTTTTAGTATACTCACTTCCGATATCAGTCCCATGTTGATTTCCTTATTCTCAGGCCTATTTTTTAGCCCATTTAGCAAAATAGGGGGTGAGATTGGGAATAGGAGGGTGACCCCGTTTCTTAAAGCTAAAGGAAATCGGGGTCTTTTTTTCGCGAACCTTCTTTTTCGCTTAAGAAAAACCTCTTTGGTAAAAGGAACGCAGACTTACCCGGATAAACGTCGGGGAAATTTTTGATCTTGCTGGCCTTCAAAAACTCTGCGTTCATCCGCGTCCCGATCATTTTTATTAAACCGGAAAAGGATAAAGACATGATCCTTTACGAGCACGAAGCCAAAAGGCTTTTTATGGAAAAGGGAGTCTCGATCCCGCGGGGCGAAGTCGCCAAGACTTCTGCGGAGGCCGCGGCGATTGCCCGAAAAATGGGCAGACCGGTGATGATCAAAGCCCAAATCCTGGCGCACCCCGGGATGGGCGAAGGGGAAGCTCAAATCGCGGGCAGCCCTGAAGAGGCGAGCCGAACCGCTGAAGAGCTCTTAAGAAAATCCTACAAGGGGCAACAGGTTTTGGAACTCCTGGTCGAGGAAGTGGTCCCGGTTCAAAAAGAGATTCATGTGGCCATCCGAGTGGATGGAGCGGCCGGGGCCCCTCTGGTGATGGCCAGCCTGGAACGGTTGAGTGATCTGGATGAAGAGGCTAAAGCTTCGGCCCGGGTGGCCAGTTCTCATGCCGACCCTTTCCTCGGCCTGAAATCCCATGAGGCCCGAAAAGTGGCCAAAGCGCTTGGTTTCACCGGGGATGCAGCGGGAAAGCTCGCCGATCAGGTCCATCGATTATACAAAGCCTATGCCGCATGGAACGCGCTCTCGGCCGGATTCAATCCCCTGGTCATGACCCCGGAGGGAAATTTCTTTGCCTCAGGAGCATTTCTGGAGATGGATGATTCAGCCCTTTTCCGGTTTCCCCATTTTCGGGATCTCTCCCTCTCCCGTATGCTTGACCCCCTGGCCAGGGAAGGGAAAACGATCGGCGTAACCTACGTCGGGCTGGAAGGGGACATCGGGGTCATCTGCACCGGGGCCGGGATCGGGATGGCCACGGTGGACTTGATCAGCAAACGGAGCCGTCCGGCAAATTTTCTGGAGACGGGCGGCGGGATCACCGAAAAACAGATGGCCGATGTGTTGCGGCTGGTGTTGAAAAAGCCCGGGTTAAAGGGGGTGTTCCTGAACATGTACGGAGGGATCAACCCGATCCACGAAGGGGCCAAGGGAGTGGTGAAGGTCATCCGGGAGGACCGGGTAAACATCCCCGTGGTGGCCAAGGCAATCGGGAATTTTCAGGAAGAGACGTGGAAGATCCTGGGGGAGGGCGGGGTAACGGTCATCAAGACCATTCCCACCGATCAGGCCGTGGAGGAACTTTTCAAGAGGTTGGGGAAATGAGCATCCTGATAGATGAAAAGACCCGAGTCGTGGTGCAGGGAATCACCGGCCGGATGGGAGCGATCCAGACAATGCACATGTTGAAGGCCGGCACGAAAATCACCGCCGGAGTCACCCCGGGAAGGGGCGGCTCACGAGTCGAGGGCGTCCCGGTGTACGACTCCGTCGAGGAGGCCAGAGCGGAGCAGGAAATCAATACCTCGGTCCTCTTCGTGCCCGGGCCCGTGGCCGAGGAATCCTGCATGGAAGCCGTGGACGCCGGCCTGAAGCTCCTGATTCTCATTACCGAACACATCCCGACTCATGACACCATGCGCATCCGGGCCTATGCCCGGAGTCACGGGGCCACTTTGATCGGGCCCACGACCCCCGGAGTGATCACTCCGGGAAAATGCAAAATCGGGATCATGCCCACCCCTCTCTTCATTCCCGGTCCGGTGGGGATCATCAGTCGAAGCGGCACCATGTCTTATGAAATGGCCGGATTGCTTTCTACCGAGGGAATTGGGCAGACCACTATGGTAGGGATGGGGGGAGACCCGGTCGTCGGGACCAGTCTGGTCGAGCTGCTGGAGCTTTTTCAGAAAGACCCGGCGACCCGGGTGGTGGTGGTCCATGGGGAGATCGGCGGGACCCAGGAAGAAAGAGCGGCCGTCTTCATCCGCCAGAAGATGACCAAGCCGATCATCGCCTATATGACCGGGAAGGTCGCCCTCGAAGGATCCCGCATGGGGCACGCCGGGGCGGTTTTTGTCGGAAGAAGGGGGGCGATGGAAAATAAAATCAAAGCCTTCCGGGAAGCAGGAGTCCCCATAGCCGATACCCCCGGCGAAATTGCCGTCCTGGTGAGGAAGGCCCTGGGAGTTTAACGGATCAATAGGTGCTAGGCATGCCATAGGCCCCGATTTTTTCCTTGGGGCCTTTTTTTTGAAATGCGCTATAATTTTTTTTCGCGGCACGCGATGATGAACTGAGCTTGTTTTCTCCCCACGCAGATTAGATCATGCCTGAACAAAGGATTGAAGGAAATCAAATAACCAAGCAGATCACCAAAACAGGGGTTTCGCTCGACCTGGCCCTGACTTCGAGATGCCCGCTCCGCTGCCGGTATTGCAGCGTTCAAAAGATCCCTTATCCTGAACTCCGGGCGAAGGAATGGGTCAGCATCGTAGAATCTTTTGCCCGTCTGCGGGCTATCCAGCTCATCAGCCTGGAAGGCGGCGAACCTTTCCTCCGCCCTGATTTATCCGAAATCCTGGAAGCCTGCCTGACCGTTGCCGAGAAGGTTAAGATCGTTACCAGCGGCATGGTTCCTCTGGAATCCCTTCCCCGCAATCTCCTTCATCATCCCCGGTTTTTCCTGGAATTGAGCCTGGACGGCCCGCGGGCGGTTCATAATTTTCTGCGCGACGGAAGCTGGGGCAGGGCCTGGGCCTTTCTGAAGGCGGGACTCGAACTTCAGGTCCAGGTCGGTCTACGTTCCGTTATTTCCCGCCATAACCTTCCCATTATGGAAAGCTGGCTGGCCCATCTGGATGGGCAGTTGGGAACTTATGGCACAGCGGTCACTTTCAGCTATGATACGATTCTATATCCCGGAGCCATGGCCAAGGAGGGGGGAAATCTACAGCGGGCGGGGCTAAGCCATTACCCGGCCCGGGGGCTCCTTCCTTCACCCGGGGAAATGGGGAGACTCTTCCGAAACTTGAAAAACAGGACCTTCGCCCGAATCCGGATTCCCCAGAACGAACCCCTCCGCGGGTGCGGGTTCGCCAAATGCGGCGGTATTTCCTTCGACCCGGCGGGTGTTTTTTCCTTCTGCTGCGAAGCTCCCCGGGGGCTGGGATGGAGCCGGCGGACTTCCGCCGAGCATTGCCTTTCTCTTCTGGACGCCTCGATCCGAAGCCGACCCTGCCGGGAATGCCCTCATTTTCAGGAAAACTTTTGCCATGGATGCTGGACCGGTCAGAAGTGCGGCATGGTGGAGTATTGGGGTGTAAAAGATTGTCAAACCCTTCATGATTGGTTGGTTCAAAGAAAAGAGTCCATCCCGCGGGAACCCGAACACGCGGGCTTGTCTTTAACCTGACATCTTTTCAACCAGAGGGACCTGAATCCGGGAGATAAAGATTTGCGAAAACCCATGACTATAGCGGAATTCATTCGAATCTGGCCCCGCTTGACTCAGCAGGTGAGGTCCCTCCGCATTCCCTGGATGGACCAGATGTCGGCCGAGGACCGGGACCCTTTCAAGATCCTGATCTCCTGTATTCTCAGCTTGAGAACTCAGGATAAAACCACGGCGGAAGCTTCCCAACGACTGTTCCGACTGGCCCAAACTCCGGGGGAGATGTCCAGGCTGGCCACGGAAAAAATCCAGAAGGCCATTTATCCCGTCGGCTTCTACCGGGTCAAGGCGCAGAGAATCAGGGACCTGAGCAAGGAGATCGAGGGGAAATACGACGGAAAGGTCCCGGACACCATTGAAGAGTTGCTCCGGCTGAAAGGAGTGGGGAGGAAGACGGCCAACCTGGTGGTCACTCTGGGCTACGACCAACCAGGGATTTGCGTGGACACCCATGTCCACCGGATCACCAATCGATGGGGCCTGATCAGGACCCAAAATCCCGCTCAGACCGAATTCGCCCTCCGGGAGGTCCTGCCCCTCCGCTACTGGAAAAAACTTAATGGATATCTCGTGGCCTTTGGACAGGGGGTCTGCAAGCCCATCTCTCCCCTGTGTTCCCGGTGCAAGATATCCGCCTTTTGCGCGCGTGCGGGCGTGGGTCACAGCCGATAATTCGGGCTCAACGGGAAGGGAGGAGATTTCGAGGGTGAAAAATTTAAAAATCACAGTTTTCATCGCCGTTCTGCTCCTATCTGCCTCTCTTTTCGCGCAAGAGAAGGAGCTCGCCATCATTCACACCAACGACCTCCATTCCCATATTCTCGGGTTTTCCCCCAGCATCGACTACCGGCCGGAGATAACCGGGGGTGATGCGACCAAGGGCGGCTTGGCCCGGGTTGCCTCGGCCATCAAACAGGAGAAGGAGAAGAGAAAACATTCGGTCCTGGTGCTCGACGGCGGGGATTTTCTGATGGGCTCCCTTTTCCATATGCTGGCCCGGGAAGAGGCCATGGAACTCCGGCTGATGAAAGACATGGGGTATGATGCTTTGACCCTGGGAAATCATGAATTCGACCTCAAGCCCAAAGGCCTGGCCCGGATCCTTGAATCAGCGGCGAAAAAAGGGGGAATGCCTCCCGTTGTCTTTTCCAATGCCCTCTTCAGCAGGGAGAGCGACAAGGATGACGCCCTGGAGGAGGCCTTCCGGCAAGGTTTGGTAAAGCCCTACCTGATTCTGGAAAAAGGCGGGTTGAAAATCGGCGTTTTCGGGATCATGGGAAGGGATGCCGCGGAAAAATCCCCCTTTGCCTCACCCGTTAAATTTCGTGACCCCATTGAAACTTCCCAGGAGATGGTAAAAGTCCTGCGGGAAAAAGAAAAGGTGGACCTGGTCATCTGCCTTTCCCACAGCGGATTGAGGGAGGCCAAATCCATTTCGGAAGATGAGCTCCTGGCCCGGAAAGTCCATGGCATCGATGTCATCGTGGGAGGCCACAGCCACACCCGGCTGGAAAAACCCGTGGTGATCAATTCCACCCTCATCGTTCAAGCCTCGGCGTACGGGAAATGCGTCGGGGTCCTGGACCTGATCTTTGAAAAAGGGAAGGTCAGGCAGAAGGACTACCGGCTCATCGATATCGATTCATCGATCCCCGGCGACATGGCTCTGCAAAAAAAGATCGACACCTTTCTGGAGACTATAGACCGGGATGTTCTCCAGAAGGCAGGCTTGACTTCCATGAAAGTGATCGGACAGAGCGCCTTCGACCTTACGATTCAAGAGGAGGAATCGAATCTGGGCAATCTCATCGCCGATGCCATTCGGTGGTGGGTGAACAAGCATGACTCCGATCCCTCAGACCCCCGGACCCGGGCCGCGGTGGCCATCGAGTCCAATGGCCTCATCCGGGACGATGCTCTGCGCGGTAAAACCGGCGCCCTGGCGGTAACCGATGTCTTTGCCGCCATACCCCTGGGGATCGGCATGGACGACACCATGGGCTACCCCATGATCAGCTGCTATTTTTTGGCCCCGGAAATCAAGAAAGCCCTTGAAGTTTTGACCAGCGTCTATCCCCGCAAGGGAAGCTCCTATTACCTGCAGGTCTCGGGGTTGAAATGTACTTACAATCCGCGGAGGATGATCTTCGACCGGGTGACCAACATTTGGCTCGGAAGCGAGGAGGAAGGCTACACTCCGCTCGATTATTCCGAATCCAACAAGAACCTCTACAGGGTGACCACGAATATCTACAACGCGGCCTTTCTCAAAATCATCGGGAAGTACACCTACCGGATCCTCCATATCATCCCCAAGGACCTGAACGGAAACCCGATTGACGACCTCACTTCCGCACGCGTGGATGCCGATAAAAGCCGACCCGGCGTCCAGGAACTCAAGGAATGGATCGGGGTAATGGAGTATATCCGGAGTTTCCCCGACACAAACGGCGACGGGATTCCCGATGTGCCGGAAAAATACCGGGGCAAGCTGGGCAGGATCGTCGCCCAGGCCAGCTGGAATCCGGTTTCACTTTTATCGAAGGGGACAATGGTGACCTGGGGGACTCTTTCCGCGGTTGTCGCCGGTGTGCTCCTTCTCGTCTTGATTGCCGGCTATGGGGTGAAGGTGGCCAAAAAAAGGAGGGGGGCGCGGAGGCTTACCTGAAGTCTTGCACCGTCCAGACGCGGCCCTGGGGGGTTACATAAAAGCCGCAGGCTACTTTTATATAGCTCGTGCTGGACATATTGATATAATGCCCGTGCTTGGAGAAGTCCGTGCCGGGCCCTTCGGCCCACATCGCCGCAAGGCAAGAGCCGATCATGCTTTCGGGAGTCCCGGACCAGCCGGGGCAGGTATTTTGGGCCCGCTCGCCGCAGGACCCGAAGGAGCCATGGGGTTGACTCGCTTCGGCGTCTCTCCTGGCCTCGTCATCGGCGCAGGCCTCGGCGTCGGTCCACCGCTGATAGGGCGCCAGGCCGATGGAGGCCCGGTACTGGTTGATGATTTTAACGCAATCCTCGGCCGCGGCAGGATAGGCCGATCCTGTTGTGCCTCCTCCGCCCGTTCCACCTCCTCCCCCGCTCGAACCCCCGGACGAAGAACTGCTTGAATCTGACCCTCCACCGCACCCATAGGAAAAAGAAAGCAGCATTGCGAGAATTACGAACTTGGCAAATCGCATAGACCTCATCCTTTCCAACCGGGTTAAGACCATTGAGGTTTAACCATCTATCGACTTCAAAGGAAGAAAAGATAAATGTCACTTAAAAACATCTTACCGCACCACCGTGGAAACGATCAATCGGGTTTTATCATATTGGGCTTGACGGACTCCTTCACATTTCATATATTCAATCCGCGAAAAGGGGCAGCCTGTGCATTGCCAACCATCCTTGGAAAGAAGGTGAAAAACATGCAGATCCACTTGATGGGCAAAGTCGCGATTGTGACCGGTGCGGGGAGAGGGATTGGAAAGGCCATTGCCAAAGCCTTGGCGGCGGCTCAGGCGAGCGTGATGGTGAATGATGTGGATTGGATTGCGGCAACGCAGGTATCCCAGGAGATAGAATCCTCGGGCGGGAAAGCGCTGCCGGCAAAGGCCGACATCCGCAATCGAAGCGAAATCGAGCAGATGGTTCAAAAGACGATCCAGGAGTTGGGCGGGGTCCAGATTCTGGTCAATAACGCCGGGGTCGTCCTGAGGAAACCCGCCGAAGAGATATCGGAAGAAGAATGGGATAAGGTGATCGATATCAACCTCAAAGGAACCTTCCTCTGCGCCCAAGAGGCCGCCAAAGCCATGATCCGAGGGGGTAAGGGAGGGAAGATTATCAATATTGCCTCCATCATGGGAGAAGTGGCCCTGCCCCCCAGGGCCGCCTATTGCGCCAGCAAGGGAGGAATTATCGCCCTCACCAAAGACTTGGCCGCTGAATGGGCGAAACACGGGATTACGGTCAACACCCTTGCGCCCGGATGGACCGTTACCGAAATGACTCAATCCTATTTTTCCCAGGAGCCCGTTCGCCAGTTTTTACTGGAACGGATCCCTTTGAACCGGCTGGGAACACCCGAGGATGTTGCCAATCTGGCGGTGTTTATGGCCTCGCAATACTCCGACTACATCACCGGGCAGGCGATCTGTGTGGATGGGGGATGGACCATCTTATAGGGAAGGAAAGGTCCTTTCCAGACGAAATAGATCGATTTACGTAATAATGTAGGGTGCGTTCCCCGAACGCACCGTTCAAAGGCATGATCGTGGATCACGTCCTACAGAATTGTAAAAAGACAAATTTCGTCGGTATTATAGCGAACGGGTTAAAAAAGTTGTCATAAAGAGAGGAGTCATTGCGAACGACGTGAAGCAATCTCATGAGATTGCCGTGTCGCTTCGCTCCTCGCAATGACTACCTTTTTAAACCTTTTCCTATAGAATCACCCGGCCAGGCAGGTCCAATAATCTCCCAGCATCTTTTTGGCCTCCTGGATCATCGCTTTCGTCTCATTTAATGAGGAGTCTTCTCCGTGATGAGCGGGGATATGGCCGGGTTCTTCGATGGAAACGGCAAAATCGGCCAATCCGGCCAGGAGGGCAAACCAGGCATGCGGAAGGATTTCTTTGTTGTAACCGGAACCGATCATATCCACCGCCCTGCCCCCGCAGGTCTGGGCCATTTCTCTCACCTTCTCTCCGACCATGCGAAATCCCTTCAGAGTCAGCCCCAGATTCGTCAAGTTGTCGGAGTAATGCGGGTCCGAACCGCCGTTCCGCAGAATGATCTGGGGTTTAAATTCTGAAGTGACCGGCAGGATGATTTCCTCGAAGGCCAGCCGGTAGCAGTCATCCCCCGCAGAGGGAGGCATGGGCAGGTTAATGGTGAATCCTTTCCCTTCCTTTTCCCCGACCTGGTGGGCGAATCCCGTCCCCGGGTAGAGGGTGTGCGGGTCCTGATGGATGTCGATGAAAAGGACCCGGGGGTCCTCGTAGAAATAGGCAGCGGTTCCGTTTCCGGCGTGGGCATCGGTATCCAGGATCAGGATTCTTTGCAGGCCATATTTTTCCAGAAGATATCTGCCGGCGAAGGCGACGTCATTGTAAAGGCAGAATCCCTCGCCCCAGTTGGGCATGGCATGGTGCATCCCCCCACCGAGGCAGACCACTTTGGGGAACTTTCCTCTTGCCACCAAATCGCAGGCCTTTTTGGCCTGGCCCACAATCAAGCGGGCAGCCTCTTCCACTTTGCCCGGTCTGCCATGAGGCCGGTTGTCGCCGCTGTGGAATTGGGTGAACATGCTGCTGTAATCCTCGCCTAGATTGGCCAGCCGGTAATAGGTTCTGGTAAAATCGATGTATTCCCTCCGGCAGATGCGAAGCAGGTCCCCATCTGCAGCCCATTCGGCTTTTAGGAATTGATAATGATTCTTAGCCGGCAATTTTTCCTTCAGGAATTTGGGGAAGATTTCGTACCGGTCCCCCCGAAATGGGTGGCCGGGGCCGAAATCATACTCTTTCAATTCTTCCCGGTAGAGAATCGCGAGGGTCATTTTATTCCTCTTTCTCAATTTCGAGTGGAAGCCCGAATCGATCTTGACCGGAGAACCCCTTTATGGGCTGATTATCCGATAGATACGGGAGAAAAGAAAAGATATTTTTATAGAATAGAACGTGGCTGGGGAACGGGGGTTAGGCATGGCCAAGAAGAGCGCCGGGTTGCTCATGTATCGTCGCCATCCGGACGGGCTGGAGGTTTTTCTGGTTCATCCCGGAGGGCCATTCTGGGTGAAAAAGGACGAAGGGGCCTGGTCGATTCCCAAGGGAGAATACGCTCCCGGGGAAGATCCTTTGGAAGCAGCCAGAAGGGAATTCCAGGAAGAGACCGGCTCCCAGGTTGAGGGAGATTTTATTCCTCTCACCGCCAAGAAGCAGCCGAGCGGGAAGGTCATTTCCGCGTGGGCCGTGAAGGGTGACTGCGACGCCTCCGCAATCAAGAGCAATACCTTTTTCATGGAGTGGCCTCCCCGTTCGGGAAAACAGCAAGAGTTCCCGGAGGTGGACCGAGCAGGTTGGTTTACGATCCCGGAAGCGAAAGAAAAAATCTTAAAAGGGCAGGTGCCTTTCCTGGATGAATTGAACGAGATTCTGGAAAAGGAATGAAAAAACAAATGATTGGGATGCAGATGAACGCAGATTTTCAGGATGCTATGAAGCTAAAAAATGTTTTTCGGCGGGTATCTGCGCAAATCGGCATCCCTTGAAACAATAAAGATTTCTGTAATTTCCTGTGAAATGTAGGGGCACGATGCTGTGTGCCCCTACGTCCCCCGAGGGATGATGTACTTTTGCTAAAATTTTAGCAATTTTCGTAGGTTAATCTCTTTTATGTTTTACCCGAAAGCCACCTTAAAATCGATCCTTTCTTTCTCCACATCCTTCAGCAGCGCGGTGACCTTCTCGAAATCCTTCCCCATGGATTTTTTGGAAACGTCCGAATCCTCCCAGGCAAGCTCCACCGGCCCTTTGATGTCGGTGGTAAGCACATCCCAGAGGGCATCCAGGTTTCTCCCGAAGTGGTCGGGAAAGCGGAGCTTTTTGGAGATCTCGCTGTAAAATTCATCCAGAGAACGAATGGATTTTCCTCCCAGTTTTACTTTCTTCGTGGACCGCTTTACTCGCATGGGGGCACCTCCTTGAAGGTCTTGTAGTGATCCACCGTGATCATTCTTAACCCGTCCTCAGAATAAACGATGCGCTTGGAGCCCCGCTTGCCTCCCTTGTAATCCAGGTCGGCCTCGCGCCAAGTCCTTTTCCCGTTGGGGAGCTTTCGTTCCCGGTTGCCGAAGGCATCGCCCCCAATACTCTTTCCCTTCAGCCGATCGTAACCCCACAGGTTCGAACCCGGGTTCCAGCCCAGCTTCCTGGCCTGGTCCTTGGTGACGAACTTGGGAGGGAGCTTTTTATCGTCGGTCTCGTTCAGAATTTTGAGAATGACAAACAATTCTTTTTCATCAACCTTGGGGTGCAGGGTCTGGTTCAGGTTCTTTACCACCTCTTCGCACCTTTCGGCGGAGAAGATCGGCCCCGGCAGTACCAAGGCTAGGCTAAGAATAGCCAGAAGGCGAAAGGATTGAATGATTCGTAGCTTCATGAAGCCTCCGGTGAATGTGGATACACGCGATTATTCTACTCTGATAGTTTTAGAAGCAAACCGGTTTTCTTGGCTCTTCGCAGGGCCATCTTCATCAGGAGAATTTCCGCCAAAAGGTAAGCCAGGACCAGAATGTATCCCTTGGCCAGAGGATTCGAGAAAACCGGTGTAAAGCCGTAGAACTGACGGAAGTATTCAAGGAGATAGGTCAAGGGGATGAGCGCGGCTATCGGAACGGCCCACCCAGGAAGAATGGAAACCGGGTAGTAGATCCCGCAGACTAGGAGCATGAGGCTTACCAGGGACCAGGCAGCCACATCGGCGCGGTTTCCGAAGACGAGGACCAGAATGCATACCAGGACTCCTACCGTGGCCGCGCAGAGAAAGAGCCCGAAAAGGAACAGGGCGACCGGGCCCGCTCCTGGAACCCGGAAGTCAAAGTCGAAGAAAGCGTAGCTGGCGCCCATCAGAAGAAAGAAAACCACTCCTCCCCGGGCCATCCCCACGACAAGCGAGCCCAGGAGGAGGTGGCGGACTCCGGTCGGGGCGATGAAACCGTGCTTGAGCGCCTTGCTCCACACATCGTAGAGAAGAACGTACGCCACATCGAGCTGGCAGACCTGAACCGTTCCCATGGAGACGACCCCCACCAGAATGAAAGCCTTCATCTCCGGCTGCATGGCCGCGAACTCGGTG
>Ga0102851_10000240_pt1 | contig 25104 bp, 39 predicted proteins | sample Mud3Dept3metaG_FD_79558 | JGI IMG/M metagenome (GOLD analysis project Ga0102851, IMG submission 79558) | Freshwater wetland microbial communities from Ohio, USA, analyzing the effect of biotic and abiotic controls - Mud 3 Core 4 Depth 3... | ecosystem: Environmental > Aquatic > Freshwater >... | reverse complement strand
CAGCCCAGCGCTCGAAAACGACCGCGTAAACGTGTTGCCCGTCTTGTAGTAGATACCCGACGTCGGCATCGTGGGCGACGTGAATTGCGGCGCGAACCCCGCCTTGCACTGGTTCGGACCTTCGGCTGGCGCGTAATGCGCCCATGCCGGAAGCGAGTAGTGCGTGTGCGCGGGTTCGGTCGGGGCCACCTGCTGGCACCACCAGCCGTTGTAACGCGGCGACTCGATGCCCTGACTCGTCGGCCCGTACCAGCTGATCTCGTAGCGACGGCTCGTGCCTTGCGACCCTGTGAGATCCCATGTGCTCATGTCCATCGCGGCATCCATCGTCTGCAGGTTGTCGGGATCACAGATGGCGGCAGCCCCGCAGATCGTCACGCTGAGATGAATCGCCCGATCACCGGCAAATCCATACCACTGCTCACAAGTCGCCGTATCCGACTGCATCCGGCACCCGATGATGAACTGGCCCCGACCCGGCCATGACGGCCCGTAATAGCCCGGTTCTTCCTCCGCTCGCCCCAGCCGATGCGTTCGCACGTCAGGCCAGCCGAAATACATCCGCCCCTGCAAATACGACACGCCCCCTTGTGCATCCCTGACCCACAGCCGCCAAGAGTGATACGGGGCGGGCCAGTCCATCGGATTCGACTGCGAGTGGTGCAGCAGGTAGACGTTCACGCCGGAGATCGCTCCCCGCGCGCCCTTGTAGGCCTGATGCTTCATGTAGTTTTCGTTGGGCGTCTCCACAGGTTGCCACCCGAACAACTGGGTGCTGCCCAGATTCGCCTGCGACCAGTCGAGCACCCACTGCGGCGGGGCATCCCCGTGCTCATGCGGATTCAAGCCATCGTGAGCTTTCGCTGGATGCCAGAATCGCATGTCATTACTATCCCCGGATGGCAATGGCACCATGTCCGGGCCGGGCGGCACCGGCACCGGCTGACACGTCAGGTCGAGCGTCGTGGCGTTCACGGACGTCGTGTCGAGCTTCGCCCCGCTGCATTCCACACGCGCCGTGTCGCCTCCGGCCATCTTCACCAGTTGCGATGCGGCCATGGCGCTCAGCGCCGCGATGCCGACGAGCCCGAGACCGAGACTGACTGAGTACTTCATCATTGGGCCTTCTGACTCACCAAGGGCTGGGGAAGCCGACGGTCATCACCACCGCTGCCGTGCGCCACCGTTCCGACCATCTTGGCCAATGTTCCGCTGTTCATCCTGAACTCCTCTCCAAATCCGAGTTTGTGGGGATTCTCCTGTTCGAACCGCTGCTTCACCGCTTTCCTCGCGTACTCCGACATCGTCTCACACGCATCTTCCGCCGCCTGCTTCCACACGAGATATTCACTTTTAGACGTACTCATGGTAAAGCTGACATTCGTCAGCTCCCCAGGAATCCGCCTACGCCTTCCCGTCCTGTTCCAATGCCTGCTTGATGACATGGATCATCGTCTTCTGTTGGCGGATCATGTCTTCCCGGTCGGCCAACCACCACCCCACCCGAGAGAGATGAGTCCCGATGAAGAGCAGGCCCCTTGCCGTTTGAAGCACCAGGAACCCCACCACGATACGGAGCGTCGTCAGAAAAGTCAAAGTCATTGGTCAGTCTCCAGCAGCGATTCGCGCCAGAAGATCGCTCCCAGCGACGTCTCCGACAGGGGCCAGCTGCAGGGGCAGCTCTGCCCGCTCCTCAAGGGGAACATCCCCCTCGCCGGGAGCCCGAACCGCCGCCAGAGTCCCATGGATGAAGCAGCAGATTTGTTGCAGGCCATCCTTCTCCCGCGTCATCCGAAGGTCGATCGTGAGGTTGGTCGGATCCCATCCTACCACGACCGTCCGAGTCGTCCCCACCATCCCATGCCATTCCTCCCCCGGCTTTGTAGGCCATTGATCCTCAGGCAGCTTCTCCTCCCGCACTCTCCCCTTGCAGAGCCGGTTATCATCACTGATCTTCCACTCTTCCAGGTGCCCACCCAGGTCCTCCGTGCGCCAGATATCGGGGTTCCACCGGACGAAATCATAGAGCCCTTGATTGCTGCGAGTCATTCTGCCCTCCTATTTGATAGAAAGAGCAACTGACATGCCAAGGACCCAGGCAACCAACACGATGAAAAGACAGAGAATTTCTAGAGAACTCGACGCCATGGGTTGAGCCAGTGCAGGACGAGCAAGGGAACCAGGAGGACTGGGGGGATGAGGGAAGGAACGGTCATCACCACCATCGGGGCGATCCACTGGTACAAACGGGCACGATCCTGAGCGAAAGCCAGCTGGGCATACGCCAAGAGAAGCGCCAGTGGAGGCGTGTGAAGCAGCCCGATCGCGGCGATCCCCCACGGGAGCAGGAGCTGCCGGGCATCGAGGATCTCCCAGGCTTTCTTCCGTGCCTCCGTCCACGGGCGGCGCAGCCAATCGGGACTCTGCTCGGATGGCGTGGGCGATCTCCGCCAAGCAAACCAGACGATCCCAAGTGGCAGGAGCAGCCGGATCTCGCTGGTCCAGGCGGCGGCGAACACCGGAACCTTCTCGTTCACCATCGCGCCGATCCCCACGCTGACCAGGTTCCATGGCCATGGGAGCATCACCCCACCTAGCAGCAGCAGCATGCCCAGCTGGTCTGTGAGAATGGGGAACATGGCGTTGGTCCGGGTCGACGCCAGCCCCAGGAACAGCACCGACGCCGTGACCCCCGCGTGCCACCCCACGATCAGGGCCGTCGCAGCGATCGCGGCATACGAACAGGCTATCCACCAGTATACGTGAGACCGGCAGAGCCATGGGAGCAGCCAGCGCAGCCCATACGGCCGCGGCGCCCCTGCTTGCAGGTAATACTGGCCGTCGGGGGAGATCCGCCACGGCGGACCCCCCACTTCCCACCAGAGCAGCGCGAGGAGCGCCGCGACGCTAAGGCCGATACTCATTGGGCACTTCGCGGCCGTCCGGATCGAAGACCTTCCCGGTGGCGTTGTCCACCCGGAATTTCGGGGCTGCCGCGGGGATATCCAGCGCCTGGTTCCCGAAGATCACGCGAGTTTTCCAGGTCCCGTCCTCATTGCGAATCGGCCACACCTCCCCGACGTTGAGATGCCCCATGGTATGCCGCATATCGCAATAAATGGGGATGTCCTTGGCGCGGAGCTTCCGGCAAAAATGCATATCCTCGGAGATCACATCCGCCTGGACCTGCCCGGATTCGAACCACGGGTCGTCCAGCTGTTCCCACGCGGCGCGCCGGACCAGCATCCCCGCGCAACCCGCGACCTCCACGGGTTTCAGCTCGGGCGGATCCGTGAGGCTCAGCGCGAACTTCCAGTGGGCTTTGCCATCCCCGGTCCGGGCCCCCATGATCACGGGGCCGAACGGGCCATACCGTGACAGCACCAGCGGTTGGATCACGGGGACGTTCCGCGCCAGCAGGTTCAGCAGCAGATCCGGCGCGAACGTGTGATCATCATCCATGAAAAACACCCAGTCCCCCTCGGCTTCCCGGAGGATCTGATTCCGGGCTTCCGCGATGTTCACGGAGAACTTGACGATCAGCTTACACGGGCCCGGCGGACGCAGGGCCATCTGGCAGTTCCAAAACCGGCTATACCGGCCCGACTCCCCCGTGAGAATGCCGATCGTTCCCAGCCGGCGTTCGCCATTCGGCCCCACACCAGGGGCATTGCCATCCGGTTGTTCCATCGCTCTCCACCACTCGAATCAGAGGATTAAATCGCTGCCCACCACGGGTGACCGGGACGATGAGCCTCCGGCAGTGCGGGCAGCTCGACACGGTTTGCACTGGCTCCGCTGTTTGTCGAAGCGGTCCAGTGGTTTCATCTTGAGGCATTTTGTGCATCGACGCGATCCATCACTCTCCACCCCCCATTTCACCCGGGCCCGCTTTCCAATCTGCGTCCCCCCGACATAGTATTCGCCGTCCTTGAGCGGACGGGGCTTGAACTGGTCAGACGTTTTCACGTGCCACCACCTCCATCTCCGCCCAGGAACGCCCTTGTTTGACTTCGCAGCCGATGCGGAGGCCATTGAGGAGCGGAATTGGGCGAGTCAGCGTTTGAATCAGCCATTCGATGGCGTGATCCGCGAGGTCGATCGGAACGTCTAAGGCAATGGAATCGTGGATGGAGACGATCGCCGGGGCATAGGGCATCCATTCGGAGCTGCCCAGCAGCACGAGGCTATCGCGCATGAACGCGGCGGCGCTGGACTGCGGCAGGAACGCCACGCACCGCTTGGCATCCGGGCCCGGTACGATCTCGCCTTTGTCGTTCTTCTCAAAGACCTGATAGAAGTAATGCCGATACCCCCAGGGGTTCTTCAAGAACGTCTGCTTGTGCGCGAGGGTGCGGATTTCATGTTGCCAAGGGGCGAGCCGTGGGCACGCCTTGAAATACGTGGCCTGTGCGTAGGACGCGTCCCGTTCCGTCCGGAACACCTCCGGATATTGCATCACCATCATCTTCGGGGACATCCCGTAGTTCGTCCCATGCACCACCCGCTTGTTCCGCTCCCGGTTCTCCGCGTAGCGGGGGTCTTTCCGGTATCCCTTGAGTGCGGCCGGATCAAATTCCAACCCCATCTCCACGCACGTCACGTAATCGTGGATCCCGGTGCGGGCCAGCCGGATGTATTCCGCGTCATCCATGAAGAACCCGCTCATCACGGCTTCGATGGCGGAGGAATCGGCCTCCACGAAGACGTGCCCGGGGCGGGGGACAATGGTTTCCCGGATCGCCCGCGCATGGCGATTGTTCGAGCCCCGGGAGACGTTCTGCAGATTGACGTTCCTCGAAGAGAGCCTGCCCGTCGAAGGGGCGAAGGAATAGGTCGTATAGATCAGCCCATGGGAGTCGGGGGTATACCCATCCACGTAGGTGCCCAGGGTCTTCGTCAGCTCTGACAGCTCTTGGGACAGGGCGTAGATCGGGTGGGTGGCGCCGAACCGCTTGATCAGCGCAGCCTTGACTTTCTTATCGAGCTGCTCAGAGCCGGTCTTGTAGTTCTCCCCGATGGGATGCCCCTGATCCTTGGCATACCGGATGAGCTGTGGGGAGGACACGGGGTTAAAGCCAGCCTCTCCTACTGCCTCCAGGAGGGTCTCTCCTGAGAGCGTGCTCCACTCCGGTTCCCACTTGAACTTCGTGCAGGGCTCTTCCACGAGCTTCTTCATCCCTGTGGGGCATTTCCTCTGGAAGTGGACGGTGTTCGCGTTCCGGGCGCCACAGACATCGCACACGCTGACCGTGCGAGTTGCCGCCACTTCCACGAGGGGGGTCTTCCCCTTTGGGGGGCGAATGTATAGCTTCTCTGCTTTGTTCAGGGGGCCGACCATGCCCTGAGCCTGGATCAAGAGCTGGTCTCTGCGTTGGAGCAGCTCTGCCCGGAGGGCATCCTGTCGTTCACGGTCGATCCGCACGCCGTTGCGTCGCCCCGCTCTGAACAGGATGGGATGGAGGTTCACGATATGGTCTTGGAAGAGATCCCACTGGCCCCGTTCTTTGAGATCCCGCTCGATCCCCAGCATGCAACGGAGGGCGGCGTCCGCGTCCATGGCGTTGTAGCGGGCGGGCTCTGAAGAGCCGAGATGTTTCCACGCACCAAGTTCCGCCGCGTAGACGCTCGTCACTGCCTCCAACCCACGAGGGAGATCGCTCTGGAGAAGGTGCCACCCCCACATTCCATCGAACACGGGATTTTTTATTCGCATCCCGTTGGCCTCTAGGATGGGCACATCGAAGGCATAGCCATTCCAGACGACATGAGCCGCCCCGGGATACGACAGAATCCTCCGGATCACGGGCAGGTATTCCGGGCTCCACTGCACGCTCATCGCGTAGCCGGGGGTAAAGCAGAAGGACATGCGGAGGATCTGGGTGGAGCCGATTTCCTCATCCAGATCCTCATCTTCCGAGGCTTTCAGCTTCCCCGGGGTTTCAATATCCACGCTCAGATAAGACGTGCGCTTCTGGTCTACCGCGTTTTCATACTCCACCGCGAAGATCGCGGCTTCCGACGGAGAAGGGTCTAGCCGATAGCGAGCCGTGGTTTCCCGTTCATATCCGTGTTCCGCGATGTCTACCGCGCGCTTCAAATCCAGGATCACCATCCCGGTCAGCTTCGCCGTTTCAACTTGCCCCTTCCTAGGAAGCAGATGGGAAGGATGATACGTCGGGACGATCCACGCGCCCGATTCGTGGAGAATGGGGTATCCGCGGTAGCGGCCAATCCCGGAAACCTTCGCCAACCTGCGAAGGGGGATATTTCCTAACGCAACAATGACCTTGGGACGCGTAAGACGGATTTCTTCGTCGAGGAGGGGGGCGCAGGTGCCGATGGCGGCATGCTCGTAAGGTGCACCGGCCAGATAGTTCCTCGGGGGGCGGCAGCAGAGGACGTTGGCCACCCGGAAACGAGCGCGGTCAATCCCAGCCCGGCCAAGCAGGCGATCCAGCATCTTCCCAGCAGAGCCCACGAAGGGCTTGCCCAGCCGGGCTTCGGTCTCACCAGGTGCCTCCCCGACGAGGAGGATCTCCGCAGGCTGAGGGCCGTCCCCTCTGACCCACCCGGCTCCGATCGTCCGAAGAGGACACTCCCGACAGGGGCTGTCCGGTTTTCCCATGAATTCCACGCTCCTCCACCGGCATCCAATTAGAGCACATCATTTTCCCCACTTCAAGGCCAGGAGGGGGCCCGAATGCATGAACGGAGAAGGAGTTAAGGAAACCCCGTTCACGGTTCGAGCCCCCTGACGCCAGCCTCGGAAGAGCCGTCTTTCTTTGGCTCTTACCGTCTCTTCGACGACGGAATGTACCGATCGATGGTGATCCGGGCTTCGAGGATGTCCCCGCTGGGCCCCTCAACCTCAGGCAGATACGTGCCATCCGGCGCTTGCCGGAAGTTCGCCATCCCCTTGATGGTCGCCAGCTTCCTGAGCGCCTTCTGCTCAGGGCTCTTGTTCACCATCGAGCCGCCGCCATGTTCATTGAAGTAGACGCTGTCGAACGCCTCCCAGACCAGCTTCACCCGGAAGGGAATGCGCTGATCCATTGCCTTCTGCAAGATCTGACCCGCCTCAGTCAACGTGGTCCACGTGGCGGTATCATCGATCGAACGCAGGAGATCGCCCAACCCGCTGACCTTGACGCCATTGCGCAGGAACGTGGTTGTCCAGATCCGGAGGTTCCGGATATACCGGGGCTTCCCGTCCTCGCCCATCTCCAGCGTTTCGCACTGAAGCACGATCGCTTTCCCATCCCATTCCTTCGTCTCCCGATTGCGGCTCACGTCCCAATCGGTGATGACGAGGTCATACATCCCCTCCGGGACGAGCATGGGAAGGGATCCGTCAACGTAGGCCTCTGGCGTGGCCACTTCCACATCCACGTGCAGTCGATCCAGTTCGCTAAGTGTTACCATGGGTCTTGTCCTTCTTCGCTGATTCTCTGAGTCGCTTGTAGTAGTCAACGGGGTCAGGATCCACCAGATACTCAGGGAATGATCCTGCCCCAACCCCCACCGGCAGGCGGGTATTGGCGAAGTACTGCACGAAATGAGAGCCGCTCGGATCGTAGTGGCTCCTCGTGTAGGCCCTCCGCTGCATCACCACCTGGTCTACCGGCTTCTTCGTGACCGGATCGGTCTGCTTCACGGTATGTCGAACCGGCAGCAGATGAATCGTGTTCCCAAACGACGCTCCGATCTTCGTCGTCAGGACCTTACCCGCGACATCTGGACCAATCCACACCTCCCTTGTATCCTCATCGTCAACCTTGCGCTCGTGGGCGGTCCACCCCACGTGCACAGGCAGAGCACGCGTGCGTTCGATGCAGTCGAGGATCCGTCGTTGCGTGAAGGCGTAATGGGTGCGGGCGTTCCCGCCGAACTTCAACGCCCCATCCGTGAGACGGAACGACGCATCGTTGTTGAGCATTTCTCCTCTCGCCATCCGGTTCGCCAGCCCTCCCTCCCGATCGCCCATGATGTAATCCGCCATCACGGACATCCCTTCATAGACGAAGAGGCCGTAATGCGCCAGTTCATCAGCGGTGGGCGGAAGCAGCTTTGAATTCGGCTCTTCCACGTCTTGCGGCCACCAGCCCTCAGCGATTTTCTGGGTGACCTCTAACGGGTGATCCCAGAGGTTATAATGCATTACCTCGACGAAGTCGTCTACCTGGCTCACGTCGATGGTCGTGCCGCCGCCGTCGCCCAGATACCACCGGGTTTTCTTTCCCGTGGTCTCGTGGAGGTGAATCGCCACTCTGATCCACCAGCTGGTTTTTCCGCTTGAGGAGATCCCGTAGACGAGATCCCTCACGTACTCGCGTCTCTTGGTTGTGTTGGTGTTGGGCATAGGGTTGTGTCATGTGCGTGTCTTCGGGATGCATGCCGTGCAAACGGGCGGCATCCTCGAACGCTTCACGCGTGTGATCTTTGCAGTACCCGCGCTTTCCTCCGACCATTCGTAACGCCGGGATCCGGCAGCAAATCGTGCAGCGCATACTCCTCCACTTCATAAAGGCGCCGTCTCGCCAGCGGCGACGGGGCATGCACCCGCTGTTCCCAGCGCCTGACCGTTTCCGGAATGACGCCGACGACCTCCGCGAATTCATCTTTCGTGAAATCAAGCATCTCTCGCAGTTCCCTTGGACTGTGCATGTGGTTTCCTCCTCCACCGCCCCTTGTTATGCATGTCTTGCAAGTTCTCTGCCTGCGTCCCAACCCGCAAATGATGCGGGCTTACGCATTTTCTGTTGTCACACGAGTGGAGCAATACGAGCCCGGAAGGAATCTCTCCCTTGTAGACCACGTAGAGCACCCGGTGTGCGAGGAACAGCTTCCCTCCCACGGAGACGTGGCCGTAGCCATCGTACGTGCGGGAGCCTTGCCATTCCCAACATTCGTGCTCCTCATCATCGGGGATTACCGTCTTACCGAGGACCCGTGTAATGACCTTAGGCGTGATCTCATACACCACGACCTCTATTTCAGGCTCTTCCTCATCCACGGCGGAACCATCCAATGCTCATCGTGAGCGGATGTGCCTTGTCTTGCGGACCTCTCACCAGCTGAGGAGAGAAGTCATCCCAGCCATGGTCGCGCAGGAACTCCACGCATTTCACAGGAACCGGGAAATCCCGATCATCAAAGAGGAACGTCTTGATCCCAGGAGTCGCGTGGACCATCTGCGTAAAGCGGAACTGTTCGTTGCCGTGATCCCCGTCATAGAACACGGCGTCCAACGGAGGCAGCCCGGTGAGCAGTTCCGAACGCTGGATCTGCACCTCCACGCGGGGATCCGGGAAGCGATCCCATTGGTTCTTGAAGAACACGTTGGGGTCGGTTGCGGGCACCCATGGGTCTGCGCAATGGGCGTCGAGGGTGATCAGCTTCCAGTGCACGAGGAGCGACTGCTGTAGGGTTCTCACAATTCCCATCGTGGAGAGCCCGTAGTAATGCCCGACCTCCAGCATCCGGAAGCCCTCCCCACGTTCCCTTGCAATGAGCCCCGTGATTTCCATCAGGAAGGCCAGCTCTGCTTCAGAAAGCAGTCCTCCCTGGGAACCCCAATTGCCGAGTGCGCGGATTTCCCTCGCCTTCACGGCAGACAATCCTGTTCTGCAGTCATACGTCCTCCGTGAGTTCCACGATTTTATGATGATCTTCCCGGCGCTGGTAGAGCCCAGAGCCAAGGGGGTCCTGTTCAATCTCCTCCCGGAAGCACAGCGGCTCAAAGGGGCACGGATGCCCCCAATACCGGAAGCAATGCTCGTCGTTCATGGGGAAGAGCAGGTCGGGATCCGCCCCCCGTGCGACTTGGTCTAGGGCAAAGGCCCTGTCCTTTTCTACCACAATCGTCTGTCGGCGCCAACGTTCCAAGTGCCTGCGGTTCGGCCGGATGGGCGGGACGGGAGCGAACAGGGCCGAGCAGTCTTCCACAGTCATGACCTGTTCCACCCATTCTTTGATGGGCATTTCCTCAAAGGTCGCTATCTTGTACCAGCCCTTTGCCGCCTGATACCGAGGGCTATACTCCCCCGCCACCACATGCTTGTAGCCATAGCAGAGGGGGGAGAACTGGATTTTCTTCCCATTAAAGGGACTCCGGGCGGCTTCGTCAATTTTCCGGCGCCCTTTGAGGATCCCTTCAATCATCACCCCCTCGCAGCGTTCGTGGAGCATTTCTTCCACGGCCAAGACGTTCGCCAAGATCTGCGTGTTATGCTCCCATTGCTTGATCCATTCGTCGCCCCCGGTGGTCGTGGTCTTCCATTCCACGTAGAAGAGTCCGCCGTCGGTTTTCCTCCGGGCTAGCACATCGCACCGTACCTGATCAATAATCGTGGCTTCCGGGTCGAGGGGCCACCGGAGTTCCTTCTCGACGGCCAGAAAGTCAAACTGGGCTTGCAATTGGGGGAGCCGAATCCGCAGCCATGCCCGGATCGTCCCTTCCAGGAGGGTGCGTTGTTCGCGGATGAGCCACTCCAGGCCTTCCGGGTCTTCATTCGCCACGCCCAAGGCCTTGACCTGCGCCGCATACTCGGCAAGCACCTTGCTTATTGCTGCTTCTGGAGGGGTTCCCGTGAGGATGGCTGCCAGAATCTCATGAACGGCGATGCCGTTGGCGAGGGGGAGCGCCAGCGTCACCGGCTCCAGCCCCGTTCCATCCCAGTCATACGTGAGATACCCGAGTCGTTGGCAGTTGGCGTAGGCGACGATGCGCGATCGTGAGGTGAGAATCGTGTCCATACCCATCGAGATTGGCAATGATAATGCCAAATGGAAAGACGTGCTTTTCTCCTCCAGTCGGGGCGATTGGGAAACGCCCCCGGAGATCTTTGCGGAATGGCAGAAGGAGTTCGGATTTACGACGGATGCCGCGGCGAATGCCGAGAACGCTCTCTGTGCGGAGTATTACGACGATGCCTTGACACAGAAGTGGCGGGGGAGGGTGTTCTGCAATCCTCCCTATGGGAGGCTAGTCGGATCGTTCGTGAAGCAAGCATGGTACAGCGTTTACATCTGGGAATCCGCGGACCTTGTCATGTTGCTCCTCCCTGCCCGAACGGATACCCGATGGTTTCATGAGTTCTGCTACCGCGCGGATCAGCGAACGGAGATTCGCTTTCTGAAAGGACGGATCCGCTTCAGGATGAAGGGGATCGCCGGGAACCCTGCACCGTTCCCTTCGATGTTGGTGATCTTCCGGCGTTAGCGATGGCACGCTTCCACGAGTTCGAGTCGTATCTGGCGCTGCCGCGTGCGCCTGAAGCGTGGATCATCGAGGATGTACTGCCGACAGGAGGATATGTCAATCTCTTTGGCAAGCCGAAGGTTGGGAAGTCTTACTTGGCGTTGCAGCTGGCGCATGCCATTGCGACGCCTTCCGTCAATGAATGGATGGGATTTGGAGTGCGCACCCATGGACCCGTGGCATATTTACAGGTGGATACCCCGAGGACGGTGTGGACAGAGCGTTTGGAGGAGGTCCGACCCAAGCTGGACCTTTCTGGTGTGTTCTTTGCTGACGCGGATTCGGACGAGCTGCCCTACCCCTTCAACATTCTGGGTGATGGGAACACGTGGCTCAGAGCGGCGCTGGCGGCAATGGATCCGCCGCCCGTTCTGCTCGTGATTGACACGATCAGGGAGGTTCATGACCAAGAGGAGAACTCTTCATCAGAGATGAAGAGAGTCATCGCTGCGCTGAGGGCCGCGGCGCGTAATCCGGCGATCCTGCTGCTTTCACATGCCCGGAAGAGTAGTCCCAATGGGTTTCAGATGGATGTCACGGATGAGAACCGGGGCAGCGGATATATCGCTGGAAGGATGGATTCGATTCTTCATCTGACGGAGCGAACGCTGACCGCGAAGGGCAGGGCCCTCGAACTCCATGCCATTGGGGTGGCGATGGATCCGGAGTACCACCTGTTTTCCATGGCGGATTCCTTCCATGCCAAGGCGATAGAGTTAGTGCAGAACCGGAAGGGGGAGAGCCTCAGAGAGCTGGCGCGGAAGCTCAAAGATTGCTTCCCAAAGAAGAGTGAGGGGGCCTGTTGGAGCAAGATCCAGAGGGCGTCGAAGACGGTGAAATGACCAGGATTTTCACCCCGCCACAAACGCGGCCCGTCCGGGCGCCCCGCCACAAACGCCGAAAGCCTGCTGACCACCGGACGGGGGCGCTAGCCCCGTTTCCGCACTCATGCTGCATCCTTTCCGGGGAAGACGCGGGATCCTCCGCGCCTCCCCCTTGAAGAGTGTGAGAACCTTCTTGTGCCTACTTCGCCAGGCGCAGCGAGAGCTGGGCGATCAGGCCGTCGAACGCGATCAGCATCATCTCCCGGGCATCCACGAGTGTCCGCAGCCGATCGGCGTCGTCAATCCGTGACTGCAGCCGCGTGTGCATGGCTTCGTTGATCTGCTGTTCTTGCCGCTTCGCTGCACGCCTGGCCCTCTTCGCGATTGACGCAGGCTTCACGGGGTCGGGCTTCGCCACCTCTGTCATCGTCTGGGTCTTCAGCCACTTCATGTAGGCGACCGCTACGGACGAGAGCTTGCAATCGACGCCGGCTTTCAAGAGCGTATCGAAGATCTCCTGAGCCACGTGGATACGCGGCTCTCCATCCGCGGGCAGTCTGCCGTACTTCGCGATTCCTTCGTTGATGGTCATAGTGTCTCCGGGTAAGACGAATGGAAACCGGTCAGATCCTCGCCGTTGATGCTGTGTGAGGTCGGGCGCTGGTAGAGCCGCCTGACGGTGCCGCTCTTGGGCGTTCCAACCACGGTGTACCGCTGGGTGTGAACGGTCTGTCCCTCCTTGGTAATCTCAATCACGACGAGCGCATCGGAGCGGCCAGTGCTATCGGTTTGCAGGCCAAAGCCACAGCAGGCTGTGCATGTTGAACGCTCTGGCTCTTCTCCCAGGCATTCCGGGCACGGTTTCCCATCCTCCAATGGGGTGACGTAGCCGTCGTAGAGAAAGCGGATCGCGGTCACGCCCGGGAAGACCTCTGCCAAGATGTGGATAATCTTGTGGCGGTTGTCATGCGCCTCCTTCGACGCCAGCGCCACAGCGAAATTCCCAAGGTCACAGTCCACCTCGATCATCCCCGCCAGCCAGTTCTGGTTGTCCAAGGCTGACTGGGCGAAGTCGAATAGCCGCTCGATGTCAGTCATAGGCATCCCCTCTGATCTTCGCGATCACCTCAGGGATATCCCTCAGCGCATGGTCGGCTTCCTTGTTGACGTACTCGCTGAGCCCGGCCATCATCTTTTCCCAGTCCTCTGAGGATCCGACGAAGAACATGGCCTTGAGCCCGACGAGCACGAGCGTAATGACCATGAAGATGTCGGCAGGGTCTTGGTTCTTCTCCATCAGAAAGCGGAGGATGTTCACGCTTTGAAACGCGAGCGGCTTCGTCGCTGCCAGTTCCTCATCCGTGATTTCCTTCTTCTTCGTCATTCCTTGTCCTCCTTCAGCGCCGCCTGCCAGGCGAGGGCCTTCCCCGCCAGCAGGTTGAGTGTGTCGTAGACGGCGTGGATCTCAGCGGCGGGCTCCTCCCATGACACCCGCCGCAGCATGTTCGCGTAGGTGGAGGCGATCTCTTCAATGGCAATCGCCGTCCGGAGCTGGGCTACTCGCTGATCCATAGCGTGAGTAGCTGGGTGGCGCGGTCCCATTGAGAGCGGAGGCGGCACGATGGGAGGTTCTTCCGCACTCTGTGGGAGAGCGAGTTCTGCAGCAGCTTGGCTGCTTTCGCGCTTTCGATGTTGACCCGAATCGCGACACCTGTGAGTTTCGCTTTGATCAGCTCGTCCCAGATGGCGCTCGTGGCGGTGATGCGCCCAGAGCCTTGTGGGATGGGCACGATTTCAATCTGCACGGGGTGGGCCCTCCAAGAGCCTTCGAATCTCCTCGAGATCGACAGGCTTCTCCTCGACAATGGGCTTGTCCTCAATCCACTGCCATCCAGCGATGTTGCGCTCCGGAATCGTGAGGCGGGCGGAATCCTCGTCTACCATGAACCATCCGGCATAGCTCCGCCCGGCTGCGTCAATCTGGTCTACCAATGCCTCAGTAAGATGGGCATGATAGAGATCGTCATTCCTTTGGAACTCATCCGCTTTGAGGAACAGCGAGAGCGCCTCTCGCCCGTTCCTCAGCGTAATCTTCACGCCGTTGCGGAGTGAGATGTGATACAGGCCTTTTTCGATCATCGGTGTGCGCCCTCCTGGGGTATGAACAAGCCCCATTGGCTTTCCATGAGCAATCGCTTTTTCCGTGGGTCGTTGAGCAGCTTCACCAGCTGCCCTCCGTGCGTGAGCGTTGGCACTCGCCAGATTTGATGCTGGGCGAGCAGGGCGATGCACTCCATGGTGAGGTTCGGAGCCATGGTGTCGTTGATGCCTGTCACGCAGCCGTCAGAGATCCAAATTCGCGGTGCTTGCTGAGTGCCCAGCCACTCCAGCGCTGGGCCATCGACGATGTTTCCACCGCCACCTGGCGGATAGAAGTCATTGGAATCATGCGCGATCTTCCCTCCGCTGACGACGATCTTCAGGACGCCTTCGGCTTCCTCGCCGGAGTACGTGGCGACTGTGATCGCTGGGCATTCGAGGACCATGTTATAGATGTCCTCTTGGCTCAGGCTCATCGATCCGGAGGTGTCGATGAGCACGGTTCCGACGTTGACGAGCTTCACATCGCGGAAGATCTTCTGATCCGTATAGAGGCGGTGCAGGGCGCCGATCTGCACGCCTGCGTCCGTGGCGTAGGCTTTCCTCAAGAGCCTACGGATGCGGAAGTCATCGACGAGACTCGCCTCGACGATGGTGAGTTCACCCCAGCGATGCTTCGCGCTGACGGGCCATCGCCCTTCGAACTGCTCGTTCCGTTTTTTCATCTTGTTTCCGTCTGGATCGAGCATGTCCAACGCCGCACGATCTTTTTTGCTCATGCGCATGCGATCGTCCGGATCAGCAGGTGGACCGTCGCGTGCACCGCTCATCATGCTGTCGTCGATGGCATTATCCACGGTTTTCTCAAGGGCTTTTGCCAGTTCGACGATTGTGGAGAGCTTGGGAATGCCGGAGCGCTGGCGTGACGCCCCGTCGATGCAGATCTTATTTATCCGTTCGCAGAGCTGCTCGAAGATCTGATCGACCATCGACGATTCATCGTCTTCGGGGACATCGCCTATCATGCGGCGTCCAAGCTCTATGATGGCGCACTGATCCGCCGTGAAGGCGGCGTCCATGGCTGCCATCGCCCACCGCTTGAGCGTGTCTTTCGGCTCCTTTCTGTAGGCCTTCTGCCATTGCGCGACAGCGACGTCCAGTTCGTTCTGGGTGATCGTGCTGTGTTCGTATTGGGTCAGCGCTTCCTGCGCCATGGGGGGAACGGAGCCGATCAAGCTATCCGCGTTCCTAATCGACCAGTTCACGCGGATGCGCTCAGCCAGCGCCACCGAGGCCACTTTGAGATCATATTTCTGCGAGACCTTGTAATGATCCCATCCGGAGCCGATTGCTGCGGCAATCATCTCCCGTGCACGGACGGCCAGTGATTGCGCATCGTCGCCGCCCGGGATGGTCATCGTCTTCCGCTTGAGATCGGTGGTGGCGTGGAGGTCGCCCAGAAACGTCTGAGAGACTTGCCACTCCTCGCCACCCCGATCGTCAGGCAAGACTTCCGGGAATGTTCTTCGCAAGAGCCAGCTCCTTTACTTCGGGGCTTTGATCGTTGAAAGCCCCAATGCTGTGAGAATGTCGAGTGCGTTCTCCCCGAAGACCGCCTCAGCTGCGATGTTCGCGGCGACACGGCTCCGAAGCTGCGCATAGGCCACGAAGGGGCGAACGCTCATGCGATCTTTTCCCTTCGATGCCTTGGTCATTTCCATGGCGAGTGGGCGCAAGTCCGATGGCAACGCCATGATTGCATCGGGATGCGGTTCGTTGAGCTGGATCTTCACCGGGAAGCGATCACGGAGGGCTTCGCGGATCATGCCCGGATTGCCATTCATCGTGGCGACGACGATGAGACGTTCCGGAGCCGGACGAATGGTTTCGCCGGTTGGAAGATCCAGTCTGGCGAACTCGGGATCGTCGAGGGCATTGTGGAGGAAGACTTCGACGTCGGCGCCCGCTTCCACAATCTCGTTGATCTCGATCAGGACGTTGAGGCCTTCCTGGGTTTTCCGCCACGCTCTCGTGACGACGCCATCGTGCCAGACGAAGTCGGAGCCCTTGAGGATGAAGTGCCCTCGCAGCTCTGAGGCTGGCGTCTGGTCTGTCAGCGTGACGCTCATGAACTCCCAGCGGTTCTTCGCGGCCCATTTCGCTGGGCCGTAGGACTTTCCGATTCCGGGAGGGCCGTAGGTCAGCATCCGTGGGACGTGCGCGGAGAGCATGTGATCGTGGATCTGCCATGCTGTGAGCGAGGAAATGGGTGTGGACTTCGCCATTAGTGCGTCACTCCGTTGGAAGGCAGAGCTGTTGGAAAGCTCCGCAGTTCAAAGTTCTTGCGGATGATCGCGGTGAACATCTGGCGGAGATATTCTTCCGGCAGATCCATGCGGTTGACCATCATGCCCACGGCGGCAGAGCCCAGCAGCGAGGCGACCGTGGCGTTCAGCAGTGGGCCGTGCGCTTCGACGTCGTTGTTGATGATGTTCTCGATCTCCACCGCGAGTTCCACGCCCAGGTTGATCTCGCGTGAAGAGGCTTCCTGCAAGCCTTGCGTCTCGTCTTTCACGGTGATGGCTTGCTGGAGCAGGTACGCCTTGTAGCGCTTGAGTTCGTCCTTGGTGGTGGGCATTACGCCGTCTCCTCAGGCTTGGGCGGATAGACCCCAAGCATGTAATACAGGTCAAAGAGAGTCCGCCACTCGATGGCGGTGAGGTTGATGCTGTCGGCACATTCCCGATCCGTGCGATCGACGATCTGCAGCTGGACGTTCTGCAGATCATTGCTGCTCTTCGACACACGAATGTCGAAGCCGCATTCCAGGGCGACGGTGTACGTGGTCTTCACGGCAATCGGGGCTTTCTCTTCGGTCAAGGGCTCCTCCTTCCCTTGGGCGGGGACGGACAGTATACACGAGGCTAACGCCGTTGTCAAATTCGAGGTCAATGCCTAGAACCTTGACAACGGCTATGGAGGCGGCTTTCCCTACGGGCTCTTATTTACTGGTGGGCGATATGGTCATGAGTGTCTGAATCTCCTGTCTGCTGAGCGCAGGTCTTCACGGATGACTGAGATTTCGGAGCTGAGGTGGCGCAGCGACCGGATGATCTCGTACAGCGCTTCCATGGCGAGGAGCTGGCCTGCGATCAGGGCCACGGCGATCACGGCACGGGCGATGATGCATGGGAGTGGCATCATCCGTGGACTCCGCTGAGCGTGAGCATTCGGAGTTCGACGGTCCAGTCGGCGACTGCGCTGAGTTGCTCTAGGGTGACGGCGGCACCGCAGTTCCAGCGCAGCTCATGGGTGAGCGGATTGTACGAGCCTTCTAACACAGCTTTCGTACTCGGATCCTGGTACCGGATGATGTACGGGATCCTCGTAATCTCTGCGAAGATCCGCGGAGCTACTCGAGTCTGAGCCATTGTTCCAGTTCCTCAGCGGAGGGTACTTCGGAGGCAGGCTCTGCTGCCTTGAGTTCCGCCTTCAGTCCGGGATACGTATACTCGCACTCCTTGATGTGCGCGATGACCGCATTGGGGAAGTCGGCGTACAGCTTGCGCATGTCTTCGAGCTGTTCCCTTGTGGTGATGCTGTGGGCGAGGGCCTTGATGAGCACTTTCGTGATCGCCGCGGTGATCACTGTGGGGTGCTCATTTGTGCCCATCAGGAAGACGACCAGCATGTCGTAGAGCGCATCCGCGCGCTTTTCGAACTCTGCCATGTTCGGCTCTTCGCCTTCAGGCTCTTCCTTCATTTCTTGGTCTCCTTATCACGCGTGTCGAGCTGGGCCATGAATTCGAGGATGGCGTTGGCCGTGTTCGGATCTTTCAGCGTGGCGCGGATCTCCAGCTCTGTCAGGCGCTTGATCCACTGGGCTTCCTCGTCTTCGAGGGTCTGTTCTTCTGGGCTCTTGGCGGCACGTGGCGGGTTCCGCCGCATCTCACTGGGCACGACTGGTGCTTCCGTGTCAGCCAGCCAGTAGGGCGTGGCTTCCCAGCCCAGCTTGTCGAGGTCTCGGGCGAGTGTCAGCTTCTGGTCTTCGAGGGCTTGGATTTCCCTCTGGATTCGGACAGCTTTCCTGTAGTCCTTGTGCTTTCTGATGAGCTTGGCTCTCTGTGCGTTGCTGACGCGGGAGCGCAACTGGGAGAACAGCGCACGGATGCGGTCGCCTAGCTGCTGGAAGATGCTGGCTTTTCCTCTCATGTCTTTCTCCTCCTCGCCACTTGGTGAGCATGCTGAAGGCTTACGCCTTCTTCTCCAGCCGATCGAGGATGCGTTCGTTGCCGTAGATGGCGCGGTAGCCGGTGGGGATGGCGTCGCCAACGAGCACGGCTGCGGGGCCCATATCGTTTCGGTTGTACGTCGAGACCTGGGTCCATCCGGACTGTGCGAGCACTCGGTGGCTCGCTCCATTCTCTGTCACGTGCATGACGCGCTGGTTTTTGATCATTGGGCACTTCGCTTGGCTCGGATGAGCCTCGGTTCGAGGTCGTATCCTTTGGCGAGTGCCAGCGCTGGCGACGACGATGAGAACCGGTAGTGATCGCGATCCCACGAACCTCGACGGCGACCAGCGCTGGTCGCGACGTACGCCGCGGTTTCTGCGATTGCGCGCCATGAGGTCAGCGTTACTCGGGGTTGCATGGTGAATCTCAGGGCCATTAGGGTCTCCGTTTCTCCGCCACTGCAGGCTCTAGGAAGAAGCTCGAGGGCTACCCCCGCGCCTGCGAAAAAGGGGGCCTGGAGATCGCGCGGTCTCAGCGCGATCCCCAGGCGGTAGCCGGTTAGTAGGGGATGTCGTCGGGCAGGTCGATTGCCGTGCTGTCCACCGCTGCGAGGTCGGCAGCGAGGTCGTCGGCGGTTGTCGTCCAGATGGGCTTGCGTGATACCCCGATTCCCAACGTCGTCTCGCCGTAGACGTTGGTGAAGTTGCGGACGGTGAGCCCGTGGTTCTCCAAGACGGTCGCGTTGGCAATGAGCTGGCGCACCAGCTCTGCCCGTGCATCGCTGGGGCTCAACTTGTTGGCGGCAGCGAAGTACTCCGCCATGCTGGCGAAGCGGCGGCTCAGTGGCGTCCGGTCAGCGCTCTGGGTGTCACCCCAGGTCACGTCCCTGAGGACTCGCGCGTACCCGGTACGCTCGACTCGTAGGCTCCAGAAGCGGAGAACGAACTCGACGAAACCCATGGCTCACTCCTTCCTTCGGGCGGAGGAACTCTCCTCCCGGGCCAGGTGGTCTGAACCCCTGAACCACAAAAGAATCAGGTAAGAAAATAAGGCAGCAGGAAGAACTGAAAACCCCAAAGGATGAAGGTGGTGGCGTTAGGCTCTATGATTACGCTGGAGCTGTCTCGCAATGCTGTACTTTTGCTGCCCTGGCGGACGTGCGGAGGATCAGCGTCTGACTATCATCGCGGGGTGGACGGGTCCCCTACCCCCCGGATCCTTGTCTGACTCCCCCGCCCCCTCTTGACACTGCAGAACTCTAAAAAATTTTTGGAAAAATGAAAGCCCTTTTCCTCACCCCGCCACTGGAGAGGAGCGGTTAGACCGTTCCGTGCGCGGGAGCCCCCCAAAGAGGGGCTCTTCAGCAGAGCGGAAAACGCGCCATTTCTTAATGGTTCACGTGGTTGAACCAGCTGAGGAAATTTTCTCCTCCTAAGTCCTTTCTTTTCAATGTCTTTCTCCCTGGTTCACTCGTTTGAACCAGTATGAACCACCCTTTGGGTTCATCTGGGTGGTGCACTTCTTGGTATAAGGCGGAATGAACCACCTGAACCAGGGGCAGAGCCCAATTCCCGGAACTCCTTTATTTCCAACGCGTTCCCAACTGGTTCATCTGGTTCACCCCGATGAACCACTTTGAACCAGTGCCCCGCGAAAAGGGCGAACCAGGGGGCTGCAGACGCGAACCAGGAAAACGAGCCCCTTTTGCCGCTTGTCTCTGGTATCTTCGCTTCCGGCATGGGGGGAACCGCGCTTCCTCTTGCATCCTACCCCCTCCTCCACCATGCAGGGGGGAGTTGTGCGTTTCCTCCATGCCGAGTATTCTTCTCCCATGGCTGAGGAAAAACCCCCTCCTTCCCAACAACAGCAGAAGAAGGTCGCGGAACTGCGCACAGCGCTGATCGCCATTGAAAAGGCGATGGGCCGGAGCGTGAAGGAGATCAGCGAGAAATACCGCGTTTCTCCGGAGGGCGTGAAAAGGGCGCTGGAACTCGCGACGGAAACCGGCTTCATCGATCACTACCGGGCGTTGCTGTATGACAATCTCGCTCCCAAGGTCCTTGCCGTGTACGAAGCGCATCTGACCATGGGATCTTTAGAAGCGGCGCGGGATCTCGCGTTTGGCCTTGGGATTCTCCAGAAGAATGGGGATGCCCAGAAAGTAAAAGGCCGTATAATCGACACGTTGGACGCGTATCGAGCGGAACGGGCGCGGAAACTGCCCCCGTCTCGTCCAACGGAGGAGATCTCCGATGCTACGGTCATCCAATGATCTGACGAGCCAGCAGAATTTCACGATTCGAGTGCGAAAGCAGCCGGATGGCTCTTTCCACGCCACCACCCCGAACTACCCGAAACTTCCGGCAATCAAGGCTTCCTCAGAGCAACTCGCGGCAGCGCAGTTGGGAGACCAGCTGCATAAGCTCCACGCGGAAGGAAAGCTCTAATGGCGGGGCCACGGACGAAAATTAAAGTCCCATCAGTGCCAAAAGGCGGCTTCCGTCCGAAATCCCCGGAAGAATCCGCGATCGAACAGCTGACGCTGCCATTTATCGACATCGATCCAGCGCTGCTCCCCCCGGATAGCCCCTTGCTGAAGGCCGCGGCAGGAGCAGCGCCTCCAGTAGCCCCGCCGACCGTCAGCGCTGGCGCAGGCATTCCTCCAAAGCCTGAGGTATTCATTAAACCTGGGCGGAAGAGCATTGGGGCTGTTGGCGCACTCACGCTTGCGGGGCTTGGCGGCTACGGAGGCTATCAGCTTGGAAAGCTCGCTGGGCCTGCAGCCCCGCCCACCGCGGTCGAGCAGGCAGTTGAGCCGGTTGAGCCGCTCCCAACGCAGGCGAACCCCGCTGGCGGCTACGAAGGGACGTCAGCTGCGCAGGAGCGGGATCCGTGGGTCATGGAACGCGTGCAGAAAATGCTGGAGATCGCCTCGCAGATGGAGCAGCAACAGCAGGCATTTGCGCTGCAACAGGCGCTCGCGAACAGGTCGGCATTCCATGCGTATAAGGGTCAAGCGCGTTGAGGATCTGGTGGTCTTACAGATCAAGGATGACCCACAACGGTGCGGGAAGCGGGACCTGCAAATTGTTCTGAATAAGGAACAAGTCAAAGACCTTCTCGCCCAGCTGACGGTGGTGGCAGCAGCCTGATGGAAAAGAAGTGGATTGGGAAGGCGATTCAGCACCCAGGGGCGTTGCACCGTCAGCTGGGGATCCCGCATGGAGAGAAAATCCCCAAAGAAGCGCTGATGCGGGCTCTCCGCGGGGAATACGGGCCGCTCGCCGCGAAGAGAGCCAGGCTGGCAAAAACCCTGAAGAAGATCTCCCGATGAAAAAGCCTTTGCTGCCGAAGCCACGGGTCCTCCCTCAGCGTTTCGTGGAAAACGCCGCCCTGAAGAAGACGCTCCAGAAAGACTCCACGAAGAAACTGCGCTGATGACAGGGAGAGACCGGATTTCTTTCGAAGAAGCCATCAGCGAGCGGGCGCTCTTGCGCGTGAGGTTTGAGGAACTCGCCTTCCCGCAGAGGGTCGCGCTGAAGCTCATGTATGGCGTCCCGCTCTCCGCGCGGAACACCGACGAGAAAACCGGCTTCACGGAGATGGATTTGTGGCGGATCTTCCATGGCGCCTGCGATCGCGATGACCACGGCTTCATCACGAAGATCCATGACACCGGATTCCCGGAATACAGGCCCAAGGAATATCGGGAAGCGTGGCTGATTGTCGGACGAAGAGCTGGGAAAACCGATGCCTTCGCGGCGACGATCGTGGCCTATGAGGCGACCTGCGGCGGGCACGAGCGATTCCTGCGCCCCCGGCAACAAGGGATCTGCTTTCAAATCGCCCAGGATCTCCGGATGGCGCGGAACAGCCTGCATTTCGTGCGCGCTGTCCTGGAATCCTCGCCCCTCCTCGAAAAGGAGATGGTGCAGATCACGGCGGATCGGATTGACCTGAAAAACCGCTTCACGATCTCCTGCGTGCCGGCAACGTTGAAGAGCGTTCGTGGCTTCGCGTCTCCGGTCTCCGTCTTGGACGAAGTGGGCGTCTGGTATCAGGAAGCGGAAAGCGCGAATCCGGACTATGAAATTTACCGCGCGTTGAGCCCAGGGCAAGTCCAGTTCCCCGATCGCAAGATCGTAGGCATCTCCACTCCTTGGAACAAGGCGGGCCTCCTGTATCAGTATGCAGAGGCTGGCACTGAAGGATGGAAGCTCTACCACGACGCGCAACGCGAGCAATACCGTGAAGTCCTCGTGATCGTCGGCTCTACTGCGGTCATGGGGAATCCCCTCGTCACCAGGGAATTCCTCGTCAGGGAGCGGGAACGCGATGAACGCGCCTTTGAGCGCGAGATCCTCGCGGAGTTCCAGGATTCGATCTCCGGCTTCATTCCCACTGTGCTCGTGGAGCAGGCCCGCGATCACGACGTGTTCGAACGCCCGTACAACCCCAAGTGGACGTATTACCCCGCGATCGACCCCGCATTCCGCCGCGACGCCTTTGCGTTCACGATTGTGCACAATGAACAAGGAGTCGTTGTGCAGGATGCCGTGCGGCGATTCATCGCCCGTTCCGGAGAGGTCCTTTCTCCCGCGGCGATCCTGGATATCCTCGTGCCGCTGCTCTTGGAATACCGTTCCTCTGTGGTCTATTCCGATCAATACCACCTGGAATCCTTGGGCCAGCTTCTGAGGATGAGAGGAATTGAAATCATTCCTGTCACCTTCACGTCCAAGAGTAAGAGCCAGCTCTTCGGCAACCTCCAGCAGCTCTTCCTGCAGAAGAAGATCCGCCTTGTTGACGATGGAGAAACGATCCGAGAGCTGAAGAGCCTTGAACGCACGCTCACGGGAGGCGGTTCCGTCCAGATTTCCGCGCCGCAAGGGCTCCACGATGACATGGCCAGCGTCTTGGCGTTGGCGGTTTCCCAGGCCATGTTCGATGGAGATGGACGGATGCTTCAGGATGTGGCAGGATCCGCGAAGGAACCGACAGTGCATGAGCGCTGTCTGGAACAAGTCCAGCAGAAGTGGACGGGATTAGGGGCGCTCTCCGCATGGGATTAACCTCGAAGATCCGTGATATTCTTGGCTTCAGCGTGATCCTGGAGGAAATGCAGGCGGATCGACGAAGCATGCGGGAGCTGATCGGAGAAATCCTTCGCGTCTCGTCGCTCCAGGCGGAAACCTCCCTCCGGATGACGTCGGCGCTCGAGCGGATGGTGGGCGCTTATGAAACGGACGGGTCTCCTCCTGAAGGACGGCATATGACCGACGCCATGGAAGTGGTCATCCTGGAGCAGGCTGATGAACGGTGGCGAGGAAATTAACGAGCTAGCTGAGGAATCGCTCGGCATGCCGCTACCGGACGAGCTTTCCGAACAGCTCGATTACGAGGCGCTCGCCGCCGAGACGAAGGAAAAGCGTTCCCGCTGGCGAACAGAACGCCAGGTGCATGAACAGGAATGGTTCATCAACGCGGCGATGTTCCGCGGGAACCAGTACGTGGAATGGGACGACCGGTACAACCGGCTGACCGTGCCGAAGGCGCCACCGCATAGAGTGCGCCTGAAAATCAATCGTCTGCAAGCGAAGATCCGTGCCCGACTCTCGAAATTCCTCAAAAACCGGCCGAAGCCCTTCGTGGTTCCTGCCACGAACGAGTATGCGGACTACCAGAACGCGAAGGCCACACAGAAGGTCCTCGACTACCTGTGGCGAAAGCTGCGCCTGGAACACAAATACAAGGATGCCCTCCTGTGGGCCATGGTCGCCGGAAAAGGCTTCTGGTGGTTCCATTGGGACCCGACCGCCATCGCCAGAGTCGTCACCGAGGGAGAAGCTGGTCTGCCCGTGTATACGGATGAACCTCTTGGAGATCCTGCCATAGAGGTGGGCAGCCCGTTTGAGGTGCTCGTGGCAGATCCTGGCATCCCCGATATCGGGGATCAGCCTGAGATCATGAGGATCAAGATTCGGGATGTGGAGGAGATGCGGCAGCGCTACCCTCAGATTGCGGAGGATATCTCTGCCTCAAAGGGTGAAGAGAGCTATTTCACCTATGAACGCCAGATTGCCGGGCTGAATCCGTATTCCTACTCCACTGGAGGAAAGGAAGATCAGCAGGATTCTGTGCTCGTGACGGAGCATTTCCTGGCTCCGTGCGGGAAATACCCGAAAGGGCAATATCGGGTGCTCGTCGGGGACGTGGTGGCCAAGATTGAAAACCAACTGCCCTACGGCTTTGCCGATCTCCCCAATCCATTTCCGGTTGTTGAGTTCTTCGATATCAAGGTCGCCGGGCAGTACTGGTGCCCCACGGTCTGTGCGCAGCTCATCGACCTGCAAAAAGAATACAACCTCATGCGGTCGAAGCTGGCGGAGAACCTCCGGCTGATGGCGCACCCGAAGATCATTGTTGCCAAGCAGCATCAGCTGCCGAAGAGCAGCTGGACGTCGGAGGCGGGCGAAATCATCGAATACGTGGCGATTCCGAACCTGCCGCCTCCGCAGCCCTGGGTCCCCCCGAACGTGGCGGCAGACCTCTGGCGCAATGTCGAGCTGCTGCAGAAGGAATTCGACGACGTCACGCAGATCTTCCCGGCCTCAGAGGGGAAAGTCGGAACCGCCACGAGCGGGTTCCAGACGAATCTCCTGCAGGAAGCCACGGATTCCGT
>Ga0102851_10000239_pt1 | contig 25143 bp, 20 predicted proteins | sample Mud3Dept3metaG_FD_79558 | JGI IMG/M metagenome (GOLD analysis project Ga0102851, IMG submission 79558) | Freshwater wetland microbial communities from Ohio, USA, analyzing the effect of biotic and abiotic controls - Mud 3 Core 4 Depth 3... | ecosystem: Environmental > Aquatic > Freshwater >... | reverse complement strand
TCTATTCAAGGTATCGCCTTCTGCTCGCCGTCCTGGCGGTCGTGATCATCCTGCTCGTCTGGCTCTTCCTGGAGAAAACTCCCTACGGCGCGATCATCAAGGCAGGGGCCAGTGACGCGGAGATGGTGATGGCCCTGGGGAAGAACCTGCCACGCATGCGGAGCTTCGTCTTTGTGGTCGGGTCCATCCTGGCCGGAGTGGCGGGGGTGATCGCGGCCCCCATCTGGAGCGTGCGGCCCACCATGGGCACGGCCATCCTCATGCCTGCCATGGTCATTGTCGTCTTGGGCGGCATAGGCAGCTTCTGGGGAAGCATTCTGGCCGGCCTGATCGTCGGCCTATCCACCAGCATCTCGGTGATGTTCTGGGCCCGGGTCTCGGACATCATCCCCTTCGTCATCCTGGCCCTTGTCCTCCTGTTCCGCCCCCGGGGACTCATGGGCGAGAAGAGCGTCTTGGAGGTGTGAGATGGGTTCGGGTACCAACCGGAAACGATGGGCCACCGGCCCCATGTGGGTGGTCTTCCTGCTCTTCGCGCTGTTTCCGTACATGCCTTTCATCGGGAAGTACCTTTCCCTGGGAACCGAGGTGCTCATCTGGTCGCTTTTCGCTCTGGGGTTCAACATCCTCCTGGGATATACCGGACTCCCCTCGTTCGGCCACGGGGCGTTCTTCGGGATCGGCGCCTACGCGGCGGGTATCTACTTCCTCCGGATCTCCAAGGGTGTCTGGGGCCCCCTGCTGCTCTCCCTCGTCGTCGCCGGAGTGTTCGCGGCCCTCATCGGCTTTCTGGTGGCGAGAAAGCGGGGAATCTACTTCGCCCTTATCACCATCGCCATCAGTCAGGTCTTCTACTTCGTCGCCTTTCGCTGGGATGAGTTCACCGGTGGCGAAACGGGCCTGTCGGGTATCGACCGGATGAATGTCGGGATCCCCGGGATCGTGCAGATCACACTGGCCGCCCCTCTCACCTACTACTACTTTGTGTTGGTCGTATTCGCCCTCTGCACACTCCTCATCTGGCGGATCGTCCATTCCCCATTCGGCAAAGTCCTCCAAGCCATTCGCGAGAACGAAGTCCGGGCGAGCTATCTCGGCTACCGGACCGCGGCCTACAAGTGGGGGGCGTTCGCCATCTCCGGCCTGTTTTCCGGTTTGGCGGGTGGCCTGTACACCCTGTTGATCAACTCGGCCTTCGCCGGCGTCCTCGATTGGACCCAGTCCGGCAACGTCGTGATGATGACTCTGCTGGGCGGAGGGACCGTGAACTTCTTCGGCCCCATCCTGGGTGCCGGCATCTTCATCGTGTCGCGCGACCTGCTGAGCGCATACTGGGAGTCCTGGATGCTGGTCTACGGCATGATCTTCGTCCTGGTGATCCTCTTCATCCCCAGCGGGATTCTTGGGCTGATTGGCGGCAGGAAGCAGACGATTCTGCGATAGGGAGAGGAACGACCCATGGTCATCCTGGCAACAGAGGGGCTGACGAAGAATTTCGGCGGACTCCGGGCCATCGACTCGCTCGATCTGGCGATCGAGGAAGGCAAGCTCACCTCGGTGATCGGCCCGAACGGCGCAGGGAAGACGACGTTTTTCAACCTGATCACGGGCATGATTCGGCCCGACGGCGGCAAGGTCGTCTTCCGCGGCGAGGACATCACCCGCCTCCCCGTCTATCAGATCGTCCGGCGCGGCATCTCGCGCTCGTTCCAGATTATCAACCTGTTCAACGAGCTGCCGCTGTACGAGAACGTGTGGTTGGGGGTCCAGGCACAGCAGGGGCACGGCCCGGAGGTGCTCGCGTCGGCCGACGCCCTGTCCGCAGTGAAAGAGGAAACCGACCGGATCATCCACGAGATCGGCCTTGCCGGGAAGGAGCACACACCGGTGAAAGGCCTCTCCTACGGTGACCGCCGCATCCTCGAGATCACGGTGGCTCTGACCGCGAAACCGTCACTTCTGCTCCTCGACGAGCCCATGAGCGGGCTGATGTCCGAGGACCGCGCGCGGATCGCCGCCTTCATGAAGCAGCTCGCAAGCCGGCTCACCGTCCTGGTGGTCGAGCACGCCATGGACGTGGTGTTGTCCATCTCGGATCACATCGTGGTGATGCACCAGGGACGCCTGCTCGCGCAGGGAACCCCCGAAGAGATCCGGGCGAACGCCCAGGTTCAAGAAGCCTATCTGGGCGGACAGCACGCCCTGGCCTAGCGGCGGAGGCGGCGGGCTCTGGTGGGACTGAATCCCGTGGAGGACGAACCCCATGCTGTCAGTCGAAAAGATCAACACCTTCTATGAAGACGCCCAGGTGCTCTTCGATGTCTCCTTGGAGATTCGCGAAGGCGAGGTGGTAGCCCTCCTGGGACGGAATGGGGCGGGTAAGACCACGACGATCCGATCCATCATGGGGTTGACCCCTCCGCGTGCGGGTCGCGTGATGTTCAAGAACGAGAATCTCGCCGGCCTCCCCCCGTATACGATCGCGAACCGAGGCGTAGGGTTCGTCCCCGACAACCGTCGGATCTTCCCGACCCTGAGCGTGAAGCAGAACCTGGAGATCGCCAGAAAGGGCGGCAGCAGGGGCACCGACGGGTGGACCCTGGACCGGATCTACCAACACTTCCCGAAACTGAAGGAGATTCAGGAGCGCAAGGGGGAGGTGCTGAGCGGCGGCGAACAGCAGATGCTGACGATCGCTCGCACCCTCATGGGGAATCCGGATCTCGTCCTCCTCGACGAGCCGACCGAGGGGTTGGCCCCCATCATGGTCATGGAGGTCATGAAGATCATCCGAGAGCTGAAGGACAAGGGTGAGACGATACTCGTAGTGGAGCAGAACTCAACGCTGGCACTCAGCGTGTCCCAGCGAGCCTACATCCTGGAGAACGGCCACGTTGTCCACGCGGGTTCTGCCGAAGCCATAGCCCAAAACGCGGAAATCAAGCGGCGTTACCTGGGGATCTGACGCCGGCGGCGAGGCTGCCTACAGCGCCTTCGGTTCGGTCCCTGCCTTACCCGGCCCTCCGCGCTCACCCTTTCCCGGCGCCGATACGTTGCCGGACCCGCTCTGGATCGTGACCGCGGTCCCGGTCGCCAGTTGGCTGAGGCTGGAGGTGGCGACTGTTTCTCCCACTTTTACGCCTTCAAGGATCTCGACGCGGCTGTCCTGCCGCAACCCTGTTTTTACCCGGCGCTCTTCGGCCTTCCCGTCGGCAATCACGTACACCTTGACGAGCCCCGCGAAGCTCGCCACTGCCTCCTCGGGAACAAAGGGAGCATTCTTGTCGGTGCCGGTCAGGATTGACGCCTTGGCAAAAAAGCCCGGCTTGAGAATGCCTTGGGGATTCGGTATGGACGCTTCCACTCCGAAGCTCCGGCTTTCCACGTCGACCGTAGGGCTTACCCGCGTGATCTTGCCGGGGAAGCTCTGACCGGGAAACGCCTCCACCTCCACGCGCACCGGACGCCCGACTTCGATCCGGGGAGCAAACCGCTCCGGGACGTCCCCCTGCAGTTTCAGCGCATGGGTGGCCACGAGGCTCATGAGCGGCGTCTTTTCCTTGAAAGTCTCTCCCACGTTCACCAGGCGCTTGCGCACGAAGCCGGTGATGGGGGATACCACATCCGTATCCTGCAGCCGCTTCCTGGCAATGTCCAGAGCCGCAGTGGCCTGCACCACGCTCGCCTCAGCATTTTTGACGGCGGCCCGGTCGCTCTCGTACTGCGCCTCGCTGGACCGCAGCGAAGCCACGGCCACGTCGTGCTGCGTCTGGGCGGAATCCCGCTGACTGGCCGAGATGGCGCCCTCGCTGAAGAGTCCCTCGAACCGCTTGAGGTTGATGCGCGCATCGGCCAGGACCGCCTGCGCTCGCTCCACATTGGCCTGGCTGGATTCCAGCAGCTGTCGAGATCGGCCCAGCGATTCCCGCGCGGCCTGGAGGCTGGCGGACAGTCGCTCCACTTCCAGTCGAGCCTCTCGCTCATCCAGTTTGATGACGACCTGTCCCGCTTGGACGCGATCGCCCATGTCCACCAGGATCGTGGCAATGGTGGATGGAACCTCCGTCCCAAGTGTGACCTCTTCCTGGGCCATCAACGTCCCGACAATCTGGACGGATCGCTCGACGTCCCGCCCTTCGACGTTTGCCACGCTGACGGTGACCTTCCGCTCGCCCGGCGCCGCGGTGGCCGACCGGGTCCCGGGTTGCTCCCGCGAACAGCCCGGGCCCGCGAACAGTGCCGCACATATCACGACGCCGCACAGCTGCCGCCATCGTCCCACGTATGCATCCTTCCGCATGTGGACGCGCAAGGCACGCTCGACTGATTTGCGAGCCTACCGAGGCGGCCGGGGTCGGTCAAGAAAAATGTGGAGGCTTCCTGCGGCCCGGGCCAGCGGGCGGACGATGGGCGCATCCAGTGACGCGCTTTGAATGCGAACCGCTTTGAATTGACAAGCCTCTCGTGAGTGGGCTATAAGACCTCAACCGCTTTCCCGATCGCCTAAAGGAGTGTGCAATGCTGCCTCGATCCCTGATCGCTCCGATCGTGCTCGTCTTCCTCGCGCTGAATCTGGCGGGCCAGGCCCTGCCCCTCTACACCGACTACCTTTGGTTTCAGGAAGTCAAGTTTGCCTCGGTCTTCACCACCATGCTGTGGTACAAGGTCGCACTGGGGGCCGTCGGCGGCCTGATCTTCGCGTTTATCGTCTATGTCAACGTGCGGCTCGCAGCGCGGTCCAGAACGGGTGATGTCCTGTTAGAACTTGAAGACCCTCTCGGCCTGCCGAGCCGGCTGGTGATCGAACCGCTCTTCCGACGTTTTCTTCTTCCCGGAGCGCTCATTCTCGGGATTCTCGCCGGAATGCACGCCGCGGGGCAGTGGGAGACGGTCCTGCGTTTTCTCAACGCCCAACCGTTTGGCGCTCAAGACCCTCTTTTCGGTCGCGACATTGGTTTCTACGTGTTTCGCCTGCCGCTGCTCGACACCCTGTACGGCTGGGCTCTGGCGGCTCTGGGTATTGCCTTTCTTCTGACGGTGGCGACGTACGTCCTGCATCGGGGGATTCAGATTACCCCGCGGGGCCCGGCGGTGGTCCCACACGCCCGCGCCCACCTGCTCACGCTGGCCGCACTCATCCTCATCGTGAAGGCGGGCGGCTACTACCTGAACACCTATCATCTGCTCCTGTCCCCGACCGGAATCGTATTCGGAGCCGGCTACACCGACATTACCGTGAACCTCCCCGCCCTGCGTATCCTCGCCGTGCTGGCGCTGGCCTGCGCTGGCCTGTGTATCTGGCAGGTCGGCCGGCGAGGGATGCGGCCCGTATTCATCGCCGTCGGGGCCCTGCTCGCGGCCAACGTCCTGGGTCTGGGGGTGCTTCCCAGCGCCGTACAGCGACTCCGCGTCGTCCCCAACGAGATCGTCGCCGAGCGGCCGTATATCGAGCAGAATATCAAACACACCCGGTTGGCCTACGCACTCGACCGGATCAAGGAAGAAGAGTTCCCGGCGGAGGATACGCTGACTGTCGCCGATCTTCGAAACAACGATCCGACCGTGAAGAATATCCGCCTCTGGGACCACCGCCCACTCCTGGTGACCTACGCGCAGCTCCAGGAAATCCGGACCTACTATCGGTTTGTGGATGTGGACAACGACCGGTACATGGTGGACGGGCAGCTCCGACAGCTCATGCTCTCGGCGCGCGAACTGTCCTACAAGAACCTGCCGAGCCGGATCTGGATCAACGAGCGCCTCACGTATACCCACGGGTATGGGGTAGTCTTGGGGCCCGTAAACCGGATCACGCCGGAAGGTTTGCCGGAGTTCTGGATCAAAGACATCCCCCCCGCCTCCTCGGGATCCATCAAGGTGACCCGGCCCGAGATTTACTACGGGGAGATTGCCAACGATGTGGGCGGCGACTACGTCTTCGTGAAGACCCGGGCGCAGGAGCTGGACTACCCCGCCGGCGACAAGAATGTGTACACCACCTACGCCGGCACCGGCGGCGTGCCGATCCAGTCGGTGTTCCGGAAACTTCTCTTCGCCCTCCGCTTCGCAGACATCAAGATCCTCCTCTCCAACGACATCATCGGCGAGAGCCGGGTGATGTACCACCGCCAGATCGAGGAACGAGTCAGAACGGCCGCCCCCTTTGTCCAGTTCGACCGCGACCCCTACCTGGTCATCCGGCAGGACGGGCGCTTGACCTGGATCATCGATGGGTACACCACCAGCAACAGGTTCCCGTATTCCGAGCCGGTCCGCGGTCTCGGAAACTACATCCGGAACTCTGTGAAAGCCGTGGTGGACGCGTACGACGGAACGCTGGCGTTTTACATCAGCGAGCCGGACGATCCGGTGATCAAGGCATACGCGCAGGCCTTCCCTGGCCTTTTGCAGCCGCTGTCCGCGATGCCCGCCGACCTCAGGCCCCACGTCCGCTATCCTCAGGGCCTGTTCGGCATCCAGGCGCGGATGTTTGCCACCTATCACATGCGGGACCCGCAGGTCTTCTACAACAAGGAGGATCTCTGGAACATTCCGAGGCGGATGGTGGACGGCCAGGAGCGCGAGATCGAGTCGTACTACACAATCATGCGGCTTCCTGGCGAACGGGCCGAGGAATTCATCCTGCTCTTCCCCTTCAATCCCAGCAAGAAAGACAACATGATCGCCTGGATGGCGGCGCGTTCCGACGGGTCGCATTACGGCAAGCTGATCTCCTACAACTTCCCCAAGCAGAAGCTCATTTACGGACCCCGCCAGATCGACGCCCGGATCGATCAGGACGCGTTCATATCGCAGCAGCTTAGCCTGTGGAGTTCGCGCGGCTCGCAGGTCATCCGTGGGAGCTTACTGGCCATCCCCATCGAGCAGTCCCTGCTTTACGTCCAGCCGCTCTATCTCGCCGCCGAGAAAGGCTCGCTGCCGGAACTCAAGCGCGTGATCGTCTCCATGGGAAACCAGATCGCCATGGAGGAGAACCTCGAGGCCTCGCTCACGCAACTGTTCGGGAGCGGAGCCAAAGTGCAGCCGGTAGGATCCCGTGCCGAAACGGCGGCAACGGCAGGCCCGCCTGGAACAGCACGAGACACGAACGTGCGCGGCTTGGCGGATCAAGCGTTGCAGCAGTACGGGCGAGCCCAGGACATGCTTCGGCAGGGAAATTTCGCGGGCTACGGGGAGGAGATCAAACGATTGGAGGCGACACTCAACGCCCTGCGGGAGCGCGCGCGGTAAGGGAATCTCGGGCTCAGGCGTCGGCGACCGATGGTGGGGAGGTGTGTGTCCACCCTTCCGTCCCGACACCGGCATTCTGTCCCGCAATCCGATACTCGTCCACTGTGGACCCGATCCACTCGGCGCCGTCCGACCAGACCTCTTTTTTCCAGATGGGCACGATTTCTTTGAGTCGCTCGATGGCGTACGCGCACGCCTGCAAGGCTTCGCGCCGGTGTGGAGAAGCCACCGCAATCGCGACGCTCGCTTCGCCGACACCAAGCCGCCCCACCCGATGCACGATGGCGATCCGATCCACAGGCCAGCGGGCGCGGATCTCGTCCCCGATCTGCTGCATCTTGGCGATGGCCATCTCTGGGTAGGCATCGTATTCGAGATGGTCGACCCGCCGTCCCCGCGCAAAGCCCCGCACGATGCCCAAGAAGCTGGCAATCGCCCCGCAGGTGTCCTGCCCGATCGCCGCAGTCATGGCATCCAGAGACAGCGGGGTCTGGGTGATCTCAAAGGCGTCCACGCCGCCGCTGACGGGCGGTAGCAGCGCCACCTCGTCTCCCTCGACCAGGAGGCACTCTCCGTCCGCGTATTCGTGATTCACGGCGACCTTGAGGCAAGACACCAGCGCCTGGATTCCGGGGTACTCCATTGCCAAGCGCTGCGGAAGCGCAGATGCCTTCATGCCGCCCGGCACCTCCAAGATGAGTTCCTTTTGTCCGACGATCTCCCTGACGGACGCAAAGAGCTTGACACGAATTTTCATAGCGCCTCCTCGACCCCGGTCGACGTCAAGGAAAACGAAGTCGTCGGGAGAGGGCCGTGAGCCACCACACCTTCACGGCGCCACGGGCCAAACGTTTCTCCCTGTACGATGAGTTCATAACGAAAGGGTTTCACCGACCCCGCGAATTCTTTCGAGGTGCGCCGAGGGCCAGCGCGGTTCCGCCGCTGGCGCACGGTGGTCAAGTAGGGTGCCGGTCCGGCGACTCTTCCGTGAGGGTCAGAGAAACCTCATAATATCATCTGCCAGAGTTAATACTGTCTTTAGATTAAATAACATACGAGTTCTACTAAAAGAAACTTTTGAACACTGTAGCATCCTGATGCCAGATTGTCAACGCGCCGGAATTTTCAAAAGCTCACGTTTTTCCTGAGACTTTTCAAGGCGATCGGTGAGTTGACCCTTGACGCCTTGCCGCTTGGCGTGTTACTAAAAACACAAAGTTGGGACGCACAGAGTCGAAAGCGGAGTTCGCAGCATGTTCAGACCCCACCGACAGTTTCCCGTCGTCATCCTCCTCCGAAGCGTATCGGATCGTGGCAGTGATGCCGCGTGACGTTTTTCCTATACACTGTGATTGCATAGCTTTGAATCCTTCTCCGCGGCTGCGGGTAGATCACGACTAATTTCGGGCTGAGGTAATCTGGCGTCGGGGCGAAATGTCCCGGAGATTCGACCTCGCTGGTCCCGGTATTCATTGGCGGCCCATACGGATCGGGCGACAAAGGAAGCGCGCAGAAGACGAGTCATTGCCACCCAGCGGACTTCTTTGGACACAAAGGCTTGATACAATCCCAAGGTTGGCCGGAGGCCAGATGACGATTAAGGTGCTTGCAGAGTCGGCCAAGGATAAGGGCCGACTCCTGAACCAGATCGTTAAGCGCTTGCTCGACGAACTGGGGTATGACGATTTTCGCGTACGGATTGCCGCGGCCGGGACTGACCTCGAGGTCAAAGCGAAGCATCGGGCGACCCAGGCGGCCATCCTGTGCAAGGCCCGCGTGCTTCCGCGTGAGGTCGGTCCAGACGAGCTCAAACGCTTCCTTGCCGCGTACACTCAGGGGAAGAAGAAAGACCGGCGGCTGGTCGGGCTGTTCTTGGCGTTCTCTGGGCTGAGTAAGCCGGCACGGGAATGGTATGCCGCCATGGAGGAAAAGGGCAAGGGCGAGTTTCACGTGTTTGCTCCCGAGAAACTCCTGGCACTCCTCCGACGGGCTCGCCTGATCGGTCCCCCGGAGGTGGTCGAGCCCGCCATCAAGTCCCGCATTCGAACCGATGCCGGCCCGCGTTTCTTGGCATACCACGAGGGGCAGTTTTACTGGCTGCAAATGACGCTGACCGGGCGCAAACCGTCGGGGTTTGCCGTCCTGGCGTCCCACGGGGAACTGGTCTCGCGCGTCGTCGCGCGAGAAATCAAGCGGCTCGATCCGGCGCTTGAAGGCAAGCGGTTAGTGGACACCTACGTCCGGGATAAGCTCTTCCTGACCATGCTCGATATGATCCCGCGGAATTTGGAGGCTCTGGCGAAGGAAACACGTGAGCCTCTTGCGGATGTCCGCGAGGTGATACAGGACCTCGTGCGCGAGAACGTGGTGGTCGCGGAATCCGGGGGGCAACCGCGCTGGAAGAACGATCGGTACAGTTTTCGGGTGGACCTGGCGTTGTTCCTATCCCTGGCGCGTCAATATCTCGAGGGTCCACAGAAGTTTCGCTTTCTGGGTTCCCAGTTCGCAGCGAGCCTTCTGGCCAGCGATGTCCCGGGATACTTGGAATCCCGCTGGCGGTTTCGAAATAACGACCGGGAGCGCGCCGGTTTTTACCGATTCCTGTCGATCAGCCCGAGCGCGTTGAACCACGCCCTCTTCACGCCGACAGATCGGTATCTCGCTCCGGAGGCGGAAAGCCGCCCCGGCTACTTGGACCGAGAGCGCACGCGCGTCGTGCAAATGAATCGCCTGGTGGGAGATCTGTTGGTACGGATGGCCACCGACATGGACCACCCACAGTTTCAGGAGCTCCTCTTCATGAAGGGGATCAGGGGGCATCTCTTCCGCACGTGCGCCAAAGCGGCCTCCACGCAGGAACTGGCGTATACCCTCCAAGCGGACGCCTTGCTGGCCCAATCGAAGCCCTCCGGATCGGGCCGGGCCGCTCAGGCTGGTCGGAGCGACGCCGAACACGGCATCGACCTGGCAACGGCGCTGATGCACATGGAAGAATATGAGCAGGCCGTAACCCAATTCGATCGAGGCATCAAAGAGATTCGGGATCCGAGCCGCCTCCTGAACGCTTGGAACAATCGAGGCATCTGCTTGCTCCGTTTGAAGCGACTCACAGAGGCGACCACCAGCTTCAATGAAGCCTTGCGGTATAACGCGAATTCCAAGACGGCGTGGTACCACAAGGCTCTCTGCCTCAAGGAGCTGGGCGACCTGAACGGCGCGCAGCGCTGTTGCAGGCGCGCCCTTGAGATTGATCCGAACTACGTCGAGGCGCGGGACCTGTCACAGATCCTCTAGCTTCCCCGCCTGCGCCATCGTGTGTTCGCCTCGGCTCCGCGGCGGCCGCATCTCGCCCGCACGACGGAGGACCGTGGCGCAATTACCCGCCGGCAGCAGAGGCTTTCCTGTCGGCGGGTCGTCTTGTGGCCTCCGAGGCCAAACCCGTCAAGCTGCCTTGCGGATCTTCAGGAAGAACGCCGCGGTAGCGGGGCCGTCGAGGTCGGACACCATCAGGCAGGCGAGATCGTTCTGCTTCCAATAGAGGACCTGTTTGCCGGACGCCACACGGTGATGCGGCTTGAAGGTCTCGATCTGAAGACGATCCTCTGTTGGAATGGTGGCATCCGCACCGGGCGTCAGGAGGAGCGTCGTGTAGCGTTCCGGCCCGTTTCGGTACACCAGGGCGACGGCCGGCTTTCCGAGCAACTCGGCAGTCATCGTCGACATCAGCGGCGCCTCCGTGTCGCCCGGGAAGAGAGGACCGAGCGCGAATTGTGCCTGAGACCGCAGTGTTGCCAAGAGCTGAGCCGGATTGGGAGCCGGACGGTGCATCGCCTCGTGAGCATATTCTGCATGCTCCGCCACGGCTTGCGAGACAAGCCGCGAAACCGGATCCGCCGCCAGCCAGGTGGTGCCAATCCAGGCCACGACCAACGCTGCGAGGGCTGCCGCCAAACCGCCGACCTTCCACGGGTGGAGGAACAGCCAACCCCGCCAACCGGACGCCATGGGCCGCCTGGCTGTCCGCAGGGCGCTTTGGACCCGCGCGCGGAGGGCGGGAGAAGCCGAATAACGAGGCGCCTGCTCTCGAATCAGGGCATGCAGAGCAGCCTCCACGCGTAATGCGTCGGCACAGCTTGCACATCCCGCCGCATGCGCGCGCACGGCATCCGCCAGATGCGACTCGAGCTGGTTCCTGGTCAGCTCCGCCAGAAGATCTCGCGCCTCACGACAGTCCATTCCGCGCCTTCTCGAGACCGGCCATCCCAAACCCCTGGGGGCGTCTGGATGCGCCCACGAACGCCCGGTCACCGGACATAGTCACGCAACAGCTCCTGCAAGATCGCACGCGCCCGAAACAGTCTCGACTTCACCGTCCCAACCGGGCATCCCATGATGTCGGCAACCTCGGTCATGGTGAAGTCCTCGACATCCGCCAGGAGAACCACCGCGCGATAGTCCTCGGGAAGCTGCTGTAGGGCGGCTTTCAGGTCAACACCCAAGGTGCCGTTGGACGCCCCCGAAGGCGGCCCCGCCCCACTTTCCGGGCCGAGCCGGGTCGCCATCGTGTCCAGGACGTCTGGATCCACGGCCTCCGGCTCTCGGCCCCGTTTCCTGTACTGCGTAAAGAACGTATTCCTCAGTATTTGAAACAACCAGGCGCGAAGATTGGTTCCCACCTGGAATTGGTGAGAGCCCCGGAGCGCGCGCAGGTACGTTTCTTGAACGAGATCCTCCGCCTCCGCTGGATCACGGACGAGCCAGCGGGCCAGATTATAGAGACCATCCAGGTGACTCAGCGCCTCGGCGGGCAGTTGGCTCGGCGTATCGTCCATGGTTGAATCCGATATATACGCGATTCCGCGTCAGGTCCTGGTCAGAGTATCAGAGTGTGACCCCGCCCGCAAGCCCAGGCGCCACGGGGCGTTATCGCTTACGCCAAAATACCCCCGACCCGACGGCCAAGGCGAGGCCCAGGACGACGAAGCCCATCCGGTATCCGACGAACTCCGCCAGCCAGCCGAAGCCGACCGCGCCTGCCGTCGCGCCCGCCAAGGCCGCGGTGTTGAATATCGCCAGCGCCCTGCCCCGCGCCCCGCGAGGGGCGCGATCGAAGGCCATGGCGCTCGTGGCGGGAAATACGAAACCGTGCGCCGTCCCGTTGATGAATGCGATCAAGACAAGCATCCACGTGGATCGCAGGGTGCTGAAGAGCAGGATGCCCACCGAGAGGCCGATCAGGGAGGGCAAGATGACCTGCCGCCGCTCCAGCTGGTCGGCCAGTCGACCCCCGAGGAAGCGCACGGCCACCGCCATGACTGTGTACACGATGTAGAATGGCGCGATGCGGGGCAATCCCGCGTAGCGCCCAAACGGCGGCAGAAACACGAAGACGACGGAGTTGGCAAGACCAAACTGGAAACTGGACAGTAGCACCGGTGTGAACCCCCGCCAGAATCCCGCGCCGAGAGGTCGGGGGGATTCGATTGCCATGGGTCTCGGAACCTCCGTTGCCAGACACACGGCCAGCGTCCCCGCCCCGAGCAGGACGGTCCCCGCAAAGAGCGCGCGAAAACCAGACGCTCGGAGGAGTACTTCGCCGATGGCAGGGGCAAGCGCAATCGTGACGAGCCCGGACACTCCGAAGACCCCCACGGCTTCGGCGCGGCGGTTGGCGGGCGCGAGGTCGGCCAGCAGGGTCAGGTTGCTCGTCGTGAATCCGGCAAACGCCAATCCTTGCAGGAAGCGCAGAAGGTAAAAATGCCAGCCCAATTGCGCCGAGAACAAGAACACCGTCGAGACGGCAGTGACCAAGGCGGCTCCGAGCACGATGAACGGTTTGCGGCCAAGACGGTCGACGAGCGGCCCTATGCCCAACTGGCACAGAATCGCCGCAACCGAGTACATCGCCATGATCATTCCGATTTGACCTTCGCGTCCGCCCAGCTGGTGGATGTAGAGGGGAAGCAGGGTGTAGGCGTTCAGATTGGCGAAAAACAGGAAATTGGCTACCGCTGCCAGGATGAAGGGCTTGGTGTAGAGAGACCGGCGCGGAGGGCTCATCGAGTCGGCCACCTCGTCGCCCGTCGTGCGAGCCGGGCGGCCATGCGACGTGTCGAGGAGACCATTATCGGGGCGCACCGACGCGAGCGCAGCCGCGGGTTCTGGCCCTGCCTCGGGCGCTTCTCATCGCTCGGCAGCAAGCCGGGAGAGATGCGCGGACAGCCGTGCATGCCAAGGATGCGGACGGTCGATGCGAAGGCATCGCGCCGCCCTCTTGCGCAGGACTCGAACCCTCGCGGCGCCGACGGCGCCCGAGGGGCCGACCCGGGGGGTGAGGCCGGCGGCTTCGCGCCCCCCCTCCGCGCAGCTCCGCCACCTACCCGACGAGGACCATGCGCACATCCATCACGTTGGTTCGGGTGGGGCCCGTGACCACCAGATCGCCGAGGCGCTCGAAGAACGGATAGGCGTCGTTGCCGTCGAGCGCGGCCCGCGGTTTCAGACCGAGGCCGAGGGCCCGCTTGACGGTCTCGCCGTCCGCGAGGGCGCCGGCCGCATCCGTCGGCCCGTCCGTACCGTCCGTCCCGGCGCTGAACACCACCACATCCGGCAGCCCGGCGATGTCCAAGGCCGACGCCAACGCGAACTCCTGGTTGCGTCCGCCCTTGCCCTTGCCTCGCAGCGTCACCGTGGTCTCCCCTCCGGTGATCAGGCAGACGGGTGGTCTCGCGGGATGGCCGCTGGCTCGCACCTCAAGCGCCAGCGCCGCGTGCATCCGGGCGATCTCACGCGTCTCGCCCTCGATGAACGACGACAGGATGATGGCCTGAAAACCCAGCCGTTGCGCCTCGGCCCTCGCCGCCTCGAGCGCCTGGATATTGCTCGCCACCATGATGCTTTTCACTCGTCCAAATAAGGGATCATCAGGCTTGGGGGTCTCGGGAATCTTCCCGGCGGCGCCGGCCTCGAGCTGTTTTCGGATGCTGGCGGGAATCTCCTCGCGGATGCGGTACCTGTCCAATATGGCCAAGGCGTCGGCGTACGTCGTCGGGTCGGGGACCGTGGGGCCCGAGGCAATGGCATCCAGCGGATCGCCGACGATATCGGAGAGGATGAGGGTGAAAACCCGAGCGGGCGCAGCGGCCCGCGCCAACTGGCCGCCCTTGATCCGCGAGATATGCTTCCGCAAGGTGTTCATCTCGCGAATGTCCGCCCCGCACGCCAGGAGGGCTTTCGTGAGGGCTTGCTTCTCCGCCAGGGTGACCCCCTCCACGGGCGCGGGGGTGAGCGCGGAGCCGCCCCCGGAGATCAGGACCAACACCAGGTCGCCGGAATCGAGTCCCGTGACCTGATCGAGGACGGCGCGCGCGCCGACCATCCCGGCGTCGTCGGGAACGGGGTGCCCGGCTTCGTGGATCCGGATCACGCGGGTGGGTTGGACGTGACCGTACTTGGTCACGACGACGCCGCGCGCGATCCGCGCCCCCAGAATCTCTTCCACGGCCGCGGCCATGGGTGCCCCGGCCTTGCCCAACCCCACGACCACGACCTCTCGAACGGCGCCGAGGTCCACCCGCTCGCCCCCGATCGCGAGGCGGTCGCCGTCGCGAACCAGGTGCCGTCGGATGGCCTCCGCCGGGTCCACCGCTCGGACGGCGGCGTCGAAGATCCCACGAGCCGACTTCCTCAACTCGGTGACTCGCATCGCGGCTCCTTCCGCCTGCCCCCACCCTCAGGCGACTTCAAGGGGAAAACGCTCCAGGGCCGTGTAAATCGACCCGCCCGGGTCGAGCCGGCTCTGCATGAGAACGAACTGCTCCACGGACACGACCCCTAACGGCTCCGTCGACTCATCGCGGATCGCGGCCAGCAGGACCTCCGCGTTTCTCGGAGACCGAACCCGCCCCAGGGTGAAATGCGCCGTGAACTGCCGCCGCTCCTTCGGAAAGCCCGCGCGCGCGAGGCCGTTCTCGACGGCGCCGGCCAGGGCTTCGAGCGGTGCGGCCCCCTCCCTCACCCCCGCCCACACCACCCGCGGGATGCGACCGCCGAAGGTGCCCACCCCTGCCACCGTCAGCGAAAACGGCGCCATGCCTCGCGCCACCTCCGCCAGCACTGGGCCAATGCGCCCCAGCCGTTTCGGCTCCGTCTCGCCCAGGAATTTGAGCGTAATGTGGAGGTTGGCGGGCTTGACCCAGCTCACGTCGGCCTGCAAGCGGCGAAGCCGCTCCTGCACCGCCGCCAGACCGTCCCGGATCTCCTGCGGAAGGTGTACCGCCACGAAAAGACGCATGCCGCCCTGTTCCGCGCTCACACTTCGTCCATGGGTATGTCGAGAAGATGACGTCGAAGCATCTCCAAGGCCATCTGCGCGCCGCGGTACTTCACTTGCTCCCGGTCCCCCAACAAACGGAACTCGCGCGCCCCGTCGCCGCCATTCCAGGCCAAGGCCACGCAGACGAGGCCGACGGGTTTCTCCGGCGTGCCGCCGCTCGGACCCGCGATGCCCGTCGTCGCCAGGCCGAGGGCGGTCCCGCCCATGCGTCGGACGCCTGCCGCCATGGCACGCGCCACCTCCAGGCTCACGGCACCGTGCCGCTCCAGCAGACTCGCCGGGACATTCAGCAGGCGCTCCTTTGCCTCCAGGCTGTACGCGACGACGCCGCGCTCGAAATAGTCCGAGCTGCCGGGGACGTCGGTCAGCCGCGACGCCACCAGGCCGCCGGTGCACGACTCGGCCACGGCCAGCGTGGCCTTGCGCTCCCGCAGGAGGCGGCCCACCACGGCCTCGAGCTTTTCGTCGTCCCGACCGAAGATCAGGTGGCCGAGGCGCGCGCGGATCTTCGCCTCCAGCTCGTTCAGCTTGGCGGCAATCTCACCCGCATCCTCACCTTTGCAGGTCAGCCGCACGTGAATCTCTCCGGCGTGGGCTAAGACGCCGATGGTGGGGTTCCGCATGTCGCGGAAATAGTCGCCGATCCTCTCATCCAGGGTGGACTCGCTGATCCCACAGGTCTTGAGGACACGCGACACGATTTGACTCCCCATGCCGAAAGCCGTCCGGATGCGAGGGATCACCTGGTCCAACAGCATGGGCTTCATCTCCGAGGGCACGCCGGGCATGCAGACCAAGGCACAGCTCCCATGCCGGATCCAGAGGCCGGGGGCGGTGCCGCGCGGGTTGTGGAGCACCTCGGCCCCTTCCGGTACCATGGCTTGCTTGCGATTGTTCTCCGGCATGGCCACTCGTCGGTGGGCGAACCGCTGTTCGATGGCAGTCAAGACGCGGGGGTCCAACCCGAGCGGCCGGCCCAAGACGGCCGCCAGGACGTCGCGGGTCAGGTCGTCCTCGGTGGGGCCCAGACCGCCGGTCATGACGATGACGTCCGCGCGGGACATGGCGAGGCGAATGGCCGCCTCGATTCGGCTCCAATTATCGCCGACCGTGCTCTTATAGTAGACGTCGATGCCCGCCTCGGCCAGTCGCTGCGCCATCCAAGCGGCGTTGGTGTCCACGATCTGCCCGAGGAGCAACTCCGTCCCGATCGTCAGAAGTTCCGCGCCCATTGGAGTCCTGGTGGCCCACTCAGAGAAAGTCGAAGTTGGCCTTCAGGAGCCACCACGTGACCCGAGCCAGAAGGCCGGCCGCGATGTCATCCGCCACGATGCCGAAACCCCCGGGTAGCCGCTCCAGTCGGGGAATGGGAGCCGGCTTCACCACGTCGAACAGCCGGAACAGCAGGAACACCGCGCCCAGATCGTACCATTGGAATGGCAGCGCCAACAGCGCCACGGACATGCCTGCGATCTCGTCGATGATCACCTGGGGCGGATCCGGCTGGCCGAGCTCCGCTGCCGCCCTGCCGGACGCCACCAGCGCCGCCCCGCACAGCACGACCGTTGCCGCGAGGTGCAGGGGCCATCCCAACCCCAGCAGCGGCAGGCAGAGCGCGGCGCCGATCAGGCTTCCCAGCGTCCCGGGGGCGCGTGGAATGCGGCCGAGGCCTCCTGCCGTCGCGACGAACTGCACGGTCGACATCGCCGGCGAACCGGCCTGCGCAGCCGCTTTCGATTTCCGTCCGGACATCTCTACCCCGTCACCTCGAGGATCTCTCCGCACAGATCGTGCTCGAACGCCTGCCGGATTCTCGCCCGTACGAAGGTCCCCGGAGCCACCGGGGGACCCTGGAGATAGACGGCGCCGTCCACTTCCGGGGCGTGGCCGGCTGTGCGGCCGCATTGGATCCCCGGGAATTCCGCTGCCGGTCCGTCCACCATGACCTCTTGGATGCTCCCCACGAGCGCCAGTCCTTTCGCCTCGGCGATCCGCGCCTGGATCGCCATCAGCCGGGCGCGCCGCGCCTCCGCGACCCGGCGCGGCACCTTGGGCTGCAGCGCCGCGGCGGCCGTGCCCTCCTCATCCGAGTAGCGAAAGACCCCCACCCGGTCGAAATGCATCTCGGCCACGAACCGCCGCAGGACCCCGAACTGCGCCGCCGTCTCGCCGGGGAACCCGGTGATGAACGAGGTCCGCACGACGAGACCGGAGATCGCGCGGCGCAACCGCCCGATGAGCCGCCGATAGCCGTCCGCACCGCCGCCGCGCCCCATGGCCTTCAGGACGGAGGCATCCGCGTGCTGGAGAGGCAGGTCCAGGTACCGGCACAGGCGCGGCTGCGTCGCCAAAAGCGCGATCAGATCGGGCGTGATCCGCGTGGGATACAGGTAGTGAAGCCGGATCCAGGCGAGGGACGGGATGGCCAGGAGATCCTCAAGCAAGGCCACCAACCCTCGCGCCTCTGCCAGATCCACACCGTAGCCCGCCGTGTCCTGAGACACCAGGACGATCTCTCGGACCCCGTCTGCCGCCAACTGGCGTGCTTCCGCCACGACGTCGCCGCGCGGGCGGCTCCGCAGCGGGCCCCGGATGGCGGGGATGGCGCAGAACCGACAGCGGTGGTCGCAGCCGTCGGCGATCTTCAGGTAGGCGATGTGGCCGGGCGTCAGCCTCCGGCGGGGCAGATCGGCCGTCGCCAAGGCCGTGTGGCCCGTGACCCACGACCGTCTACGCTGCCGGCCGCGCAGCACGGAGCGCACGATCTCGGCGATGCGGGGAAACTCCCCCGTCCCGACGAAGCCGTCGACCTCAGGGAGCAACTCGGGAAGCTCCCGCGCATACCGCTGCGCCAGGCAGCCGCTGACCAGGAGGGCGCGGCACCGACCGGTCTGTTTCAACCGCGTCGCGTCCAGGACGGTCTGGATGGATTCCTCCTTGGCGTCCTGGACGAAACTACAGGTATTCACCACCACGACATCGGCCTGGGCGGGCGATGCGGCGATGGCGTATCCCGCGGAGGCGAGCTGTCCGAGCATGACCTCGGCGTCCACCTGGTTCTTGGGACAGCCCAGGTTGACGACGCTCACGGACGCCGGCCCCTCGCCGCGGCCAGCCGCACGGTGCTTCGATCGAACGGACATTCCCATGTCAACCCGCGCGCGGCGCGCGAGTCACTCCGCGCCGCGTCCTTCACGGTTCAGGACCCCCCCACGCCTCGCCCGCGCGGCGGGGAGACCCGGCCCGGTGCAATCGCGAGAGGCAGAAAGGGGGCACGACGGACGGCCGTCTCAGGCGGGCGCGGGACCGCCCTCCTCGGTCGCAGCCAACTCCAGACGGTTGCGGCCCGCGGCCTTGGCGCGATAGAGGGCTTGATCCGCGTCGTGGACCAGCGCCTCGATCTTTTGCAGAACCGGCGAGAGCGCCGCCACACCGATGCTCACCGTGACCCGGTGCTCCAAGCCGGTCTCCTGGCTCAGAAAGACGTGACTCGCCACCGCGCTCCGAATGCGCTCGGCGTGCGCCGCCCCCCGCAGGATGTCGGTTTCCGGCAGGATGATGGCGAACTCCTCTCCGCCGTATCGCGCCAGGATGTCGACGGACCGCGCGTTCTGCCGCAGCACGTCCGCCGTCTCGCGCAGCGCCTGATCCCCCGCCAGGTGGCCGTGGCGGTCGTTGAAAGCCTTGAAGCGGTCCAGGTCCAGCATCAGCAGCGTCAAGGGGCGCTGGTAGCGCTGAGCCCGGCGGAATTCGCGTTCCAGTTGGTCGTAGAACTGCCGGTGATTCGCCAGCCCCGTCAGGGGGTCCGTGATCGCGAGCTGCCGAGTTGTCTCGAAGAGTCGCGCGTTTTCGATGGACACCGCAGCCTGGCTGGCGAACGTGGCGAGCAGCTGTATCTCGTCCGGAGCGAACTCGTGGCGTTCGATCATATAGAGATTCATGCACCCCAGCGCCCGATCCTGCACGATGAGCGGGACGGCCAGGAAGGAGGTGAAGCCCCGCTCCCGCGCCGCCTTGAGCCACGTCCCGTAGGCCTCGTCTGTTCGCACGTCGCAGACCATCACGGGTCGCTTTTCCCGTATGGCAACCAAGCTGGGGCTCGCGCCCCAGCGCGCGTCGGTCGTGCGCGCGGGCGTGTCGTCGAACAGGTTGTACCCCGCGACCGTGGAGAGGGTCCGGCCGTCGGGAGCCAGGAGCATGAGCGCCATGGCCTGCGCCTGCAGGAGGCTCGACACCGTCTGGCTGATCTGGGTGAGAATATTCTGCAGATCGAGCGTCGAGGCCATGGCGCGGCTCACCTGGTACAGCGCCTCGAACTCCTGCGCCTTGCGTCGGGTCTCCGTGTACAGGTGGGAGTTCTCCAGGGCGATGGAGACCTGGCGCCCGATGCTCGCCAGCAGCCCGACGTCGTCGCGCGAGAATTGCTGTCCCCGCTGGCCCAACACGCTGAACACGCCGAGCCGTCGGTCCTGGAACCGCAGCGGGATGACCCCCAACGACTGCGGCGGACCGTCGTCGCCGGCCCCCAGACCGCGCACCAGCGCGGCATCCGGCAACAGTACCGGCTCCTCTCGCTCGAGCGCTTCCCACGCCCAGCCGGACCCCGGAGCCAGTGAGCGCAGCGCCTCCTGTGGGGCTTGGCCGAGGCCGCGCCAGGCGCGCAGCTCCAGGCAGCCGCTGGCCGGCTCCACCAGATGAATCAGGGCGGCGGCCAGGCCGAGACTGTCCGTGATCCCGGCCAAGGCGCCGTCCAGGATCGCCTCGGCACTCAGCGAGCGACTGACCGCCAGCGCCACCGCGTTGAGAGAGTGCAACTCGCGGTTCCGGCGCACCAATTCCAGACTCATGCCGCGGATGCGGAGGAAGACCTGGATCCGGGCGATCAGCTCTTCCGTGTTGAACGGCTTCGTGATGTAGTCATCGGCGCCGATTTCCAACCCCCGGACCAGATCTCGCGTGGTGTCCTTGGCCGTGAGCATGATCACGGGGATGTGACGCCAGTGCTCGTCCGCTTTGAGCCGCCGGCAGACTTCGTACCCGTCCATGCCCGGCATCATGACGTCCAGCAAGACCAGGTCGACGGGGGTGTCCGCAACCCGCCGGATCGCCTCGTCCCCGGCGTGACAGACCACGGTCGAGAAACCCCGAGCCTCCAGCAGGACCTGAATCATGCGCGCGATCCCGACCTCGTCCTCCACGACCAGGATCGTTGGCTTCAATTCCGCCGCCATCGTTTTCGACACGCCGTGCCTCCGCCGCCCACCGCGTCGGCGACGCGCTCCGACCGGACCCTGCCGAGAACGCGGAGCGCGCCCGCCCCAGCGAATGAATAGCGCAAGATACGACTGCGGCGCAACCGAAAAATGGGGCGGCGGCCCAGGGTTTCGGGAAAGCAACATTTCGGGAACGCAGCACTTGACACCCGCAGACGCATTCGATAGCGTCGCGGTGCACAGGCCGCTCCGTGATCGACGCGGCGGCTTTGTCCGGTGCGCTCTCGCGCCGGACGGAGGCCGCGGCCGCTTCATCGGTACTGCACACGACAGCCCGAACCTTCGAGGAGGAACTTCGATGACGCTGACGTCGCGGGAACGGGTACACGCGGCGCTGTCCCGCAGGGAACCGGATCGCGTCCCCTATTGTGAGCTCGGCGTGGATCGCTCGCTGGCGCAGCGACTGATGGGTTGGGGCGCGCCGGCGAGCCAGGCCTCCAACCTGGAAGCCAACGCCTACACCGTGGAGGAGGCCAAAGCGTTGGCCCGCCAGCTGGGGCTGGACAACCTCAGCTACGTCCTCCGCGCGCCCGTCTACGCCCACAAGGAGGCCGGGCGGGACGGCCGTCTCTTCTATGGAGAGGGCCTGATCAAGACGGAGGCCGATCTGCAGCGACTCGAACTCCCCGATCCTCGCGACGATCGGCTGTACGCCGGGGCCGAGGCGTTTCTCCGCGAGAAGGGCGACTATTCGACCTGGTTCGTGACTCGGATCGGTATCTTCCCCACCATGCTGAGTCTGGGAACGGAGAACTTTTGTCTCGCGCTCTATGACAACAGAGCCTTCGTGGAAACCGTCCTCGATCGATATGTTGACTGGATCGTGGTCGTGGCGGAACGGGCGTGTCGAATGGGGTTCGACGTCTTCGCCTCCACCGACGACATGGCGTTCAACACCGCCCCCTTCTTTTCGCCGAGGGTTTTCCGTGACCTGGTTCTCCCCCGCTACCGACGGGTGGCCGAGAAGATCACCCTGCCGTGGATCATCCACAGCGACGGGAACATTCTTCCCTTCGTCGAAGACCTCATCAGCGTGGGCGTGATCGGCCTGCATCCGAACGAGAAAGGGGCCGTGGACATCCGAGAGGTGAAGCGTACCTACGGGAACCGCGTCTGCGTGCTGGGCAACGTGGACCTGAATCTCCTCGGCATGGGCGGCCCCGAGGCCGTGGAGGAGGAGGTGCGCCGTCTGATTCGGGACGTGGGACCCGGCGGCGGGTACATTCTAACCAGCGGCAACAGCCTGGCGGGCTACCTCATCCCGGACAACGTCATGGCCATGTCCCGGGCGGTGCAAAAATACGGACGCTATCCGATCTCGGCGTAAGGAGGGGAGCGGCGCAGCGCGGAAAGCGGCGGACGCTCCGACATTCACGCCCCGAGAATCGTCCGTTCAGCCAAGGAGACACGGTGGACACGATCGAGGCCATCCGGACGCGACGAAGCATTCGGCGCTATACGCGCGAGCCCGTTCCCGACGACGTCATTGCAGAAATTCTGAAGGCCGCCATGAGCGCCCCGTCGGCCGGAAATCAGCAACCTTGGCAATTCGTCATCATCACCGACCGCGGGTTATGCGAAGAGATCCCGACCTTCCACCCGTACGCGCAGATGGTCCGGGAGGCGCCGGTGGCGATCCTCGTGTGCGGAGACTTGCGCCTGGAAAGTTACCAGGGGTATTGGGTGCAGGACTGCTCCGCGGCGACGCAGAATATCCTCTTGGCTGCCCACGCCAAGGGGTTGGGCGCGGTGTGGGTGGGCATCTACCCCAAGGAGGACCGGGTCAAACGGTTCCAGAAGCTCCTGGGGCTGCCCAACCAGGTGATCCCGCTTGCGCTGGTCCCCGTGGGGATTCCGGCGGAACGGGTGCCCCCGGCGAACCGCTTCGACCCCGCGCGCGTCCACCGCAACCGCTGGTGAACCGCGCCGAGCGGCCTACCCCGCTGCCGGCGTAACGGCGTCCACCGCGGTGCGCTTGGGGATTGTGACGAAGAACGTGCTGCCGCGCCCGACCTGACTCTCCACCCAGATGCGGCCGCCGTGCTCCTCGACAACCGCCTTGCAGATGCTCAGGCCCAATCCCGTTCCTTCCACGGCTGAGCCGGCCGGCATGGGAACCCTGTAGAACCGGTCGAAGACGCGACCCAGGTGCTCGGCTGGGATGCCCACGCCGGAGTCCGCGACCGTGACCAGGATGTCCGCTCCCCGCTCGTCCGCCGCGACGTCGATCCGGCCCCCCCGAGGCGTGAACTTCAAGGCGTTCGCGAGCAGGTTCGTGAACACCTGTTCGATGCGCAGGCTGTCCGCGGACACGGTCAGTGGACCCTGCGGCGCAGTCAGGGATATCGAAATCTCCCTCTCCTGTGCCATCTGCTGGAGTCGGTCGATGGTGCCCCGAAGTGTTGTCAACACGTCGAAGGTCTCCCGGCGATCCTGGAACCGTCCGGCTTCGATGCGCGCCAGATCCAGAATGTCGCTGACCATGCGAAAGAGCCGATCCGCATTCTTCTGGGCAATCCCCAACAACTCCCGTCGCAACTCGGCACCCACGGCCTCGTGCAGCAAGACCTCCAGGGACCCCTTGATGGCGGTAAGCGGCGTGTGGAGATCGTGCGAGACCATGGTCAGGAGCTCCGAACGCATCCGGTCCATGGCCTGAAGCCGGGCGTTGAGCGCGGAGAGTTCTTCGATCTTGCTTGCGAGGTCTGTGACATCGCGCAGGATCACGAAGAAGCCTTGCGTGGCATCCCCGGGGGAGATCCAGGCGAACGTGATGCGCAGCACGCGACCCCGATAGCGCAGCGTGACGGCTTCCTTGGACGCCTCCGAGGCGCTCAGGAAAGCCGCGATGGCGGCCTCCAGGGCCGCGCGATGCTCTGCGGTCAGAAGATCGGCCACCTGGATCCCGATGAGGTCGAGTTCCGGGCGGCCGACCATCTCGAGGCAGGCGCGGTTGACAAACAGGACCCGCTGAAGGCCGTCGACCTCCGCAATGCCCTCGACGATTGTCCGAAGCACAGTCTGGCTGAATCGCCGGACTGCCAGCAACTCCTTCACCTTGTGGCGTGGGATCAGATTTTCCAGGCCGAGGATCTCTCGCCCCGCCTCGGCCTCGCCCGTCCGGAGCCGTTTCAACACCGTCATGATGTTCTGTTCGAAGTTCTCGCGGCGGCTCTTGGCGACGTACCCGTCCGCCCGCATGTTCAGGGCGTCCCTGGAATCCTCCACGAGGGTGCCGGAGACGATGACAATGGGGATGTGACACGTGCGCGGGTGGCTCCGGATATACTGGAACACGCGGTCGCCGTCGACCCTCGGCATCACGAGGTCCAGGAACACGATATCCGGAAGCTCCTTCTGCAAGATCTCCAGGGCCTCCATCCCGTCGAAGGCCTTGGACACCTCGTACCCCTCCCGGCTCAGGACGTCGCCCAGAAGCTCCACGCAGAGCCGATCGTTGTCCACCACAAGCGCACGTTTGGCCACCGCACACTCCCACCCCGGACGAGGCGTCCACCGGCGCACGGCGTTGCCTGCTCGGCCGAACCGGCAGGTCGTCGCCGCCCTCGAGACCCCGAACGGCCTACGAGCGGTAGTTGAGAAACTGCATGTGGATGCCGAGATCCTGGTCGCGCAGGAACTTGATGACCGCCTGCAACTCGTCTCGGTCGCGGCCGAATACCCGGACCTGCGCCTCCTGAATCTGTGCCTGCACTTTGCGCTTGGTCCCCTTGATGAGCTTGACGAGCTCCCGCGCCTTTTCGATGGGGATGCCCTGCTGCAACTCGATCCGCTGTCGAACGCGCCCGGCGGCGGCGGATTCCACCGCGCCGCGGCTCAGTGCCTTGAGCGGCACCTGGCGCTTCACCAGCTTTGTCTCCAGGATGTCCAGCAGCTGCTTCAGCTTGAACTCATCCTCGGCCGATAAGACCAGCGCGTGCTCCTCCCGCCTCACCTCGGCGGAACTGCCCTTGAAGTCGAAGCGCTGCGCGATCTCCCGCGTCGTTTGGTGAACCGCGTTGTCGACCTCCTGCAGGTCCACCTTGGAGGCGATGTCGAAGGAACACTCGTTGCTCATGTCGCTCCCGTACGGGTGTCCGCCTGGCGGCGAGCCGCCCTTCGTCTTCGACCGAGGGGTCTCTCAGGGTTTTCCCGGCGTCACGACGGCGACTCCGGGGGGTGGGGTGAACCGAAACTGCTGGTCGTCGAGCCCGGTATTGAGCTTGAGCTGAGTCAAAGCGATAGCCGTGGTATTGCCGTACGAGTCGAAGAGCGTCGTCTTGT
>Ga0102851_10000238_pt1 | contig 25167 bp, 20 predicted proteins | sample Mud3Dept3metaG_FD_79558 | JGI IMG/M metagenome (GOLD analysis project Ga0102851, IMG submission 79558) | Freshwater wetland microbial communities from Ohio, USA, analyzing the effect of biotic and abiotic controls - Mud 3 Core 4 Depth 3... | ecosystem: Environmental > Aquatic > Freshwater >... | reverse complement strand
CAGGCGGCGCAGTTCATGACGGGGGTTTCGGATCGGGCGCGCGCCAGCCACGAGTCGGCGGGCCAGATGGAGCAGGCCTCCGGCGAGCTGAATGCAGCCGCCGAAGCGATGCGATCTCACATCCGGCGCTTCCAGCTCTAGAGGTCTCTGCTATAGGTGCGCGCCGATGCTGCGCGCGCGCGTTCTCCATCTGGTCGCCGGCACCCTCGCCGCCGCCGTGGCCTGGGGCTGCAGCAGCTACCACGTGGTGCGGACCGACGAGACCCTCGGCCCGGTGCGCCGCGTGGCGATCCAGACCCTCGCGAACCACTCCTTCGAGCCCGGCATCGAGGTGATGGTCAGCGATGCATTGCGGCGCGAGTTCCAGCGCGGCGGCGGTGTCGCGGTCGTAGCAGATCCGGCGCAGGCGGATCTGGTGCTGTCGGGCGCGGTCCTAGACCTGGTCACGACCGCGCGCAGCTTTTCGTCGGTGGCGTTCGGGCTCGAGTACCAGGTGGAGCTGCGGCTTGCGCTCACCGCCAGGCGCGCCGACGGCAATGTGATCGCGCTCGACGCCAACGCGCTCCGCGAGTGGGAGCTGTATCTGACCAGCTCCGACGTCGAAGCCGAGCGCAAGAACCGCGACGAAGCGCTGCGGAGAGTCGCTTCGGTGCTCGCCGAGCGCACGCGCGAGTTCCTGTCCGACCGGCTCTCGCGTTGACGCCGGAGGCGCTCCAGCAGGAACTCGACGCCGGCCGCGTGCGCAGCGCGTACCTCGTAGCGGGCGGCGAAGCGCTGTTGCGCGACGAGTCGATCGCCGCACTCCGGTGCGCCGTGCTCGGCGATGCGCCGGCCGACTTCAACTTCGACCGCTTCGAAGGCGACACTGTGAGTCCTGGCGCGCTGGCCGACGCGTTGCACATGCTCCCGGTCTTCGCAGCGCGCCGGCTGGTATGGCTGCGCGAGCCGACCGGCGGTCGCGGTTCCTGGAAGTCGCTGTGTGAGGCGCTGCCCGCGCTGGTCCGCGAACTCGGCAAGGATGCGCCGGCGGTGCTGGTGGTGAGCGCGACGTCGATCGATCGGCGCACTGCGTGGGTGCGCGCCTTCGGCGACGCATGGGTCGAGTGCGAGGCGCCGCGCGGCGCGCGCGAGCTGGTGGCGTTCGTGAAGAAGGACGCGAAGAAGCTCGGGATCGCGCTCGCGAGCGGCGCGGCGGAGCAGCTCGCCCTGCGCGTCGGCGCGAGCCTGATCGGCCTGCGCAACGAGCTGGAGAAGGCGTCGCTGCTGGCGGGCGCTGGCCAGAAAGTCACGGCGGACCACGTTGCCGCGTCGGCCGCAGACCTCGCCGAAGAACCCGTCTGGGATCTCACCGACGCGATCGGCGAAGGCCGCGCCGGCGACGCGCTCGCGGTGCTCCACAAGGTGCTCGGCGCGGGCGCCGCGCCGCCTCTCGTGCTCGGCACGCTCGCGAGTCACTTCCGCAAGCTGCTGCGGCTCCGCACCGGTGGCGCCGTCGCCGCGCCCCCGTTCGTACAGCGCAAGCTCGAGACGCAGGCGCGTCGCTACGCGCCCGCAAGGCTGCTCGTCTGCCTGCGCGCCATCCATGACACGGATCAGGCGCTGAAGGGGCAGGGGGCGCTCCCGCCCCCACTGGCGCTCGAACGGCTCGTGATGGGGCTCGCCGCGTAGCGTCAGGACGGCGGCTCGCGGGCGGGGCGAGACACGTGCAGCGCCGCCTACGCGGACGAAGGGGACTGTCCCTCCGTCCGCGATTGGGGCGCGTGTAGAGGGATTGGCTGGCGGAGCTACTTCGCGCGGGCGCGGTTGGCGGCCTTCGCGAGCCTCGACACCTGGCGGCTGGCACGGCGCTTGGGGATGACGCCCTTGGTGGCGGCCTTGCGCAGCGCGCTTTCGGCCTCGCGGAGCTTCTCGGCGGCGCCGGCCGCGTTGGCTTCCAGTTCGGATCGCAGCGTCTTCACGACGCTGCGCGTGCGAGTGCGGATGGTGCGGTTGCGCTCGCGACGCTTCACGTCCTGGCGGGCGCGTTTCTGCGCAGACTTGTGACGGGCCAAACGACCTCCGGAGGCGTCGAGGGAGACGCAACATAGGCGGAGCGCATCGGGGTCGCCAGCGTCGCGAGCATCCCGCAGGGCCTCGGCGGAGGCTTCTCGGCCGTGGGGCTTCCCAATCAACTCCCCGCGCAAGTCCGCCGATAGATGGGCGTGGAAGGGTCTGCCCGAAAAGGGGTCTGCCCGAAGAGGGGGAGCGTGTGAGCTGGCAGCGATGGGTTCGCGGACTCGCCCCGCCGTGGCTCGCGCTGGCGCTGGCGCTGAGTCCACCGGAGACCGCGCGGGCCCAGAACGCGCCCCTCGCTGTCGAGGAGTTCCCGCCGGCTGCTGCCGCCCTCGATCTCGCACCGACCGGCGACCTGATGCTCCCCGCGGTTGCGCCCGCGCCGGCCCCGCGCCTGCCCGGCCCCGTGATCGAGCGGATCGAGCGCGCCTGGAGCGGGGAGGCTGAGAATCTCGCCGACCGCGCGCGGCGCACGCGAGCGGCGGCCGACGAGACGGGCGTCGCGAGTGTCGACTCGCTCGCACGCGCGCTGGTGTTCGGCGGCGGGGATCTCGGCACGCCGGAGCAACGAGCCGAAGCCGCCGTCCTGCTCGCCCCCGATCTCCCCGCTGCGCACGCTGCGCTGGCGCGCGCGCGCTTCGCGTCGGGCTCGTTGGGCGGAGCCGCTTCGTCCGCGTTGGGTGCGATCGGCGCCTTGTCGCGCAGCCTCGACGGCTGGCTCTGGCTCGCTGCGACCGGCTGGGTGCTGCTCCATTTCGCGCTCGCGGGCGGTGCGCTCCTCTATCTCGGCACGCGCGGACTCGCTTCGGTGTCGCACGCGGCGCATGACCTCGGCGATCGCATCGAGCCGTCGATGCCGGAGTTCTCGCGCGTCGCCCTGCTGGCCGCGTTGACGCTGCTTCCCGCCGCACTCGGTGAAGGCGTGGCGGGCGCGGCTCTCGTGCTCTTCGTGCTCGCGTCGTGGCAGGGCAGTCGCGCCCAGCAGATCGCGCTCGCCACGGCGGCGCTACTGCTGGTCGCTGCAATCCATCCAGTCGCGCAGCGCGCGGGTGCGCAGCTCTCGGCGATCGGCGCCGACCCGATCGTTGCGGCCGCGGCCGCCGCGGAATCCGGTGCGCTCGATCCCGTCGATGCCGAGCGGCTCTCCCGCGCCGCGCCCGATCCCACCACGCAGCCCGCCGCCCAACGCGACGATCCGCTCGCGATGTACGCGCTCGCGCAGTGGGCGCGGCGCTCGGGTGATCTCGCCGCGGCGGACTCCCGCTTCGAGGCGCTGGTCGCGCGCGATGGCGCCGATCCGGTCGCGCTCGCCAGCGCCGCGAGCGCGAAGCTCGCCATCGGCGATCCGAAGGCGGCGGTCGAGCTCTATCGGCGCGCGATCGCGAGCCAGCCGTCGGCGTTGCTCTGGTTCGACCTCTCGCAGGCGCACGGGCGCGCGATCGACGTCGAGCAACACGACCGTGCGCTCGCCGCCGCGCAGTCGCTCGACGGGGACGCCGTGAGCGAATTGACGGTTCACCTCGCTGGATCGCGCGAGGCCTACGTGGCGGAGCTGCCGCTGCCTCAGCAGAGACTGCGCGATCGGCTCGCTGCCCACGACTCGGGGCTCGCCGCCGCGCTGTTGCGCCGCCCACTCGCGCCCGGCCTGCTCGGGCGCTCGTCTTGGCTGGCGGCATTGGCCGTCGCGGCGGCCGGGGTATTGGGGGAGGCGCTGCGCCGCCGCCTCGAAGCGTCGGCGAGCTGTCTCGACTGCGGCACGCGATTGTGTCGGCACTGCGGAACGGCTCGCGACGTCCTCCGCCACGGAGCCGGCGCGGAGCCGCGCTGCGAGAGCTGCGTCGCCCGGCGGATCGAGGCGCGCGCGGGGGCGGGCTGGGACTCGAGTTCGAACGGCACGCGCGCCCGGCTGCTGCGCGGCGCGAACGCGCTGGGCTGGTTGCTCCCCGGCCTGGTGGGTCGCTCGTCGCAGTGGCCGGCGCTCGGGCTCTGCGCAGCGCTCTGCGCGGCGGGCGCGCTGGCGTTCGGCCTGGGCGCGGACGCGGTGGTGCCGGATCCGGCCAGCGTCGGCCTTGCCGGCGCGATCGCCTTCGGCGCTCTGACAGCGTTGTGCGTCGCTCTCTACGCGGCGATCGCCGGTCTGGGCGCTCGCCTCGACCGCCGGAGTCGCGCATGACGATCGCGCTGCACGGAAACCTGCGCGATTTCGGCATGGGCGAGGTGTTCCAGCTGATCGGCCAGCAGCGCAAGACCGGCGTGCTCGAGGTGCGCGGCGAGAAGGGCGAAGTGACGCTTCGCTTCGACGCGGGTGGCGTGGTAGCCGCGTCGCCGGTGGGCGCGAGCCCGGACGAAATGCTGATCGAGATGACCGTGCGCTGCGGGCTGGTGCCGCGCGACCGCCTCCCCGCGGCGGAGTCCGGGCCCGACGCGCCGCCGCCGAGCGCGCGCCAACTCGTCGAGGCTGGCCTGTTGAGCGAGGAGTCGCTGCGCGAAATCGAAGACCTGCTCACCCGCGAGACGATCTTCGACCTGCTCCGCTGGTCCGAAGGCTCGTTCCGCTTCGTGGCCCAGTCGATCCCGCACGATCGCCCGGTGGAGTCGCTGCTCGGAGCCGAGCAGGTGTTGATGGACGGCTTGCGCATGGTCGATGAGTGGCAGGCCTGCACGGGCGAGTTGCCGGCCGAGACGGTCGTGTTTCGGCGCCGCGGCAGCATCGAGGAATACCGCCGCTCGCCCGCGTGTCGTGCGACCCCGTCCCCGATCGAGGCGGAGCGCGTGTTCCTGCTCGTCGACGGTCGCGCACCCGTGCGTCGCGTGATCGATCTCTCGCGGCTCGGGAGCTTCGGCGCGATGCGGATCCTCGTGCAGTTGGCGCGTTCGGGCTGGATCGAGCCGCTGCGCGCAGCCAGCGCGGTCGAGACGCGCGGCGCCGCGCCGACCTCGAGTTCGCCGCTGCGCCGCCGGGTCGCGCTGCTGGCGCCGTTCGCGGCGCTCGCGGTGATTGCGGGAATCGGTCTCGCGCGTTCGGCATCCGAGCGCGACGCCTTCGACATCGGCGGCGACGCCGTTGCGGAGGCGCGCACGCGCTTCGCGACGGCGCGCGTCCGTGCGCTGGTGATGGCCTACCGCGCGGCCGAAGGTCGCTGGCCCGACGGACTCGAAACCATCGGGCGCTGGCTGGGAGACGGCCCCGTCGCGTTGACGCCCGCGGAGAGCGGCGCCTACTATGTGGGCGCACGCGTCGAGGGGCCGATCTTCCTCGCGCCTGACCTCTCGACTCGCAGCGCCCCCGAGATCGCTGACGGATCGCCGACGAATCGCTGAACTCGCACCGGGAGATGTTCCTGGCCGACTCCAAGCCGCTGAAGCAGTCCGCGTCTCGCTCCGACCTCCCGCGTCGACCCGACGTCCCGAGCGATTCCAGCACCCGGCAGACCCTGATCTTCGACGACAACCGCATGGCCGCCGAACTCTACGGCGAGGGCGAGCGCACGCTGCGCATCCTCGAGGAGGAGCTGCGCATCGACGTACGCGCGCGCGGCAACGAGGTGCGCCTGATCGGCGATCCGGAGCAGGTCGCGGCGGGTCGCAAGGTGCTCGAAGAGCTGTACGGCTGGCTGCGCGCGGGCCATCCGTTCCATGCGCGCGACGTGGCGTCGGCGGCGCGGCTCGCCTCGGGTCGTCCCGACGTGGAGCTGCAGGATGTCTATGAAGACGTACTCGGCGAGGCCGGCTCGCGGCGTCGCGTGGTGGCGAAGAACCTGTCGCAGCGCCGCTACGTCGAGCTGATCCGCGATCACGACATGGTGTTCGCGCTCGGACCGGCCGGGACGGGCAAGACCTATCTGGCGATGGCATGCGCGATTGCGGCGCTGAACCGGCGCGAGGTATCGCGCGTGATCCTCGCGCGACCCGCCGTCGAAGCGGGCGAGCGCCTCGGCTTCCTGCCCGGCACGCTGGCCGAGAAGGTGAACCCCTACCTGCGGCCGCTCTACGATGCGCTCCACGACATGATGCCGTTCGACAAAGCGGAGCGGCTCGTCGAGCGCGGCATGATCGAGGTGGCGCCGCTCGCCTTCATGCGCGGCCGCACGTTGAACGATTCGTTCGTGATCCTCGACGAAGCGCAGAACACGACCAGCGAGCAGATGAAGATGTTCCTCACGCGGCTCGGCTTCGACTCGAAGGCGGTCGTGACCGGCGACACCACCCAGATCGACCTGCCGCCGGAGAAGACCAGCGGACTGGTCGAGGCGTCGCAGGTGCTCGCCGGCGTCGACGGCATCGGCTTCATGCACTTCACCGAAGCGGACGTCGTGCGCCATCCGCTGGTGCAGAGCATCATCCGCGCCTACGAACGCGCTGCCGCCACGCCTTCCGAAGAGCAATGACGCTGCGGCTTTCGGGCCCCCCGCGCGGGCTCGTGACCGCGCGCTTCGATCGCGCGCTGCTGGCGCGCCGCGCGCGCCTCGCGCTGCGCGCACTCGAGCAGGCGCGCGCCGAGCTGTCGCTCGCGCTCGTCGGCGACGCGGCGATGGTGGAGCTGAACCTCCGCCACCGCGGCCTGTGCGGTCCAACCGACGTGCTCTCGTTCTCGCTCCTCGAAGGAGCGCACAGCGAGTACCGCGGCGCGCTGCTCGGCGACGTCGTGATCGACGTCGAGCAGGCCGCACGCCAGGCGCGCCGCGCGCGCCGCGCGCTCGACGACGAACTCGCGAAGCTCGTGATCCACGGGATCCTGCACCTGCTCGGCCACGACCACGAAGCGGCGGCCGAGGCGCGCCGGATGCGCGCCGAGGAGCGGCGCCTCTGGCAGCGGGTCTGCGCGTGAGCCGGCGCCGCCGCGCCGTCTGGCTCGCGGCCTTCGCAGTCGCGTTCTTCCTGGCATTTCCGCAGCGTGTCGGCGATTTCTGTTTCGATCTCGGTTGGGGAGCGGCGTGGCTCGCGCCCGCCCTGCTGATCCTGGGGTTGCGCGGACTCGCGCCGCAGGCGGCGGCGAAGTTCGCGTTCGGCGCCGGGCTCGCGGCGCACGCACTGGTCTTCCACTGGATCTACGTTGCGACGGTCCATTACGGCGACGCGCCCGTCGTGGCCGGCGTGCTGGCGCCGATCGGCCTTGCGGTGTATCCGGCGTTCTTCTTCGCGGTGTTCGGCGCCGCGTGGAGCGCGCTCGGCTCCGCCGGTTTCGCGTCGCCGTTCAGCGCGGCCGCGCTCTGGGTCGCTCTCGAATGGGCGCGCAGCTTCGTGCTGACGGGATTCCCCTGGGCCCTGCTCGGCTACGCGCAGCACCAGAACGCGTCGCTGCTCGGCCTCGCGCCGTGGACGGGCGTGTGGGGACTGAGCTTCGCGACGGTGCTGGGCGGTGCGGCGCTCGCCGCGTTTGCGAGCGGGGCGCGGCGCTCGCGCACGACGCTGGCCGCGGGGCTCGGCGTTGCGCTGTTGCTCGGCGCCGGCTCAATCGATCGCGCGCGGGAGTCGCCGCCGCCGGCGGCGACGGTTCGCGTCGCCGTCCTGCAGGGAAACATCGATCAAGCCGTGAAATGGAGTCCGGAGTGGGCCGAGCAGACGCTCGCCGACTACGAGGCGCTGACGCGACGGGCCGCGCAGCAGGGCGCGCAGCTCGTGCTGTGGCCCGAGACGGCGGTGCCCGGTTCGCCGGATTGGAGCGCCGAGCTGGCGGACCGACTCGCCGCACTCGCGCGCGAGACCGAGCTGACACTCCTGGTCGGCGCGGTCGGCGTCGACTCGCTCGCAGGGGGCACCACGCATTATTTCGACAGCGCCTACCTGATCGCACCCGACGGGAGCTTCGTCGATCGTTACGACAAGACCCATCTCGTTCCGTTCGGTGAATACGTCCCGATGCGCGATCTGCTCGGTCGCTTCGTCTCGGCGATCGCACGCGGCGCCGCCACGACCGACGTGTCGGCGGGTCGCACGCCGCGCGCGATCGCAATCCCGCTGCCGCGCGGCGCGACGCTCACGGCGGGCGTACCGATCTGCTATGAACTGCTCTTTCCGGACCTGGACCGTCGTTTCGTCCGAGATGGAGGGGAGGCTCTCCTCGCGATCACGAACGACGCCTGGTACGGGCGCACCGGGGCGCCCGATCAGTTCCTGGTCATGACGGCGGTTCGTGCGGCCGAGAACCGGACCTGGGTGGCGCGCGCCGCCAACACCGGAGTGTCGGCCTTGATCGACGACCGCGGTCGCGTGCGCATGCAGACGAGACTCTTCGAACAGACGCTGCTGGTCGCCGATCTCCCGCTGCGCGCGGGCGGCTCGTTCTACACGCGAAACGGTGACTGGCTGCCGATGGCAGCCTCGATCGGCGTCGTGGCGCTCGCCGTTGCGGGCCGGGTGCGAAGGCGGAGCTAGACGATGAGTGAACGAGCCCACGCGAATCCCGCCTTGCCCGCCGAGCTGGCCGAACGGCTGCGCACCCAGCGCGCGCGCCTCGGCGAGCTCCGGGGGCGTCTTTGACGTCGCCGGACTGCGCGCCAGACAGACCGAGCTGGAAGCCGACAGCGCTGCGCCGGATCTCTGGGACGATCGCGAGCGCGCCGAGCGCATCCTGCGCGAGAAGGGCGGCATCGAGCGACAGCTCGGGCTCTTCGACGCGGCCGCCGCACAGCTCGACGACGCCGCCGTGCTGCTCGAACTGGCGCAGGAAGAAGACGACCCCGGCACGCTGCGCGAGGCCGGCGAGAAACTCGACGCGGTGGCGAACGAACTGGACGCTGCGGAGCTGCGGCTGCTGCTCGGCGGCGAGCACGACCGCGGCAACGCGATCGTGGCGATCACCTCCGGCGCCGGCGGCACCGATGCCTGCGACTGGGCCGAGATGGTGCTTCGCATGTACCTGCGCTGGGCGGAGGCGCACGGGATGAAGGTCGAGGAACTCGACCGTCAGGACGGCGAGGAAGCCGGCCTGCGCGGCAGCACGCTGCTGATCTCGGGCGAATACGCCTACGGCTATCTGAAGACGGAAGAAGGCGTGCACCGACTGGTGCGCATCTCCCCCTTCGACGCGCAGCACCGCCGGCACACCGCCTTTGCGAGCGTCTCGGTGCTGCCCGAACTCGACGACGACATCGAAGTCGAGATCGACGAGAAGGAGCTGCGCATCGATACCTACCGCGCCGGCGGCAAAGGCGGCCAGCACGTCAACAAGACCGACTCGGCGGTGCGCATCACACACCTTCCCTCCGGCATCGTCGTGCAGTGCCAGAACGAACGATCGCAGTACAAGAACCGCTCGTCGGCGATGAAGGTGCTGCGCGCCCGGCTCTGGGAACGCGCGCGGCTCGAGCACGAAGCGAAACTGGCGTCGCTGGCGGGCGAGAAGAAGGAGATCGGCTTCGGCTCGCAGATCCGTTCGTACACGCTGCACCCGTCGCAGCGCGTGAAGGACCACCGCACCGATCTGGAGATCGGCAACGCCCAGGCCGTGCTCGACGGCGACCTCGACCGCTTCATGCGCGCGGCGTTGCTGCAGCGCGCGGCGAAACCAGGGGGAACGCCGTGAGCGAGAGCGAGCGCAAGGCGCGCGCCGAGCGACTGGCCGCGCTGCGCGCGGCGGGGCTCGATCCGTATCCGGCGCGGGTCGGGCCGCTGCTGCGGCTCGCCGAGATCCGCCGACACCATGATGCGAAGGACGTAGCGGCGCTCGACGCCGCCGCGCTGCAGGTCCGGGTCGCGGGACGCGTCCTGGCGATCCGCTCGTTCGGCAAGCTGGTCTTCATGACGCTGTTCGAGGACGGCGTGCAACTCCAGGCGAGCTTCCGCAAGCCGGAGCTGTCGCCCGAGGTGCTGGCGTTGCTGGCGCTCGTCGACGTCGGCGACTTCGTGCGCGCCGAGGGTGTCCTGTGGCGCACGCGGACCGGCGAGCTGACGGTCGGCGCCCGCGCGCTCGCGGTGGTCGCCAAGTGCCTGCACCCGTTGCCCGAGAAGTGGCACGGGCTGGTCGACGTCGAGAGGCGCTACCGCCAGCGCTATCTGGATCTGCTGGTGAACCCCGAGGCGCGCCGCATCGCGGTCACGCGTTCGCGCTCGGTCACCGCGCTGCGCGCCTTCCTCGACGGCCGCTCCTTCCTCGAAGTCGAGACGCCCGTCCTCCAGCCGCTCTACGGCGGCGCCGCGGCGCGTCCCTTCGTGACGCACTACGACGTCTACGACCAGGACGTCTACCTGCGCATTTCGGACGAGCTGTATCTGAAGCGTCTCGTGATCGGCGGCTTCGACCGCGTCTACGAGATCGGCCACAACTTCCGCAACGAGGGCGTCTCGCGCAAGCACAACCCCGAGTTCGCGATGATGGAGTGCTATCAGGCCTACGCCGACTACCGCGACATGATGGAGCTGGTGCAGGCGATGTTGCAGCATGTGGTGTCGGCGGTGACGGGTGGAACGCGCGTCGCCTACCGCGAGCAGCAGATCGAGTTCGGCGGCGCGTGGCCGCAGCTCGCGATCCGCGACGGCATCCTCGAACGCGCCGGCGTGGACGTGCTCGCCGCCGCGGACTTCGCGACGCTGCGCGCCCGCGTCATCGAGAAGGGCCTCGATGCGGGCGACGCACCGACCTGGGGGCAGCTCGTCGATCACCTCTTCTCGCTGCACGTCGAGCCCACGCTCGTGCAGCCGACCTTCGTGACGGACTACCCCGTCGAGCTGTCGCCGCTCGCGAAACGCTCGCTGACCGACCCGCGACTCGTCGAGCGCTTCGAACTCTTCGTCGGAGGCATGGAGCTGGCGAACGCCTTCAGCGAGCTGAACGACCCCGCGGACCAGCGCGGCCGCTTCGAGGAGCAGCGCCGCGCGAAAGCGGCCGGCGACGCGGAGGCGCACCCGCTCGACGAGGAGTTCCTGCTCGCGATGGAGCACGGCATGCCGCCGACGGGCGGACTCGGCGTCGGCATCGACCGCGTCGTGATGGTGCTCTGCGACGCCGCGCACCTGCGCGAAGTGCTGCTCTTCCCGTACATGAAGCCGGGCGAGTAGCCCCGCATGGCCGAGCTGTTCGCGCGCATCTGGGAAGTGGCGGGAGCGACCGGCGGCACACTGGCGCTCGCCTTCATCGTGCTGCTCGCCGCGGGCCTGGTGCTGCTCGCGGGGATGTTCGTGGGCGCCGCCGTGGTGGTGCTCGAGCGCTTCGCGCGGCAGGTGCGGCGGATGCGCAGCGTGTTGCTGGCGGTGCTGCTCTTCGCCGGCGCCCTCACGCTCGTCGCGATCGACGTCGAAGTGCCCGGCGTGTTCGAGCGCGGCGAGGAACTCGCGAGCGCGCTGCCTCTGGCGTTCGGCGCGGCCTTCACGTTGGTGTCGCTCGCGACGGCGGGCGCCTGGCTCCTGCTGCGTTTCCTCTCGCAGCGCGCGCTTGCGCGCGCCGGGGTGCTGGTGCTCGTCGTCGGCCTCGCGCTCGCCGTGCGCGTGCCGCCGATCGCGTCGCTCGATCTCGCTGCACGCAGCGCGCTCGGCGGCCTCGGCCAGGCGCTGCTCGCGGCGCTCGGCGCCGTCGCGCTGCTCGGCGTCGCGCCGCTCGCGCTCGCGGGCATCCTCGATCTGCGCGGCAGCGCCGAGTGGTTCATCGCGTCGCGCTACCTGGTCGCGAAGCGCCGCCAGACCTTCATCTCGGTGATCACCGGGATTTGCGTGGCCGGCGTTGCGGCGGGCGTGTGGCTGATCATCACGGTGCTCTCGGTGATGAACGGCTTCGAGCGCACCTGGCGCGAGGAGATCATCGGCAACCGCGCGCATTTCACCGTGCAGAGCGGGCTGGGCCCTTTCGGCGACTACCAGGCGGTGCTCGAGCGCGTGCTCGCCCAGCCCGGCGTCACCGGCGGATCGCCCTTCGTGCAGGCGGAGGGGATGGTGCGGGGCGAGGGCGGCGAGATCGTCGGCGTGCGCTTGCAGGGCATCGACCCGGTGCGCGTCGGCGACGTCACCGACCTGCGAAAGGATCTGGTCGATGGATCGCTCGAAGCGCTGATCCCGGCTCCCGCGGCAGACGGCGAGGCGCCGGATCCCGGCATCGTGGTCGGCGATTCGCTGGCCGGCGCGCTCGGCGTGCGCGTCGGCGACCCGCTGCTGCTGATCTCGCCGTTTGGTGGACCGCCGACACCACTCGGTGCGTCGCCGCGGCTGATGCGCTTCCAGGTGGCCGGCATCTTCCGCTCGAGCCTGTTCCAGGGCGACGAGGTCGTGACCTACTCGAGTCTGCGTGCGGCCCAGGATTTCAAGCGTATCGACGACGTGGTGGACGGCATCGAGTTCCGCACCGTCGATTATTACCGGTCGGCGCGCATCGCCGCCGAGGTGCAGCAGGAACTCGGCAGTCCCTATTTCACGCGCGACTGGAAGGAGTTCTTCCCGGCCTTCTTCCAGGCGCTCAAGACCGAGCGCGTGATGATGTTCGTGCTGCTCACGATGATCATGGTGGTGGCGGCCTTCGCGATCGTCGTGACGCTGGTCATGATGATCATGGAGAAGGCGAGCGACATCGCGATCCTCAAGGCAATGGGCGCGCGCGACGCGGCGATCGAGCGCATCTTCGCGATCGAGGGCGCGCTGATCGGGCTCACCGGCACGGCGATCGGCGTCGTGATGGGCGTCGCCGTCACCACGCGCCTCGATTGGATCCAACACCGCGTCGAAGACCTGACCGGCATCGACGCGCTGCCCGCCTCGGTGTACCAGGGCATCTCGGAACTGCCCGCGCAGCTCGACATGGTGCAGATCGCGGCGGTGGTCGGCATCGCGATGGCGCTGGCGCTCGGCGGAACCTGGATCCCCAGCCGGCAGGGCGCGCGGCTCGATCCCGTGGAAGCGCTCCGCTATGAGTGACCGCGCCAGCCCGCTGGAACATGGAGCCGTCGGCGCGGCCGCGGGCAGCGTCCCGCTAGTCGAGGTGAAGGGGCTGTGGAAGCGCTTCGCGACCGGCGAGCGCGAGATCGAGGTGCTGCGCGGCATCGACTTCACGCTCGAAGCGGGCGAGCGCGTTGCGATCGTCGGCCAGTCGGGGATCGGGAAGTCGACCTTCCTGCACGTGCTCGGCGGACTCGACCACCCGAGCGCCGGCACGGTTCGCTTCCGCGGCGAGGACCTGTTCGCGAAGCCGTCCGACGAGCTGGCCGCGTTTCGCAACCACGCGCTGGGCTTCGTCTTCCAGTTCCATCACCTGCTGCCCGAGTTCAGCGCCGTCGAGAACGTGATGATGCCGGGCCTGCTGCGCGGGCTCGGCTTCGCCGAGATGCGCGAACGGGCGGCGCAGATCCTGCGCGAGGTCGAACTCGGCGAACGGCTCGATCATCGCGTGGGCAAGCTGTCGGGCGGCGAGCGCCAGCGCGTCGCGCTGGCACGCGCGCTGGTGCTCGATCCGACGCTGGTGCTGGCCGACGAGCCGACCGGGAACCTCGATCCCGCGACGGGCGCGCGCATCGGCGAGTTGCTGCTGGAGATGAACCGCACGCGCGGCACCGCGCTGGTGGTCGTCACGCACAACGAGCGGCTCGCCGAGCGCCTGGGACGCACACTCCTGATGGACGCGGGCGTGCTCGTCGCGATGGACTCGGTCAGGACGTGACGAAGACGCGATAACTCTGCGCCAAAGCTTGAAAAAACCAGAGCGTTCGGGGTTGCCGAGGCCCCCCCCCGCGCCTAAAATGCGGCGCCGATCCTCCCTCCCGTGAACCCTCACCGTCCGAGCTCAACCGACGAACCGTCGAACCGGAGGAAGCGATTGCGCGCCCAAGCGAGTTTCCGCCTTGCATGGCTCGTGCTCGCGCTCGCGTTCAGTGCCGCTGCAGAACCGGCGCGTGCGCAGGCTCCGGGTGCGATCAAGGTGTTGGTGGCCGTGCTTCCGTTCGAGGTCCACAGCGCCCGCCCGTTGGCCCAGCTCGAGACCTCGATCGCCGATGAGCTGACCCAGCGCCTCGAAGCCAGCGGCAAGGTCGAGGTGGTCGACACCGTGGTGGTGCGCGAGGCGCTGATCGCGCACGTAGCCGGCGAGCGCACCGACGAGGTGCTGCGCAAACTGGCGCGCGAGGTCGGCGCCGAGTGGGTGGTGCAGGGCAGTGTCACCGAGCTGGCCGGCGCCTACAGTCTCGACGTGCGCGTCGCGCCCGCCGGCGAGCGCGTTCCGACGCGGACCATGGTCTTCACCGCCAACGGCGATCGGGAACTGATGGAGCGCGTCGGTGAACTGGGCGATCGCGTGATCGAGATCGTCTCGGGCGAGGTCGCCGTCACCGGGCGCGTCGCGACGGTGCGCTTCGAGGGCCCCGTGCAGATCGACGAGACTCGCGTGCGCGGCGAGCTGCGCACCCAGCCGGGTCGTCCCTACGACGGCGACGCGCTGAAGGCCGATCTCGAACAACTGAAGCGCATCCCCGGCGTCGCCAGCGTGACGGCGGGCACCGAGCGCGGTCCGGATGGCGTCGCCGTGGTGTTCCAGCTGGCTCCGGCGGAGCGCCTGGTGAACGCCGGCATCGAGCCGGCGAAGGCCGGCGAGCGCATCGCCGAGATCCGCATCGTCGGCAACCGCCGCATCGAGGCCGACGCGATCCGCGCCCGCATCACCACCAAGCAGGGCGACCGCTTCAGCTCCGCGCAGGTCGCCGAAGACGTGCGCCAGATCTACGCGCTCGGCTTCTTCAAGGACGTGAGCGTGCGCTCCGAGGCCGCTCCGAATGGGCGCATCCTCAGCTTCGAGATCGTCGAGAATCCGGTGGTGCGCCAGATCACGATCGCGGGCAACGACGCCATCGAGGGCGACCGCATCCGCGACCAGTTGACGCTCACCACGGGAGCCACGCTCGACCTCCCGCTGCTCTACGAGAACCGCGACCGCATCGAGGCCCTCTACCGCGCCGAGGGCTACTACAAGGCGTCGGTCGCGTACGAGATCAAGACGCTGCCGAACGACGCCGTGGCGGTGAACTTCGAGGTCGTCGAGGGCCGCAAGCTCAAGCTCCGCGAGATCCACTTCGAGGGCAACGAGCATTTCGACGAGGGCGACCTCCGCAAGGGCATGCGCACCAAGCCGTGGCGCTTCTGGTCCTACGTGACCAAGTACCTCGACAAGTCGGGTACCTACGCCGAGCCGGTCTTCATGCAGGATCTGCAAGGCGTCGAGAAGAAGTACGGCGACGCCGGCTACCTGCGCATCGACGTCGGCGAGCCGAAGGTCGACACCGTCGACGACGGCATCATCGTCACGGTGCCGGTCGTCGAGGGCGAGCGCTTCAAAGTCGGCAAGCTCGACTTCGCCGGCGACGACACCATCGAGAAGGACGAGGTTCGCGAGGAGCTCGCCCTTTCCAAGGACGAGTGGTTCAACCGCACCCACCTGACGCAGGACACCGAACGCGTGACGCGCCGCTACTCCGACCGCGGCTTCGCCTACGCCCAGGTCGATCCGAAGACGCGCACCGACGAGGCCGCCAAGTCGGTGGACGTCACCTTCGACGTCGTGCGCGGCCCGCTCGAGTTCGTGCGCCACGTCGACGTCTCGGGCAACACCCGCACCGTGGACCGCGTGGTCCGCCGCGAGGTACAGCTCGTCGAAGGGCAGCTCTATTCGGCGCGTTCGATCCGGAACTCGAAGGCGCGCCTCGACTCGCTCGGCTTCTTCGAGGAAGTGAACGTCGAAACCAAGAAGACGGATCAGCCCGACCAGGTGGACCTCGACGTCGGGGTGGTCGAGAAGCCGACCGGCTCGCTCTCTTTCGGCGCCGGCTACTCATCGGCCGACTCGTTCGTGCTGTCGGGCAGCGTGTCGCAGAACAACCTCTTCGGGCGCGCCTACGGCATCCGCCTCGCGGCGGACGTAGGCGGCCAGCGCGACCGCTTCTACGCCACCTTCTCGAACCGCCGGCTCTTCGACTCCGAGTACAGCTTCTCCGCCAGCGCCTACCGCACCGACCTCCAATACGAGGACTTCGACGAGACCACCACGGGACTCGACCTGTCGGTGGGCCGCTCGCTCGACGATGCCAACAACGACCGCGGCTTCGTGCGCTATTCATTCACCGACCGCGAGATCGACGCGGATTCGAACATCACCTCGGCGAGCCTGATCTTCCGCGAGTTCTTCCAGAGTTCGACGACGACCAGCCTCGCCGGCATCTCGTTCCGCTCCGACCATCGCAACGACCGCGTGCTGCCGACGGCTGGCTACGAGTACGGGCTGAACCTCGAAGGCGCGGGCCTCGGCGGCTTCTCGCAGTTCGGGCGCTTCGAGGCGCGCGCCGCCTGGTACCACGGGATTCCGAAGTGGCTGCCGCTGCCGTTGCGCGACCGCTCGTCGATCGTCGTCTCCGGGCGAATGGGATACGCGCTGCCGTTCAACGACATCGCCGACTTCGACATCGGCGGAGGCCTGTTGAACGGCTGCCTCAACGACGAGAGCTGCACGCTCGACAAGATCGACGAGGACCTCACGCTGCCGCTCACCGAGCGCTACTTCCTCGGCGGTCTCGGCACCTACCAGCTGCGTGGCTTCAAGGCCCGCACGGTCGGCCCGCGCCGCGCCGTCCTCTACGACACGACATTCGCGTTCAGTGCCAACAAAGAGGGCCGCTACTCGCCGGTCGGCCGCGCGACCGATCCCGCGACCGGGCAGTCGGCCTGTCTCGATGGCGCCACGCAGTTTCCGAGCGGTGCCACGTTCTTCGGGAACACGCAGGGCAACAACAACGGGAAGTGCAACAACCTCAACGACGAGCAGATCAGTGATTTCGAGGATCTCGACGAAACCGACGTCGTCGGCGGCAACCAGTTCATCTCGCTCTCGGGCGAGTACCGCTTCCCGATCGCCGAATCGCTGGGCCTCGTGGGCATCCTGTTCTTCGACATGGGCAACGCCTTCGCCGAGAACGATTTCATGTTCGACGTCGCCGAGTGGCGCTTCGGCACCGGCGTCGGCGTGCTCTGGTTCTCGCCGTTCGGGCCACTCGAGGCGTTCGTGGGCTTCCCGCTCGACAAGCTGTCGGTCGAGGACAGCATCACCTTCGAGTTCTCGGTCGGCGGCTCGGCTCTCTGATCTCCAATCCAGTGCGCGCGGAGCCGACGCTCCGCGCTGGGGGTGAACGATGCGCGCATCCATGTCCCGGATTTTCGTGATCGCTGCGGGTCTGCTGGTCTTCGCCGGAACGGCGATCGCGGAAGACCTGAAGATCGCCGTGGTCGATCTCGACCAGGCGATCAACGCGACCGAACAGGGCAAGAAGGCCCGCGAGGAACTGCAGGGCAAGCAGAAGCAGGCCGAGGGCCAGCTGAAGCCGATGTACGAGAAGGGCAAGGCGCTCGCCGAGGAGATCCAGAGCAAGCGCTTCGTGCTCTCCGAGGACGCGCTCCGCAAGAAGCAGCTCGACCTCGCCGAGATCCAGAGCGACCTGCGCGCCAAGGGCGCCGAACTCGAGGGCCAGTTCAAGGTGGACTACGAGCGGCTCGTCGGCCCGCTGCGCGACAAGCTGCTCGGCATCATCACCGATTTCGGCAAGGAGCAGGGCTACACGCTGATCCTCGAGCGCAATACGCCCGGCGTGATCTACACCAAGGAGGCGCTGGACATCACCGACCAGGTGGTGCAGCGCTTCAACAAGAAGGGCTAGGGCAGTTGCCGCGCGTGCATCCGCACGCGGTCGTCGATCCCGGCGCGAAGCTGGCCGATGACGTCACGATCGGCGCGTTCTCCTTCATCGGGCCGGGCGTCGAACTCGCGCCCGGCGTCGTGGTGGCGAATCACGTGAGCGTCACGGGCCCCACGTCGGTCGGCGCGCGCACGCAGATCCACCCGTTCGCGGCGTTGGGCGGGGCCCCGCAGGACAAGAAATACGCGGGCGAGCCCACCCGCCTCGAGATCGGCGCCGACAACCAGATCCGCGAGGGCGTGACGATCCACCGGGGGACGCCGCAGGGCGGCGGGATCACGCGCCTCGGCGACGACGTGATGGTGATGAACGGCGCACACATCGCGCACGACTGCCAGATCGGCTCCCATGTGGTGATCGCGAGCTTCTGCGGGCTCGCGGGTCACGTCACGATCGAAGATTTCGCGGTGCTCGGTGCCTACACCGGTGTCCACCAGCACGCGCGCGTCGGCGAGAGCGTGATGAGCGCCGCCAGCGCCAAGCTCTCGAAGGATGCGCCGCCCTTCGCGCTGGTGGCGGGCGACCACGCCCGTGTGGTGGGGATGAACAGCGTGGGGCTGCAGCGCCGCAATTTCAGCGACGCCGCGCTGCACGATCTCAAGCACGCCTTCCATGTGCTCTTCGCGTCCAAGCTGCGGCTCGAAGTCGCAGCGGCGCGCGTGCGGGCGGAAGCCGGTTCGACGCCCGAGGTCCAGCGCCTGCTGCACTTCATCGAGACGTCCACCCGGGGCGTCTGCCGCTAGGCCATTCATGAGTGTGGGGCCGGTGCGCGGCTGCTTTTCTTCGTTGCTGCGAGGCGCGCGGGCGGTGGACTCGTCCGAAACGTCCTCGGCGGAGGCAGCTGAGCAGCTCCGCAACGAGATGTGGGTGACCGCCTGCGGATTGTTTCGGCCGAGTCCCCCGCCCGCGCTTGGCACACGGTCTCAGGAGAGGATGGCAGGGAGCGGGGGCGGGAGGTTCGGCCAGAACAATCCGCAGGCGGCCTCGAAGCTCCGACGCGAAGCCGCGACGTTCGTCCGCCGAGGACGTTCTGGACGAACCTCCCGCCCCCGCGTGGCCACGCGTTGTCTTCCGAGCGACGGGATCCACCTTGGGTCAATCTCCTCGCGTGGCTGAATCGCCCGCTGCGACGGTGGGGCTGGTCGCTGGGGCAGGGCGGCTGCCGTTTGAAGTGGCGCGCGGGGCGCGGCGCATGGGGCGGCGCGTGGTGGCGGTCGCGTTCCGGGGGTTCGCCGAACCGGCGCTCGAGGCCGAGGTGGACGCCCTGCACTGGGTGCGACTCGGCGAACTCGGCGCGCTGTTTCGCGCGCTGCACGACGCGCAAGCGCTCGAAGCCGTCGTCGCCGGGGGCGTGGCGAAGGAACACCTCTTCGCCGGCTCCGACCTGATCCGCCTCGATGAGCGCGGCGCCGCCTTCATCGCCGGGCTGCGCGATCGCAGCGACGACTCGATCCTGCGCGCGCTCGGCGACGCGCTCGAAGCCGAGGGGATCCGCGTGCCTTCGCAGGCCCTCTACGCACAGCATCTGCTCGCGCCGGTGGGTCCCCTGGGCGGTGTCGTACCGACGCCCGCGCAGCTCGCCGACGTCGCCTTTGCCTGGCCGCTCGCCAAGGCGATCGGCCGCCTCGACATCGGGCAGACGCTGGTGGTGCGCGAGCGCAGCGTGCTCGCCGTCGAGGCCATCGACGGCACCGATGCGACGATCCGCCGCGGTGGCTCGCTCGGCCGCGGCCAGGTCTGCGTCGTCAAGGTCTGGAAACCGGGACAGGACCCGCGCTTCGACTTCCCGACGATCGGACCGGATACGGTCGCGACCTTGTCGGAAGCCGGCGTGGCGCTGCTGGCGATCGAAGCCGGACGCACGCTCGTGCTCGAGCGCGAAGTCGTGGTGCAGCGCGCCGATGCCCTCGGGATTGCGCTGCTCGGTGTACCGGAGACGGGCCCGGAGGGCGGGTCGTGACCGCCACGCGCAGCTTGCGGATCGCGGTGGTCGGCGCCGGTCACATGGGCCGGCTTCACGCCTCGAAGCTGGCGGCGCTGCGCGACGCCGGCCCGGGCGTGACACTCGCGGGCGTCGCCGACCTCGACGCCGCGCGCGCGGAAGCCGTGGGCCGCGAGTTCGGTGCAGCGGCCGCGACGGATTTTCGCGAACTGCTCGCGCACGCCGACGCGGCGATCGTCGCGGTTCCCACCGTTGTGCACTTCGAAGTCGTGCGGGAAGTGCTCGCGGCCGGGCTCGACGTGCTGATCGAGAAGCCGATCGCGGCCACGCTCGCCGAAGCCGAAGCGCTGCTCGCGCAGGCGCAGCGCGACGGCCGCGTGGTGCAGGTCGGGCATCTCGAATGGTTCAACGCCGCGCTGCGCGCGATGGCGCCGCTGATCCGCCGGCCGCGCTTCGTGGAGGCGCACCGCATGGGTCCCTACCCGGGTCGCGCCACCGACGTCGACATCGTGCGCGATCTGATGATCCACGACCTCGACATCGTGCAGCGCCTGGTCGGCGAGGAGCCGGAGTCGGTCGAGGCCATCGGCGTGCCGGTGCTCTCGACGCAGGTGGACATCGCGAACGCGCGGCTGCGCTTCCCTAGCGGTTGCGTCGCGAACTTCACCGCCAGCCGCGTCTCGCCGAAGCCGATGCGCAAGATCCGCTTCTTCCAGGCCGACGGCTATTTCTCGATCGACTTCCTCGAGAAGTCGGCGGTGATCCTGCGTCGCCGCATCGAGGCCGGCGGCGCCCCGAAGATCGACGTCGAGCCGATCCGCTTCGACCCCGAGGACGCGCTCGCCGCGCAGCTCGCCGATTTTCTCGAAGCCGTGCGCGAGCGGCGCGTGCAGGACGAGGGCGCCGCGGCCGCGCTGCGGGCATTGCGCACCGCGCTGCGCGTGGTTGCGGCGATGCCCCCGCTCGACGAACTCCAATGAGCGACGTGCTGATCTCGGCCGGCGACGCGTCGGGTGACGTGCACGCGGCCGAATTGGTGCTGGCGCTGCGCGCGCTGCGCCCCGACACGCGCTGCTTCGGTCTCGGCGGGACCCATCTCGAGCGCGCCGGCACGGAGATCCTGGTGTCCCAGTCCGACGTCGCGGTGGGCGGGATGATCGAGGTGCTCAGCGCGGTGCCCCGCGTGTTCGCCGCGTGGCGGCGGCTCGAGGCCGCGGCGCGCGCGCGCAAACCGGCGCTCGCCGTGCTGGTCGATGCGCCGGATCTCCACATCCCGCTGGCCCGGAGGCTGAAACGCGCGGGTGTACCGATTCTCTACTACATCTCGCCGCAGGTCTGGGCGTGGCGCACCGGCCGCATCGCGAAGATCGCGCGTCGCGTCGACCGCATGGCCGTGATCTTCCCGTTCGAAGTCGGCGTGTACGCGGGCAGCGGACTGCGCGCGGATTTCGTCGGCCACCCGCTCGTCGACCCGCTGCGCGCGGTGCGCGAACGGACCGACCGCGGGGCGGCGCGCGCGGCGCTCGGCGTCTCGCCGGAACAGTTGCTCGTGCTGCTGCTGCCCGGCTCGCGCCACAACGAGTTGCGCTACGGCCTGCCGCTCCAGCTCGAGAGTGCGGCGCGGCTGCGCGCGCTGCTGCCGGAGGTCGTCGTCGCGGTGGCGGTCGCGCCTTCGCTGCGGCGCGCCGAGGTGGACGCCGTGCTGGCGCAGCAGACGCTCCCCGTGACGGTGGTCGAGGGGCATACCCATGAGGCGATGATCGCGGCGGACGCGGCGATCGCGAAGCCCGGCACCGCGTCGCTGGAACTGGCGCTGCTCGGCTGTCCGCACGTCGCCGCGGGGCGCGCGAACCCGCTCTCGGTCGCGATCGTGCGGCGGATGGTGCGCGTGCCGTCGATGCTGCTGCCGAACCTGATCGCGGGCGCGCCGATCGTGCCCGAGTTCCTTCAAGAGCAGGCTCGCCCCGAACGCATTGCGAGCGCGCTGGCCGAGCTGTTGCGCGGTCCGGCGGGCGCCCTCCAGAAATCACGCTTCGAGGTCGTGTCGCAGCGCCTCGGCGCGGGGGGGGCGGCGCAACACGCGGCAGAGATCGCCTGCGAGATGATCGATGGCGGCGGCGCTCGTTAGGCACGGCGTCGCGGCGCTCGCGACGCTGGTGCTGGCGCCGGTCGCGGGCGCGGCGCTGCTGGCGAAGCCGGCCTGGCGCGCCGGCTTCGGCGAGCGCCTCGGCTTGCGCGGGCCGCACGTGGCGGGCGCGGTGTGGGTGCACGGCGCGAGCGTCGGCGAGATCCTCGCGGCGACGCGGCTGCTGGACGCCCTGCGCCAGCACGGTCGCGCGGTGCTGGCGTCCACCAACACGGCGACGGGTCGCGCCGTCCTCGCGCGCACGCGGCCCGAGGTTCCGCTCTGCTATGCGCCGCTCGACCACCCGTGGTGTGTCGAGGCGGCGCTCGCGCGTGTCGCGCCGGCAGCGCTGGTGCTGGTCGAGACGGAACTCTGGCCGTGCTGGATCGCGGCCGCGACGCGCCGTCACGTTCCGGTGGCGGTCGTCTCGGGGCGCATCTCGGAGCGCAGCCTGCCGCGCTACCAGAAGGTCGCGCCGCTGATGCGCAGCAGCTTCGAACGCCTGCGCGCGGTGGGCGCTCGCAGCGAAGCCGACGCGGAGCGCTTCGCCGCACTCGGCGTCGCGGCGGATCGCATCGCGGTGACGGGAGATCTCAAGCTGGAAGCGCCGAGCGCGAGTCTGGAGCTGGCACCGGATCTCGCCCGCGTGCTCGCCGGCGCGCCGTTCTGGGTGGCGGCGAGCACGCGACCGGGCGAAGAGGCGGCCGTGCTCGACGCCCACGCGGCGGCGCAGCGCGCGGGGCTCGCGAGCGCAGTGGTGCTGGCGCCGCGGCATCTCGAGCGGATCGAGGAAGTAATACGGCTGCTCGCCGCGCGCGCGGTCCGCTGGCGCCGCCGCAGCGACGCCAACCCGACGCCGCTTGCGGCGGGCGAGGTGTTGCTGCTCGACACGCTCGGCGAAGCGCCGGCGGTAATCGCGCTTGCGCGCTTCGCGTTCGTCGGCGGGACGCTGGCGCCGCTCGGCGGTCACAACGTCCTCGAGCCGGCCTACGCAGGGCGCGCCGTGCTGTTCGGACCCCACGTCGAGGCGGTGCGGGAGGCGGCGGCGATGCTGCTCGCGTGCGGCGGCGGCCGCGCGCTGGCCGACGCGTCCGCTCTCGCGAGCGCCGTCGGCGCATGGCTGCGCGACCCCGCGCAGGCCGACGCCTGCGGTGCAGCCGCGCGTCGCGAGTTGGATCGCCATCGCGGCGCGACCGAGCGCAGCCGCGCGCTCGTCGAGCGGGTTCTTGCGGGCGCTGGAGCGCGGCCATGATCGGCGTGCGGCGTCCGGCGTGGTTCGACGAGCGCGAGCCGAGCCTGCTCCTCCGCGCCGCGCTCGCGCCGCTCGTTCCGCTCTCCTGGCTCTACGGAATCGGCGCGCTGGCGGCGCGGCGGCTGCGCGGGTCGCGCTTCCGTACGCCGGCGCGTCTTTCGTGTCGCGTGGTGAGCGTCGGCAATCTGGTGGTGGGCGGCTCGGGCAAGACGCCGGCGGCGGCCTGGATCGCGGCGCAGCTGCGCGCGCGCGGCCACAAGGTGGCGCTCGCGAGCCGCGGCTACGGGCGCCGCGGGCGCGAGCGCGTGACGGTGGTGTCCGACGGCCGCTTTCTCTGTTCCACGGCGGACGAAGCCGGCGACGAGCCGTTGCTGCTCGCCGCGCACGCGCCCGGTGTTCCGGTGCTGGTTGGACCGGATCGGGGGGTCGTCGGATTGCGGGCGATCGCCGCGTTCGGCGTCGACGTGTTGGTGCTCGACGACGGCCTCCAGCACCACCGGCTGGCGCGTGACGTCGAGGTGGTGGCGTTCGACGGCTCGGGGCTCGGCAATGGACATCTGCTGCCGCGCGGTCCACTGCGCGAGCCGCTCTCGGCGCTGCGCGGCGCCGATGCGCTGCTGGTGGTGGACGGACCGCTGCCGCTCTCCGACGCCGACGCGATTGCCGCACACGCCGCTCGCGCGCGCTGGTTCTCGGCGTGTCGCCGTCCGGTGTCGCTTCGACCGCTCGCGGGTGGCGCCGGGGTGTCGCCCCAGCAGCTCGCCGGGTGCGCGGTGGGTCTGCTCAGCGGCATCGCGCGACCCGCGTCGCTGCGCCGCAGCGTCGAAGCGCTCGGCGCGACGGTGGTGGCCGCGCGCAGTTTTCCCGATCACCACCGCTACCGCGAGCGCGACCTGCGCGATCTCGGCGCAGCGCCGCTCTGGATCACCACCGAGAAGGACGCCCTCAAGATCCTGCCGCGTTGGGCGCACGGGGTCGACGTACGCGTGCTCGTCGCGGCTCTCGAAGTCGAAGCGGGTGATGCCTTCGTCGACTGGCTCGAACGCACGCTGCGTGCGAAGCGGCGTTAGAAGCCTGGCCGAGAAGTTGGATATCTCGGTACATCTCGTGAGCGAACGTGCGCGGCACGGAGTGGTTCTTGGATCAGGCGGTCCTTTCGGCGGGGAGGTCTGGGGCAATTCTCCGGTCGGCACCGGTTCAGAACGGCCAGTGCTAACAATTGATGATGGACGCACGTCGTCCGGTGCTCGTGCCGTGGAGCGACGCACCCCGAGTCGAGCGGATGTGCTGCCGATTGCTGGTCGCGATCGGAGTGCTGCTGGCTTCGCATTCGGTTGCGGCTCCGCCACTCCAACCGACGCTGCGCGAACGACTCGCGGGACTCCGTGTGGTCGCCCATCGCGGCGGATGGGGCCACCACGACCCGAACACGATCGCCCGCTTCGAGAAGACGCGCGAGGCGGGCGTGGACGCCATCGAGACGGACCTCCGAGTCTCGGCCGACGGAGTGCCGTTCCTCTTCCACGACCGCACGCTCGGCCACACCACGGACTGCCAGGGCCCCATCGACGCGCTCCCCGCAGCGGCGATCGAACGCTGCCACCTGAAGGGCCTCGATCAGCCGCCAGACACCTTCGAGGCGGCACTGCGCTGGTCGGCCGGGCGGATGGTGCTGGACGCGGAGTTCAAGACGCGCGCGTCCATCGCGCCAGCGATCGAGCTGGTCCGCAGGTACGACGCCTACGAGTGGGTGATCTTCCAGGTCGCGAACGCTCCCCTTTACTATCGGATCGCGCGTTCCCTGGATCCGCGCGTCGCGCTGTGCGCCGCGCCCCGCGGCCCGGACGCCGACGCACAGATCACGGCCCTGCTGGCGCTGCACGACGAGCGGCTCGTCGTGATCGAGCTGCATCCGGAGCTTCTGACGCGCGAGAATCTCGAGCGCATCCAGTCCGCCGGCAAGCTCACCTCGATCAACGCCTGGTACCTCGGCAGAGAGCGGACGTTCGCGCTCGGCATCTGGCCGTTCGAGCGCATCGCGGCCTGCACGCAGGTATTCGCGAGCGGCGTCACGATCGCCGTTACCAAGGTGCCCGATGACTGTCTGCGACAGCGCGATCGCTTCGCGGACGGCGCAGCGGGCTCGAGCGTT
>Ga0102851_10000237_pt1 | contig 25301 bp, 23 predicted proteins | sample Mud3Dept3metaG_FD_79558 | JGI IMG/M metagenome (GOLD analysis project Ga0102851, IMG submission 79558) | Freshwater wetland microbial communities from Ohio, USA, analyzing the effect of biotic and abiotic controls - Mud 3 Core 4 Depth 3... | ecosystem: Environmental > Aquatic > Freshwater >... | reverse complement strand
GACCGAGTATTCCCGATAGTGAAAGATGGACGCAGCGAGCACCGCATCTGCCTTGCCGTCGACCAGGCCCTCGTACAGGTGGTCGAGCGTGCCCACGCCGCCTGATGCTATGACGGGGATGTTGACCCCCTCTGAAATGGCCCTGGTCAGGGGGATGTCGTAGCCAATCTTGGTGCCGTCCCTGTCCATGCTGGTGAGCAGTATCTCGCCCGCACCCAGCTCTTCCACCTTCTTGGCCCAAAGGATAGCGTCAACACCGGTGGGCTTTCTTCCCCCGTATGTGTAAACCTCGAAGCCTTCACCGCTCCGCTTTGCATCGATGGCAACGCAGATGCACTGGCTCCCGAACATCTCGCTCGCTTCGCGCACGATCTCCGGCTGCTCGATCGCGGCCGTGTTGATGGTCACCTTGTCGGCGCCCGCCAAGAGCACATTCCGTATGTCCTCGAGCGACTGTATGCCCCCTCCCGCGGTAAGCGGCATGAACACGGCCTTGGCCACCCGCTCTATCACGTCGAGTATGGTCTTTCTGCCTTCGTGCGATGCGGTGATGTCGAGGAAACAGAGTTCATCCGCCATCTGCTCTTCATACGCCCTGGCATTATCCACGGGGTCGCCCGCATCGACCAGGTTCACGAAGTTCTGCCCCTTCACTACCCTGCCCTCCATCACGTCCAGGCAGGGAATGATGCGCTTAGTCAGCAAATCGCATTGCCTCCTCTATGGAGATCCTGCCCTCGTAAAAGGCCTTACCTACGATGGCAGCCCAGACCCCCATTTCCTTGAGCTGCCGTACGTCATCTATCGTGCTCACGCCGCCGCTCGCTATGATGGGAATCTGCGTCATCCGCTGCAGCGCGCTGATCGCGCTGAAATCAGGACCCGTGAGCGTCCCGTCCCGCGCGATGCTGGTGAAGAGTATCGCCATGATGCCCGCGGAGGTCGCAATCTCGAGCACCTCTTCCGTGGAGATGTCCGCTGCCTCTTTCCAGCCCTTCACCATGGGTTTGCCATGAGCCACGTCGAGGCCGAGCACGATGTTGCCGAACCTGGAAAGGCCTTGAAAGAACGCCCTGTCTTCCAGCGCTCTCGTGCCCACGATCACCCCGTTCACTCCAAGCCCGGAATAGTACACGATGTCTTCCTCAGAGCGGATACCACCGCCCACCTCCATGTACCCGGGCACCTTTTTTCTGATCGAGGCGATCAACTCCGCATGCACGCGCGCCCCGGTGCGTGCGCCGTCCAGGTCGATGATGTGGAAGTCGCGGGCGCCCGCCTTGCACATCTCATCTATCGTGGCAAGCGGATTGTCGCTGTATACCGTGGCCTGGGCGAAGTCGCCCTTTACGAGCCTCACCGCTTTCCCAGCGATGAGGTCCATGGCAAAAAAGGTTTTCACCGCAGGTCCTCTTGGAATAACTCGATGGCCTTGTCGATACCTTCTCTGGCGAGCTCGCTCGCGGTGATCCACCGAGCACCCCTGTTCAAGAAGGTTCCGAGCTTGAGGACGTTATCGGAAAGAGGCTGCTGGGTCTCGTTGAACTCGAAGACCTTGATCATGTTACCGCGGCGGAACAGGTGCGCGTGAAAGCCCGCGCTCGCAGGCCTTTCCACGGACCAGGCGCTGCCCCGCCGTTCCTCGAACCGGAAGACGAAGAGCCCGATCTTTGTTGCTTCGTCCCTGCTGAGCACATACTCGAAGCCTGCCCTAGACAGCGCTTCCCTTGTCCCCTCGATCATGGCCACCTCTGCTTCGAGCCCGATGTGGCCCGGCCTGACAAGCTTCTTGCACACGGGGCAGTAATACTCCTTCGGGTCAAGGAGCCGATCCGCGAATATGCCGACTTGGGCCTCGGCCGACACAAGGCCCGCAAGCAAAAGAATCGTAAGGAGTGCGACACGTGTTATGCGCATACGTTTATAAAATTCTGAAGCAGGCTCAAGCCGACCTTCTGGCTTTTCTCAGGGTGAAACTGGCATGCGAACAGGTTGCCCTTCTCGATCGACGAGACAAAGCTCACACCATAGTCAGTCGTGCTGGCTGTCAGATCCTCTGCCGGCTCAGGATAGTACGAGTGGACGAAGTAAAAGAAATCGCCCTGCCTGATGCCTGTGAAGATGCCCGATCCGCATGACTCTTTTGTTGGCCGGTCCGCTCGGTCCATGCGGTCCGCTCGGTCCATGCGGTCCATGCGGTCCATTGACTGTGTGACGCGGTTCCATCCCATGTGCGGCACCTTGAGACTGCCCTTGAACTTGACGACCCGTCCCTTGACGAGGCCCATGCCGGCAACGCCCGGCGCCTCTTCAGACGACTCAAAGAGCATCTGCAGTCCCAGGCAGATGCCCAGGTACGGCTTGCCCGATACTATCTCTTCTTTCAGGAAATCAAAGAGATCGAACCGCTTCAGGTTCTCCACGCACTTGCCGAACGCGCCCACACCGGGAAGCACGAGCGCCTGCGCCTGCGCAATTACGCTTCTCTCCCTGGTCACCGCAATCGCCGCGCCGAGATGCGCAAACGCATTGGTCACACTGCGCAGGTTGCCCATACCGTAATCGACAATTGCGATCAAAGCACACCTTTAGTCGACAGGACCCCTTTCACAAACTCGTCCTTCGACGTAGCCTCTCTCAGTGCCCTGCCGAAGGCCTTGAAGACTGATTCAATCCTGTGATGTACGTTCTCGCCGTAGTGGAGGTTCACGTGGAGGGTTACCTTTGCCTCCCTCACAAAGCCCAGAAAGAACTCCTTCGCCACTTCCACATCGAAGCTGCCGACGCGCCCTGATATGTCGCCGTTCCAGACGAGGTAGGGCCTGCCGCTAATATCGATGGTGACGCTGCAGAGCGCCTCGTCCATGGGCACGATCGCGTGGCCGTACCGCCTGATGCCCTCAAACCCGGCGAGCGCATCCTTGAGGCCCCGCCCCATGGCTATGCCCACATCCTCAACCGTGTGGTGCTCATCCACCTCCACGTCGCCGCGCGCCGCTATCTCCAGGTCAAAAAACCCATGGCGCGTAAAGAGCTCCAGCATGTGGTTGAAGAAGGGGATCCCCGTGGAGATGGCGTACTTCCCTTCGCCATCAAGCTTCCACGTGACCTTGATCTCCGTCTCCTTCGTCTTTCTCGTGAGCTGAGCCTTCCGCTTCATGAAGACCTCTACGGAATCACCTTGTTGAGTGGGTATTCAACGATACCCTGTGCGCCGGCCCTGCGGAGTTCCGGGATGATGTCGCGCACCACCTTCTCGTCGATGATCACCTCAAGCGCAACCCAGGCCTCATCGGCCAGGGTGGAGATGGTCGGGGTGTGCAACGAGGGAAGAATCGTCATGATCTTATCAAGCTTTTTCCTCGGGGCGTTCATCTTGAGGCCCACCTTTGCTTCGGCCCTGAGCGCGCCCTGGAGCAACATCACTATGTTCTCGATCTTTCTTCTTTTCCACTCATCCTTAAACGCGGCCTTGCTGGCGATGACAACTGTCTCGGACTCGAGGATGGTGTCGATGATGCGCAGGTTGTTCGCAACGAGCGATGCACCCGTCTCGGTCACCTCCACTATGGCGTCGGCGAGCAACGGCGGCTTCACCTCTGTTGCCCCCCAGGAGTATTCGACCGTGGCCGTGATCTTCTTCGACTTGAGGAATCGTTTCGTGTAGCCGACCAGCTCCGTCGCGATCTTCTTTCCCTGCAGGTCCTTGATGCTCTTGATCGAGGAACCCGCAGGCGCCGCAACGACCCATCGCACCCCTTTGAAGCCAACCTTGCCGTAACGGAGCCGCGCAACCTCGACGACTTTTGCGTTCTGCTCCATCACCCAGTCGAGACCCGTGATGCCCATGTCGAGGATGCCGCTCTCAACGTACCTGGCCATCTCCTGCGCCCTGATGAGGAGTCCTTCCAATTCAGGGTCGTCGATCATCGGCACGTATGAACGGTCGGCGAGCTTTATCTGGTAGCCCGCGTTCTTGAAGAGCCTGAACGTGCTCTCCTGGAGACTTCCTTTGGGGATGCCGATCTTCAACTTCATCGGAGCAGCTCCTTCCGTACCCTGATCGCCTGCCCGTGCGCGAAAAGCCCTTCCAGTTCAGCCATGCGCACCGCTTTGTCGCCGTACATATCGAGAAACGTGCTATCTATCTTAACCAAAACTCTCCGCTTTGTAAATCTGTCCACGGAGAGCCCGGCAGAGAATCGCCCTGCTCCGCCCGTGGGCAGCACATGGTTCGTGCCGATGTAGTAGTCGCCCATGGAAACGCACGTCTCCGCGCCCACGTATATGATGCCGGGGTAGCGTATGTCGCGCGCCGCATCGTCGTCTCCCACCACTTCAAGGTGCTCGGGCGCGATCCTGTTGAGCGCCTCCTGCGCCTTTTTGAGGCTCGTGTAGTGCGCGAGATACCCGTTCGCGTGGAGCGCCTTCTCCACAGTCTCTCTCCGCCTGTTCTCTCCGAGAAGCCTCTCTGTCTCCTTCATCACCCTGTAGAGATCGTCCTTAGACGGGCAGAAGAGGCCCACCGTTGCCATCTCATCATGCTCTGCCTGAGAGAAAAGGTCCCATGCAAGCACCTGCGCCATCTGCGGGGAGAGCTCGCCGGCAACGAGGATCGCGAGCTCTGACGGCCCTGCCAGCATGTCAATGCCCGCCTGCCCGTAGACGTCTCTCTTCGCCTCTTCCACGTATGCGTTGCCCGGCCCCACGATCATGTCGACTTTCGGGATGCTGCCCGCACCACGCGCAAACGCATAGATGGCCTGGGCGCCACCGAGCCGATAGACGTTCCTGATGCCGAGGAGCATGCAGCAGGCCGCTATGTATGGATTGAGCGCTCCGTCGTGGGTTGGGGTCGTGACATAGATCTCTTTCACGCCTGCAATCTGCGCGGGCACAGCGCCCATGACGAGGCTCGAAGGATACGGCACCTGCCCCCCGGGCACGTAGACCAGTGCGCGCTCCACAGGCACGGGCTCTTCCTTGACCGTAAGCCCCTTGCGCTTGTAAGTCCGTGTGCGCGTTGTCTGCCCAGCCTGCCACCGATGATACGCCCTCACATTCCGTATCATGCCGCGAAGAATGGGCAGGTCTTTCTTCTTCGCCTTGTTGGCCGCCTGCTGTATCTCATCCTCGCTGAGCCTGAGCGGGTACGACTGCTGCCACCCGTCAAACCGCGTGGAGAGGGCGGTTAGCGCCGCATCGCCCTGATCGAGCACCTGCTTCTTGATCCCTTCGACAGCCTCCCGCACGTGAGCTTTCTTTTGCTCACGGCCGCCGATCACGGCGTCGAGGAAGGCGTCCCACTCCTTCTCAAGATGCCATACCTTCATCTTTTCCCCTCTCTATCTTTGCTCCGAGCTGGGCGAGTTTCTTCTCGATGCTCTCGTACCCGCGATCGATGTGGTAGATGCGTGAGACCTCTGTAGTGCCATACGCGCAGAGCCCTGCGAGGATGAGGCATGCGCTCGCGCGCAGGTCGGTCGCCATCACGCGTGCGCCTTGCAGGCTCTTGACGCCTCGCACGATAGCCCTGTTCCCTACGACCGTGATGTCGGCACCGAGCCTTCGCAGTTCAGCAGCGTGCATCATTCTATTCTCGAAGATCGTCTCGGTCACGACGCTCACGCCTTTCGCGGTGCACATGAGTGTCGTTGCCTGCGCCTGCATGTCCGTCGCGAACCCCGGGTATGGCGCGGTCTTCACGTCGAAGGCGGTCGGCCGCTTGCGCGACATGGCCGCATGGATGACACCTTTCTCGCCTCGTTCGCCGTTTTCGACGTCTATCTCCATGCCGGCCTCCCTCAGCTTCTCTATCAACGCTGTCTGGTGCTCCGGCATGGCCCCTTCAATCGTGACGTTTCCCCGCGTCACCCCGCCCGCCACCATGAACGTTCCCGTCTCGATCCGATCAGGGATCACGTCGTAGTCGCACGACGAGAGTTCTTTCACGCCACGGATCCTGATGATTGGCGTGCCGAGGCCGTCGATGTTGGCGCCCATGCGCTGAAGCATCACGCCCAGGTCTACCACCTCAGGCTCCATCGCCGCGTTGTCGATGAGCGTCTCCCCTTTTGCCAGCACCGCAGCCATCAGGATATTCTCGGTCCCGCCCACAGTCGATTTATCAAAATAGACCGTGCCGCCCCGCAGCTTGTCTGCCCTGACATCCACGTACCCTTCGTGCATGCCCACGTCACAGCCAAGCAGGGAGAGCCCTCTCAGGTGCAGGTCAATGGGCCGCTCGCCGATGGCACAGCCACCCGGGTACGAGACAACTGCCCGCCGGGCGCCGCCCACGAGGGCCCCTAGCACGAGCACCGATGCGCGCATCTCCTTTACCAGGTCATACGGGGCCTCGAAGCCTTCCGCGTGCGTCGTGTCCACCGCAAGCCTGTGCTCGTCGGCCCACTCGATCTTCGCCCCCAGGAGTTCAAGGAGGCCGATCATGGTGGTGACGTCGCGCAGGCGCGGCACGTTGCCTACGTGGTAGAGCCCGCGCTTCAAAAGGGTTGCGGCCAGGACCGGCAGCACGGCGTTCTTTGCGCCACCGATCGTAACCGTGCCCCGCAGCCTCTCTCCGCCTTCTATGACAAACTTTTCCATGTCCCTTTGAGCACCCGTTTCCTCCCTTCCAGGTCCGCGAGCGACGAACTCTGGAGGCCATGTTTTTCGAATATCTCTGCAACCAGCCGTGCCTGCGCATCCCCGCCCATTTCGCAGAGCACGTGGCCCGAAGGGCTCAAATGGCCGTGCAGCGAGGCGATGAGCCGTTCGTAGATTTCCACTCCGCTCACGCCACCGACAAGGGCTGTCCTGGGCTCGAAGGCTTTCACGTCTTCCATCAAGCCCTCCCATTCAGCGCACGGAACATAGGGCAGGTTCGCCACTATAAGGTCAAAAGCGCTCCCCTCTCTTGTGCCCGCCATGAGGTCCGCGCAGACGAATCTGATACGCTCGCTCACGCCGAGCCGCGCTGCGTTCTCGCGCGCGACGAGCAGCGCGCCGAACGACAGGTCCGTGCAGACCACGCGGGCCCCGTGTCTCGCAAGCATGATACCGATGGCGCCCGATCCTGTGCCAACGTCCAGGACTCGCGGCTCTGCGTATGCGCCCATGAGGCGGAGCGCTTCTTCAACGAGAAGTTCTGTTTCGGGCCGGGGCACGAGCACCCTGCCGTCCACGAGAAACGCCTCTGAAAAGAACTCTTTCACCCCTGTTATGTACGCGAGCGGCTTTCCCGTTTTCCTCTCTTCGATGCAGGCCCGTATACGCGCCTCTGCCTCGTCGCCTATCTCCTCCTCAAGGCCCGTGAGTACCCTTTCGAAGCTGCGCGACAGGACAAATCCGATGATGGCCATAAGGTCGATTAAGGGGATTTCCTGCGTTTGGCGCAGGATCTCGCGGATGCGCAAGGTCGCTACCGTACCTTCAGAGCTTCTGCCTGATAGTGAGCGATGAGTGGATCGAGAACAGGGTCAAGGTTGCCGGTAAGGACATCCTCGATCCTGTACAGGGTGAGGCCGATCCGATGATCTGTCACGCGTCCCTGGGGGAAGTTGTAGGTACGGATGCGTTCGCTTCTGTCGCCGGTACCCACCTGCTTTCTTCTTTCCTCCGAGACTTCCTGCTCCTTCTGCTCCTGCACTTTCTCCTGGAGCCGCGCTCTCAGCACGCGCATAGCCTTGGCCTTGTTTTTGTGCTGCGACTTCTCGTCCTGGCAGGTGACCACGAGCCCGGTGGGTATGTGGGTGATGCGCACAGCCGAGTCAGTGGTGTTGACGTGCTGACCGCCGGGACCGCTCGACCTGAACACGTCGATCCGGAGCTCCTCCGGGCTTACCTTGATGTCGACATCCTCCGGTTCGGCCAGCACCGCAACAGTTACCGTGGACGTGTGTATGCGCCCCTGCGACTCTGTCTCGGGTACGCGCTGCACCCTGTGCACGCCGCTCTCGTACTTGAGCCGCGGGTATGCATCAGGCGATTCCACGAGCAGGATGGCCTCTTTGAGTCCTCCCATGGAGGCGATGCTCGTACCCATGAGCTCCGTCTTCCATTTCATCTTTTCCGCGTACTTCATGTACATGTTGAAAAGGTTCGCTGCAAAAAGGGCGGCTTCTTCGCCGCCCGTGCCAGCACGTATTTCCAGGAACATGCTCTTGACCTGGCCACCATCCTTGCCCAGCAGCTTCTCCTTGAGCAGGCCTTCCAGCCGCTGCCCTTCTTGGTCGAGCGAGACGAGCTCTTCCTGGGCCAGCGCCTTCAGGTCTGCGTCCGCCTCCTGCGAAACCAGCTCGCGGGTCTTGACAAGCTCCTCTTTGACCCTTCGCCACTCCCGCAGCGAGGCCACCACGTCCCGGAGTTCGGCGTGCTCCTTGGCGAGCTTCCTGAACTCTTCCTGGTTGGCGATGTTCTCGGGCAGCGCCATCCACTGCTCTATCTCCTGGAACCGGCGCTCCATTTCTTCGAGACGTTCAACGATCATTGCCGGTCCTGGCCTCCGGCCCGTCCCACATGACTATCCGTGTCTTGTGCGCCCTGCATGTCCTTTATGTCCTGCATGTCCTGCACTGCTTTCATTTCTTTTCCGGGGTCGGGGTCTCCTTCTTGCGATACTTCCGCTCAAACTTCTCCACGCGGCCTCCGGAATCCATCAGCTTTTCGCGGCCGGTGAAGATGGGGTGACACTTGGCGCAAATTTCCACCGTGATTTTCTCTCGTGTCGAGAGCGTCTCGAACGTGTGTCCGCACGCGCATTTGACCGCGGCCTTCTTCAGCTCTGGGTGAATCTTTTCCTTCATTTCAGCCTCCTCTGCTCATTGAATCAAGAAACTCTTTGTTCGATTCCACATCTGAAAGCTTCTCCAGCAAGAACTCCATTGACTCCACGGTGTTCATGGGCTGCAGCACCTTGCGCAGCAGCCAGATCCTTGAAAGGTCTCCATTCTGCAGGAGAAGCTCTTCTTTCCGTGTACCCGATTTGTTGATGTCGATCGCGGGGAAGATCCGTTTCTCGGCAAGCTTACGGTCGAGATAGATCTCGCTGTTGCCCGTGCCCTTGAACTCCTCGAAGATCACCTCGTCCATCCTGCTTCCTGTGTCGATCAGCGCCGTGGCAACGATGGTCAGGCTTCCGCCCTCCTCTATCTTTCTCGCTGCGCCGAAAAAACGCTTCGGCTTCTGCATGGCTGAGGCGTCGATGCCGCCCGAAAGTATCTTGCCGCTCGACGGCACGACGGTGTTGTACGCGCGTGCGAGCCTCGTGATCGAGTCGAGCAGTATCACCACGTCTCTCTTGTGCTCAACAAGACGCTTTGCTTTTTCAATGACAATCTCGGCAACCTGCACGTGGCGCGTGGCAGGCTCATCAAAGGTGGAGCTGACTACCTCTCCCTTGACCGACCGTTCCATATCCGTGACCTCCTCGGGCCTCTCGTCGATGAGAAGCACGATGAGGAATATCTCCTTGTGATTCGCGGTGACGCTATTGGCTATGCTCTGAAGGAGCATCGTCTTCCCTGTTCTCGGGGGCGCGACGATGAGCGCCCGCTGTCCCTTCCCTATCGGGGTGAACATGTCCATCACCCTGGCGGAAAGCTTGGTGCCGATAGTCTCCTGGTTTATGCGCTCACACGGGTAGATGGGGGTGAGGTTATCGAAGATGATCTTGTCTTTGGCTATTTCAGGATCGTCGAAGTTTATCTTCTCGATCTTGAGCAGCGCGAAATACTTCTCGTTGTCTTTGGGCGGTCGGATTTGGCCCGATATGGTGTCGCCGGTGCGCAGGCCGAACCGCTTTATCTGAGACGGCGACACATAGATGTCGTCTGGGCCTGGGAGGTAGTTCGAGTCGACCGAGCGCAAGAAACCGAATCCTTCCGGCAGGATCTCCAGCACGCCCTCCCCGTAGATCACCTCGTTCTTGTCCACGAGCGCCTGCAGGATCGCGAAGATGAGTTCCTGCTTGCGCAGGCCCGTCGCATTTTCGACGGCCATCTCCTTGGCGATGTGGGTGAGTTCCCCTATCTTCTTTCCCTTTAATTCAGTTAGATGCATCTCTTTCTTCCTCCCAGGAACGCAAGCGTTCGAGAAACAGGTGAACCTCCCTCGTGAGCGCCTCTTCCGTTCCGTTGTTGTTGATAACGTAATCTGCCCTGGCCGCTTTCTCCCCAAGGGAGATCTGAAAGGAGAGTCTCCTCTCCACGTCGTCGGCCTCCATGCCCCTCAGTTTCAGCCTCTGCCTGATTGTTTCCATGTCCGCGAAGACCACCACTGTCTTCTCCACCTTCTCGTGAAAGCCCGACTCAAAAAGAAGCGGGTGGTCAAATATCACCACTCTGGCGCCCTTCTCTTCCAGGGCACGCAGCCTCTTTTCCACTTCGGCCCTCACGCGCGGGTGAATTATTGCCTCTAGCTTCTTGAGTTGGTCGGCCTGGCCGAAAGCGAGCTCGCGCATCTTGACCACGTCAACTTTGCCGTCAACCACATACTCTATGCCGAATGCCTCTCTGATGTCGTCTTGTGTTTCTTTCCAGTTGAGGCTATCTCTCGCGAGGCCGTCTATGTCTATGATGTCGCATCCTCTTTCTTGCAAAAGGCGTGCTACGGTGCTCTTACCGCTACCCAAAACCCCGGTCAAACCGACAAAGATCATATATCCAAGTTCATCACGTCCATGGCATTGGCCTCGATGAAGTTCCGCCTCGACTCAATGTTGGTCCCCATCAGTATTGTGAAGAGTTGGTCCACCTGGATCTGGTCCTCGATGCTCACCCTGACGAGCCGCCTGCGTGCGGGGTCCATGGTTGTGGACCAGAGCTGTTCCGGGTTCATCTCGCCAAGACCTTTGTACCGCTGGATGGAAAGCCCCTCTCTTCCTTTCTCGGTAATTACTGCCAGCAACTCGTCGGGTGTCACGGCGCGCTTGGAGCCGTCCTTCTCCAGGATGCGCAGGTCTTTCTCGTAGTATGCGGCAAGGGTCTTGTAGACGCGGTAGTGGCCCCTGTAGTCCTCCTGGCTGCAGAACTCGTAGTCGATCGCCGTGGCCTGTTTGCCCTGAGAGCCGTTCTCCACGTGGAGCGTGAACAGGTTGTGTTCGGGGTCGAGTGTGGTGTGCGCCGTCTTGCCGGCCCTCTCCAGCTGCTCCCTGAGGCGCTTCAGCTTCTCCTCCTTCTCAAAGTCTTCTCTCTTGTAGATGTCCGCCTTGAAGAGGGCGAAGATCAGGGTCCGATTTGTGCCGAGCCGCTCCATGCTCCTCATGTACTTCGCAACGCTGCGCAGGGGCTCTGTGTCTGCCTTGAGCCGCTCGGTGGTGAGCTCCTTGCCCTCGAGGAAGCACTTCACCTTCTCCATGCTCCGCTGCATGACGAAGCGTTCAAGCTCATCGTCGTCTTTCATGTATGTGTCTTTGCCCCCGACAGCCACCCGGTAGAGCGGGGGCTGGGCAATGTAGAGGTAGCCCTTTTCTATCAATTCGGGCATCTTGCGGTAAAACAGGGTGAGCAGGAGCGTCCTGATGTGCGACCCGTCCACGTCGGCGTCGGTCATGATCACGACCTTCTTGTAACGAAGGTTCTCCATGCTGCCCGCGTTTACGCCGAGCGCAAGATAGATTGCGCGGATCTCTTCGTTGGAGAGCACCTTTTCCTGGCGCGCCTTCTCAACATTGAGAATTTTTCCCTTGAGGGGCAGTATGGCCTGGGTCCTGCGGTCGCGTCCCTGCTTGGCCGAGCCGCCTGCGGAATCTCCCTCGACTATGTAAATCTCCCTGAGGTCGGGGTCGTTCTCCTGACAGTCGGCAAGCTTCCCGGGCAGGATGCCGGCCTCTGTCCCACTCTTTCCCTTGATTAGTTCTTTGGCTTTTTTCGCGGCCTCTCGGGCGCGGCGGGCCTCGATGGCTTTGTTCACGATGGCCTTGCCCACGTCCTGATGCAGATCGAGGTACTCGGCCAGCTTATCGTTGAGCAGGACCTCAACAAGCCCCTTCACCTCGCTGTTGCCCAGCTTCCCCTTTGTCTGTCCTTCAAACTGCGGGTTCTGGATCTTGACGCTTATGACTGCGACGAGCCCTTCTTTTACATCGTCGCCCGATATAGTCTCCTTGTCCTTAAGGAGGCGCTTTCCCTGGGCGAAGTTGTTGATGCACCGGGTGAGCGCGCTGCGGAAGCCCGCAACGTGGGAGCCGCCCTCGTGTGTGTTCACGTTGTTTACAAAGCTGTAGATGTTTTCGTTGTAGCCATCATTGTACTGCACTGCGATTTCAAACGCGTCGAGTCCCGGCTTCGAGCCCGCGATAGAGATTGGCTCATCAAAGAGCGGGGTCTTGTTCTGGTTGAGATACTTCGCAAAGGCAGGCACGCCCCCTTCGTGTTTGAACTCAAACTTTTTTGCCTTGCGTTCGTCGGTCAGGATAACGTGGATGCCGTTATTCAGGAAGGAGATTTCCCGCATGCGCTGTGCCAGGATCTCGTGGCTGAACTCGATAGTCTCGAAGATGTCGGCGTCCGGCCTGAAGCGCACCTTTGTACCTGTTTTCGATGTGTCGCCAATAACCTGGAGTTCGCTCGCTCTCTCGCCCCGCTCATATCTCTGAAAATAGACCTTGCCGGCCCTGCGCACCTCGACCTCGAGATATTCAGAGAGCGCATTCACCACGGACAGGCCCACACCGTGCAGGCCAGCGGAAAATTTGTAGGTGTCCTTGTCAAACTTGCCGCCCGCGTGCAGCTTGGTGAGGACCACCTCAAGCGCGGACATGTTTTCGCCCGCGTGAAAAGCAACAGGGATGCCACGCCCGTTGTCTTCGACCGCGACACTGTTGTCCCTGTGTATAGTTATGAAAATTGTGTTGCAAAAACCCTCTAAGGCTTCATCGATGCTGTTGTCTACCAACTCATAGACAAGGTGGTGGAGCCCTTCAATGTTGGTATTTCCGATGTACATGGATGGAACCTTCCTGACAGCATCAAGCCCATCCAATATTTTTATACTCTCAGCTTCGTACTCTCTCATATTAGACCCTTATTGGCATGACAATATTCTTGTAAGATTCGTTTCCTTCTCCCTCAAAAAGCACAGCTCCGTAACTTGAGGGAGCCTTAATGAGTATTTCTTTTTCTTCTATGTGTGTGACAACGTCCATTACAAACCGTATGTTAAAATTCATCTTCAATTCTTCGCCTTTGTAGTCGGCTTCCACTGTTTCTCTCGCGCGACCCACTTCCGACTCTGTCTCTATAATTATGGCTTGGTCTTGCAACGTGACCTTTATCGGCTCGGACTTACTGATTATAGTCGACACTTTCTTAAGGCCTCTCATCAATTTCATTTTATCTGTTCTTGCGATGTTGGCGTTGCCCTTAGGAATCACATTGTCATAGTCAGGAAAACCGCCTTCAATAAGCCGCGATACAAGGATCGTGGAGCCGCTGCTGAATTGTACGTGTTTATCCCCTAAAACTACGCGCACGGAGTCACTATCCCCAAGCGCTCTCTCTATCTCCATGATCGTCCGTTTAGGTACGATGACCCCTTTAAAGTCGCGCAAACCATCAACCTTCTTCTTACAGAGTGCCATCCGGAACCCATCCGTACCTACGACCGAAAAGATTTCGTCAGCTCCGATCATGTACATACCTGTCAGGACATACCGCGTCTCATCCGACGAGATCGCAAACTGCACCTTTTCCAACATTTCAAGAAGACTGCTGCCGTCAATGCTAAATTCGTGCGCACCGGTTATCTCTTTAACTTCAGGAAATTCATCCGACTCCTGTAACCCCAGTACAAATTCCGACTGCTTCTGACGCAGCGTTAGCACATTGTCTTTTACTTCCATATTGATAGTTTCGGCATCCATCTCCCTCAGGATGTCAAGAAACTTTCTTCCGTGAACAACAATCTTCTTTTCAACAGAGCCTTCGTAATCGACATGACTGATCGCACTCAGTTCGAGGTCTGTAGAATAGATGCCGACCTTCCCTTTACCGAACTCCAGGAGTACATTTGCCAGTATCGGCATGATAGAACGTTTCTCCGTTATGCTCACTTGCTTGGTGAGTGGTCCGATCAGTGTGTCTCGCGCTATATCTAGTTTCATGATATCTCCTTAAGAATCATAGTATTCATAAGGCGTGTTAATTTGTTGAAAAAGCCCTTTTTATATCGACCATTGTCAATATACACTGTGTATAAATTTCTACTTGGTTGTTTAAAAACATGCCGGTCATGTGGATTTAATTTTTTTTTCTAGGTTTTCCACAGTATCTTTCAACTCCCGTTTGATTTTTAATTCTTGTTCAATCTTTTTTACCGAATGAATCACCGTTGCATGGTCTTTGCCGCCGAATTTTTCACCGATACTTACGAGAGAACCGTCTGTTAATTTCCTCGCGAGATAGATTGCAATCTGCCTCGGCAGAATTATTGACCGGATTCTTCTATCCGATTTTAAGTCGACAGTCTTGATTGAAAAGTATGCAGCCACCTCTTTTATGATCGAATCGACCGTAACCTCGTGCTTCTTCTCCTTGATTATGTGGCCCATAATCTCTTTCGCCAACTCCATGGTAATGGGTGCGTTATGCAGCGACGCAAACGCACCGACGCGCACCAAGGACCCCTCCAGGACACGCACGTTGTGCTCAATGTTTGATGCGAGGTAGAAGGCCACATCCTGCGGAAGAGAAAGGTTTTCGAGCTCAGCTTTCTTGTTGAGAATGGCGACCCTTGTTTCAAGGTCGGGCGGCTGAATATCCGCTATCAGGCCCCACTCAAACCGAGACCTTAAGCGCTCCTCAAAGTTGACTATGTCCCTGGGAAATTTATCGCTCGTTACCACTATCTGCTTTGTGTTGTCATAGAGTGCGTTAAAGGTGTGAAAAAATTCAGCTTGGGTTCGCTCTTTGCCGGCTATGAACTGGATGTCGTCGATAAGGAGAATGTCCATGCGCCGGAAGCGGTTCCGGAACTCGTCCATTTTTTCGTAACGAAGCGAGTTGATTAATTCATTCGTAAACTCTTCGGCCGTGATAAAACAGATGCGGGCCGGATCGGTAGCGCCGTGTTTCGTCAAGAAGTTGCCGATGGCGTTTAGGAGGTGGGTCTTTCCGAGGCCAACCCCGCCGTAAATAAAGAGCGGGTTATAAACCTTACCCGGGTTGTTCGATACAGCCAGACAGGCCGCATTGGCGAACTGGTTGCTTGACCCTACCACGAATGTATCAAAGGTGTATCGAGCGGCGAAAGCGCCGCTTATTGGCACCTGCTTCTTTATGGGTGCGCCCTTTGCCTCGGGCCGCACCTCGTGCTTTTCGATCAGATACTGAATCTTTGGTTCTACGTGGGTTATTTCAGCCAGCAGCGATCGGATGGTCGGCTCGAAGTTCCGCACAATCCAGTCACGAAAAAAGGAGTTGGGAACGGAGATCATAACGTCGCCGTCACCATAGGTGATAGAGCGTATGGGCTCAATCCAGGTTCTGAAATTGTCCTGGTCAACCACTCGCAAGAGCCTTTCTTTGACCTGTGTAGAGATATCGTCCATGCTAGGTGAAGCGGCGCTTACCGCGGTGTATTCAACATGTTTTCAACACTTGTGGAAAACTATGGCTTCCTGGAAGAGGATAGCAATATAATACTACGCCACGCTGACCAATTCAACAGTTTTACAGCCCCACCCCAACAAGGAGGCGAGGCAGGAACGCTATTTTTTCAGGTACGCCAGATCGCCCGGAGCAAGAAAATTGGCAAGCAGCGCTGTGCCTACTGTGGACGAGCCCTTTAGTTTGGCCGCCGCCGCATCAACACCGAAGAGCTCGACTACCTCCACCTCTCCCTTGAAATCGCCCTTGGTGTGGCCAAGGGACGCCTTCGTTTTCGAGTCTACAACGTGTTTGCCGACCGTATAGATCTCAAGCACATCGCCTTTCTCCAACCCCGACATCCGGCCCGCGGTGAGAAAGACCCTGTCCTGCTCGACCGATGCGATACGCGCGTGCCAGTCAAGCGTAAGGATGGCGCGCAGCAGGTCTTCCGCGATGAGCTCTATAGCAAGATCAATGGCCCGCACCTTTGCCTTTTCGGGACTCATCTCTCCTTTCTCGCGGGACAGAAACACCGGGTTCCTGCCGGAGACCTGCTTAAGAAGCAGGCCTGTGTCCGTGTTGTAGACGCCGAGGGCTATGCGGGACAACGCAAAAGATGTTTCTGCATCATCCTTGCCTTCTACTTTCTGGCTGCTGGTGTACACGTCAGACAGGGCGCCGTTCATTATGGCTTGAACGCCATACGTTTCATTGAGGGCGAGCATCTGCTGCTGCTCGGGCAGGCCGCCGCCGGTCAAGCCGACGGTGGCAGGGTCGACCGATATAACAGTTCCCGTGCTCTCGAGCCGCGAGATGAGTCTCTGTGTCGCCAGTTCGCCCAGGTGCTCATTCTTGTAGTTGGTCTGGTCCTGGAGAGGAAGAATCACGACGCGCCGCTTCATCTTCGGGGATGGATAATTGAAGGGGAGAGCCTGTATCGGATAGCCCATGCCGGGTTGCGGCAAGTACATGGTCTGGGCCGGATAGCCCATCTGGGGCGCAACCCCCTTCTTCTTTAGATCCGCCTCCAGCTTTGCAATGCGGTCCTCCATCTCCTTCTGCTCTTTGGTGGAGCCTGCCGCAGGTGTGCGAAGCGACTCGAAGAGGCCGGGCGAGTACTGGTCCTTGCGTATCCAGACATACATGGGCTCATACGGCGTCAGCATGTAGCGCCTGTTCTTGGCATATATGTACTCGACCCCGTCTACCACCCGGACGTCGCCCGGCTGCGGTTCCTGTTCTGCAGCCTTTTCCTGGGCCGCCTTCTTGTCGGCCGCCTTCTTGTCGGCCGCGGCCTTATCAACACCTTCGTCTGTTGAGCCGATCAAGGGCACCCAACTGGGTATCCAGCTGCACGAGGCTAGACTAAGTATGAGTAGGAGGAGTATGCACTTACGCATGAGCGGTATGTTATACATATTGCGCCCGACAAGTCAAAGGCTCGGCGAGTCGAATCAGGGACCATCCGGCATGCTGGATGGTGGAGGTGGCGGGAATTGAACCCGCGGCCCCCTCGTTGCGAACGAGATGCTCTCCCTCTGAGCTACACCCCCGGTCCAACTATCCTATGTCATAATCTGTCGCAGGTCAAGATTTCCTCAAGATTTATTATTGACGGCTGTTCCTTGTCGAGGGAGCAAGGCCGGCCTCAATGGGGCGAAGCCCGCTCCCGGCGCCGGCTAGGCCGCCAGAATCCTCTTGATGGTTTCTTTGAGCTCGCGCGTGTCGGCCGACTTCACTATATACCCGTCCGAGGCCCAACTGGCGAAGTCCTGCTTAAACTCCCCATACGCAGAGCAAAGGATCACGGGCTGATCTTTGTTGATCTTCTTGATCTCCGTGAGCGCCTGGATCCCGTCCATGCCGGGCATCTTGATGTCGAGCACGACCAGATCGTACTGAGAGCCGCGGAACTTCTCAAGGGCCTCGACACCGTTGGAGGCGAGTTCGACAGCATAGCCGTCGTCCTCCAGTTCCTCTTTGAACAGAAGCCGGATGTGCTCCTCGTCATCCACTATCAAAATTTTCGCCGGTTCCATGCTCACCCCTCTTTGGTCGGTCGCTGGTTGTTCAGCGGAAGGTATACGATAAAGGTAACCCCCTCGCCGGCCACGTTTCTCACTTCAATGTGGCCACTGTGGTGCATCACAATTTTGTTTGAAATCGGTAGACCCAAACCGCTGCCCTTCTCCTTGGTGGTAAAGAACGGGTTGAAAATGTTGTCAAGGGCCGAAGGGTCAATGCCGCCGCCGGTATCTGATACAGAAACTGCAATAAATTCGCGCCCTTGACGAAATACCTGCTCCGTCCGGAGCACCATGGTTCCAGTGCCCGCCATTGCCTGTAGGGCATTTAAGACTATGTTTATGAAAACTTGTTTGATCTGATTGACGTCGCAGACGATGGAGGGGAGGTCCTGGGCGTACCTTTTCGTGACGCTCACCCGTTCCCAGTTCTTGTCGGGCGTGAGGAGATAGAGGATTTCATCCAGCACGACATTAAGATTGCATCTTTCGAGGAGCAAAGGAACATCCTTGACGTAATTGAGGACTTCGTCGAGGATGGTCTCGAGGCGGGCCACCTCCCCCACGATGATCTCCACGTAGCGGTTGTCCTTCTCGTCGAGCTGGACCTGCTTGGCGAGTCTCTTGGTGAAGCCGCCGATGATGACGAGAGGGTTTCTGATCTCGTGGGCTATGTTCGCGGTCATCTCGCCGAGGCTGCGCAGCTTTTCGTGTTCAATTACGCGCTTTTGCGCGTCGCCGAGCTCTTTGAGGACGTCGCGCAGCTTCAGGTTGAGAAAGGCTGTTTCCAGGCCGCTGGAAATGTAGTTGGCAACGGCACTCACCAGGTACTGATCGTCTTCCTCGATGGAAAGCTGGTGTTGCTCGCCTTTGCGGCAGAGCGTGATGGTGCCCAATGTGCGCTCCCTTGAAAGTATCGGTGCGCAATAGAGGGCAAAGCGGGGCCCCTCGGGTGCGGAGCCCGGCGGCTGATCGGCGAGTGCCGTGGCCTTGCGCACGCGCAGGCACTCGCTCTCGAGCTCCCGAAGGGGGGTCTCTATGGCGGGATCGATCTCCCCGAACGTAAAGCGCTGGGACTCGAGCCGGATAAAGGAATGGTCCAGCTTTATGGTGATGAACGCCGCATTGGAAGACCGCGCCGAGATGGAGGCTATATTCTGGAGCAACAGGTGCGGCTCCGTGCTTGAGGTGAGGACCCTGCCGAGCTCGGAAAGCGTCGCGAGCTCGCTGATGCGCTTCTTGGACGAAAGAAGCAGGTCGTATGTGCGCAGTATGCCACCCATCTCCCTGGCTATGATGGAGAGGATGATCTTGTCCGAGTCGAGGATCGCGTCCTTGCTGGACGAACAGAGGAGCAGGACACCATAGATAAAGCTGTCGTCCGAGAGAGGCAAAAAAGAAAAGACCCTGAAACGGTCCGTGAGACCGTCAAGGTTTGCGTAAAAGAGGCAGCCAAACCGGGGCGGGACATCCCTCGACGTGAAGAATTGGGGGGCCCTCTTTTGCGCGACCGTGCCCACAACGCCCTCGCCCACGTGGCAGCGGTACCTGTTCAGGTTTTCGAAAAGGCGGCTGGGACGAGCCGCGAAGCGGCAGGTCAGCCGCTTGTCCTTGTCGAGCGTGTAGAGAATTGCCTCCTCGAAACGCATGTCGTGGGCCAACATGTTGAGAATTGCCTCGATGCGGGAGGCTATTTCGAGGTTGGAATGGGATATCTCGATGACCTTGCCGAGGATGTTAACGGAATCCATGCTCATCTGTGGCTTTACGATAGAGTGCGGCATACTCGGTGGCCGACTTCTCCCAGGAGTAGTCTTCGTTCATGCACCTTTTGACAAGAGCAGACCAGGCCTCCTTGTTGCGATAGGCCTCGTGCGCGCGGCGCACGGCCCCGAGCATCGCCTCCACCGTATACTCGTAAAACTTGAATCCTGTGGAGCGGTCCTGCTGCCCTGTGTTGTCCCGGATGGTATCTTCGAGGCCGCCGACGCCCCGAACAACCGGTACGGTACCGTACTTGAGGCTGTAAATCTGATTCAGGCCGCAGGGTTCGTAGAGAGAGGGCATCAGGAACATGTCGGCGCCGGCTTCAATCATGTGGGCCAGCGTGTTGTCGTAAGCGATCTTGACCGCGAAAGAGTCGGGATAGGCCCCGGCTAGCTGGGTGAACAGCTCGTGGTACTTACGCTCGCCCGTGCCGAGGAGCACATACTGCATGCCCATCGAAACCATTGTTTCGAGGGCTTCGGCTATCAGGTCGAACCCTTTCTGGTCGGCGAGGCGCGATATGCTGCCGACAAGGGGGACGTCCTTCTTGCCAGGAAGGCCGAAGGCCTTCTGGAGGGCCGCCTTGTTCTTGGCTTTTAGATGCAAGGAGTCGGGCGTGTAGTTGGCCGCGATCAGCCGGTCTGCCCCCGGGCTCCACTCGTCGTAATCGACGCCGTTCACTATGCCAAAGAGGCGAGACCTCCTCTTCATCAGAATGCCGTCGAGGCCGGACCCAAACTCCGCGGTCTGGATCTCCTCGCTGTACTTCCTGCTTACCGTGTTGATTATGTCTGAGGAGACGATTCCGGCCTTAAGGAAGTTGATTTTGCCATAAAATTCAAGGCATTCGGGCGTAAAATACTCCCAGCCCAGGTTGAGCAGGTGCAGGTCGTAGTGCCAGAAGAGGCCCTGGTACCCGAGGTTGTGTATCGTAAAAAGCGTTGCAATGCGGGAGAGGGCAGAATCCTCTTTGTAAAATGCTTGGAGAAACAGGGGTACAAGGCCGGTCTGCCAGTCGTTGCAATGGAGTACGTCGGGGACCCAGCCCGTTACCTTGATGGCTTCGAGGATCGATTTGGAGAAGAAGATGAAGCGCTCCGCGTTGTCGAGGTAGTCGCCGTCCTGGGTGCTGTAGAGGTGGTCGCGGTAGTAGTACTCGTCCTTCTCGATGAGATAGGCGGGAATGGTGTCGTATTCACTCTCTACCACTTCGCCCGGCACGCTGCGTTGGCTTATGGGAACGGTATACGAGAGGTTGCCGTAGCGTATGGGGAAGCCCTTCTCCTCGATCCCCTTGTACTTGGGAAGGATGACCCGGACATCGACCCCGATCTTCTTCAAGGCTTTGGGCAGGGCGCCCGCCACGTCGGCAAGGCCACCTGTTTTGGCAAAAGGGACGATCTCTGAAGACGCGAGGAGTACTCTCACGATCCCTCCGAAAGGGACGCCTCCCGGAGAAACAGCGTCGCCTGCTCCGGTGGCGTGGGGTTGATGTAGAAGCCGGTTCCCCACTCAAAGCCCGCCATCTTTGTCAGCCTGGGGATGATCTCGATGTGCCAGTGGAAATAAGGAACGGACGCCATGTCGGCGGGGGCCGTGTGGACCATGTAGTTATACGGCGGGGCATAGAGTACTTTGTTGTTCTTGCGCAGAACGTGAGAAAGGGCGTCTGCCAGGGAGCGGTAGCTATCTCCATTTTCAGAGGCGAGAAAGGACGCAACATGGTTCTTGGGGAGTATCCAGGTTTCAAACGGGAAACGTGCTGCAAAGGGCGACAGGGCAATGTACTCGTCGTTCTCGTAGATGACCCGGGAGTTGTCCTCTGCTTCCTGGGCGATGATGTCGCAGAAGACGCAACGATCCTTGTATTTGTAATAGGTTAGTCCCCCATGTATCTCCTCGGAGACGCGGCGCGGGACGATGGGAAGGGCTATGAGTTGCGAGTGAGAGTGGTCCAGGGAGGCACCGGCTATTGCGCCGTGGTTCTTGAAGATCATGATGAATTTGAAGCGCTTGTCGCGCAGGAGGTCGATCGTGCGCTCTTTGTACGCCATAAGCACGTTTTGAACGGCGGGAACATCCATGGTGTACAGGGTCTGGCCGTGTTTGGGGGTCTCGACGATGACCTCGTGTGCCCCCACCCCGTTCATGCGGTCGTAGAGGCCGACGCCTTCCTTGTTGAGGGCCCCCTCGATGCGCAGGGCGGGGAATTTGTTGGGCACGACCCGCAGGGTCCACCCCGGGGTATTCGGATAAGAGACCTGCCCGGGCGGACGGATGGAAAAGACCTCGGGCGGGGTCATGGCCTCGTTTCCTTCACAGAGAGGGCAGATGCCAGCCTTGGGCGCTGTCTCTTGGTCGGCAAGAAAAACGGGCCTTTGGGCCCGCTCTGTCGAGATAATGACCCACCTATCTATAATCGGATCTTTCCTCAGTTCAGGCACATTTCACTCCAGTGGTCTATTCTTTGACATGCGGTGAGGTGCATGATAAAACAAGGGCCGTGATACCGCTTCGGGACAACATTCCCACGCGAACATTTCCCATTATAACAGTAACCCTGATGGTTGTAAATACGTTGCTATTCCTCTATGCGGCGTTCATGTCGACCGCTGCCGAAAAGGCGCTTGTTAACAGGTTCGGACTGGTCCCGCGGGAGTTCATCCTCTCCCTGTACGAGCATCATTTGCTGCTCCCGTACAACATACTCACCGTGTTCACGTCGATGTTCCTGCACGGGGGGTTCTTTCACCTTGGCGGCAACATGCTCTACCTCTGGATTTTTGGAAACAACATAGAGGATGCCGTGGGCCACCTGAGGTTTGTCGTGTTCTATGGCCTCTCGGGAGTTGCCGCAGCGGTTTGTCAGATCGTGTACGACCCGGCAGCCAGCATACCCATGATTGGTGCGAGCGGAGCCGTTTCCGGGGTGCTCGGGGCCTACCTCCTGCTCTACCCGTACGCACGGATCAAGACGCTCATATTCATATTTATATTCGTGACGACGGTAGAGCTTCCAGCTATCCTCCTCCTTACCATCTGGTTTTTCATGCAAGTGCTTTTTTCGTATGCATCAGGAAACCAGGGCGTGGCATGGTCAGCCCATATAGGCGGGTTCGTTTTTGGGCTTGTGACGATAAAGCTTTTCACGCTGGGCAGGCGCCGGACGCCCCCCCGGCGACGATGATGTTTCACGTGAAACATCATCAAGTTGGCAGGGTCTCGGGTCCTGGGGATTAACTATTGCGCACGTGACGGTAGATCCAGGACGTTTCACGTGAAACATCGGCATCCGGGGCAAACGGCTCACCGCAATATGCAAGAAGGCATCTACACGGAAGCCCGTTTTTGTCTGGACCCAGGCCTCAGGACCCTAGCTCTTGACCTGGACCCGGCCTGCCGGACCCTGCTATATTGTTTCACGTGAAACGTTTGCGCGCGCTCCTGGTGAACCCATATATATATGATGTGTCGGCCTACAGCTTCTGGTCGGCACCTCTGGGGCTTCTCTACGTTGGGGGCATTTTGCGCCGTAACGGCATGGAAGTTGAACTAGTCGATCTTCTGAGGGTCGACGAGGCCGGGCGGAAGCCGGACGGGAGAGCGCCCTTCCTGCGTTCAAGGGCGGCGAAGCCTGATGCCGTATCCGGCCTGCGCAAACGATTCAAGCGGTACGGCGCGCCGGAAGCCGAAGTCAGAGCGCTCCTGGGGGTCGCCGAGAGTCCCGACCTCATCCTCGTGACCTGCATGATGACATACTGGTACGTGGGCGCGCGCGAGGTTATCGCCATGGCCAGGGAAGCGTTTCCTCGGGCAAGAGTTGTCCTGGGGGGCATCTACGCCTCCCTTTGCCGTGAGCACGCCACGGAAACCATGGGGGCCGATCTGGTTATCGGAGTGGGCGAGATGGGTCGGCTCTACAGGTTCTTGGAGGAAGGGTTCGGCATCGCGCTCCCCTTCAGGCCGGGAGAAAACGACCTGGCCCTGCTGCCGTATCCGTGCTTTGACCTTTACGAAGCGCCCTTCTTTGTCCCTATACTGACCTCGCTGGGTTGCGTGCACCGATGCACCTACTGTGCGACACCCTACCTGCGCCCGCTGATGGTCCGCAGGTCGGCGCAGAGCGTCCTGGAAGAGATACGCCACTGGCAGGGGTGTGGAGTCAAGCAATTTGCAATTTACGATGACAGCTTCCTCGCCGAGAAGGAAATCTACGCCAAGCCCCTTCTTCGGGCGGCAAAGAGCCTCTGCGGCACCCCTTCTTTCCATAACCCGAACGCGGTGAATGCGTCGATGATAGATGAGGAAGCGGCGGAGCTGATGAAACAGGCGGAATTCTCAGAGGTCCGGCTCGGACTCGAGACGGCAGATGCCGGTTTGCAGAGGCTAACTGGTGGAAAAGTAACGAGAAGCGTCTTTGAGCAGGCAGTCCGGTTCTTGAAACAGGCGGGATTCCATGGGCAGGAGATCCGCGCCTATGTGCTGGCAGGGTTGCCCCTCCAGCAGGCCCAGGAGGTGAGACAGACTATTGAGTATGTTGCGACCCTCGGCGTGCAGGTGAATCTCGCGCAGTACTCGCCCATACCCCACACCCCGCTCTTCGAGAAATGCAGCCATTTGGCGCGGTATCCCGTGGCTACGGAGCCCCTTTTTCAGAACAACTCACTCTTCCCTTTTGCATGGAAAGGGTTCAGCGATGAAGATATGGATGAACTGAAGGCGTACGCCCGAACGGTCAACTCCCGGACAGCCGCCATCTGAACAGCGCCGATCTGCCTTTATTCTTCGGCCCGCACCGGCATGCGGAGAGCTTTCTCGAAGCGTCCAGCGGCAAGGCCCCGGTAAGCGCGCTGTTGTTCGTGGAAATTCGAATATCGAATATATAAATCATAAATAACTTCGAATAGTTAATGTTCAAGCCGGGAGGGGCGGTCCTGATCCGACCCCGGACCCTGATCGTTCGATATTGTTTAGTGTTCGGGGGGTAGGTTTTGGGGTTTCGCCTCCTGATGATCGGGACAGCGCGTGTGGGCGTCTATTTCTGGGTGCCCGGCACGGAGCTTTTTTGTGTTGGGGCGCTTGAGCCGTAAGTCTGTGTTGACCAAGGGGGGCGGCAGTCGATTTTTTGTTTGCGCTGCAGCGTCTCTTGGTGCTATACTCTATCAATCGCTTGTCGGGCAGCGGGAAACTCACAACAAAATATATCTATATATTGATTTTCACTATTCGTGTGTAGTATACTACGAAGTTTGTGCTGGTGTAGCTCAATCGGCAGAGCAGCTGATTTGTAATCAGCAGGTTGCGGGTTCGAGTCCCATCACCAGCTCTGGGGAGAGGTTCCCGAGTGGCCAAAGGGGACAGACTGTAAATCTGCTGGCGACGCCTTCGGAGGTTCGAATCCTCCCCTCTCCACCAGAGTAAGCAGCGCGGGAATAGCTCAGTTGGCCAGAGCGTCAGCCTTCCAAGCTGAGGGTCGCGGGTTCGAATCCCGTTTCCCGCTCCAAAACTTAAAGACAGCGGGTTAAAGCGTTTCCCGCTCCAATACGAGATACAGCGGGTTAGTACGTTTCCCGCTCCAATACGAGATACAGCGGGTTAGTACGTTTCCCGCTCCAATACAAACTGCAGCGGGGAAGACTTGCCCGCTCAAAAGTGAAGCAGCGGGTTGCAGCGTTTTTGCCTTACGGCGCCCGGCGAGTGCACGCCTGCTACAGATGCCCACGTGGCTCAGTGGTAGAGCACTTCCTTGGTAAGGAAGTGGTCACCGGTTCAATCCCGGTCGTGGGCTCCATAAACATAAGAACGGAGGCTCTCTATGGCTAAGAAAAAGTTTGAGCGGACGAAACCCCATGTGAACATCGGAACCATCGGCCACATCGACCATGGGAAGACCACCCTCACCTCAGCCATTACGCGCTGCCTT
>Ga0102851_10000236_pt1 | contig 25349 bp, 23 predicted proteins | sample Mud3Dept3metaG_FD_79558 | JGI IMG/M metagenome (GOLD analysis project Ga0102851, IMG submission 79558) | Freshwater wetland microbial communities from Ohio, USA, analyzing the effect of biotic and abiotic controls - Mud 3 Core 4 Depth 3... | ecosystem: Environmental > Aquatic > Freshwater >... | reverse complement strand
GTCCGGGCGCCGGAAGCCGGAGGGAGAAAAATAGGGTGAAAAAAGAGCCCCGTTCTGCTAGAATAGGAAAAAATCCTGGAGAGGGAAGGCGATGACATACAAGAACTTGCTGACGAAAAAGAGCGACGGGATCGGCTGGATCACGATCAACCGGCCGGACAAGCTCAACGCCATGAACGTCGAGACGATCGGCGAGCTGAAGGCCGCCTTCGCTGAGTTCGAGACCGACGCCGACGTCCGCGCGGTCATCTTGACCGGGTCCGGCGAGAAGGCTTTCGTCGCGGGCGCGGACATCAGCGAATTTGTCCAGCTCAACGCCGAAATGGGCCGCCAATTTTCCCGGCAGGGTCAGGTCCTGACCCGGTCGATCGAACATTTCCCCAAGCCGGTCATCGCGGCCATCAACGGCTTCGCCCTCGGCGGCGGCACCGAGATCGCCCTGGCCTGCCACATCCGGTTGGCTTCGGAAAACGCCAAGCTCGGCCAGCCCGAGGTGAAGCTGGGGATTATCCCGGGATACGGCGGCACGCAGCGCCTGGCCCGCCTGGTGGGAAAGGGAAAGGCCCTGGAGATGATCCTGACGGGCCGGATGATCGAAGCCAAAGAGGCCGCCGAGATCGGACTGGTCAACAAAGTCGTTCCCGCGGCGGACCTTCTTTCCGCGGCCGAAGCCTTCGCCAGGGAGGCCATCAAAAACGGTCCCCTGGCCATCGCTTCCTCCATCGAGGCGATCAACCGGGGTTTGGATGGGACTTTAGACGAGGGTTTGGAGCTTGAAGCGGAGATCTTCGGCCGGACCTGCGCGACCGAAGATTTCAAGGAAGGGGCCAAGGCCTTCCTGGAAAAACGAAAGCCGGACTTCCGCGGCCGGTGAGAGAGGTGACGCATGGAAACTTACCAAGGTAAACTTCAGGCCAAGGGATTCAAGATCGGCATCGTGCTCAGCCGGTTCAATAATTTCATCTCGGAGCGCCTTCTCGAGGGAGCGCTGGACGCCCTGAACAAGCTGGGCGCAGCAGAAACGGACATCGCCGTCTATAAAGTCCCGGGATCTTTCGAAGTCCCATTCCTGGTGAAGAAGCTGGCCGGAACGAAGAAGGTCGACGGAATCATCTGCCTGGGAGCCCTCATCCGGGGCGACACGCCGCACTTTGACTATCTGAGCGCCGAGGTGACAAAGGGCATCGCCCAGATCAGCATGGACGAGGGGATCCCCTGCGCCTTCGGCATCCTGACGGTCGATACGATCGAGCAGGGCATCGAACGGGCGGGCACCAAGTCCGGGAACAAGGGCTGGGATGCCGCCCTCTCGGTCATCGAGATGTTGAACCTGGTCAAGGCGGCCAAGCTGGGCTGAGGTCTCGTTTCCCATGGGCCAGAGACGGATAGCCCGGGAGGGCGCGCTTCAGATTCTCTACCAGCTGGAATTCGACCTCCCCGGGGTCGAGGCTGCGGTTGCTTCCTTCTGGAAGAAGAAAAGGGGGACGGCCGAGGCCAAGGAATACAGCCGCTGGCTGGTCGAGGGGATCTCGGCCCACCGGGAAGAAGTCGACGCCGCGATCCAAGCGGTTTCCGAACACTGGCGTATCGCACGGATGGCCCTGGTCGACCGGAATATCCTGCGCCTGGCCGCCTTCGAGCTCCTCCACGGCCGGTCGATCGCGCCGGCGATCGTGATCAACGAGGCCATCGAGATCGCCAAGAAGTACAGCGGTCCGGAGGCGGCGGTTTTTGTCAACGGGATCCTGGATGCGCTGCGGAAGAAGATCCACGCCGGACCCGCTCCCGATCAAGAGGTGAAAAATGCCCGACACGATAAACGAGAAACCCAAGGCAAGGCCGTCCGGAGACGCCGGAAAGTCTGACCAGGAAATCTCCCGCGACGAAAAAATCCTCAAGCTGGCCGAAGCCGGGGTGGACCTCTTTCCCTACCGGGCGGACAAGACGCACTCCGTGTTCGAGATCGTCCGGGACTATGCCGGCCTGGCGTCCGAGGAGCTGGGGGAGAAGAAGATCGCGGTCCTTGTCCCTGGAAGGATCATGTCGATCCGCAAGATGGGCCGGGCGACCTTCGCCACCATCTCGGACAGCCGGGCGAGGCTCCAAATCTACCTCCGGGAAGACCAGGTAGGGGAGAAGGCCTACCGGATCTTCGGCTGGCTGGACATCGGCGATATCATCGATGTCCGGGGGACTCTTTTCAAGACAAAAACGGGAGAGCTGACGGTCCTCGCGAGCGACTGCACCTTTCTGGCCAAGTGCCTTCATCCTTTGCCCGAGAAGTGGCACGGGCTCCAGGATGTCGAGCTGCGCTACCGCCGCCGCTACCTCGACCTGATCATGAACCCTGAGGTGGGCGAGGTTTTCCGGCTGCGCAGCCGCATCGTCGCCGAGATCCGGCGCTTCTTCGACGCCCGCGGCTATGTGGAAGTTGAAACGCCGATGATGCATCCCATCCCCGGCGGTGCCCTGGCCCGGCCGTTCAAGACGTTCCATAATACCCTGGACATCGAACTCTATCTCCGCATCGCCCCCGAGCTCTATCTCAAAAGGCTCGTGGTGGGCGGCCTGGAAAGAGTCTACGAGATCAACCGCAATTTCCGGAACGAGGGCATTTCCTCCGAGCACAACCCGGAATTCACCATGCTCGAGTTCTATGAAGCCTACAGCGATTACCACGACATGATGGATTTGACCGAGGTGCTGCTCAACTCACTGAGTTTGAAGCTCCTCGGCCGGGAAGATTTCCCTTACGGGGAGGTGACTCTCTCATTCAAGAGGCCATTCGCCCGGCTCAGCTACAAAGACGCTATCCTTGCTCACAGCGGCCTGTCGCCCGCCCGGCTCGAAAGCCGCGACGAGGTGGCTGCCCTCGCCGCCAACCTGGCCGGGGAAAAGCAGCCTCTCTCGCCCGGCAAGGCTCTGGACATCATTTTCGACAAGCTGGTCAAGCCCAAGATCGTCCAGCCCACCTTCATATTCGACCCCCCCAAGGAGATCTCTCCTTTGGCCAAACCCTCGCGCCGGGACCCGGATCTGGCGGAGCGCTTCGAGCTTATCGTGGCCGGGATGGAGCTCGCCAACGCCTTCAGCGAGCTCTCCGACCCCAACGACCAGCGCCGGCGGTTCGAGCAGCAGGCCGAGGGGCTGAAAAAAGGCGACGAGGAAGCGCACTGGGTCGACCTGGATTATGTCCAGGCCCTGGAGTACGGCCTCCCCCCGACGGGCGGCGAGGGCATAGGGATCGACCGCCTGACCATGCTCCTGGCCAACCGGAAGTCGATCCGGGAAGTCATCCTCTTCCCCCTTCTGAGGCCGAAAGAATAGGGCTCAATGGGCTACGAGCTTTTCATCGCCTCCCGTTACCTCAAGGCGAAGAGGAAACAGGCCTTCATCTCGGTAATCACCTTCATCTCCACCCTGGGGATCGCCATCGGGGTCATGGCCCTGGTCATCGCCCTGGCCTTGATCACCGGCTTTCAGCAGGACGTTCAGGATAAAATCCTGGGGGCGACCTCGCACATCATGGTCTCCGACCTGAGCGGAGAGGGCCTGAGCGGCTATCAGGACCTGATCACCCGGGTGAAGGGTGTTGAGGGCGTGAAGATCGTCTCCCCCGTCATTTACGATATGGTCCTCATCAGCGGCCCTTACAAGAGCAGGGGAGGGATGCTTAAGGGGATCGACTTCGACCTCGACAAGACGCATTCCCTTTGGCTGGCCAAACTGGACCAGGGTTCGCTGCCCACGGACTCTCCCCGGGAGGGCATCCTGCTCGGAAAGGAGATCGCCTTCTCCATCGGCGCGAGTATCGGGGATGTCGTCACCGTGCTAACCTCCTCCTCCCGGCTTTCCCCCATGGGGCTCATCCCCAAAACCAAGAGGTTCCAGGTGAGCGGCATTTTTTCCACCGGCCTGTATGAATTCGACTCGACGACCGCGCTCGTCTCGCTCCGAAGCGCCCAAAAGTTCTTCGGCCTGGAGGAGAAAATCAACCACCTTCAGATCAAGATCGCCGACATCTTCCAGGCGCCCAGGGTGGCGGAGGAGCTGCGGCTCGCCCTGCCGCCGACGACCTACGTGACCACCTGGATGGACCTCAACCGCTCCCTGTTCTCGGCCCTGAAGCTCGAGAAGAACATCATGTTCCTGACCATCACCCTGATCGTCATTGTGGCCGCCTTGAACATCATCGCCACCCTGATCCTGATGGTCATGGAGAAGACCCGGGACATCGGGATTCTGATGGCCATCGGGGCGCCTTCGGGGAGCATCCGGAAGATCTTCTTTCTCCAGGGGGCGATGATCGGTTTCATCGGGACGACGGGAGGGGCTTTGCTCGGCCTCCTCTGCTGCTGGCTGGCCAATACCTTCCAGCTGATCAAGGTGCCCGTCGACATCTACCAGATCTCCTATGTTCCCTTTCATATTAAGCCGATCGATCTGGGCATTATTATCGGTGTCAGCCTGTCCATCAGCCTTCTTTCAACGCTCTTCCCATCCCACCGGGCCTCGAAGGTCGACCCCGTAGTCGCTTTGAAATATGAATAACCTGCTCATCACCGAGAATGTCGGTAAGGCCTACCCCATGCCCAAGGGGGTCCTCCGGGTCTTCGAAGGGCTCGATTTCGCCCTCGAGCGGGGCGAACTGGTGGCCGTGATGGGCGCTTCCGGGGTGGGCAAGACCACCTTCCTCAACCTCCTCGGAGGCCTGGACCGGCCGTCGGAAGGGAGAATCCTCCTCGACGGTGAGGATATCCATGCCAAGGGCGAGCGGGAGAAGTCCCGCCTGCGCAATGAAAAAATCGGGTTTGTCTTTCAATTCTACCATCTCCTCCCCGAGTTCACGGCTCTGGAGAATGTCCTCCTTCCGCTCCTGATCCGCGGGCTGGACAAGCGGGAAGCGGCCGGCCGGGCTCTGGCCATCCTGAAGGAAGTCCTGCTCGAGGAGAAGGCCCACCAGAAACCCAGCCGGCTTTCCGGCGGAGAGCAGCAGCGGGTGGCCGTCGCCCGGGCCCTGGTCAACGACCCGCAGCTTCTTCTGGCCGACGAGCCCACCGGCAACCTGGACTGGAAAACGGGAGAGGCCATCATGGGCTTGATCCAGGACCTCCATGTCCGGCGGGGGCTCTCCTCGATCGTCGTCACTCACAACGAGAAGATCGCCGCCTTCTGCCGCAAAGTCTATGTCATGGAGGGCGGGCGGCTGAAACGCATTTAACCCGGACGCCGTTTTAGGTAGTGTGCAGGGTCCGGGGACGGATTCTGTCCGGCCGGCCCCGGAGCTTGGAAAAAGAGCGGTGATATGGTATAAGGATAAGGAAATGAAGAAGTTAGTTTGGCTTCTGGTCCCCCTGTTTCTGCCCTTGGCCCTGGCCGGCCAGGACCGCGTGGAAAAGATCGAGATCCTCGGCAATGACCGGGTCACCCGCGAGACCATCCTCTACTATCTGACCTCGAGAGAAGGGGATTATTTCAACGAGGATTCGTTGCGCAAGGATTTCCGGGTGCTCTGGTCCACGGGCTTCTTTTCCAACCTGAAGATCGAGGGCGAGGAAGGCTCGGCGGGCAAAGTCGTCAAGATCACGGTCGAAGAGAACCCGGTGATCAAGGCCATCACCTATAAAACAGGGAAAAAGGTCAAAGAGGACGATATCGTCAACAAGCTCAAAGAGAAGGACGAGTATGTCCTGCCGTATTCTTACTACAGCTCGGCCAAGGTCCAGAAGGTCCAGGAGACCATCATGGACCTCCTCCTCGAAAAGGGACTCTACGCCGCCAACGTCGATGTCCAGACGGAGAGGAAGGGCAAGAACGAGGTGGAGCTTCTCTTCAAGATTGACGAGGGACCCAAAGTCCGGGTCGGGGAAGTCATCTTCGCCGGCCGTCCCAAGATTCCCCAGAGCGAGCTGCAGCTGGCGATGAAATCGAACCGGCCGCACAGCCTCTTCAACTGGGTTGCGGGGAAGGACGTTTACAAAGAGAACAAGATCCAGGAAGACCTGGCCAACATCAAGGCCAGGTTCCAGGAACACGGGTACATGGAAGCCACCGTCGACCCGCCGCGAATCGAGGAGATGACCCGGCGGACGGTCTTCCTGAAGAAACAGAAGATGATGAGGCTCGTCTTCCCGGTGAACGCCGGCTATCGCTACTCCGTCGGCGACGTCGCCGTCGAGGGAAGCAAGGCTGTTTCCCTGGACTATCTCCGCGGCCTGATCAAGCTCACGAAAGGCCAGGTGTACAGCACCAAGGTCAGGGAGAAGGCCGTCGAGGACATCGGGGAGGCCTACCGCAACGTCGGCTATCTGTATATCCAGGTCATGCCCATCGAAAGCCTCGACCCCAAGAACAAAAAGGTCAACGTGACCTATAACATCTATGAAGGCGAGGTGGCCTTCCTCCACCGGCTGGAATTCCGGGGGAATAACTACACCAAGGACAAGGTCATCCGCCGCGAGATGCTGCTTCGCGAGGGAGACCGGTTCAGTTTAGCCCTATTCAAGGACAGCATCCTCCGGATCAAGCAGCTGGGACTGGTGGACCTGGAGAAAGAGCCGGATATCAAGCCCAGCGCCGAGGACCCCACTAAGATCGAAGCCGTGGTCAGCGTCAAGGAACTCCAGAGAAACAACATCCAGTTCACGGCCGGCTACAGCGGCTACGAGGGTTTCTTTGTCATGGCCAGCTATTCGACGGTGAATTTCCTCGGAGCGGGCGAGAACCTGGAGATAACGGCGCAGTATGGAAAAAGGGTCAAGAATTATGTTTTCGGGTTCTCCGAGCCCTACGTCTTCGACCTGCCCATCACCCTCGGCTTCAACATCTACGACCGCTTTCTGATGCTGCCCTATCTCTATGACCGGAAAGGCACGGGCGCCGACCTCATCATGGGAGCCCGGCTCAAGGGCTACTGGCGCGGCAACCTGACCTACAGCTTTGAAAACGTGGACATCCGCGAATCCACCTACACCGGCTATTACCCATATTACGGCGGCTATGGCTCGGGCTATGGCTCGGGCTACGGCACGGGCTATGGCTCGGGCTATTATCCGGGATTCGGGTATGGATTCGGCAAGTACACGGTGAGCGCCCTCATCCCGACGATCTACCGCTCCACCGTGGACAGCCCCCTGACGCCCAGCCGCGGCACCATGATCTTGGCCTCCCTGAAATACGCCGGCGGACCGCTCGGCGGCGAGGTCGATTTCTACAAACCCAAGCTCGAATTCACCCATTGGCGCCCCACCCTGTCCAAGCAGGTGTTCGGTTTTCACGTTATCTACGAGTTCATCAAGCCGGCCGGCGGGTCTCAGATCCCCTTCTGGGAGAGGTACTATCTCGGGGGGGAGCGGGACATCCGCGGCTACGATATCTACTCGATCGGCCCCCGGTCCGCGGAAGGGCAGCTTCTCGGAGGGATGAAAACCTTCATCTTCAACGTCGAGTACCAATTCCATCTGGCCGAGCCGCTCAACCTGATCCTCTTTTATGACGTGGGCAACACCTATCTCCAGGACCAGAAGATGAACTTCCGCAACATGTACAGCTCCGCGGGCGTCGAAGCCCGGATCTTCGTCCCGGCCCTGCGGGTTCCCTTCCGGCTGATTTTGGCCTATAATAACCGTCTGGTTTACCCCGGCGACACCAACCTGAATTTTCGGTTCGCCATAGGGACAACATTTTGATTAGGAGGATATCGACCATGAAGAAAACGACCGCCCGTACGCTCCTGTTCCTCGCCCTTTTTGTCGCCGCCGTTTCCCTGAGCTCGGCTCAACAAACTCCCAAAATCGGTGTTATCAACTCCCAGGACGTCCTGGAGAGGTCCGCCGAAGGCAAGAGGGTCATCGCCCGGCTGCAGGAAAAGGACAAAGCCAACCAGGGCGTTATCACGAAGCTCGACGACGAGATCCGTCAGCTCGAGACCAAGATCAACACCCAGCGCCTCACTCTCTCCGAGGAAGCGCTGTACAGCATGAGCGCCGACCTCCAGAAAAAGCAGACCGACCGGAAGCGCGTGGCCGAGGACGCCAGCCGCGATTTCCAGGATCTTCAGGTGAAGCTGTTCAACAAGGTCCAGAGCGAGCTCATCCCCATCATCGAATCGCTGGGGAAGGAGAAAGGCATCGACATCATCCTGGACTTGGCCAAGAGCGGAGCCGTCTATTTCAACCCCTCCGTCGACCTGACCGAGGACGTCATCAAGAAATACGACGCTTCCAAGGCCGCGCCGCCGGCCAAGTAGGCGTCCGTCAGCCAGGCCTGTGCTTAAAGTCGAAGAAATTCTCCGCTTTCTGCCCCACCGCTACCCCTTTCTCCTGGTCGACCGGGTCGTCTCTCTGGATCCCGGGAAGTCGATTGCGGCCATCAAGAACGTCACCGCCAACGAGTCTTTTTTTGAGGGCCATTTCCCGGAAGTCAAGATCATGCCCGGAGTCCTGATCGTCGAGGCGGTGGCCCAGGCCGGGGGAATCCTGCTCTACCATTCGATCTCCGAGCCCTCCAAAAAACTCGTCGTCCTGAGCAAGCTCCATAATATCAAGTTCCGCAAGATCGTCGTCCCCGGGGATCAGCTGAGACTCGAGGCGGAAATTGTCAAGGTCCGGGCCCGTTTTGCCACGATCCGGGGACGGGCCCTCGTGGACAAGGAAATCGTCGTCGAAGGAGAGATCTCGGCGGCGATCGTCGACCTCGAGGAGGCGAATGCGCCCAAGTGACGTTTTCATCCATCCCAGCTCCCTCGTCGACTCCGGGGCTCAGCTGGGGGAGGGCGTCTGGGTCGGCCCCCACTGCATCATCGGGGAGAAGGCCGTCCTCGGCCGGAATACGCGCCTTGAGGGAAATATCCAGATCCTCGGGTCGACGGAGATCGGGGAATCCTGCCGCTTTTCGCCCTTCTCGGTCATCGGGGGCGAACCCCAGGACGTGGGGTATCTCCAGGAGGAAACCCGGGTCCGGATCGGCGACCGGAACGTCTTCCGCGAATTCATCACCATCCATCGGGGAACGGTCAAGGGAGGCGGAGAGACCGTCATCGGGAACGACGGCTATTTCATGGCCTACAGCCATATCGCCCATGACTGCCGGGTCGGGAACACGGTCGTGTTCACCAACGCGGCCACGCTGGGCGGCCATGTCAGTGTCGATGATTTCGCCACGATCAGCGCTTTCAGCGCCGTGCACCAGTTCTGCCGCGTCGGCAAATACGCCTACGTCGGCGGCTTCACCGTCGTGACGCAGGACGTCGTTCCTTTCGCCAAGGTGGCGGGGATGCGCCCGGTCCTTTTTTACGGGCTCAACGCGATCGGCCTGCGGAGGCAGGGCTTCTCCCGGGAGCGCATCCAGGCCGTGAAGGAGATCTTCCGGCTGCTTTTTTATTCCGACCTCAACACGAGCCAGGCCGTCGAAGAAATCCAGGCCCGGATCCCCGCGGGAGAGGACCGCGACGAGGTCATCCGCTTCGTCCAGTCTTCGAAGAGGGGAATCATCAAGAAACCGTCGGGGAAATGGGACGAGGAATCGGAATAGTCGCCGGCTCGGGCGCCTTTGTCTCCGCAGCCGTTTCCGAGCTGAGCCGCCGCGGCCTGCGTTGCGCCGTTGTCGGCATCAAGGGAGAATCCGACCCCGGGATCGCGGCTGCCGCCGATTCCTTTCTTTCTGTCAAATGGGGGGAGTTCGGCCGGGCGCTCGCCTTCTTCCAAAGCCAGGGAATCAACGAGATCCTGTTGCTGGGCAAGGTCCGGCCCGGCATCGTTCTTCGGCGGCGGAATTTCGATGCGCAAACCTGGAAGCGGCTGGAGGGCCTGAAAAAGAAATCGGCCCCTGAAATCCTCGCTGCCGTCTTCGCCCTGCTCGAGTCCCAGGACATCAAGGTTATGAGTCCGGGTTTTCTTCTGGCACCTCATTTCTGCCGGCCCGGCATTCTGACCCGGACGGCCCCGTCCCGGGCGATTCTCAAGGACATCGATTTTGGGCTGAGAATCGCCCGGCGGACGGCGGACCTGGAGATCGGCCAGACGGTGGTCGTCAAGGAAGGCATCGTCATTGCCGTCGAGGGCTTGGAAGGAACGGACCGGGCCATCCGGAGGGGCGGGCGGCTGGCCGGACCTGGCTTCGTTGTCGTCAAGGCCGGCCGGACATCCCAGGATATGAGAATCGATATTCCCGCTATCGGCTTGGGCACCGTAAAAGAGATCGTGCGGGCGGGCGGGGCGGCGCTCGGCATCGAGTCCGGCAAGGTCGCCTTTTTCCAGAAGGAGGAGTCCGTCGCCCTGGCGGATTCCCAAGGGCTTTCGATCGCCGCCCGGGCCATCGGCAAAAAGCGAGGCGGATGATGGAACAGGTCAGAGTCGGGATCATCGGAGTCGGCTATCTGGGCACCCAGCACGCCCGCATCCTTTCCTACCTGGAGGAGGCTGAGCTCAAGGGAGTTGCCGACATCGATTTCAAGAAGGCCGTGGAGATCGGGAACAGACACGGCGTCGCCTACTACCAGAACTACGAGGAGATGATGGGCGAGATCGACGCGGCCATCGTTGCTACGCCCACTTCCGCCCACCACTCCATTTCCCTGAACCTGCTGCGCAACGGAAAATCCGTGCTGGTCGAGAAGCCGATCACGGAAACGGTCGAGCAGGGCGAGGAGCTTGTCGCGGCGGCCAAGCCGAGCGGCCTCGTCCTGCAGGTCGGACACCTGGAGCGCTTCAACCCGGCCGTCGAGGCGGTCGAGACCATGCTGCGCGAGCCGCGGTTCATCGAGGTCCAACGCTTGGGCTCCTTTTCCTCCCGTTCCCTCGATATCGACGTCGTCCTCGACCTGATGATCCACGACCTCGACATCATCATGGCCCTGATCAAGGATGAGGTCGGCGTCATCCGGGCGACGGGGATCCATGTCCTCTCCGACAAGATCGATATCGCCAACGCCCGGCTGGAATTCAAGGGCGGATGCGTGGCCACGCTGACGGCCAGCCGCGTGCACCAGGGGAAGGTGAGGAAGCTGCGGATCTTCGAGCCGACCGTCTATTACTCGATCGACTACATCGATCAGGAGGTCGTCGTCTTCCCGCTGGACCGCCGCACGGACATCAAGACCCTGAAGATCCAGAAAGAGGAGCCGCTGAAAAAGGAGCTCCGCAATTTCCTGGATTGCATCCGGCTCGGCAAGATGTCCAAAGTCACCGGCGAGGAAGGCGTGCGGGCGCTCCGGCTCGCCCACAGCGTGCTCAGAGAGGCGGAGCTCTAGCGGATGACCTTGATCAACTGACCTTGGGCCGGTTTGGCCCCAAGCTCCAGGCCGTTGAGAATGGCCACGGAAGGCCAGATGTCCTTGGCCATTCCGGCGGCCGAGAATATCTCCTGAAGGGTCTGGCGTCCGTTGGCTTCGGTGAGCTTCAGCTGGCGGGGACGACGGTTGAGGAAGGCCGGGTCCCGAAGCGCGGCGAACGATTGGGCGGACCGCCGGAGGTCCTGGTTGAACCGGGAAAAATCCGAGGAGCCTGCGACCGCCGAAAACGTATAAACCATATCGCTTTTTCGGATGGCCGAAAGTCGGACGTTGATTGGCTTCCCCTGCTGCTGGTCCACCCGGTAAATCTGGTGGAATGAATTCAGGCCGGGGATTTTAAGATTATCGTCGGAGATGAACCGGCTGCCCTGAATCTGGCCCGCTTTTTTCCGGACATAGCCGGGCAGGGCGTCGGCCGTCTTCTCGGCCTGAAGGACCAAGGCCGCTTTTTCGTCCGGCGAGGAAAGCATAACCTGGGTCGGTGTGTTGACGACCTTCCAGCCGTTGGGGATGGCGAAGGTGAACGCCATCTCCGGGTGATAGAACCGGCCGGCCTCCACAAAGCCCTGGCGCGGGTCGTCTCCGTAGACGAGCCCGTCGACGCGCCTCAGGTAGGGCTTCTCCTTGACCTCGAGCGCCTGGTCGCCCGCAGCGAGCATTTGCTTGACTTTTTCTATGCGCTCGCTGGTCAGGGGGTGGGTGGAGAGAAAGCCCGGGAGGGCGTGGCCGCCGGAGAGATCGCCCAGTTTTTCGAGCGAACCGAAGAAAGAGATCATCTCTCCCGGATTGTAGACCCCCTTGCGCGAGTATTCGACCCCCAGCGCGTCCGCCTGCCTCTCGTCATCCCGGCTGTACTTGAGAAAGAGGAGCTGGACCCCGACTCCGGCCAAGCCGGCGACCTGGGCGAACGTCTCGCTCAGGGCGCTGCCCACAGCCAGGCCGACCTGGACGAGCAGCATCTCGCTCATCCGGTGGACGCTGTGCCGGGCATTGACATGCCCCAGCTCATGGCCCAGGACGACGGCCAGTTCGGCCTCCGATCCCATCAGGGCCAGGATTCCCCGGGTGACATAGATGTAGCCTCCCGGAACAGCGAAGGCGTTGACGACCGGAGTATCCAGGACGGCGAACTGGTAGGCGAGCTTCGGCCTGTGCGTATGGGGAACAAGCGACTGACCGACACCCTGTACGTAGGCATTGACCTCAGGGTCGGCGTAAACCCCGTACTGCTGGCGGATCTCGACGTCGGTCTGCTGGCCCAGGGCGACCTCCTGACTTTCCGAGATCAGGTTCAACTCCTTTTTGCCGGTGACGGGGTTGACGGCGCAGCTCGTGAAGCTCGTCAGGACGATCAGCAGAAGAATTAAAACCTTCTTCATTATGACCTCCCTCCGGGGCGGGGCGGAAAAACCCTTTTCTCGGCCGATGGACGCGCCCCTGTTTGGCCTATTTGGTCATCTTAAAAAAGGAATCCTCCAGGTTGGAGTTGAAGGTGACCTTGGTCATGGTCATCCGCATGAACTCCTGGCCGTCCTGGAACTGGGTCATGGAATGGGCGATGAGGAGCCCGTCCACCTTTTTGTAGTCGGTTGTGATCGTCTCGGCCATGACCTCGACGCCGGCCTGTCCCATGGCCGTGCCCTTGCTCTTGTAGGTCAGGTAGGTCGCGGGGTCGATATAGATGGTCGTCTTATGGCCGTCCGACATGGTCTGTTCGAGGACGAAGTATTCTTTCTCGGCGAGCTTTTCCTTGCCCTTGTATTCGTATTGGATGCCGTACTTTTCGGGGTTGAGGAGGGCGTCGTTGCCGAGGGCCTGACGCTTGAACTCCTGGGTCGCGTTCTCCGGCATCTGGGTCGTTGCGCCCGTTTGCGGATCGATCATCCAGGCGATTTCACCGTCATAGGCTTGGGTGATGACCATGCCCATGACTTCGATGTCGAGGCGCATCATATTGGGCTCTTTCTGATACATGGTGACGGTGCCGTTGAGTCCCATGGAGACGAGCTGGACATTTCCGGTGATGGTGGTGTCTTTGATCGCTTCCAGGGCCTTGGCTCCGCCCTGGGCTTCGATCCATTTCCCCAGGATCTCCTTGGCCGTCTGGCTCGAAGCCGGCGCGGAGGCCAGAGCCAGGAACACGATGGCGCAGACAATTAAGGAAACTGCTTTTCTCATGAAGTCCTCCTCGTGACTTTGAAACGCGATAATTCTATAAAAAAACGGGAAGGAGGTCAAACATCACTTGCCGCTGAAACCGGCGCAAGTCAAAACGGCCGGGCTGTTTGGACGGAGCGGGCAAGCCCCTGTTGATTTTGTCTCTTCCTTCGGTTAAATAGGGAGGAATGAGCGAGGAGCTGCTGAAACGGAAGCTCGGCGCCTTCGACGCCGCCATGATCGTCAGCGGGGCGATTATCGGGTCGGGCATCTTCATCAATTCCGCCGAAAGCGCCAAGTTCCTCCAGACCTCCTCCCAGCTCCTCCTGGTCTGGGCCCTGGGGGGGCTCGTCGCCTTCCTGGGCGGGCTTTGCTTCGCCGAACTGGGAGCCATGTTCCCCCGGACGGGGGGACAGGTCGTCTACCTGGAAAAAGCCTTCTCGCCCTGGGCGGGCTTTCTCTTCGGCTGGACGCTCTTCAGCACCATCCAGACGGGTGCGATCGCCGCCGTCGCCTACACATGCGCCAGCTTCATCGGCGTTTTCCTGCCCCTCCAGCGGCCGGGAACCGTCCTTCTCGCGGCGGCCATCATCTGGCTTCTTTCACTCGTCAACATCCTCGGGATCAGGCCGGGGAGCATCGTCCAGAATATTTTTACAGCCCTTAAAATATCGGGCCTCTTGGGGCTTATCGGATACGGTATGTTCTGGCAGCGGCCGGCTCCGCTCGAATTGGGGGCCCTCTTTCCCCAGGGCTTTAATCTGGGCATCCTGAGCGCCTTCGGCCTGGCCCTGATGCCCGCGCTCTTCTCCTATGGCGGCTGGCAGAACCTCAACTTCGTCGGCGGAGAGGTGAAGAACGCCTCCCGGAATATCCCGCTGGCCATCATATCCGGGGTGGCGGTAGTAGTCTTCGTCTATGTGTGTTCGAACATCGTCTATGTCAAGGCCCTGCCGATCGGAGAGATCGCCGCCTCGACCCGGCTCGCCTCGGACGCCATGCGGACCATGGCCGGCCCCCTGGGCGCATCCTTCATCTCTCTGGCCATTATCATCTCGACCTTTGGGATCACCAATGTGTTCATCATGACGGGGCCCCGGGTATACTATGTCATGGCCAGGGAAAACATGTTCCTCCCCCTCGCCTCCCGCCTCCATCCGCGCTACGGGACGCCCCATCATTCGATCCTCCTTCAGTCGGTCTGGGCGACGGCCCTTCTGCTGACCAACAGCTACGGCCAGCTCCTGCAATATGTCACCTTCGGCGATTGGATCTTCTTCGGCCTGACCGCCCTCGCCCTGCTGGCGCTCAGGAGAAAGAGCCCGGCCATGGAACGACCTTACAGGACGTGGGGATATCCTTTGGTCCCGCTTGTCTTCCTGGCCGTCTCGGTCGCCGTTGTCCTCAACGTCATCATTTCTTCACCCCTCAAGTCGGCGGTCGGATCGGCCATCATCCTGGGCGGGCTGCCGATCTATGTTTTCTTCAGGAGAAAAGAGAGAACAAAGCGGCCCTGATCCATTCGGGTATTTGCGGCTGCCTTCAGCGGCTCTTGCCCGCCGGATTGGGATGCGCTACAATGCCGCCTCTTTGGACGAAAAAGATGACCCCCTCAAAGGTCGAGCGCTTCCGCAGTCAGATCAGCCTGAGACACACTTTCACTTCGCTCCGCCATCGAAACTACCGGCTTTGGTTCTGGGGACAGATGGTCTCCCTGTTCGGCACCTGGATGCAGGTCACCGCCCAGGGCTTCCTTGTCTACGAACTGACTCGCTCGCCGGCGTACTTGGGATACGTCGGGTTCGCGGCGGGCCTGCCCAGCTGGTTCTTCATGCCCCTGGGCGGGGTCATCGCCGACCGGGTGCGGCGGCGCACACTTCTGCTGATCACCCAGACTTTTATGATGGTGTTGGCCTTCGCCCTTGCGGCCCTGACTTTTCTGAACATCGTCCGCTCCTGGCAGATCGTGATCCTCGCTTTCCTCTTGGGGATAGCCAACGCCTTTGACGCGCCGGCCCGGCATGCCTTTGTCTCCGACATGGTCGACCGCGAAGACCTGACCAACGCCATCGCCCTGAACTCGACCATTTTCAACTCGGCGACGACGATCGGTCCGGCCGTGGCGGGCATCACTTACGCGCTGGTCGGCCCGGCCTGGTGCTTCATGATCAACGGCTTTTCCTTCCTCGCCGTCATCGCCGCCCTTCTGCGCATGAAACTGCAGCCCTGGGAGAAAGAACCCTCGCGGTCCTCGGCTCTCCATGACCTCAAGGAGGGATTCGGCTATGTCCTCGGCCATCGCGTAATCCGTACGCTCATCGGCCTGATCGTCGTGACCAGCATGTTCGGGGTTTCTTTCGCAGTGCTGCTGCCCGCCTGGGCCGTCAGGGTTCTCGGCGGCGACGCCACGACCAACGGCTGGCTCCAGTCGGCCCGGGGGGTCGGCGCCCTCATCGGCGCCCTGACCATCGCTTCGCTGGGCCGGTTTGATTTCAGGGGGCCCCTCCTGATCGTCGGATCGTTCGCCTTTCCTCTTCTGGTCCTGGCCTTTGCGTTTGTCCGCCATGTGCCGATGTCTCTGGTTGTGCTGACCGGGACAGGCGTGGCCGTGATCTTCATCTTCAACCTGGCCAACTCCCTTGTCCAAACGCTTGTCCGGGACGACCTTCGCGGCCGGGTCATGGGGCTCTACAGCCTGACGTTTTTCGGGTTCCTTCCGGTCGGAGCGCTCTGGATCGGGACCCTTGCCGAGCACCTCGGGGAGCCCGCCGCCGTCATGATAAACTCCGGGATCATGTTCCTTTTATGCGCGGCAATCGCCGTGCTCGTTCCCGAGTTACGCCGGCAAAAATAGCCGGGGAAGAGCCATCCCCTGTCCCCTTTGCGTTGAGATGTTTTTTTGCGACGAGCCCGGTGCCTTGGCATCCAGCGAGGGATACATTAGAATAGGCGAGAAAGGGAGCAGCTATGAAAACAAAGGGAGAACGCCGGTCGCTTTTCCTGGCGGCATTCATTCTCTTATCAGCCTCTCCCACGCGCCTCTCCTGGGCCCGGGATGTGGACAGCTTGAGAAAAGCGATCGAAGCGGAGATCGGCCAATCGGGAGCCGAGGTCAGCCTGGCCTTCAAAGACCTCCAGACAGGGGATACCCTTTTCATCCGAGAAAAGGACATGGTTCACGCCGCCAGCACGATGAAAGTGCCGGTGCTCATCGAAGTTTTCAAGCAGGCCGAAGAAGGGAAGTTCCGGCTGGATGACCGGATCGTCGTCAAGAACGAGTTTCAGAGCATCGTGGACGGGAGCCCCTATTCCTTGAACAAAGAAGATGACTCCGATCCCGAGATATACGGGCTTATCGGAAAATCGCTGACGGTCCGGGATCTCGCCGAGAGGATGATCACGGTCAGCAGCAATATGGCCACTAATATCTTGATCGAGCTCGTAAAGCCCGGCAGCATAATGTCCACTTTGGAGCTCCTGGGCATCCGGCGGATGCGCGTACTCAGAGGGGTTGAAGATGGAAAGGCCTTCGAGAAAGGCTGGAACAACCAGACGGATGCCTTCGACCTGTTGAAGGTGATGGAATCGATCGCCTCCGGCAGGGCCGGATCCCTGGCGTCCTGCCGGGAGATGACTCTTATACTTGAAAAGCAGAAATTCCGCGGCGGTATTCCGGCGGGACTGCCCCCCGGTATTGAAGTCGCCAACAAGACGGGTTCCATCTCAGGGATGGAACATGACGCGGCGATTGTTTTCCCTCCCGGGCGCAAGCCTTATATCCTGGTGGTGCTGACAAGAGGACTAAAAAGCCCGGAGGAAGGGGAGAAGCTGATTTCCCGCCTCTCCAGGCTTATTTATGGCCGGATTTTGTCGAGTCAGGTTGGTCCGGGTTGACGGAAACAGAATTATATGGTATAAAAAGATACCCAGTTATTAACCAAGATACAACATCTGGTAGGAAATCCATTAAGAGGTAGCACAGGTTGATTATTTTTCTTGACATTACGGTCCTGCCTCTTTTATAATGGTTAAGGAATCTGTCAGCTGATGCTTAAATCGCGCCCGAGAACCGGTAAGTATTTTTTCGGAGCGTTTGCCGTTCTCTTTTTCATAGCCGGGAAACCGCCCGAATTCGGCCAGGAAAGCCAGTTTTTCCAGGGGTTCCTGATTCAAAATCCGGTCATCAAGGTCGGCCTCGGCGTCAACCTCGAGGAAATTACCATCCGGGCGACTTCGGGCATGAAGGTCTATGAGGTGGGGCACGGCTATCGGCTCCTGGCCGACGGGGTGGACGAAATCCAGGTCAGGGGCCATAAGGAAGAGCTCACCGAGAAGTTCATCGTCCAGGTCGGTCAGACGCCCAAAAGGGAAGAGGCCGAAGAACTGGCCGGCCGGATCACTCCGGCATCAGGACTCAGGGTTTATATAGTGACCGGGAGCGAGGGCCGGGAGGAGGGCCTCTACCAGGTCCGCATTGGAGATTTCCTCACCCGAAACGAGGCTTTGAAGTTCATCAAAACCCTCAATGAGAAAAGATTGGGAGAGGGCTGGATTCTGCGCGAGGAGGTCACGGAGGAGGAATCCCATCCCCTTTGGGCATTGGTGGGGGACGAGCTTGAGACCTTGAGCACAGAGACTGTCGTCTATTTTGTCCCCACCGACTCCAGAAGCCACCTCTCCTATAAGGGGACCCAGTACAGGGGGATATTCGTACTGCGGGCCAGTCCCAAGGGGCTCGTCCTTGTCAACGTCCTCAACCTTGAAGACTACCTGAAGGGCGTGGTCCCGGAAGAATTGTCTCCGGACCGTTTTGGCGGCTATGAAGCGCTTAAAGCCCAGGCCGTGGCCGCCCGGACATATGCCATAAAAAACCTGGGGCAAAACAGGGTTCTTGGGTTCGACCTCTGCGACTCCCCAAAATGTCAGGTTTACGGCGGCCTCAGCGCCGAACGCGGGGAGAGCACTCGGGCGGTCGACGAGACCCGGGGAGAAGTGGGCCTCTACAAGGGGAAACTCATCAACGCCCTCTATACGAGCACCTGTGGGGGCATGACAGAGGACGTCCAGAACGTGTTCGAGGGCCAGGCCCAACCCTATCTCAAGAGCACCGAGTGCTCCTATGAAAAACAGCCGGAATGGGTGTTGGAAAGCCGGCCGATTCACTCGATCTGGATGAACGGCCGTTCGATCGAGCGAGATGCGGCCCTTCTCGCCGGCCTGGGGATCATTCCCCGGGAAACAACCCCCGCCTACTACGGCGAGGCGATCCCGGTTGAGGAGGCCGCCGGCTGGCTCGGAAAGGCCCTTGCGCTCGTGGGCAAAAACCGCGAGACAGCCGCTCCCCCGGCGGCCGGACTGAATTTCCCGGACCTGGCCGGGCGGCTGGTCGCCGCTTTCCAGTGGGAGGACAGAGTCAAGATCCTGATGCTTCCGTCCGAGGTCGATTTTATCCTGCGGGACTTTCCGCCGGTCCGAGCCGATGCCAGGGAAAACATCGCCTTTCTCATCCATTCCGGGGTCTTCCCCTCGAAACCGGGATTGGCGGATGAAAAGAGGATGGTGACCCGGGGCGAGCTGGTTTATGTCCTGAGCAAGGCTATCCGCAGCTATCTGGATCCCGGGCGCAAGGGGATTCTCCGCGGCCTGACCGGCAAAGGCGGGATCATATTGGAAGACGACCGCGGCGAGGAACGGATCGTTCCCGTTTCGCCGGACGTCTTCCTTTTCCGCTCTCAGGACGGGGAGGTCTTCCCGGCCTCGAGGCTTTACTTTCTCGGCGGCGAGGATATTCGCTGGGTGGAGAACGCGGGCGAAGTGGGCTACCTCGAAGTGGCCTATGCAACGAGCACAGCCACGCTGGACAGAGGATCGCCTTTCCATCGCTGGCTGTCCCGCCAGACGAGGGAGGAGCTGGAGAAACGGGTCAATGAGTATTATCCGATCGGCCGTCTCCAGGACTTCGTCATCCGGGAAAGAGGCAAGTCGCGACGGGTGATCGAGATGGAGATTGTCGGGACCGAAAGCCAGGTCGTCGTCAGGGGCCTCAGGGTTCGCACCGTTCTGGGTCTCCGGGATACGCTCTTCACGCTGGACAAGGAATACGACTCCGAGGGCCGGCCGAGCCACTATGTTTTTGCCGGCCGGGGATGGGGCCACGGTGTCGGCCTCTGCCAGGTCGGAGCCTCGCGGATGGCCCAAGCGGGCGCCGACTACAAGGAAATCCTCAGGAAATATTATCAGGGAATCAAGATCAGCCGCTATTATTGACCTGTCTTGGCGGCGATTGACAAGCTCCGAGCGCCGCCCCTATAATCTCGTCGAGGAAAGGCCATCATGAAAGCGTCCGAGATTCGCGAATTCCACACGCCGGGAAGCGGCATCTTCTTCCGGGCCGAGCGCCTGCTTCTCTCCGAGAAGACGCCCTACCAGAAGATGGAGATCTATGAGACCTCTTCCCACGGCCGCGTTCTTTTCCTGGACGGCCTCGTCCAGACGACGGAGAAGGACGAGTTCTTCTATCACGAAATGCTCGTTCAGCCGGCCATGATGGCTCACCCGCGGCCTCGGGAAGTCCTGATTATCGGGGGCGGAGACGGGGGGACGCTCCGGGAAGCGCTGCGTCATCCGGTCAGGAACGCCGTGCTTGTTGAAATCGACGAGCGGGTCATCGAGGCCTGCCGGAAACATTTTCCCGGGCTGTCCTCGTCTTTTAGGGATAAGAGGGCCGAGGTCGTGGTCGGTGATGGAAACCGGTATGTTCGGGAGACGAGCCGCCGGTTCGACGTCATCCTGGTGGATTCTTCCGACCCCGTCGGACCTTCGGAGGTCCTTCATCAGAAGGATTTTTATGCGGCGCTCAAAAATCGTCTGCGGCCCGGAGGAATCATAGCCGCCCAAGCGGGGGCTCCGCTGTTTTACCTGGAGCACCTGCTTCAGAAGAGGGCTTTCCTCGAAGAGCTGTTCACCTTCGCCCTCTACTATCTTGGTCCGGTGCCGACATATCCCGGCGGCCTTTGGTGTTATGCCTTTCTCTCCGACCGGGTCGACCCGCTCAAACGCAGGAGCAGGGACGTGCCCGGAAAGCTGAAGTACTACAACAGCGAGGTCCATCGGGCCGCCTTTGCCCTGCCGGAGTTCCTGAAGAGAACTCCGGCCCGGCGTCGACATCGCACCGGCGATTTCCATGGCTGAGCCATCCGAATACCGCATCGCCAGAGTGGCGAAGGATTTTCCCATCTCCGGAGAGCCTTCCTTCTGGAGTTCTTTTTCCGCTCTTCGGGTCAAACACTTTCTCTGGCTCGACAACGGTTACAGGCCGCGTGTCGATGTCCGGCTCTGCTACGGCCCCCGGAGCCTGTTTGTGCATTTCGATGTCTTTGAAGCAAGAATCCGGGCCCGGTACATGCGTTTCCAGGACCCAGTCTACAAGGACAGCTGTGTCGAGATGTTTATCGACCCCTTCCCGGAAAAGGGGATCGGCTATATCAACGTGGAAACGAATGCCCTCGGGACCGTGCTTGCGGCCGTCGGGCCGGACCGCGTCCATAGGAGGCCCCTCTCGGCGGCCGACTTGAGCGGGATGGAGGTCGCGAGTTCGGTCAAGAGCCCCGTCTCCGGGTATCACGGCGCCGAATTCTGGACCCTGGCCTATAAGCTCCCCTTGAGCGTATTCGAAAAAACACACGGAGGAAGGATCGAATCCGGCCGGGCGGCCCGGGCAAATTTCTACAAGTGCGGCGATGAGACGGAGGTCCCCCATTATGGCGCCTGGAGCCCCGTCCGGACGCCGCGGCCCGATTTCCACCGTCCCGAGTTTTTCGGGCGTCTGGTTTTTGAATGAGGACCGCATGGGCCCGGAGGTGAAGGCTAAGAGGTGTGGGACCGGCGGCCCGCCCAAATTGATTCTTATCATCCTGGCTGTCTCCGCCTTGCTCGCTCCGGGCGCTCTCTTCCCGAATCAGGCCCAAACCATAAAAGACAGGCTCGGCCGGACCGTCGTCATCCCGCCCCGGGCCGAACGAATCCTTTCCCTTCAGCCCGAGGTCACCCGGATTCTCGTCGCCCTCGGCGTCGCCGACAGGCTGGTCGGCCTGGACTATTTCATCGGTCGGGAGGACCATCTGTTCAGGATTCTCCATCCGGGACGACCGGGGCTGCCGATCGTTTCCATGCCGGATGAAAGCGTCAACAAGGAGCTGATCCTGCGGCTTGACCCGGACATCGTCTTTGCCTCGCCCACGGAGCTTCAGGTCCCCGATTCCATCCAGCGGAGCCTGGGGATTCCCGTGGCGGCGCTCGCCTCGATGGGAAGCTTCGCCGGGCTTCTCGAGGAAATGGAACTCATCGGGGCCCTGACCGGCCGGCAGGAAAGGGCCCGCGAGCTCCGTGACTATTTCCGGGAGAAGATCCGGCTCATTACCGAGACTCTCGGCTCCATCGCCCCAGAGGCCAGGCCGAAAACCTACCTGGCTTTCTGGTCGTCGCTCGTCCGCACTCCCGTCTTTTACGAGCCCGTCCAGACGGCCGGGGGAAGAAATATCGCCGAGCACCTCCTGCCTTCCCGCCTTGGGACGATCGGGACGGTCATCACCGTGGAGCAAATCCTCGAGTGGGACCCCGATATCATCCTGATCCAGGGGAGCTTTCTTCCCCGGGAAAGACAGGTCACGGTCGAGGGGTTGCTCCGGGACAAGCGGCTCTCTTCGGTCCGGGCGATAAGGCAGGGGGGCGTCCATTACACCCTGGGCTTCTGGTACTGGTGGGACCCGGCGGGAGTTCTGGTCGAAACCTTTTATCTGGCGAGGCTTTTCCACCCCGAGAAGTTCGGCGGGCTTGACCTCGAGAAAGAGGGGAACGCCGTTTATGAAAAATTCTACCGGGAGAAGGATATCTTTTCGAAACTGATAGGAGCCCTGGCCCTCCATGAATGGACAAAATAGCCGGACAAAGGCCCTGGCCGTCTTCATGCTGGTACTGCCGCTTGTTCTTTTCTTCATTTCCCTGAGCATCGGCACCTACGGAATTTCTCCTCGCGGTCTGTTCCAAGCCGCTCTCTCGGTCGTTTCGCCGGCCTCTCATCCTGAAGTGCCCGCCGCCCACCGCGACATCCTGTTGCGCATCCGGCTGCCGCGGGTCCTCCTGGCCCTGGCCGTGGGAGCCGCCCTTTCCGTCTCCGGGGCTTCTCTCCAGGCGCTCTTCAAGAATCCGCTGGTCAACGAATATATCCTGGGCATTTCTTCGGGGGCGGCCTTCGGGGCGGCGCTTTCTCTTGTTTTTCTGGGAAGGGCCTTTCCGCCCCAGCTGGCGGGGTTCCTGTTCGCCGCGGTTGCGGTTGGCGCCGTCCTGCTGATTTCCGGCAAAGCCGAGTCCCACTTCATCTCGCTCCTTCTGACCGGCATCATCGTCACGGCTTTCTTTTCGGCCCTCCTCTCCCTCGTCGAGTTCTTTGCCAGTCCCTATGTGCTCCAGGCTCTTTTTTTCTGGCTGATGGGCAGCCTTTCCCTCGCCTCCTGGAAGGATCTCTATGTCTCCCTGCCCCTCATCGCCGCAGGGCTGGTTGTCCTCTATCTCCTCCGCTGGCGGCTGAACGTCCTTTCGATGAGCGACGAGGAAGCCCGTTCGCTGGGCGTCAACGTCCGCCGGGAGAAGATCCTGGTCATCGCCGCCACGACCCTGATCACGGCTGCGGCGACGGCCATTGTGGGCATCATCGGCTGGCTGGGGTTCATCGTCCCGCATCTCGTGCGCATGATGTTCGGGGCGGACAACCGGCGGGTCGTCCCGCTCTCGGCGGCGATGGGGGCGAGCCTCATGATGATCGCCGACGACATCATCCGGGGGGTTTCGTCGTTCGAAATCCCGATCGGCATTTTTACCAGCCTCGTCGGCATTCCTGTTTTTCTCATCCTCCTGAAGAAGACAAGGAAGGTCTGGCTGTGAGCATCAGGGTCGCCGGGCTGGAGTTCGCCTACCCGAAGTTCTCACTCCGGGTCGAGGGGATCGCTTTCGAAACCGCCAAGGTCACGGCGATCGTCGGGCCGAACGGGGCCGGGAAAACGACCTTCCTGAAGTGCCTGGGAGCGGTCCTTCCGATACCCAAAGGCGCCCTTTTTATCGACGGACGGGACCTGGCCGCCCTGAAAAGCCGGGAGAGGGCCCGGCTTGTCTGCTATGTCCCCCAGGAACATGACACAACATTCAATTACACGGTTTCCGATTTCGTCTTGATGGGTCGAGCCGCTTATATCTCGCCTTTCGCCCTGCCGTCCCATGAGGATGCCGAATCGGCGGCCGAAGCTCTCGAATTCGTCGGCCTGTCCGGTTTCGCCGACCGCGCCATCAGCGAGCTCAGCAGCGGGGAGCGGCGCCTCGTCCTCATCGCCCGGGCCCTGGCCCAGCAGTCGGCGGTCCTCCTCATGGACGAGCCGACCACCTTCCTCGACCCCAAGCACGAAACCGAGCTCTTCCGGCTCATCAGGAAGCTGGCCGTCGAGAAAAAGAAGACGATCCTCGTCACCCTGCACAGCCTGGAGATGGCCGTCCAGCATTCCGACCTGATGGTCTTCATGAAGAGGGGAGAGGTCGTGGCCTACGGGAAATCCGCGGAGGTTTTCGAGGATTCCCTTCTCGAGCGGGTCTACGATATGCAGATGAAGATCATCGACTGGGAAGGCCGGAAGTTCGTGCTCAGGTAACCTCCATCGCGCGGAGGGGCCTGGGTGTTTTCCATCCGCCTCGGGTGAAATCCGGAACATCCACCGGCCGGCCGCGGCCGGCCACGGACTTCTCGCTGAGCGGCGTGACGACGCTCCAGGCCGCCGCATCATAGACATCCATGTCGAGCGGCCGGCCGCCGCGCAGGGCTTCGACCAAGCGGTGGTCCTCGATGAAATCCATGCCTCCATGGCCCGCGCCTTTTGATTGCTCCTCGAGCCGTTTCCAGATGGGATGGTCGTGTTCGATGGAGTAAATCTCGAGCGTTTCCCACTCGTCCGCAGGGCTTCGGCCCTCGATATAAACCCGGTCCGGGTACTTTTCGAAGATCCCCTGCGTTCCCTGAACGATATGGATGCGGCTGTAGGGTCGCGGAGAGGATGTGTCGTGGGTGAGGGTGATGACCTTGCCCTTGACCGTCTGGATGAGCGAGACGTTGACGTCACCCAGTGCGTATTTTTGTTTCGCCTGCGGGCTTCCGGGGCCGAATTTCGCGGCGCAGTAAAGGTTGAGCCCCATCGCCGGGCTGCTCATCGAAACGAGATACTCAAAGCGGTCGCCGCGGTTGATATCGAGGCATTGGCTGACCGGGCCCAATCCGTGGGTGGGGTAGAGGTTTCCGTTTCGCTTGATCGAGTGCTGGGGCCGCCACAGCGATTCGCCGCTGCCGCTGAACTTGACGCCGCGCAGGTCGTGGAGGTAGCCGGCCTCGGCATGGAAGATCTCCCCGAGGAGGCCTTTCTTGACCAGGTTCAGGCAGAGCATCTCGGGGCGGTCATAGCAGCAGTTCTCCATCATGATGCAGTGGCGCCGCGCTTTTTCGGCCGTCTCGACGAGTGCCCAGCAATCGTCGATCGTATAGGCGGCGGGAACTTCGGTGGCGGCGTGTTTTCCGGACCTCATCGCCTCCAGGCAGACCGGCACATGCCACTCCCAAGGTGTCGCCGTGAAGACGAGGTCGAGGTCATCCCGCTCGCAAAGCCGCTTGAAATCCCAGTCCCCGCGGGAATAGCCTTCGGGCCGGGGCCGGCCCGCCTCCTCGCACCAGCCCTGGATGCGGGACACTTTTTCTTCGACGATGTCGCAGACCGCCTTGATTTCAACACCCTCGATTTTCAGGAAGTTCCGGACATGGGCCGAGCCCATCCCGCCGACGCCGACGAACCCGATGCGGACGGGGTCGACCAAG
>Ga0102851_10000235_pt1 | contig 25436 bp, 22 predicted proteins | sample Mud3Dept3metaG_FD_79558 | JGI IMG/M metagenome (GOLD analysis project Ga0102851, IMG submission 79558) | Freshwater wetland microbial communities from Ohio, USA, analyzing the effect of biotic and abiotic controls - Mud 3 Core 4 Depth 3... | ecosystem: Environmental > Aquatic > Freshwater >... | reverse complement strand
GCCACCGCGCCGTCGCCCGCGAGCAACTCGGCGAGCGGACGCTCGGGGTCGAGCGTCAGACGGCCGTAGAAGGGGAAGTCGCCCTCCACCGCACGCAGCTCGACCAGCCGGCTGCGGCCCGCTCCGGCCGAGGTGGGCGGAGCGGCCACCACGGTCGCCAGCTCGCGCACGCTCGCCACGCGCGCGCCGGACTCGGCGGCGAGCACGCGGGCGGCCGGCTCGGGCAGGGGACGGAGCCCTTCGACGCGCAGGTCGCCGGCGAGCAGGCGCCGGGCCTCGCTCGCCAGCCCCTCGCGCAACGCGGCGGAGAAGCCCGCCACCGCGACCACCCCCGCCACCCCCGCGCCCAGGCAGAGCGCGAAGAAGGCGAGCCGGCCGCGCGCCCCGCGCGACTCGCGCGCGAGTTGGCGCGCGAAGGCGCGCGCGTTCACGACTGGCTCTCGATGCGCCCGTCGCGCAGGTGGATGCGCCGGTCCGCGCGCGCCGCGACCTCGGGGTCGTGGGTGACCAGCACGAGGGTGGCGCCGCGCTCGGCGCGCAGGCGCACCAGCAGCTCGAGCACCAGGGCGCCGGTCGCGCCGTCGAGGTTGCCGGTCGGCTCGTCGGCGAGCAGCAGCTCGGGCTCGGCGGCGAACGCGCGCGCCAGAGCGACCCGCTGCTGCTCGCCGCCGGAGAGCTGCGCCGGATAGTGGTGGCCGCGCTCGGCGAGGCCGACCGCCGCCAGCATCCCGCGCGCCGCCTCGAGCGGGCGCGCCCGGCCTGCGAGCTCGATCGGGAGCAGCACGTTCTCGAGCGCGGTCAGGTTGGCGAGGAGCTGGAACGACTGGAAGACGAAGCCGAGGCGGCCGCGCCGCATCACCGCGAGCTCCCGCTCCGAGAGGTCCTGGATCTCGCGGCCGTCGAGCAGGACCCGGCCCTCGCTCGGCCGGTCGAGGCCGGCGGCGAGGCCGAGCAGGGTCGACTTGCCGCTGCCCGAAGGCCCGAGCACGGCCAGGAACTCGCCCGCCGCGACGGCGAGGTCGACGCGGTCGACCACCACCAGCTCGCGCTCGCCCGAGCGCAGACGCTTGGTCACCTGGCGCAGCTCGAGGCGGGGCGGCGGTGGGCTCATCGAGGGGATCGCGGCGCGGCGCCGGGCGCCGCGCGGCCGGCGCAGCGTAGCACGCGCGCTCTTCCTTCCTCCTCTACGCCACGCCGGCGGATTCCTTTCGTCGCCGGTGGCGTCCGCATCGAAGGGCCTTCGCCTAAGATGGGCGCGTGCGCGGCGAGTGGGGCGAGTCCGGGACGCTTCGGGCGGCGGCGGCGGCGGGTGCGCTGCTCGCGCTGCTCGCCGCGGGCTGTTCGCGCGCCGGCCACGACGCGGCGGCCGCGCGCGAGCCGGCGACCGCGCCGCCGACTCCCAGAGAGGCGACCACTGCGACGTCGAATGGAGCCGCGAGCGCGCCGGCCGGCAGCAGCCTCCCTTCTATGGGAGCTTCTCGCTCTGCGTCGAGTGAAGGCTCCGGGCTCTCGCCCGCCGCCGCGCCCCTGGGCGCGGACGAGCCGCCGCTGGTGGTCTTCCTCGGCGACAGCCTGACCGCGGCGTTCGGGCTCGACGAGGACCAGGGCTACCCGGCGCGGGTCGCGGCCGAGCTCGAGCGGCGCGGGCTCGGGATCCGCGCCATCAACGCCGGGATCTCCGGGGACACCAGCGCGGGCGGGCTGGAGCGGCTCGACTGGCTGCTCGCCCAGGAGCCCGATCTGGTGGTGGTCGAGCTGGGTGCCAACGACGGCCTGCGCGGACAGCCGCTCGAGGCGATCGAGGCGAACCTGGCGGCGATCGTCGAGCGCTCGCTCGCGGCGGGCGCGCGCGTGGTGGTGGCGGGCATGAAGATCCCCACCAACTACGGACCGGAGTACACGGCGGGCTTCGAAGCCATCTACCCGCGCGTCGCGCGGCGGCCGGGGGCGACGCTGATCCCGTTCCTGCTCGACGGCGTCGCGGCTCGCCCGGAGCTCAACCTGCCCGACGGCATCCATCCCAACGCCCGGGGCTACGAGGTCGTGGCCGGCACCGTAGCCGAGGCGCTGGCGCCCTTGCTGGAGGAGCTCAGGGCGAAGCCGGCGGCGTGACGCGCTCGGCGCGCTTCGCCTCCTCCCAGAGCTCGTCCATCTCTTCGAGCGTGGCGTCCTCGAGGCGGCGGCCGCGCGCCGCGAGGCCCGCCTCGACCGCCGCGAACCGGCGCCGGAACTTCAGGTTGGCGCCGGCGAGCGCGGCCTCCGGATCGACCTCGAGGTGGCGCGCGAGGTTGGCCGCGGCGAACAGGAGGTCCCCGACCTCGCCGCGCAGCCGCTCGCGATGCGCCTCGTCGCTCGCGGCGGCCGCGGCGCCCAGCTCGGCGCGCAGCTCGCCGATCTCCTCGCCGAGCTTGTCGAAGACCGCGTCCACCTGCGGCCAGTCGAAGCCGACGCCGGCGGCCTTCTGCGTGAGCCGGTAGGCGGCTACGAGCGCGGGCAGGGTCGCGGCCGCCGCGCCGTCCAGCAGCGAGCCACGGCCGTTGCCCTCGGCGCGCAGCTTGCGCCGCTCCCAGGCCTCGCGCACCGCGCGCGCGTCCTCGAGGCGCTCGCCGCCGAAGACGTGCGGATGGCGCGCGATCATCTTGGCCTCGGCGCGGTCGATCGCATCGCCGATACCGGGGCCGCCCGACTCCTCGGACAGGCGGGCCAGGAACGCGGCCTGGAAGAGCAGGTCGCCGAGCTCGCCGGCGAGCGCGTCGAGGTCGCCGTGGTCGATCGCGGCGGCGGTTTCGTGCGCCTCCTCGAGCAGGTAGGCGCGCAGGTCGGGCAGGGCCTGCTCGCGATCCCAGGGACAGCCGTCGGGGGCGCGCAGCCGCACCACGAGGTCGAGCAGGCGCGCCAGGTCGGAGCGCTCGAGGTGCGGGGGAGGGCTCACCCTGCTAGCATAACGGCGCTCTCAAGCGCTCGAGCGTGCGGAATCGGGGGAGTCGGACATCCGTGGGCGAGATCAAGGTCACCGACAGACGGATGTTCACGCCGGACGGCCGGTTGCGCGAGGAGTTCGAGCAGGAGCTCGCGCGCGCGGCTGCCGAGCCGGAGCCGGCCGCGCCGAGCGCGGTTCCTGACCCGGAACCGGCGCCCGAGCCGGCGCCCGCTCCGCCGCCGGTCGCGACCCCGGCGCCGCCCTTCACGCTGCCGCCGGGTGGGGAAGGCGCCAAGCCGCCCACCGGCCTGCTCGAGCTGATCCAGATCCTGGGCGACCTCGCCGCCTCCTGCCTCGGCCAGGCGCCTCTCCCGGACGGGAGGCTGCTGCTCGACCTCGACGGCGCCCGCTTCTACATCGACCTCGTGGCCGCGCTGGTCGAGCGCTTCGGCGCCTCCTTCGCGCCCCACGACCGGCGCGCGCTCCAGGGCTTCCTCGACCAGCTGCGCCTGCAATATGTCGCGCGGCGCGGCTAGCAGGCGGACGAGAGCGCTGCTCGCCGGCGGGCTGCTCGCCTTCGCCGCCGCCGTGCCTGCGCGCGCCCAGACGCCGCTCGGCACGCCCGCTGGCTTCGAGATGACGCGCAGCGTCCAGCAGTCGCTCAAGCGCCTGCAGGAGCTCTGGCTGCAGTGGCTGGGCGCCGCCCTCCAGGACAATCCCGCGCGCGAGAGCGAGACCTTGCGCAGCATGCAGGCGACCGCCCGGCAGCTCGGCTTCCAGCGACTCCCCGACCTCGCGCTCGGCGCCTCGGCGCGGGCGCTGCAGTCGGCAGCCGAGGGCGACTTCACGCGCGCCCGCCGGGCGCTCGACGCCGCCGAGGCGCTCGATCCCGGCCGCCCGCGGATCGCCTTCGAGGCGGCGACGGTGGCGCGCCGGCAGGGCAGCGGACTGCGCGCTGCGGGCGCTGCCGGGCGCGGCTTCGTCCGCCTGCTGGCCGGGCACCGCTACCGGGCGCCGGTCAGCGCGCGCATCCAGCTCTGGATGCTGCTCGTCCTGCTCACGGCCGCGGCGTTGTTCGTGGCGGTCGAAGCGCTGACCAAGGGCAGCGCGGCGTACGGCGACCTGCATCGCTGGCTCGCGGCGCGCATGTCGGAGGGGGCGGCGCACGCCCTCGCCCTGGCGCTGCTGCTCGGGCCCGCGGCGCTGCCCGGCGGGCCGGTCTGGCTGGTCCTGATCTGGTCGGTGGTGCTCTGGGGTTATGGCTCGCGCGCGGAGCGGGTGGCGCTCGGGCTGGTCTGGCTCGTGCTCGGATTGGCGCCGGTCGGCGCGGCCGCGATCGAGGAGAAGCTCGCGCTCGCCCAGTCGCCGCCGATGCGCGCGCTCGACGAGTTCGAGGCCGGCGAGCTGACCGGCTCGCTGTTCACCGACCTCCAGGTGCTGCGCGGCGCGCTGCCCGACGATCCGGCGGTCACGGAGCTGATCGCCGACGTCCACCGCACGCTCGGCCAGTGGGACATCGCGCGCAGCCTCTACCGCCAGGTGCTGGCTCAGGAGGGCGACGTCGCCGCCGCGCTGCTCAACCTCGGCGCCGACTCCTTCCGCAAGGGCGACTTCGCGGCCGCCAACGCCTACTTCCAGCGCGCCACCGGGGCCGGGCCCTACGCGGCAGCCGCCTGGTACAACCTGAGCCAGTCCTATTCGGAGACCTATCAGTTCGAGGACTCGCGCCAGTCGCTCGCCCGGGCGCGCGAGCTCGATGGCGAGCGCGTCGACGGCTGGATGCAGACGCCCAACCCCGAGCGCGTGCTCACCTTCAACGGGGGTCTGAGCCGGCGCCACGAGATCGCGGAGCGGCTGCACGCCGCCTGGACCTCCTCGGGCGACGAGTCCGCAGCGGCGCCCGGACCGTGGCTGCGCCGGCAGGCTCCGATCGCGGCGACCCTGGCGGCCCTGGCCGCGCTCATGCTCCACCTGGCGCGGCGGGGATACGGCTACAGCGATCCGGCGCAGTGGCTGCCCGGGCGGTCGAACCGCATCGCCCGCTGGGTGCGGGCCCTGGTGCCGGCGCTGGGCCAGGCCGAAACGGGAGAGGGCCTCGCGGCCGCCGCCAACCTGCTCCTGCTCGCCGCGCTGGCGACGCTGCCGACGCTCGCCTGGTTGGGCGGGGACTTCTCCGACGCGGCCCCGCTGCGCGCTGCCACCGCGACCCTGGCGGCGGCGGGCGGCCTGCTCTACCTGGGGTTGCGCGTGCGCTCCGAGCTCGGTGCCCCGGTGCGGACCTAGGGACCGGCGATGGCGCTCGAGGGCGATCTCTCCATCTTCAGGCTGCCGGACATCCTCCAGGTCGTCGCGGCGCAGCAGAAGACCGGCATCCTCACCGTGCAGGGCGAGAGCGACATTCTCGCGGTCTCCTTTCACGAGGGGCGGATCGTCGCGGCGGATGCGCTCAATCAGAGCTTCGAGGAGATGCTCGGTGACGTCCTGGCGAGCCAGGGGATCCTCCCGCCGGACCGCTTCCAGAGGTTGTCCGAGGAGCACCGCACCACCGCCGGCGAGCGCCTGGCCGACTTCCTGATCCGGCGCGGGGCGCTGACCCGCGAGCAGCTCCTCCAGGCGCTGCGCTTCCAGACCTACCGTCTCCTGCTCGAGGTCCTGCGCTGGCGCCAGGGCGAGTTCAAGTTCTACAGCGGCGAGGAGGTCGCCTACGAGGAGGGCATGGAGCCGCTGTCGGTCGAGGAGGTCCTCTACCGGTCGATGCGCGACCTGCTCGGCGAGGGCACGGTCGCGGGCGTGCTGCCGCACGGCTTCGTCGCCTACGAGCGGGTGCCCTCGATGCGTCCGCTGCGGGTGGCGCGCGAAGCGATCCCCCCGTCCGAGCGCGACCCCGACGCGATCTGGATCTCGGCCGACGAGCGCACGATCCTCGACCACCTGGACGGTCACACGCCGGCCGAGCAGCTCGCCCACGACACCAGCCTCGGTGAGGTGCGTACCCAGTACGCGCTCTTCCACCTGTTGCGGGCGGGCCTGGTGCGTCCCGCCGGCGAGCGCGAGGCCGGCGACGAGCCGCCCGCGGCCGTGCCCGCGGCCGTGCCCGCGCCCGCCGTGGCTGCGGCGCCGGTACGGGCCGAACGCGGGACGCAGGCCGGAGCGGAGGCTCCGGGCCCCGGGCGCCCGGCCCGCGGCGCGCCCGAGCGCGCCGAGCGCGCCGAGCGGACGGAGTGGGCCGTGAGGACGGAGTGGGCCGGCGCCGAGCCGGAGCGGCCGGGACGCGAGGTCGAGGAAGCGCCGGAGACGCCTGCCGACCGGGGCGCGCTCGCGCGCGCGACGGCGGTGGTCAGCGGCCTGGCCGCGGCCGCGGTGCTGGTGGGCGCGTTGCTGAGCCCGGCCCTGGTGCTGATGCCCTATCCGGCGCAGAAGGCGCAGCGCGAGGGGCTCTCGCGGCTCGAGCGGCAGGCGCGGCTGAGCGCCATCGACCGCGCCGCGCGGCGCTTCTACCTGCTCGAGGGCCGATACCCGGCGAGCCTCGAAGACCTGATCGCGCGCGGCCTGCTCGCGCCCCGGCAGCGCTACGACACCGCCGGCCGGGGTCTCGTCTTCCAGCCCACGGAGGACAGCTACGCGCTCGTCCTGGCGGGCGCGCAGGAGGAGGGCGGCGCGGACGCCCCCATCACCGAGACGGTGGCCGGCGACGTGCTGCTCGACCGCACCCTGTTCGCAGCCGTCCAGGACGAGACCGGCGTCCCGCTGGTCCTCCTGGACTGACCCCGCGCCTCGACTCTTCGCCGTCAGGTGCCGCCAGGTGCCAGCCGCTTGGCCGGCCACCGGGGCTGCCGGGCGAGGTGCCAGCCGCTTGTCCGGGCACTGGGGCGGGAGCTCGCCGCCCCCGCCTCACGTCGCCTCTCCAAACGAAAGTCTTTGTCTCTGTTGAGGTTCCGCCCAGGACCGAGGTCAGGTGCCAGCAGCGCCGTGAGGTGCGGCGCCGTCAGGTGCCAGCCGCTTGGCCCGCCGCCGGCGCGAGAGCTCGCCGACACCCATCCGCCTCGGCTCCTTCGATGGAAGTCTTTGTCTCTGTTGAAGTTCCTGCCCAGGGCTGAAGAGTCGAAGGTGCAAGGAAAGAAATCTTAGCCTTATGGTGTTAGATAAGGTGCCGAGCGGGCTTTACACAGACCTGCTCAGGAATTACGCTTCGCGGCTGCGGAGGAGGAAGAGACCTTGAGCAAGATCATCGGCATCGACCTGGGCACGACCAACAGCGTCGTGGCGGTCCTCGAAGGCGGCGAGGCGAAGGTGGTCGCCAACTCGGAGGGCAGCCGCACCACGCCCTCGGTGGTGGCCTTCACGAAGTCCGGCGAGCGCCTGGTCGGGCAGGTCGCCAAGCGCCAGTCGGTCACCAACCCGCACAACACCGTCTACTCGATCAAGCGCTTCATGGGGCGTCGGTTCGAAGAGGTCTCCGACGAGATGAAGATGGTCCCCTACAAGGTCGAGCGCGCCGACAACGGCGACGTGCGTATCAACATCGACGGCAAGATGTTCTCGCCGCCCGAGATCTCGGCGATGATCCTGCAGAAGCTCAAGCAGGCGGCCGAGGACTACCTGGGCGAGAAGGTCACCGAGGCGGTGATCACCGTCCCGGCCTATTTCAACGACGCGCAGCGCCAGGCGACCAAGGACGCGGGCCGTATCGCCGGCCTCGACGTCAAGCGCCTGGTCAACGAGCCCACCGCGGCGGCGCTCGCCTACGGTCTCGACAAGAAGAAGGACCAGAAGATCGCGGTCTACGACTTCGGCGGCGGCACCTTCGACATCTCGATCCTCGAGGTGGGGGAGGGCGTGGTGGAGGTCAAGGCGACCAACGGCGACACCCACCTCGGCGGCGACAACGTCGACCAGCGCGTGATCGAGTGGCTGCTCGCCGAGTTCAAGAAGGACCAGGGCATCGACCTGGCCCGTGACCCGATGGCGATGCAGCGCCTCAAGGAGGGCGCCGAGAAGGCAAAGATCGAGCTCTCCACCACCCAGGAGACCGAGATCAACCTGCCCTTCATCACCGCCGACCAGTCGGGCCCCAAGCACCTGAACATCAAGCTGACGCGGCCGAGGCTCGAGCAGCTGGTCGAGGACATCCTCGCGCGCGCGATCGGTCCCTGCCGACAGGCGCTCGCCGACGCCGGCCTGAAGCCGGCCGAGATCGACGAGGTGGTGCTGGTCGGCGGCCAGACGCGCATGCCCGCGATCCAGACGGCGGTCCGTGAGCTGTTCGGCAAGGAGCCCAACAAGACCGTCAACCCGGACGAGGTGGTGGCGGTCGGGGCGGCGGTGCAGGGTGGCGTGCTCAAGGGCGACGTCAAGGACATGCTGCTGCTCGACGTCACGCCGTTGTCGCTCGGCATCGAGACGCTGGGCGGCGTGTTCACCCGCCTGATCCCGCGCAACACCACGATCCCGACGCGCAAGAGCGAGACCTTCTCGACCGCCTCCGACAGCCAGACGCAGGTCGAGGTGCACGTGCTCCAGGGCGAGCGCGAGATGGCGCGCGACAACCGCACGTTGGGCCGCTTCCATCTGGTCGGCATCCCGCCCGCGCCGCGCGGCATCCCGCAGATCGAAGTCACCTTCGACATCGACGCCAATGGCATCGTCAACGTCTCGGCCAAGGACCTGGGCACGGGCAAGGAGCAGCGCATCACCATCACCTCCTCCTCCGGCCTGGGCGAGGCCGACATCAAGCGCATGGTCCAGGACGCCGAGTCGCACGCCAGCGAGGACCAGAAGCGGCGCCAGGCGATCGAGGCCCGCAACCGGCTCGACAGCCTGATCTACAACGTCGAGAAGACACTGGGCGAGAACAAGGAGAAGCTCTCGCCCGCGGACCTGGGCGACGTCCAGGCGGCGCTCGACGACGGCAAGAAGGCGCTCGAGAGCGAGGACGCGGCGACGCTCGAGGCCGCCATCTCGAGGCTCGAGAAGTCGATGCACAAGCTGGCCGAGGCGATGTACCGCGGCACCGGCCCGACCGAGGGCGGCACCTCGGGCGCGCAGCGCCCGCAGCAGGACGAGGTGATCGATGCCGAGGTCGTCGACGGCGAGAAGAACTGAGGCGGAATTGGCCCGGCGCCGGCGCGGCGGCGAGCCGCGCTACGTGATGATCAGCGTGGTGGCGGAGACCTACAAGGTCCATCCGCAGACGCTGCGCCTCTACGAGCGGCACGGCCTGATCCGCCCGGCGCGCTCGGCGGGCAACACCCGGCTCTACGACGAAGCGGCGATCCAGCGCCTGGAGGCGATCCTCACCCTGACCCGGGACCTGGGCGTCAACCTCGCGGGAGTCGAGGTCATCCTCGGCCTGCGCGAGCAGCTCGGGCGGCTCGAGTCCGACCTCGAGGGGCTGCGCGCCGCGCTCGACCAGCTCGAGCGCGACCACCGCCACGGCGTCGACCGCACCCGCGCCCTGGTCCCCGTCTCCCACCGCGCCCTGGTCAAGCGCTGAGGCGTCGCACCGCGGCCGGGGCCGCTTTGCTACGATCCCGCCGTGGCCCGAGCGATCGCGGATCCGGAATGCCCCCGCTGCGGGGGGACCGGCTGGATCACCCAGCCGGACGCCGGCGCGGGCGCGGCACGGCCCTGCGAGTGCCGTGACCGGCACGTCGTGCCGCACCTGATCGAAGCCGCGGGCGTGCCGCCGCGCTACCTCGGCTGCACCATCCAGGGCTTCCAGACCGCCACCGGCGACGACCGGACGCGCGCCCGGCTGATGCAGGCCAAGGCCGCCTGCCAGCGCTACGTCGACGAGTTCCTCGGCCTCGACGGCGCCTTCAAGGAGACCGGCCTGCTGCTGGTCGGTGCGCCCGGCACCGGCAAGACCCACCTGGCGGCGGCGGTGCTGCTCGAGCTCATCCGCCGCTACCGCGTGCGCGGCCGCTTCGTCGACTTCACCTCGCTCGTCCACCGCATCCAGTCCACCTTCGATCCCTCGAGCCCCGAGTCCAAGCACGACGTGCTCGATCCGGTGATCGAGGCGCCGGTGCTGGTGCTCGACGAGCTCGGCGCGCAGAAGCCGACCGCCTTCGTCAACGACGTCCTCTACCTCATCCTCAACACCCGGTACTCGCGGCGCCTGCCCACCCTGTTCACCACCAACTTCCGGCTGAAGAAGGAGGATGCCCGGTCGGAGTTCGACCTGCTCGCGGACCGCATCCCGCACATGCTCGTCTCCCGCCTCTACGAGATGGCCGTGCCCATCACGCTCGACGCCACGGACTTCCGCTACGAAGTGCGGATGCCCAAGCTGCTCCAGACCTGAGTGGTACAGAGACTCTCCGCCCTCGACGCGCTCGGGCGCGCCCTCGCCAACGTGCGCGCGAACTGGGAGCTGCTGCTCGCGCAGGCGGCGGCCACGGTCGCGCTCGCGGCGCTGCTCGTCGCCTCGCTCCTGCCGCTCGGCATCGCGCTCGGCTGGACCCTCGCGGGTCTGGCCGGGTCGCCCGCGGAGGCGCTCTCGCAGCTCGCCGACCCGGCGACCTGGCTCTCGGCCGGCGTGCTCGCGGCGCTCGCCGGGGCGACCCTGCTCGGCACCCTCGCGATCGCCGTCTACGCCTGGTTCCAGGCCGGCATCTTCGGCGTGCTCGCCGCCGGCGACCGCCAGGCGGGGAGCGGGCCGCGCCGCCCGTGGGCGCTCTACCGCACCTTCGGCTGGAGCGACCTCGCGGGCTGGGCCGGGCACGGCTTCTGGCGCTTCTTCGGCTGGTACCACCTCTATCTGCTGATCGTGACCGGCGCGATGGCGCTGTTCGGAGCGCTGCTGCTGGCCGCGGTCCTGGTAGGTCGCAGCCAGGGTGTCGCCGCGGGCTTCGGCCTCGGCTGCGGCGGGCTGCTGCCGCTCCTGTTCCTGCTCCTGTACGTCTCGCTGGTCGCCGCGGCGGCCAAGGCGGACCTGGCGCGCGACGGTTCGGGGGCGGCCTCGAGCTGGCGGCGCGGCGGGCGCGTGGTCGCCCGCCGGCTCGGCGCCTCGCTGCTGCTGTTCGTGCTCCTGCTGGCGGCCTCGACCGCCGCCTCGATGCTGCTGCTTCCGCTCCAGCTGCTCTCGGAGCTCGGGCTCGGCGAGCAGCTCGGCGCCTACCTGGCGGTCCAGCTGGTCGTCGCCGCGGTGCAGACGGTGCTCGGCACGCTGCTCGGGCTGGTCTACGGCGCCGCCTTCGTCGCGCTCGTGCGCGCGGAACTCCCCGACCCGGCCTGACACCGTGAGACTCTCCGCGCGCGCGCTGAGGCTGGGCGCGCTCCTCGTCCTGCTCGCGGGCGGCTGCGCGTCGCCGGGGCGGCGTCCCGAGCCGCCGCCGGAGGTGGTGCCGCAGGTGCTGCCCGCCCCCGAGACGCCGCCAGCCGCCGGGCCGGAGCCGCCCGCGCCGCCGCCGGTCGCCGCGCCTCCCGCTCCGGTTCCGACGCTGCCCGCCGCGGTCCGCATCGGACTCGCCACCGACCTCGACGAGCTGACCCTCGCCTGTTGCGAGGCGGGCGCGAGCGCGGAGGCCGACGACGAGCGCTGGGAGCCGGCGTCGGCGGTGCGCGTGCGCCCGGCGGCCGGCGGCGCCGCGCCGCCGGTCTGGCGGCTGCAGGTGGCCGCCGTGCGCGAAGAGAACGAGGCCGCGACGCTGGCGCGCCGGCTCGAGCAGCTGGGCGGCGCACGCGCGAACGCGCGCTTCGACGCGGCGAGCGGTCTCTATCGGGTGCGGCTCGGCGCCTGGCCGACGCGGGAGGCGGCCGAGGCGGCGGGCCGGCGCCTGCAGGGCCGCGGGCTGGACGCCTTCTGGACGGTGTCGGAGGGCGCCGGGCTCTCCGACCCCGCGCTCGAGGTCCTGATCGACGGCCGCGCGCGGCGCGTGCCCGGACGCCGCTTCGTGCTGCGCGCCCCGGCTGGCGGCGCGCTCGCGCACGCCGGCCGGCGCTATCGCGGCGCCCTGGTGGCGTTCCTCAACGGCCGCGGCCGGCTCAACCTGGTCAACGAGCTGCCGCTCGAGGACTACCTGCGCGGGGTCGTGCCCTCGGAGCTCGGGCCCGACTCCTACCCCGAGCTCGAAGCGCTCAAGGCCCAGGCGGTCGCGGCGCGCAGCTACACGCTGCGCAACCTCAACGGCTTCGCCGAGGAGGGCTACGACCTGTGCGGCACCCCGAAGTGCCAGGTCTACGGCGGCCGCGGCGCCGAGCATCCGCTCTCCGACCGGGCGATCGCGGAGACCGCCGGGGAGGTCCTGGTCTGGCACGGCGCGCCGATCGACGCGCTCTACAGCGCGACCTGCGGCGGCCACACCGAGGACGTCGAGGTCGTCTTCCCGCTCAAGCGCGAGCCCTACCTGTCCGGGGTCTCCTGCATCGAGGCCGGCGCCAGCCGCCTCGCCGCGGCGGCCGGAACCCCGACCTGGCCGCGCGCGGTCACGGCGCGCGCGATCGATGGCCTGCCGGGGCGGCTCGGCTCCGCGCGCGACCTCGAGCTCGCCGTGGCGCGCCTGGTCGCCGCGGCCGGCCTCGCCCCCCCGGCCGACCGGCTGGCATCGCTCGAGGGCGCCGAGGTGCGGCGCTTCCTCGCCTCCCAGCTCGGCGCCGCGATCTCCCCCGGTGTCTTCCTGCGCCCGGGAGCGGGGGGCGAGGCCGCCGGCGCGGAGGCGGTGCGCTGGAGCGACGCCGAGCGCGCGCTCGCCGCCTGGCTCGCCGCCGACCTGGAGGAGGGCGCTGCGCAGGGCCGTCCACTCGCCGGCGCGCGGGCCGAGGAGCTGCTGCTCCGGCTCGCCGCGGGCGCCGGCCTGGTCGAGCCCCGCCCGGCGCGCTTCGACTCCCTGCGCGGACGCGACCTGGCGGTGCGCGCCGCCGGCGGCGAGGTCGGCTATCGGCTCGAGCGCGGGGTCGCTGCGCTGCGCGACGACGGCAGCGGCCCGCGCGCGAGCGAGCTCGCGCTCGCGGCCGGCGACCCGCTCGTGCTCTGGCTCGCGGGTGGACGCCTGGCGGCGGTGGTGCAGGAGGTGGCGGCGGGCGCGCCGCTGCTGGAGCGCTCCCACTCGCGCTCGATCTGGACCCGGTACCGCAGCGACGCCGAGCTGTCGGTCACCGTCCGCCAGCGCTTCCCGGGCTTCGACTTCGCGGGCCTCGACATCCTCGCGCGCGGCATCTCGGGCCGGGTCGGCAGACTCCTGCTGCGCGGCCGCGACGGTTCCACGGTCGAGGTCTCCGGCCTCGCCGTGCGCTGGACGCTCGACCTGCCCGACACGCTCTTCTCGGTGCGGCGCGTGACGCGGGGCGGCGGCGCCTCGGGCTGGCAGTTCACGGGACGGGGCTGGGGGCACGGCGTGGGCCTGTGCCAGTTCGGCGCCTTCGCGATGGCCCGCCGCGGTCTCGGCTACCGCGACCTGCTCGCCCACTACTACCCGGGCGCCCGCTTCGAGAGGCTGGAATCCGGCGGCCGCGACCGGCTCCGGTGATACCTTTCCGAGGGCGCGCCCGGCCCGGCCGCGCCGGCGGGCGCCGCCTGCGATCGTGAGAGTGAAGTCATGCTGCGAGCCGGCATCGTCGGTCTCCCGAACGTCGGCAAGTCGACGCTCTTCAACGCCCTGACCCGTACGCGCAAGGCGGAGGCCGCGAACTACCCGTTCTGCACCATCGAGCCGAACGTCGGCGTGGTGACGGTGCCCGACGCACGGCTCGAGCCGCTCGCGCGCCTGGCCGGCAGCGCCGTCGCCGTGCCCGCGGCGATCGAGCTGGTGGACATCGCGGGCCTGGTGCGCGGCGCCTCGCGCGGCGAGGGGCTCGGCAATCGCTTCCTCGCGCACATCCGCGAGGTGGACGCCATCGTCGAGGTCGTGCGCTGCTTCGAGGACCCGGACGTCGTCCACGTCGAGGCCGAGCTGCGGCCGACCTCCGACATCGAGACGATCCAGATCGAGCTGGTGCTCGCCGACCTCGACTCGATGGCGCGCCAGAAGGAGCGGCTCGAGCGCAACGCCAAGAGCGGCGAACGGAGCGCGCGGGCCGAGGTCGAGCTCGCCGCGCGGCTGATCGCCCATCTCGACGGCGGGCGCCCGGCGCTCACGCTCGAGCTGACCCCCGAGGAGCGGGCCCGCGCGCGCTCGTTCTTCCTGCTCACCATGAAGCCGACGCTGTTCGCCTGCAACCTCGCCGAAGGCGACCTGGCGTCCGCGGCGGAGCATCCTCTGGTCGCCGAGGTCGCGCGCTGGGCCGCGGCGCACCGCGACGCCGCGACGGTGGCGGTCTCGGCGCGCATCGAGGCGGAGCTGGCGGAGCTCCCGGAGGGGGAAGCGCGCGACTACCTGGCCGCGCTCGGAGTCGAGGAGTCGGGCGTCGGCCAGCTGATCCGCGCCGTCCACGGCCTGCTCGGCCTGCGCACCTTCTTCACCGCCAACGAGAAAGAGGCGCGCGCCTGGACGATCCCCGCCGGCACCACCGCGCAGCGGGCGGCGGGCGTCGTCCACAGCGACTTCGAGCGCGGCTTCGTGCGCGCCGAGGCGGTGCCGGCGGCGGCCCTGATCCGGGCGGGGACCTGGGCCCATGCCCGCGAGCTGGGACTGACCCGCATGGAGGGCCGCGAGTACGTGGTCGGGGACGGCGACGTCCTGCACTTCAGGCACAGCGCCTGAAGGCGGACCGGCCGCCGCACGGGCTCAGGCCAGTCCCTCGCGCTCGTAGTGGAGCTCGACCAGCCCGTTGGGCCACGAGCGGCAGCGCAGCAGGCGCAGGCGCAGGTCGCCCGGACGGGGCAGGAAGAGCGGCAGTCCGGCGCCGAGCAGGAGCGGGTGCACGAAGAGCTGGAGCTCGTCGATCAGGTTCTTCTCGAAGAAGGCGCGCGCGAGCTCGCCACCGCCCACCAGCCAGACGTCCCGCCCCGGGCGCAGGCGCAGGCTGCGCACGAACTCCTCGACGTCCTCGGCGAGGAACGTGACGTTCTCGTCGATCGTGCCGGCGCGCTCGCGCGAGAAGACGAAGCCGGTCCGGTCCGGGTAGGGATAGGCGCCGAAGGAGAGCGCGGTCTCGTAGGTGCGGCGCCCCATCACCACCGTGTCGATCGAGTCGTAGAAGCGCGCGTAGCCGTAGTCGCCCTCGGTCGCCAGCCAGTCGATGCCACCGTCCGGGCGCGCGAGGAAGCCGTCCAGGCTGGTCGCGGTGTAGAGCTTGATCCGGCGCACGCGGAACCCTCGCGGGACTGCCTCAGCGTCCCCGGTAGCGGCTGGCGTAGACGCCCAGGCAGCGGTCCTCGACGACGTCGATGCCGGCCGCTGCGAGCCGCGCGGCGGCCGCTTCGTGGCGGATCCCGCTCTGCATCCAGACCACCTCCGGCCGGCGCTCTGCCGGGAGCGCGAGCACCGCGTCGGCGACTTCGGGCATCAGCTCGGCGCGGCGGAAGACGTCCACCGCGTCGAAGCGCTCCGGCACGCTGGCGAGGTCGGGCCAGGCGCGCTCGCCCAGCGCCGAATCGAGCTTCGGGTTGACCGGGATCACGCGCAGGCCGCGCTGCTGGAGCAGGCGCGGGATCTCGAACGCCGGCTCGTCGGGCCGGTCCTCGCCCTTCATCCCCAGCACCGCGACCGTGCGCAGCGCGCGCACGATCGCGGCCAGGTCCTGCTCGGATTCGATGCGCCGCCCGCGCGCCTTCATCGGCCACATTCTAGATCGAGCGCGGCCCCGCTCGACGCTGGCCGCGCGCGCCGCGGCGCGGTAGCATGCCGGGGCCGGCTCCCCGAGGAGGTCCCCGCTTGGATTTCTCGCTCACTCCCGAACAGAAGGCCATCCAGGAAGCGGCGCGCGACTTCGCCGAGAAGGAGATCTCGCCCCACGTCGAGGAGCTCGACGAGGCGCAGAAGTACCCGCTCGCGATCATGAAGAAGGCGGGCGAGCTCGGATTCCTGGGCGTGATCTTCCCGGAAGAGCTGGGCGGCGCGGGCCTGGGCTACGTCGAATACGTGCTGGTGGTGACCGAGCTGTCGAGGGTCGACCCGTCGGTGGGCATCTCGGTGGCCGCGCACAACTCGCTGTGCACGAACCACATCTTCAAGTTCGGCAGCGAGGAGCAGCGGCGGCGCTGGGTGCCCCGGCTCGCCACCGGCGAGTGGATCGGGGCCTGGGCCCTGACCGAGCCGGGATCGGGCTCGGACGCCGCCGCGGCGCGCGCCACGGCGCGCAAGGTCCCGGGCGGCTGGGTGCTGGACGGCACCAAGGTCTTCTGCACGCACGGCTCGGTGGGTGACGTCTGCGTCGTGATGGCGGTCAGCGACGCGCACGGTCGCAAGGGCCACAACATGTCGGCCTTCGTGGTCGAGCGCGGCGCGCCGGGCTTCCGCGCCGGCAAGAAGGAGAACAAGCTCGGCATTCGCGCCTCGGACACCACCGAGGTGATCCTGGAGGAGTGCTTCGTCGCGGACGACCAGCTGCTCGGCACGCCCGGCGACGGCTTCCGGCAGGCGATGGCGGTGCTCGACGGCGGCCGCATCTCGATCGCCGCGCTCGGCCTCGGCACCGCGGTCGGGGCCTACGAGACGGCGCTCGCGTACGCCAGGGAGCGCGAGCAGTTCGGCCGTCCCATCGCCCAGTTCCAGGCGATCGGCTTCGCCCTGGCCGAGATGTCCACGCGCATCGCCGCCGCCGAGGCGCTCACCCTCGCCGCCGCGCTCGAGATGGACCGCACCGGCAAGGTCACGCTCAAGGCCTCGGAGGCCAAGCTGATGACCGGCGAGACCGCGGTCTTCTGCGCGGAGCGCGGCGTGCAGATCCACGGTGGCTACGGCTTCGTCAAGGACTACCGCGCCGAGAAGTACTACCGCGACGCCAAGATCTGCACCATCGGCGAGGGCACCAGCGAGGTGCAGCGGCTGGTGATCGCGCGCCAGCTGCTCTCGGCATGAGCCCGGCCGCACCCGCCGCGCTCGGCGCGCGCCACGCGCCGGATCTCGACGCGCTCGTCGCGCGCCTGGCCGAGCGGCAGCCGCGTGCCCTGGGGCGTGCCATCTCGGTGGTCGAGTCGGGCGGTGCGGCGCAGGCCGAGCTGGTGCGGCGCCTGTTCGGCGCCACCGGGCGGGCGCGCACGGTGGGCGTCACCGGACCACCGGGCGCGGGCAAGTCGACCCTGGTGGACCGGCTCGCGGCGGCGGCGCGCGCGCGCGGCGAGACGGTGGGCATCCTGTGCGTCGACCCGACCTCGCCCTTCTCGGGCGGCGCCCTGCTCGGCGACCGGATCCGCATGCAGGGCCTGGCCACCGACCCGGGGGTCTTCATCCGCTCGATGGCGACGCGCGGCGCCATGGGCGGCCTGGCGCGCGCCACGCGCGACGCCGTGGATCTGCTCGACGCCGCGGGCTTCGACTGGGTGCTGGTCGAGACCGTGGGCGTGGGCCAGGACGAGGTGGACGTGGTCGAGAGCGTGGACACGGTGCTGGTGGTCGCGGTGCCCGGCCTGGGCGACGACATCCAGGCGATCAAGGCGGGCATCCTCGAGATCGCCGACGTGTTCGTGCTCAACAAGTCCGACCGCGAGGGCGCGGACCGCGCCTACCGCGACCTGGCGCTCGTGCTCTCGCTCGCCGACCACGACGAGACGAGCTGGCTGCCGCCCATCCTCAAGACGGTCGCCCCGCGCGCGGAGGGGATCGCCGAGGTCCTCGAAGCGATCGCTCGCCACCGCGCCTGGATGGAGCGGAGCGGCCGCCTGGCCGAACGGCGACGCGCGCAGCTGCGCCTGCGCGTCGAAACGATCCTCAAGGACCGGGTGCTCGCCGCCGCGCGCGAGCGCGCCGGTCTGGACGCCGCGCTCGCTCGGGGCTTCGAGGCGCGCACGGATCCCTACGCGATCGCGGACCAGCTCTTCCGCGGCGTGCTGGCGTCCGAGCCGGGGGGCGATGGGGAAGGGCGCGGGGGGAACGGGGAGGGGAGATGATCGGACGCCTGGACCACCTGGGGCTGGCGGTGACCTCGATCGCGGAGGCGCGCCGCTTCTGGGAGGAGCTCGGCCTGGCGGTGGACCAGGTCGAGGAAGTTGCGCAGGAGGGCGTGCGGGTGGCCATGCTGCGCGTGGGCGAGAGCCGGATCGAGCTGCTCGAAGCGACTTCGCCGGAGTCCCCGATCGCCAGGTTCATCGCCCGGCGCGGGCCCGGGCTCCACCACGTCTGCCTGGCCAGCGACGACGTCGCCGCGGACGACGCGCGCCTGCGCGCCGCCGGCTTCGAGCTGCTGCGCGACGCGCCGAGCCCGGGCGCCGGCGGCAGCCGCGTGCAGTTCGTGCATCCGAAGAGCGCGGGCGGCGTGCTGGTCGAGCTCGCGCAGGCGCCCGAGGAGGAGCGGTGAGACTCGGAGCCGGCTCGCTGGTCATGGTCCACCTGGTCAACCCGACCGAGAAGTTCTGGGGCCTGCTCGAGGCGCTCGAGCCGGTGGGTGTGACCTTCCGCGGCATCAGCCTCGACATGTTCGAGGAGTGGATGATCGAGGTCTCGCGCGGCAGCCCGTCGCTCGGCCTCGCGACCATGTTCGTGCCGCTCTTCCGCGTCGAGCGGATCTATCTCGACGAGGCGGTCGGCGAGGTCGAGTCGTACCGTCAGCGCTTCGAGCGCCGGACCGGGCGCACGGTCGCCTCCGTGCTCGACCTGGACGCCGCCGCCGAGGCGTTCTCGTCCGAGCCGAGCTGAGGCCGGCGGCGTCCCGGCCCGGGGGCGTCCACCGGGCTCGGGTTCTCCCACAGCAGCCAATGGCCGGCGCCGGCGCGCCGGCGCCAGCGCGGAAAGCGCTCGCCGAACTCGGCTTGCGCCGCCGGCCGCGCGTGCAGGAGCAGGTGTTGGAACGGCCGCAGCCGCGCGCCGCGCAGGCTGAACAGGTAGGTCGGGCGGCCGTAGTCCCAGCCGGGGTCCTCCGACGCCCCGCGCCGGAGGACGAGCGAGCTGGGCAGCTGGTCGAAGCCGAAGGCGAGCCGCGCGTCGCGCTCCAGGGCGGCGTAATGGTGGAGGTTGGGCGTCGCGGCGCGGCGGAACCAGCGGCTCTCGCGCTCGAGATCGAGGCCGAGCAGGAGCGTCGAGGGTGGGACGCCGGCGAGCGCCGTCTCGAAGTGCGCGAGCTCGTCGCGCTCGGCCCGCGTCCAGATCGCGGCGGTGACGGCCACGAAGGCGGCGAACAGGGCGCCGGCGAGGGCGAGGCGCGCGCGGCGGGCGAGCGGGGGCGGGGGACAGGCGAGCACCGCGCAGAGCGCCGCCCAGGGCAGCCAGCGGGTGGCGAGCTGGGCGGTCTGTCCGAAGGAGGTGGGCAGCACCAGCGCGGCGGCGGCGAGCAGCAGGCCGATGCGCGCCAGGGCGGGCGAGACCCGTCCGGCCGGCGCCGCGGCGCGCCGCCAGGCCAGCCCGGCCCCGCACCAGGCCGCGAGCGCCGCGAGCGTCGCCGGCTCGAGGGCGCCGCGCACGCCGCCGAGCAGCTCGGGCAGGAGGAAGTCGGGATCCACCGCGCGCAGCAGCGGCGGGCTGCGGTAGGTCACGCCGGTCCGCCACTGGGGGTCCGCCACCGTCGCCTGCCAGACGGCGGCGGCGACCAGGAACGGCGCCAGCGCGGCCAGCCGGAGCAGCCGGGTCCGGCGCGCGGCCGGGCGCACGAGGAGCTCGAGCACGGTGAGCGCCGCGGCGGCGAGCAGCCAGAGCAGGTGCGAGACCCAGAGCAGGGCGCCGAGCGCGAGCGCGACCGGCGCGCTGCGCCACGCGCGGACCGGGGCGCGCTCGTCGCGCTCGAGCTCGGCGGCCCAGAGCGCGAAGGCGAGGCCGCCGATCGCGAAGTTGAAGAACCCGCCGTAGAGGGCGCTCGAGAAGAGGAAGACCGAGGCCGCGAGCGCGGACTCGGGCGGGCGGCCGAAGCGCGCCGCCAGGAGGTGGATTCCGCCGAGCGCCGCGGCCATGCACAGGAGCAGGCCGAGGCGGGCGCCCCAGGCTTCTCCGCCGCCGAGCCAGCCGAGCACGAGCAGCGGGTAGGCGATCTTGTTGGGCGCGAGCCAGGCGATCTCGCTCCCCGAGCCGTCGCCGCCGAGTGTCTCGAGCAGGAGCCGCGCCTGGCCGGCCTGCGGCGCCAGATCGAGGACCGGCGGACGGCGCACGAGCAGGACCGGCGCGATGGCGACCAGCGCGGCCAGGGCGAAGACCGCCTGGCGCACGCGTCGCTCGCCCGGACGAGCGTGCGGGACCGCAGCAGGCGTGCCGTCCCCGCGCGGCGGGCGGCCGGGCGGAGTCGAGATCGTCATCCTCTGACTCGGACGCAATGCGCGCGTGAAAGGGGACATTCGCGTCCGCCGTCCGGCCGCGCCGCCCGGGGAGAAGCGTCTCTAGAAGAGGACGTTCTCGACGAAGTAGCGGGTGATCTCGATCCGTCCGGCGAGCAGATCGGCGGCCTGCTGGGGATCGAGCTCGAAGCGCCCGGCGAGACTCCCGTCCGCGGTCCGGCACAGCACGTCCACGCCTTCGAGCGCTCCCGGCACCTGGCTCCGGATCTCGATCAGGGCGGCGGCGCTGGCGAGCAGGGCGCGGAAGACCGGTCCCTCGGAGTCGGTCTCGTAGACGAGCATCGGACGGCGGGCCGAGGAGCCCTGGACGACCTCGACCGGCAGCCCACGGGCGCCGATGAAGGACCTGAGCTGGGCGCCGAGGGCCGAGTCGCGCAGCGGCACGCCCGCCGAGGTCGTCGCGGCCACGTCCGAGAATCCGCGCGGGCGCTCCACGGCGCCGCTGCCGGCGCCGGCGGTGGTCGGCGCGGCGGCCATCTCGCGCACCCTGGCGGAGCCGCTGCGGATCAAGTCGGCGAGCTGGGCGTCGGCGCTCGGGGGCGGCGTCGCGTCGGCCAGGCCTTTCGCCTTGCCGTCCTCGATCAGGATCGCGGAGCCCAGGTTCTGGACGTTCGCCTGCTCGGTGCGCGGCACGTCGATCTCGTCGATCGCGATCGCGGTCACGGTCCCGGAAGGGAGCTTGATGAAGGCGCGGCCGGCGCGCACGACGTACTTCTCCTTGGCGAGGATCTGCGAGCCGTCCTTGAGGTGGATCGTGTAGGCGAAGGCAGGCACGGCGGCGAGCACTGCCAGGAGCACGAGAGCGAGTCGGCCGATCGGACGCATGGGAACCCCTTTCCGCTCCGGGTCGCCTGTTAGTATAGCCGCCCGCCGATGCCCGCCATGCGCCCCCAGGAAGCCCTGCTCGTGCTCGAGGACGGCAGCGTCTTCGCCGGCGACGCGGTGGCCGCGGGCACCCGCTTCGGCGAGGTCGTGTTCAACACCGCGATGACCGGCTACCAGGAAGTGCTGACCGATCCCTCCTATCGAGGCCAGATCGTGGTCATGACCCAGCCGCACATCGGCAACTACGGCGTCGACTCCGAGGTCGCGGAGTCGGGCCGGCCCTGGGTCGAGGGCTTCGTGGCGCGCCGCTTCACGCGCGAGCCTTCCAACCACACCAGCGAGGAGGGGCTGCCCGGCTATCTCGTCCGCCACGGCATTCCCGCGCTCGACGGCATCGACACGCGCGCGCTGGTGCGCCGGCTGCGCGAGCGCGGCGCGCTCCGGGGGGTGATCACCACGGAGCGCAGCGAGGTCGCCGCGCTGGTCGCCGAGCTCGCCGACTTCCCTTCGATGGCGGGCCGCGCCCTGGTCGAGGAGGTCACCTGTCCTTCGCCGCGCACGGTTCCCGCCGCGGCGCCGGGCGGCGCGCGCTTCAGGCTGGCGGTCTACGATTTCGGATGCAAGGCGAACATCCTGCGCTCGCTGGCTCTCGAGGGCGCCGAGCTCGAGGTCGTGCCCGCCTCCACGCCCGCCGCGCGCGTGCTCGAGCTCGGCGTCGACGGGGTGGTGCTCTCCAACGGTCCGGGCGATCCGGAGCCGCTCACCGGGATCGTCGACAGCGTGCGCGAGCTGCTCGCTGCCGGGATGCCCCTGTTCGGCATCTGCCTGGGCCACCAGCTGCTCGGGCTCGCGCTCGGCGGCCGCACCTTCAAGCTCAAGTTCGGTCACCACGGCGGCAACCAGCCGGTGGTCGATCTCGCCACCCGGAGGGTCGCGATCACGAGCCAGAACCACGGCTTCGCGGTCGACCCCGACTCGCTTCCCGCCGGCTGCCGCGCCACCGAGGTCAACCTCAACGACGGCACCGTCGAGGCGTTCGCGGTCGAGGGGCGCCCGGTGCTCTCCGTCCAGTACCACCCCGAGGCGGCGCCCGGCCCGCACGACTCGAGCCCGCTGTTCCGCCGCTTCCTGGCCGAGCTGCGCGCCCGGCCCGCCGTCGGCTGACGCCGGCATGGCTCACGGCGCGCTCGCCGGTCCGCTCGCCTGGACGCTCGCGCGCCGCCTGCTGGTCGATCCGCGCAGCCGACTGCTCGGCTCGAGCGCGCGCGCCGCGCTCGGCGCCTCGACGCTGGGCGTCGCCGCGCTCGGGATCGCGATGGCGCTGATGACCGGCTACCGCGAGGACCTGGTCAACCGCCTGGTGGGCGCCAACGCCGCGATCCTGGTCGACGTGCGCGCGCTCGAGGGGGAGGGGCAGGCCGCGGCGGCGATCGCGGCCGTGCCGGGTGTCGCGCGCGTCGACCGGGTGCGCTACCTCGAGGGCGTGCTCTCCTCGGCCTCCGCCGAAGCCGAGGTCACCCTGCGCGCGGCGCCACCGGGCGCCGGCCCGCTCGCGCCCACGCCCGGGGAGAGCGCGCGCCGCGCGGGCGGCGCCTGGGGCGCGCGCCTGGGCGTGCGCCTGGCCGAGAGCCTGGGTGTCGAGCCGGGCGACCGCCTCCGCCTCGCGGTGCTCTCGTTCTCCGGCGGCCGGCCCCGCTTCGCCTTCCGCACGCTCGAGGTGACGGGCACCTTCGCGAGCGGCTTCTCGGAGTTCGATCGCGCCTGGGTGGCGGTGCCGCCGGCGGCGTTCGAGGGGCTGCCCGGCGCCGGCGAGGGCGTGCTCGAAGTCGCGCTCGACGACCCGTCGGTCGCGCGCCGGACCGCCGAGGCGCTGCGCACGCGCCTGGGACCCGACGCGCTGGTCGTGCCCTGGCAGGAGCTCAACGGCTCGCTGTTCGCCGCCCTCGACCTGCAGCGCCAGGCGCTCTTCCTGCTGCTCGGCCTGATCGTCGTGGTCGCCACCTTCAACGTCGCCTCGACGCTCGTCGTGCTCGTGCGCGAGCGCATGCGCGACCTGGGGGTGCTGGCCGCGCTGGGCCTGTCCCCGCGCGGGCTGGCGCGCGTGTTCCTGCTCTACGGCGGCGCGCTGGGGGCGGCCGGCACCGCGCTCGGTCTCGCGCTGGCGTGGGCGATCTCGTGGAGCTTCACGCGCTTCGAGGTCCTCTCCTTCGGGCCCGAGATCGCCGAGGTCTACTTCCTCGACTCGGTGCCCCTGCGTCTGGCGGCCGTCGACGCGCTGGCGATCGCCGCCTTCTCGCTCGCGGTCACGGTCGCGGCGTGCTGGCTGCCGGCGCGGAGGGCGGCGCGACTCGACCCCACCGAAGCCCTGCGCTACGAGTAGCCGCCCGCGCTGTTGATACATTCGCCGGTGCGATGAACGAGCGGCTGATGCGCGCCCTGCGCCTGCTGCGGCTGGTGGCGCGACGCATCGACTTCTTCCTGGCGCGGCGCTTCGCGCTCGCGACGCGCGAGGACCGCATCTTCTTCGTCCTGATCCCGACCGTGGGCCTGGTCGCCGGCGCGCTGGCGATCCTGGTGCAGCGCCTCTCGGAGTGGCTGCGCGTCCTGCTCTGGGGCTTCTCGCCGAGCTTCGAGTTCTCGGTGCGCGATCTCGGTCTTCCGGGCTGGCGCGTGGTGCTGGCGCTCGCCGCCGGCGGCCTGATGGTGGCGTTCCTGCAGCGCATGGCACGGGCGCCGCTCGCCGCCCACGGCGTCTCCAGCCTGGTCGAAGCGGTGGCGCTGCACGGCGGACGAGTGGCGCTCAAGCCGGTCCTCTACTCGGCGGCGGCGTCGATCGCCACCGTGGGCTCCGGTGGCTCGCTCGGGCGCGAAGGGCCGATGCTGCGCCTCGGCGCGGCGGTCTCGTCCTGGCTGGGACAGCGCTCCGGCCTCTCGTCGCGGCGGCTCAAGATCCTGCTCGGCTGCGGCACTGCGGCCGGTTTCGCCGCCGCCTACAACGTCCCGATCGGCGGCTCCCTGTTCGCGATGGAGGTCGTGCTCGGCAGCTTCGCGCTCGAGATCTTCGGCCCGATCGTGGTCGCCTCGGTGATCGCCACGCTGCTCGCGCGCGCCGCCGAGAGCGCGGCGCCCATCTACGCGGCGCCCGGTTACGGCCTGGTCGGCCCGCAGGAGATCCTCGCCTACCTCGGGCTCGGCGTGGTCGGCGCGGTGGCGGCGGTCGTGTTCGTGCTCGGCGTGCGCGGATTCGCCCGGCTGTTCCGCCGCTTCGCCGTGGTGCCGGAGGCGGCGCGTCCGGTGCTCGGCCTCGTCCTGCTGGCCGGCCTGGGCATGGTGATGCCCGAAGTGCTCGGCAACGGCTTCTCGACCATCACCGGCGCGCTGCAGGAGAAGTTCGCCCTGCAGCTGCTCGCCGGCATCGCCGCGCTCAAGCTGCTCGCCACCGCGCTGACCGCGGGCAGCGGATGCCCGGGCGGTCACTTCACGCCCTCGCTCTGCTTCGGGGCGTTGGTGGGCGGCGCCTACGGCGAGCTGGTGCACGTCGCGTTCCCGGCCGCGACCGGCTCCTCGGGCGCCTACGCGGCGGTCGGCATGGCGGCGGTGGCCGCGGGTGCCTCGCACGCGCCGCTGTCGGCGATCCTCATGCTGTTCGAGTTCACCGGCAACTACGACCTCATCCTGCCGCTCATGCTCGCCTCGATCGTGTCGAGCCTGATCGCCAAGCGCCTCTATCCCTACTCGATCTACACCGAGCCGCTCGAGCGGCGCGGCGTCGAGCTGGCGTGGCGAATGGAGGAGGCGGCGCTCGCCGGCCTGCGGGTCGACGACATGGCGCGCGACGATCCCGACACGCTGCGCCCCGGGCAGCCCTACGCCGAGGTGCTCGACCGCTTCCTCACCGCCCGGCGCCAGCGGCTGTTCGTGGTCGACGAGGAGCGCCGGCTCCTCGGCTGCGTGCTGCTCCACGAGATCAAGCACGCGCTGCGCGATCCCGGGCGCCTGGACGCGGTCGACGCACGCGGGCTGATGGTGGCGTCGCCCGAGGCGGTACGCGGCTCCGACCGCCTGCACCGTGCCGCCGAGGTCTTCGCGCGCAGCGACTTCGAGCGCCTGCCGGTGCTCGACGACGAGGGCCGCTACCGGGGCGTGCTCGCCAAGCGCGACCTGCTCGCCGTCTACGCGCAGGAGGTGCTGGGACGTCCGGCGGTGCTCTCGACTTTCGTGGCGTCGGACCAGCCGGGGTCGAAAGGGGCCGCGGTCGAGCTGCCGCCCGACTTCGCGCTGCGTTCGGTGCCGGCGCCCGCCGAGCTGGGAGGGCTCACCCTCGCCGAGGCGTCGCTCCCCCGGCGCATGGGGGTGCGCGTGGTCGAGATCCGGCGTCCCGCCGCGGACGGCTGG
>Ga0102851_10000233_pt1 | contig 25571 bp, 17 predicted proteins | sample Mud3Dept3metaG_FD_79558 | JGI IMG/M metagenome (GOLD analysis project Ga0102851, IMG submission 79558) | Freshwater wetland microbial communities from Ohio, USA, analyzing the effect of biotic and abiotic controls - Mud 3 Core 4 Depth 3... | ecosystem: Environmental > Aquatic > Freshwater >... | reverse complement strand
TGATATATTATATAAGGTTTGCTCTTTCTGGTCGGGCCACATAATATGCAATGAATCTATCTTACTTATTTCACCCAGTCCGAAATGTATTCCGGGATCGACCATTGACTGAAAACCCCTAATCGGGAAATGCTCATAATACTGTTGATTTTTTCCGTAGAATAAACTGACACTGGCTCCTATACCTCCTTTGTTCAGTGAATGTCCCGACAACTTAACCATAAGGAAATGGCTGTTCAGGTTCGACGAATCAGGAGATATGGTTCTGTTCTCATATACTGAAGCAAAATCATTTATATTATTCAGCACGAGGTCAAGATCTCCGTCGTTGTCGAGGTCTGAAAAAGCAGATCCGGTTGAGTATAATGGCTCTGCCAGACCCCAGGCAGCAGTTTTATTCTCGAAAACCAGCCCGTGTGAGTTGCGGAAAATAACATTTGGTTTTTTGACATTTCCTTTTTTATCAAGCTCTGGCTTAAGGATTTTATAGAGTACACTGAATTCGATAGACGGATTTTCGCTTATTTTTTTCATCCACAGCTCTGAAATGTCCATATTGGTCATATCATGTGCGATGCCATTTCCTATAAACAGATCTTTATACCCGTCATTATCGAAGTCAGCAAACAGGGGAGCCCAGCTCCAGTCGGTCTCATATATGCCAGCCAGTTGTCCAATCTCACTGAATCGGTACTGTCCTTCGATCTCCCCGTTGTTCAGATGCAGCATGTTCCTTATATACTGAGGTGAATAACCTGCCTGAAGTTCATCAAGGTATCTCTTGTAGGTACGCATGCCCATTGCCATAATTCTTTTCCTGAAATAATCCTCCGGCAGCATATCAAGTGTTAGAATATCAGTCAGGCCATCATTATTGAAATCGGCAATATCCACCCCCATGGTACTGTTGCTGGTGTGCTTCAGGTAATCTTTGACCATCTCTCTGAATGTGCCATCGCCCTGGTTCACATAGAGAAGATCGTTTGAGATATAATCGTTACCAACATAGATGTCCGGCCATCCGTCACGGTTGATGTCAAAAACTGCGGCACCAAGACCGAAACCGTCCCATGTGATACCTGCTTCTTTTGAGACATTATGAAATACAGGCAGTTTGCTCACCGGATCAATACCATCATTTCTGTAAAGCCGGTCAGTGTTGATCATTGATCCGTCATTTTTGCGAGGCCGGAGGGCGTTTTTATTTGGAATTATCATGGCAGCGGTAACTATATAAGCATCCAGGTCACCGTCGCAATCGTAATCAAAAAATTCAGCCTGGGTTGAATATCCGTCATCGGCAAGACCTATTATTGCAGCACATTCTGTAAAACCCAGGTTCTCTTTTTTCCCGTTGCTGATATACAAAAGATTGCGATAATCATATGTAATATTACCAGCGGCGCAAAGATATATATCCAGCCATCCATCCTGGTTTATATCAACCAGGCTGACACCTGTAATCCATTTCCCTGAGGTGTTTATGCCACTGTGATCAGTTATATCGGTGAAGGTCAAATTGCCTTTATTAATGTAAATCCTGCATCTGGTCATGTTTGCGCCAAAAACAATATCGCTCAGGCCGTCATTGTTCAGATCCCCGATTGCCAGGCCGGCTCCATTGTAATAATACTCATAGAATATTGAGTTTGCACTGTCTGTCTCCTGAAGCTGATTTTTGAACTTTATGCCGCTTTCACCGGGATTAACTTTCCTGAATAAAGCTTGTCCCGGTGATTTTAAGCTATGAGCCTTTGGCTGACAGCCTGTTATGGCCATAGCTGCAAGTCCAATGAGTAATGCTGATCCGGTGAATTCTAAATGTTTCATTACTAATATTTTAAGCACTGTCTGCTTAATCACATTTTATGCTTTCCAAGTTACCATAATTATACCAAAAAAGACATAAAAAAATTGCCACCCGTCTGAGAAATGGAGTGGCAATTAATCATGTTTTAAGATCAGATAATACTATGGTGTCGGATCTGTATAGCCTGGATTCTGAGTCAGTTTTAGATTAAGCCTCAGATCTTTCTGGGGGATAGGCATCAGGTAATCATTCACAGAGAAATTTGGCAGAAAATTGGGATCAGTAACCTTGTCCAGGATCCTTTTACGCTGAATATCGAACCATCGGTCATATTCGAAGCACAGTTCGAGGCTTCTCTGCTGAATGATAGCATCATCAAATTGAGTTTTTGTCATCGAGGTGGTAAACAATGGATCATTCGGATTTGCCACTCCACCGGTCGCCCTGTTTACAATTTGATTCACTGCATCGCAGGCTGCCTGTGTAGGACCGCCGCTTGCCATGTTCTCGGCCTCGGCAAAGAGTAATAAAGCATCAGCATACCTGATAATGGGGAAACTCTGATATGATACATTCTTTTCCAGGTTTTCCTTGGATTCAGCTACGAACTTTTTAACGTATGGAGTCGATTCATCCCAGTTCAGATAGGTTGTTCCTGTACCGAAAATGTTGTCTTCAAGCAGCAGATAAGCATGCTTGCGAGGTTCTTCAGGATAAGCTTCACCCCATCTTTTTTCAGTTTTAATGTCACCCCAGCCACCTGCCATGTCACCCGGCAGCCATATCTGAGGCTCTATCACATATTCTTCCTGGGAATTATGAAAACTCCACATAAATTCCGGCCCGAACTCTTTGTCCAGTTTAAATACATCCTCAACATTCGGAACCAGGGAATAATTACCGGCATCGATTACCTGTTTCGCCATATCCCTTGCCATTGCATAGTTGGTGACATCGTTCGTTGGAGCAGTTGCCATAGTAATGTACACTTTTGCCAGCAAAGTTTTTGCAGCATCAGCAGCGGGACGTGCCTTGCCCTCTGCAGGCCATACAGCAGGAAGCTTCTGTGTGGCAAACAGCAGATCATTTACTATCAAATCATATACTTCTGATATCGGATTTCTTATTATTTCGTCTTTTGTAACATCTGTTGTTTCCGTAATCAAGGGTATATCGCCATAGTAGCGTACCAGCATGAAATAATTCCATGCTCTTAGAAATCTTGCCTGGGCCATCAACTCGTCTTTCTCCTGATCTGAAGCACCAGTCACCTGATTATCAATAAGGGCCTTGATAGCAGGATTAATATCTGCAATAGCCTCGTAATGCTTACTCCAGCAATCATTCCCGAAACCATCGTTTATCACCAGATCGCCTCCAAAAACGTGGTCCTCCATATCAAAAATTTCCGGATATCTGTACCAGTCATAAAATGTCCAGCCGCCGAACAACACATCCATTGAAGCTGCGAATGCAGATTCAATTTGTGAAGGTGTGCTGTAAAAATTATCCGGGCCGACAAAATCGGTAGGATTTTCTTCCAGTTGTTTTGCACATCTGGAAGTAAAAAGAAGTAACACTCCTGATAATATGACCAGACTATATGTTTTAAATATTCTTTTTTTCATGATTTTGCAATTTTTATGTTATTATCAGAAAGTAAAGTCAATACCAAAGGTGTACATCTTTGATATTGGGTAAACACTCATATCTACCCCGATGGTTGCATCATTGCCCGGGTAAGCTGCAATTTCAGGATCATAACCTGAGTACTTGGTCAAAGTCAGAAGATTCGTTCCGCTGAAGTAAACTCTGGTTTTGGAAAAGCCGATTTTATTAAGCAGTTTTTGTTCAAAGTTATATGCAAGTGTTATTGTTTTCAACCGGGCAAATGAAGCATCTTCCACCCATCTGGAGGTAGTGCCTGACGAAGTACCGAAAATATATTTATTCTGCAGGAGCTGATCCTGAACCCACTGTCCGTCGTAATGTGCCGGGATATCTGTATCCTGGTTTTCTGGTGTCCAGTAATTCCATACTTTCGGATCGGTTGCCTCATACGTTTCCCTGCGGATCCTGAGGGTATTAAAGAGATCATTGCCCTGGGAACCAAGAATAAGGGCTGACAGCTCAAATCCCTTCCAGGTAAGCAGGTTGGTAAATCCCCAGGTGAATTTCGGATATCCGTGACCAATGATTGTTTTGTCGAATTCATCAACATAACCATCAGGCACACCTTCCGGACCGCTGAGATCAGCATATTTAGGTGTTCCCGGAAGCTGGCCATAGCTTCTTGCCTCAGCATCTTCGTCAGAGCGCCATAGACCAAGATATTTCCAGCCTCTCATCAGACCAAATGGCTGACCTACCTCCAGGAACATATAGTCATCGGCCAGTGAGTAACCACCACTAGTGGGTACCCAACCAATTCTTTCTGTGCCGGGCCCCAGGTCAAGGACTTTATTCCTGTTAATTGTAATGTTAAAAGAGGTATTCCAAGTAAATTTACCTACTAACGGATCACCACCTATCAGAATCTCAATTCCTTGGTTTTCAATTGACCCGACATTGTCTATAACATTACCTACCCCTACATATCCGGGTAACTCCCTTCCCATCAGAAGATCGTCTGTTACTTTTTTGTAATAATCAATCGTTGAGGTTAGTCTCCCTTTGAAAAGGGAAACATCAACCCCTATATCGCTCTGGGCAGTGGTTTCCCATTTCAGGTTTGGATTGGGAATGCCTGCTATACCAAAACCTATATTCAGGTTTGTTCCATTAATGTACGGATATCTGAACCAGGAACCGAGTTGGGCAAGGGAACCATAAGGGTCTATACCCTGGTTACCTGTAATGCCATAACTTACCCTTAATTTTAAATCGGTCACAACCGGTGAACCTTTAAGAAAATTCTCCTGGGATATTCTCCATGCCACGGAACCGGAGGGGAAGTAGCCCCATTTATTATTTTTACCGAAAACTGATGAACCGTCAGCCCTGTAGCTTAATGTAAGAAGGTATTTATCAAACAGCCCATAATTGACACGGCCCATAAATGATATTAGCGCTCTTTTGCTGCGCCAGCTGTCAACAGTAACGGATTTAGCACCATCCATGTTATCTGTTCCCAGCTGATCAACCAGGAAATCCACGCCTTCCATTGAAGTGCCAAATGAACTGCTGAAAATATCCTCAATACCTCCTGTAAAGGTAATGTGATGAGGCCCAAAGGTATTATCGTATGTAAGTATATTTGTATTCTGATACATATTGTAGAACGAATTGTCTACATTTCCGACCCCATTCTGGGCATATCCGTTCCTGGTTTTGGTATTCTGGTATTTGCTTTTGTAGGAATTTGAAAAAGTTCCGCCACCCATGATCTTTAAACTCAGACCCTTCACTGGTTTAAAATTCAGGAACAGGTTGACATTATTCTGGTAAGTCGGATGCTCTATCTTAGTCTCCAGGGCAGTAGCAACAGGATTCCATGTGTCGTATGCGCCATATCCCGGCCTATGTTTCCAGTAATTACCATTTTCATCATACACAGGTTCAGTAGGTGCCCATCTCGGGGCATCTTCTACCGGCATAAAAAGAACATCTCCCTCTTGTGAATTGAACGGGGGTGACTTATATTTCTCATTGGTATAAGAGTAGTTCAGTCCGAAATCTACCCATTTTGTGATATCAGCTGCCAGGTTTGCCCTCAATGAAATTCTTTTGTAAGAAGAATTTATAAGAATACCCTGATGATCGAGGTAAGCTGTTGATACCATATATTTAAGCCTGTCGGTTGCTCCGCTTATAGCGATATTACCATTCTGCATCACACCTGTTCTATATATCTCATCCTGCCAGTCGGTTCCGCCGTTTTCCTCATAATAGGCAATATCTGCTTCTGTAAAATAATATTTTGGTATTGCACCATTTGCTGTCCCGAAACTTTGATAAAAATTATTGTACCTGGCGAACGAAGCTGCATCCATAACAGGCAGTTTACGGGCAAGGTTCTGGATACCAATATTATAGCCGGCATCAATAACCGGTTTACCTAATTTTCCCAGCTTGGTCGTAATAAGGATCACCCCGTTTGCGCCACGCGATCCGTAAATAGCTGTCGCTGAGGCGTCCTTCAGGATCTCCATAGAGGCTATATCGTTTGGGTTCAACTGGTTGAGGTTTGCACCCTGGAGGCCGTCAACTATTATCAGCGGGTCATTACCACCCTGGATAGAGTTGTTGCCCCGGATACGGATCATTGTATTACCACCCGGAGAACCGTCTGTATTCAGGATATATACACCTGTTGTACGGCCCTGAATAGCCTGGTCAACACGCTGGACGGGCAGTTGCAGAAGGTCAGCTGGTTTTACCGTACTTACAGATCCGGTCAGATCACTTTTCCTGACTGTTCCGTAACCGACAACCACAACATCTGAAAGTGCCTGAACTTCTTGTACCAGAGAAACACTAATTGATGTCCTTCCGCCTATAGCAATATCCTGCGTAATATAACCAATAAAGGATACCTGCAATGTACCGGTGAGATTTGGAACATTTAAGCTAAACTTGCCGTCATTGTCCGTGTTTGCACCTATTATAGTTCCTTTTAGGACAATGTTTACTCCGGCAAGCGGCTCACCGGTATTGGAATCGGTAATGGTACCGGATATTCTAATCTGTTGAAGTGTTAAAAGATCACTGGCACCAGGGTCACTGTAGGTGCCATATATACTTAATGGTAAAAATACCATCAAGCCTATCAGTACAGAAAATCTCAGAACCCGACAATTACTGTCAGAATTATGAGATGGAAACATTGATCTCAATCTTTTTTTCATACTTTATGAGGCTTTAATTAAACTGGTTAAGGGTCTGAATTATCTTCTCAGGATCGTCATTAATGAAAAAACTGATTTTATGTTTTACAACCGCATTAAAAGTTAAACGCCATAAAAAAATTCAATTTACGAAAACTTAATTATTGATAAAGCAAATTTATATATTAATTTTAATGATAAGATAATAATAGCTTAAATCCGTTAAGTGTCATTCACTTCGTAAGATATATCTATTATGTTGCTGTAAAACATCATAACACCTTTATAATATGAAAGTTATTATGATTTTTATTTTAAGTTTTCTGAGGATCAATGGTCTGATAATAATCCTGATATGCATTATTACAGGGTGTACGTCGTCTGACGGTAATCAGTCTGACGGACTGCCGGAAGACAAAGGATTCTTACAAATACCGGGAGTAGGCTGGCAGACCTTTTTCAGGACTGCCCAGGATGATCCTGCGCTGACCGGACTGCCTTTTAAATCAGGGTGCGCATATATGCGCTGGACATGGGGTGACCTCGAACCCGAAGATGGTCAGTACGCTTTTGCAATGATCGATGACTGGCTAAAAAGGTGCAGGGAGGCAAATCAGGCCCTGGCTTTCCGGGTTATGCTTTCATGGCCGGGGCATGAGGGTACTATACCTCAGTGGCTTATTGATAAGGGCATTAAATATACCTACTCGGCATGTCCCGAAGAGGGAGCTCATTATGAAGTGGATATAGAAGAACCTATAGTCAGAGATCTTCATGAGAAGCTTATCAGGGCTCTGGGTGAGAGATATGACGGACATCCTGATCTCGCGCTTGTCGATATAGGCTCAGTAGGTCTGTGGGGTGAATGGCATAACTATTGCGATCCGAAACTTATGCCCGGAGATGCAGCACGTAAGGCTATCATTGATCTTTACTATGAAGCTTTTCCTAATACTCCGCTCACAGCCCTGGTTGATGACAGGGCAAATGTGGTTTATGCCAATTCAAAAGGGAGGTCCGGCTGGAGAGGTGACTGCTGGGGAAATGGCGAAGGACCCGGCGTCGGATGGAATCATCATAAAGACTCCTACTGGCCGATGGCCACTCTTATGCCCGATGGATGGAAAACAGGAACTGTAGCCCTTGAGCCATGCGGTACTTTCGGGGGATATCCTACACCTCCGAAAACTGTCGTGGATGACGCTATCGCCTGGCATGCAACATTTGTTCAGAACAAATCACATTCCATCCCTGTAAACTGGATGACCGAAATTGAACGCCTCGTAATGAAACTTGGTTTCAGACTGGTGCTCAGAGAGTTGGAATTTGATAAAGAGGTCAGGCAGGGATCGGATATAAATATATTCATGAAGTGGGAAAACCTGGGAATAGCCCCACCTTACCGGGATCATCGCATTGCCTTCAGATTAAAGGATAAAGAGGGCGCAAACAAAGCAGTTACAATCACAGATATATCAATAAAGGGATGGCTACCTGGCGAGAAAAGCATTAATGTCAGCTATAAGATCCCGCAAGACTTGCAGAATGGTAATTATTATCTCGAAATGGGGATAGTGTTCCACAGTTCGATTGATCATGTGATCCCCATAGCAAACCAGGGAAAAACCAGTGACGGATGGTATTCATCAGGCAGATTGAAAGTAATTCCCTGATTTTATTCTGAATGACAAAAATGAGTGTAGTAAAGTAAACATTAAGAATATGAAAAATAACTTATTTTACGCGTCAGCAGTAATGAGAAGTCTGACATTGCTTCTTTTTCTGACATCCTTTGCTTCATGCTCCACCCGTTCAGGCATCACCCGTATATGGGCTGTTGATGATGGTGAAAAAATACGAAAGGATGACATTGCCAATCCGCTTGCCTCGGATCCTGTAAATGCTGTCTGGGCAAATAACAGTATTAACATTTTTGGAGGCAGGAATGAAATAGTGGCGTTTCAGCTTATAATCCAGGCAGATAAATCAGGTGCCTCAATGGTTAATATAAAAATCAGTGATCTTCAGAACGGGACTTCAGTAATTCCGGGCTCAGCTGCTGGTCCCGCTGATCCTTTTGATTACAGGGGACGGTATATCGAGCTATTTACTGAGCACTACCTGAATATGGTCAAACGATCTCCTCCGGAGTGGTTTTTTTCAGAGACCGCTGTACCATCTGCATATTATAACGGCTGGGTCCCGGATTGTCTTATACCTTTCTCAGCACCTCCAGGAAAAGGAGGAGCTCCATTCTCAGTTGAACCAGACATGAACCAGGGTGTCTGGGTCGATATCCTTATCCCGAAAAATGCCATTACAGGCACTTATTCAGGTAATGCAATAATTACAGTTTCTGACAAAGTGGTTAAAAAGATACCTGTTATATTAAATGTATATGGTTTTACTCTTCCCGATTCAATGCATTTAAAGAATATGTTTGGTTATAATCCCGGTAATATTGCGCGACGGCATAATGTACAGAGAGGCAGCGATGAATATTTTAAATTGGAATTGAAATATCATCAGCTGGCTCATCGTCACAGGTTTGACCTTGTTACAGGTGTCAGAAACCTAGACGATATGACAAGATATTATAAAGGGTATTATACCGGTGAAGCCTATTCTGAAGATTACAGCTATTCAGGACCAGGGGAAAATACAGGCAATACCACCTTCTCCATCGGATATGGGGGGGATTTTCCTGAAGAGTACGGGGGTAGTGTCAATAAAATGAACAAACGTGACTGGTGGAATGGTTCGGATAGATGGGAAGCCTGGTTTGTACAGAATGCCCCGGGTGTTGAACGTCACAAATATTTATTTCCAGACGAACCTGACTGGAAGGGTCCGACAGGCAAAAGGGGAACTGGTTCAATGGATACTATCAGGATGCAGGCCATTTGGACTCATACAAATCCCGGACCCGGAAAGAATATTCCGACTCTTGTTACAAACATGGTAAAACCAGTATTGTCAGGGCATGTTGATTTCTGGTCAATTTCCGCCCAGGAATGGAACATGGATTTGACTGCCGGGATTGTTGCTTCAGAGAAGGCAAAGGGACGCAAATTAGGGATTTATAACGGCTTCCGGCCCGGGATGGGCGCTGTGGTAAGTGATGCTGATGCTGTTGAATTCAGGGTAATGCCATGGATCGTATGGAAATACGATATTGATCAGTATTTTTACTGGTCCACCACATTCTGGAGAAACCTGAATGTTTTCGTCAATCCGCTGACTTATGAAGACAGAATAAACGGCGACGGGACATTTCTGTATCCTGGCCAGGATGCTGCATTCCCTGAACAGAGCAGGGAACTGGCAGGTCCTCTTTCTTCCGTCAGGGCAAAAAACTGGCGAAGAGGCGAACAGGACTATGAGTACTTATGGCTGGCCAGAAAAATGGGTTTTGAAAAGGAACTGGATATTATTGTTAACAAGTGTATTCCTACCGCAGTCTGGGATGCAAAGAATCAGAAAGATATAAGCTGGTCAAGCCGCGGATATAAATTCGAAGAGTACCGTAGAGAGCTGGCTGAACTGCTTTCTTCAGGTTCAGGGAATAAATAAAGCGTTTTAAAATAAAATTAATATATATGATGAAGTTTATCAATTCCATTACCGTTACGATAATCATTTTTATCCTCACTTCATGTTCAGGACAACAAAACTCAACAAAGAGAGCTTCACTATTGATTGGACTGGCAGAGGTAAATTACACACCTGAAGTTGGCCTTGACCTTGTGGGTAACTATCGCGGAGACGATTATGCTTCACGGGGAATCCACGACTCACTGTATGCCCGGGCAATAGTTGCCGCAAATTCAGATGGTGAGAAAGCTGCTGTTTTGTCAGTTGACATTTGTTCAATGACAAAAGAACCGGTGGAAATGATGCGTTCTTTTATAGGCTCCATGACTGATATTAAGCCCGAAAACATAATGATACATGCCACTCACACTCACAGTGGTCCAAAGTCTGGTCTCTCTGCTCCTAAAGCGAGAGAATATCTTACCAGAGCCGCAAATGCAGTTGTCCTGGCAAATAAAAATTTAAAGCCTGCTGTAATTTCAATCGGACGTTCAAGTGAAAGCAGAGTATCATTTAACCGCCGGTTAAAATGCGTTGACGGTACAACACATATGTGCTGGGAAAAGTTTGAACCTGGTTTTGTTACAGGACCTTTAGGACCGGCTGACCCTGAATTAATAACCATTTCGCTGAAACAACAGGATAAATCTACGGGTGTAATAGTAAATTTCGGCTGCCATGCTACTACGTTGACCGGTAACAACTGGTTATATTCAGCTGACTACCCTGGTTATATTGCTGAATCTGTCCGGAGGGTTAAAGGGAAAGAATATATACCAATGTTTTTAAATGGTCCCTGTGGCAATGTTACCCAGGTCGATTACAGGATTGGATTCCCGGATACATACCAGGAATGTCAGCGTATAGGTTATATTCTCGGCGTAACAGCATTGGAAGCCATTAAGAATGAAGAAGTTATTTCGGGAGATAAAGTAGCTGTGTCCAAAGAAAGGGTGCCATTAAAAAGAATGACCATTACTGAAGAACAGTTAAATTGGGCCAGAGCTGTTATGAAAAAGGTGGAAAAGGAAGGTATGCCCCCGCTTCAGGCTGACGGTATACCAGACGCTGAATTTGCTCAACAATGGATTAAAATGTATGAAACCCAAAATCTGACCGACAGCCTGGAAGTTATGGTAATTCGTATTGGTGATGTTGCATTCGTTGGATTGCCTGGTGAAATTTTCTGTGAATTTGGAATTGAAATCAAGAAAAATTCTCCTTTTAAAAATACAATCGTAATGGGTTTAACAAATGACGACAGAAACTATTTCCCGACTAAGATATCATTCACTCAGGGGCCGGATGGTTTCACTCCGATGATCACAGGGTACGAGACAACACCAGGTTCAACCCTTTATGATATAGGTGCAGGTGAAAAGTTAGCTGCGTCTGCAATCAGCCAGTTGCATAAATTATTTAATAATTAACTCAATCCGGCATTGCCTGTCCCAAACCTTTGAATCACACGTACTCACCCCCTTTTATTCCCCCTCTCTGCTCACGCAAAGAAGGGGAAGGTTTTGTAACATAATTCAATAGTCACCCCCTTCTTTGCGACAGCAGAGAAGGGGGAAGGGGGGATGAGTACATGAAAAACAACGCAGAGAAGGGGGTTGGCTTTTCAAGCCGAAGCTTTAGCGAATGCTTGGGGGGATGAGTACATGCAGCCAGAGAAGATGGTTAACTGCACAACGCGTTACTGTATTATATTATTTATCAGATACCTTTGAAGATATAAGCTTCTGTATTTCAGGATCTTTAAGTTTTTCTTTTGTCTCCTTGTAGCCGATTTTGAATACATCATCGGCTTTTTCGGGGTCAAGGATCCCATAGTTCTTTAATTCGGGCGGAGCTATGAACAGATCGAATTTTTTGGATTTTTCACCAATCTCCCTCGACATTGTGAGCATGAAAGTCCTCTCTGCTATTTTGGTCAGCCCGCTTATTATTTCCTCATAACCGACCGGGTTAACAAATGACCCTATGATGAAGCAGCACTTATTCTCTAAAGGCCTTATGGGCAGATTGTCCAGTACTCCACCGTCGACGTAATATTTTTTATTGATTATCACAGGTTTGAACAGGACAGGAATACTGGCTGAAGCAATTACCGCATCAAGCAGCTCTCCTGATGAAAAATAAACCGGTTTGCCATTGTTCAGATCTGTAGCTGTGACAAAGAGCTTGATTTTGAGCTCTTCAAAGGTTTTTGCGCGTAAATGAAGTTCAAGTATCTTTCTTATTCCGGAAATCTGCAATAATCCGTCACGGGGTAAGGTAGGACGCATATAGTTCAGCCGGTTGCTGGTCTTCATGATCGTAAGAGCTTCATTGGGAGAATATCCGTCGCAATACAATACTCCGGCAAGAGCTCCCGCACTGGTTCCTGACAGAACATCAGGATAAATTCCAGCCTCGTTCAGCGCCTGCATTACTCCAAGATGAGCAAAACCTCTTGCTCCTCCGCCACTTAGTACAAGGCCTGTATTATAGTTTTCAACTGACATAGATCACGGTAATTACCTGAAAATTATATCAAAAAGCAACTTAAGATTAAGAAAGATAACAGTTCCTGCAATTATCAGTAGTATAACGACGAGGAACGGGCTGTTGGCATATTTACCCATCACTTTTTTTGATGAGGTAAGATATACCTGTATTGCTACTGTAAAAGGTAGCTGTATGCTGAGGAATACCTGGGAAAGGATAAGGCCCATAAAAGGATCACCAATAAAGAAGATAACCAGCAGGCCTCCCAGCAGGGAAATCAACACTCCGATACGTGTATGGTTGTCTTTTATATTATATGGTTCCATGAACATACCGGAAACAATCGAACCTCCTGCCATTGCAGATGTAATGGATGAGGCAACACCGGAAAAAAGCAATGCAACGGCAAATACAACTGCGGCGTTTGAACCCAGAAGCGGCTCAAGGAGGCTCTTTGCCTGCTGAAGCTCTTCAACCTGTATGTTATTATTGAAGAATGTTGCCGCAGCAAGAATTATTATTGCACTGTTGATGGCCCAGCCTACAAACATGGAAAGCAGGGTATCGGCAAATTCATATTTCAACTGTTTTTTTATGATCGTCTCGTCTGCGAGATTCCACTGGCGGCTCTGTATTATTTCGGAATGAAGGAAAAGATTATGAGGCATAACAACAGCGCCGAGAACACTCATCAATAAAAGCATTGATCCTTCCGGGATTGATGGCCTGACCCATGAGATCCCTGCAGCAACCCAGTCAACATCGACAAGAAAAAGCTCATAAAAAAAAGAGAGGCCAATGATTGAAACAAACCCGATTATCCACTTTTCGATCTTCTGATAGGAATGGGTAAAAAGCATGATAATGACAAAAACAGTCACCAGCACAGCACCGATTTTAACCGGAACATCAAAAAGCATCTCAAGAGCTATGGCTCCTCCAAGAATCTCGGCAAGAGAAGTCGCAACTGAAGCCAGGGTAGCGAACCAAAGCATGATTTTAGAGATCTTCCGGTTTGTGTATACCGTGGCTGCTTCAGCAAGACAATAACCTGTGACAATGCCAAGATGCGCCACATTATGCTGAAGTATAATCAGCATTAAAGTTGATAATGTCACGATCCATAACAGGGTATACCCGTAACCTGAGCCTGTCGCAATATTTGCAGCCCAGTTCCCCGGATCGGTGAATCCAACGGTCACCAGCAAACCCGGCCCGATATATTTGAGAATGTCCTTTGCTCCGAAAACATGTGTATGATCCTTGCTTTTCAGGTCTCTGAAATAAGGCAGTTTGTGGAATATGGATTTAATGGTTACCAAATTATTCTGGTATTCAGCACTTTATTAATTTCTGCTGTGTTTACTGGCTGTAAAAACAAAGATAAGCAATGAATCATGAATATTAAAAGTCCGGATCCTCACCACTCTGTAGTTTAATGTTATAAATTTGAAGGAAGTTAAACTGAATTAAGAACTGATCATATGCAATTTCTACTTTTAGCTTATGACGGAACCGATCCTGATGCATCGGACCGGAGAATGAAGAACCGGCCGGAGCATCTTGAAAAGATAGCTCATGTAAAAAAATCGGGAAAATTCGTTTGCGGAGGAGCAATTCTGGATGATAATGAGAAAATGATCGGATCGATGATCCTCTATGAGGTTGAAAACAGGGCGGAACTGGATATGCTTTTGCTGGATGAACCATATATTTATGGCAAGGTGTGGGAAAAAATTGAAATCAAACCCTTCAGAATGGCAAAAATTGAAGTATAAAATAAATACTATGAGAAAACTAATGACTCTTTTTATGACAATTTTCTGGATCGTTGCCCTTCATGCGCAATCCGGAAACACTTCTATTCCTTTCAAAATGGAAGAGCTTACATCGCCACAGTTTATTAAAGCAGTTGAACTCTCCGGAGGCGTCTGTATTATTCCGCTTGGCATAATTGAAAAACACGGTCCGCATCTGCCTCTTGGGACAGATCTTTTTGAAGCCAGGGAGGCTGCTTTTACTGCAGCAAAGAAAGAATACGCCGTTGTCTATCCTCCTTATTTTGTCGGACAAATCTTTGAGGCAAAGCATCAACCGGGAACAATAGCATACAGTAATGAGCTGATGTGGAAAATGCTCGAAGAGACATGCAACGAACTTTCAAGGAACGGATTAAAAAAGATCATCCTTGCAAACGGGCATGGAGGAAGCACAAGCTTTCTTGAATATTTCTGCCAGTCTCAGCTTGCAAGCCGTAAAGACTATATAGTGGTGCTCTTCCAGGGTGGAAATGATCCCGTTTACGATCCACAGATAAAACCTTTGAAAAAAGCCTCCCTCGATGGCCATGCAGGAGAGGAAGAAACATCGATGATGTATTTTATCAGACCCGATCTTGTTGATCAGCAAGCTATTAAAAGTCAGTCGGGTCTCGATCAGGGAAGATTGAAACAATTACAATATGGCTATACGGGAATCTGGTGGTATGCCCGGTATCCAAATCACTATGCATCTGATATTGCACAGCCTGACAAAAAACTCGGAGAACTTCTGGTATTAAGCTGGGGCGGTCAGCTGACCGGGCTGGTGAAATACCTGAAGAGCAATAATACGATAGAACAGCTACAGGACGAATTCTTTAAAAAAGCAGAAAATCCGTTACAGAAATAATCTGAACTGAATAAAACACAATTGAAACTTACCCGGGAAAGCGGAATTAACTGCTCCGTTCCGATCCACCATACGGCGAACGGTTCAATTCTCATATCAACGTTTTATAAGAGCTCTGTTATGTTTTATAACGCATCTATTCTACTTAAACCCCCTTTCCCGTTTCCCCCAAGGGGGAAAAGCTTTGCGCTCCTTCCCCTGTGGGGGAAGGCTGGGATGGGGGTCTAAACACCCTGTACAATAATCTATGTATGTGGTTAATATATATGAGCAATGTGACATATTTCATAAATGCGCCTTTATAAGACGTTGATCCGTAAATCAATCATCAAGAGCCTGGTAGACCAGAGCCTTGAATTTGTTTTCAATTTCACCATGGCTTAACGGAACCTGCTGCATGAATAAAAGGCACACAAGACGTTCTTTTGGATCAGCCCAATAGGTGGTTCCGAAATAGCCGCCCCATGAAAATGATCCTTCTGATACTCCAAGCTCGGCCTGTCCGTAGGCAGTAGTGATCTCAAAGCCGAGTCCGAACTTATTGCGTCCCACATTCAGTTCACCGATCTGGTTAGATGTTATCAGCTCCACCGTCCGCCTTGAAAGAAGCCTTTTGCCCCTACACTCGCCATTATTCAGAAGCATCTGCAGAAATGTTGCGTAATCTTTTGTGGTAGAGCTTAATCCGGCACCACCAGCGAAATATGTCCCGTTCAGCAGGGGGTAATTAACATGATCCTGTGGCATTAATTTAACATGACGGTTCCGGTCCTCAGTATTTACCCGTACAAGTCTGTCATGCTTTTCCGGTGGCAAATAGAACCATGTATCCTTCATACCCAGGGGCTCAAAAATATGCCGTTTGAGGTACATATCAAGTTTCTCACCGGATAATATCTCAACGATATACCCTATTACATCGATATTTAATCCATATGTCCATTTTTCACCAGGGTGATGCAAGAGAGGCAGTTTGCCCAAAGCTTTGATGTCATCTCCTATCAGAACTTTATCATTTCCGAAGCCACCGTAAACCCCTCCTTTTGAATAAATGGCTCTCATTACCGGAGAGCCTATCCCTGCGTATTCAATCCCCGAGGTATGTGTCAGAAGATCTCTTATTGTTATTTCACGCCTGGCAGGAACGGTGGTATAAGTTGTATCTTTTTCATTAAATCTGTCAAGTACCTGGGGATGGGCAAATTCAGGGATATAGCGTGAGACCGGATCATCGAGCAGGAATTTTCCTTCCTCAAACAGCATCATAAGTCCTATGCTGACAATGGCTTTTGTCTGCGAGGCAATCCGGAAGATATTATCTGTCTTCAATGCAGATTTTGTTTCAATGTCATTCACCCCGAATGCCTTATTATATACAATTTTGCCATCACGTGCGATAAATCCGACAGCTCCGGCTACCCATCCGCTGTCGATGCTTTGCTGAAGCATATTGTCAATGCGCAACAACCTTTCAGCTGAGATATTCACCTTTTCAGGCGACGATTCCTTCAGAATCCCGGGTTCCGAACATGAATAAGTAAGAAGAACAGCCAGGGCTGTCAGTGTGTAAGCGATTTTTTTCATATGAATAGATTCAGGTTTATATTTTGAAGCAAGAATTAAGAACGAACAAACAACGAAATAAGAAATGAAACTTCTGCATTCAACATTCGAATGTTCTTCGTTCTTACTTCTTCTTCTTTTCCTTTATACCATCACCAATATAATACCCCAGATGCGGCGGCTGGTTATAGACCACATTCTGCCATGCCACTGCCAGCCTGTAAACGGGATCATGCATCAGTGTCGGCATCTTATATTCCGTTGGTATTGTGGTGGTAAATAACAACAATGACTCATTATCGCCTCCTCTGAATATCACCTCTTCTCTCCAGTCGCCGAGAATATCAGCACTTATCACAGGTGTTGCTTTTGTTCCGTTTATTGATGATCCACCAAACTGAGATGCGTCCAGCAACCTCACGGATTTATGGTTAATATTATCCCAGTCATCAATGAATGACCTGTCGAGCAGTTCATCCTGCAGATCCCCGTCCCAGTAGATCCTGAAATTCACTGACGGGACAGCATCGGTAATCTTCTGACCTTTGATGTCATAGATCCCGTTTGTCCGCGATGACCACAGTTCGAAGCCACGGTGATCAGGATAAATATCAGCGGCATTTCCCCTTCCCACATCAGTGCTGTCCGGAATACGAACCAGTATCTTACCGTCTCCGGCGCGATGAAGGACTGATCCCCAGCCACCGGTTTCCTTCACTGCCCATACTTCCAGTCCGGGCAGATCAGGATCAAGATCTGACAAGTGCATGGCATCGCCATGACCCATTCCCGTTGTGTATAAGGGTTTCCCATCATCATCATAAGCGCTTGAACCATAGACGATTTCGTCTTTCCCGTCACCGTCGATATCACCCACGCTCAGGTTATGGTTTCCCTGTCCCATATATTCAGGATGACCATTGTCAGAGTCGAAGAACCATCTACGGGTAAGTTCTCCGTTCCTCCAGTCCCATGCTGCTATTGTAAGTCTGCCATAATATCCCCTGCACATAATGAGACCCGGATGGATACCATCGAGATATGCAATACAAGCAAGGAACCTGTCAACACGATTGCCGTTGCATTCGTTGGCCCCCCATGCACAGATATTGCCCCTCCCGGGTACATAATCGACACTCTTCATGGTCTCTCCTGTCGAACCATTGAATATTGTCAGGTATTCCGGTCCTGTAACGATCCGGCCGCGTTCATTCACATGATAAGCATTGGGATCTCCGACTGGTTTTCCTTTCCCGTCAATTGTTCCGTCGGCAGTTTTGCACGCCAGCTCAGCTTTTCCGTCGCCATCCAGATCATATACCATAAACTGGGTATAGTGGGCGCCTGCCCTTATATTTCTGCCAAGATCAATGCGCCAGAGTTGCCTGCCGTCAAGCTCATATGCGTCGATAATTACATTGGCAGTATAACCATCCTGGGCATTATCGCGGGCATTTGAAGGATCCCATTTCAGGACTATCTCATACTGACCGTCGCCGTCAAGATCGGCGACACTTGCATCTCCGGGGGAATAGGTGTACTGTCGTCTGTCACGCGGAGGACCTCCCGGTGCACCCAACCTCTGCGGATCACCGTCAGGCCGGTTGCTGCCCGGTCTGTCGGTCTGTGGCGGACGGTTTGAGACAACCTCTTTTTCCATTGTTCCCCCTGAAGGCCTGCTCAGGGGTATTGTCAGGTAATTCTTTTTCCAGATACTGCATGAAGATGACTCCCTGAGTTCCTTCTTCTTTATAACCGGTTTGACGGTATAAATGTCATCTTCGACAGTTTTATCGGAAAAATTTGTCGTAAGGGTAATTGGTTTCCTGTTGAGCTTCTCCTCACCCCTGTACAGGTTAAAACCTGTTCCGGGGGTATCGGTTGCCAGAAGCCGCCATGAAATAAACACGTCATCATTGCTTGTCCTTACCGCAACTATCCCCCTGTCGAGTGCTTCAATCTGCCGCTTCGGAGGATCAGGTGCAATTGCATGAATCGTAATGAAACAAACATTTATCAGTAAGGAAAATGTAATTTTTTTCATAGTTTATGTTTATTTCTTTACCCTCTTACCCCCTTCCCAGCCTTCCCCCAGGGGGGAAGGAGCTAGCCTATCCTTTCCCCCTTGGGGGAAATAAGAAAGGGGGTATTTATGCATAGAATCGTTTAGTTTATTTTCAAGTGTTACATAGTAATCGGGCCACTGAGGGAGTTTACTTCAATTTATAAACTTCTGTGCCGGCAAGAAGGAAGCAACCCAATCCGAAATCCTCGAAATTCGGAACAGTATCATATCCCACCGGCTGGCTGTCCTTCGGCTCCTTGCCCGTGCCCTGGACATATCCAAGAAAACCGTTCGGATGTACTGATTCTGTAACCATTGCATTCCATGCCTTATTTACAACGGGGAGATACTTCCTTTTGTTGATAATTCCGTTATTAATACACCGGGCCATCCCATAAGTGAACATGGCAGTGCCCGAGAGTTCTTTCCCTCCGAAATTGTCCGGATCATGAAGACTGACATTCCAGTAACCGTCGTTCCTCTGTACCTTAACAAGAGCTTTGAACATCTGTTTAAGCGTTTTGACATACTCTTTTCTGTAAGGGCTGTTATCGGGCAGGAACTCAAGGGTTCTGACAAGTGCGGCAACAACCCATCCGTTGCCTCTCGACCAGTAACAATCCTCGCCGTTCGGCTCGGTATAGGGCGGATCAAAATCCTTGTCGCGCCACCAGAGATAATCTTCGGTACTGTAAAGACCCTTAGTGCCATGCTTAAGTTTAGTGAAGAGATACATTTCATGTGCCCTGTCGTAGTACCTGTTGTCCCTGGAAACATACCCAAGACGCGCAAAGACGGGCATAGCCATATGGATAAGATCAATCCAGCTCCAGTCATCGATCTTGTCAGTTGCAATCATGTTGTCGATACACGCTTTTATATCCTTTATTCTTTCCTCTTTTGCCGGATCCATCAGGTAAAGGTCAATATATGTCTGTCCGCAGCACTGGTCATCTCCGTTGCGTGTTTTTATTCCGTTGCGAAGACCCCACTTGTGAAATTCTCCCCAGCTTACAGCATAATTAAGATATTCCGGATCAGGCTTCAGCTTATAGAGAGCCATCAGACCTTCGTAATATGTCCCGCGGGTCCATATATTGCTTGGCCGTTCACGTTCGGTGATTATCGTTTTACCGACATCGGGCCACTTTTCCATGAAATACTTATTGGCAAGCACCATCGCCGCCATGGTCTTTTCTTTGGAGAGTGGCTGGGATTCCAGGTTTCGAAAGCCTGTAATAATCAGAATCGTTAATAATGAGATAAAAGTTAACGTGATTTCCCGGGTCAGAATAAGATTTGATTTGTACATTGTTTTGCATTTTGTTAATTCATGTACTCATCCCCCCTGGCCCCCCTTCTCTGCTGGCACAAAGAAGGGGTGAATGTTTTTGTAATTCAATCAGGTTCCCCCTCTTTGCGAAGCAGAGAGGGGGATAAAGGGGGTGAGTACATGAGATCTCCAGGTTTATTTCTTATATACCTTCCCCAGCAGCAGATCCGTAAGGTTCTCAGCGGCCTTTACATTCTTGAAGCTGTCAGGGAGCAGGGCATGATCTATATATTCATTGTAAATCCATGGATCGCCTATTGCGAATACATATCCCTTACCATATTTGTTTTCTGCGATCAATACTTTTCCGTTTTCAGTAAGCACAGCCTTTGCTGTTCCCGACAGGTTTATATCAGAGACTTCTTTTATATAAATCTTTGAAACACCTTTGAAAAGCGGGTGCTCAGGAAAGTTTGTGATTGCTCCCATCTCCCAGTCCCTTCCTATGACAGGATGAAGAGTGACGTGATTAAATGTCATTCCGAACTGTGACATAAGCTGATTCAGATGAGTGAACTCACAGTTTGGTGCATCATTAGCCAGCACTGCCAGTACTCCGCCTTTTTTCACCCATTTCCTGATTGCCTTAATATCCTCCGGGAGTATATAATTGGGTGGTTTTGACTCAGTTGTCGTATCCGGATCTACTATTAAATAAACATTTATTTTCTTTAAGACCGCAACCTCCGGTTTGCCTACAGTGGTGATAGAGGCTCCCCGGCTCTTGAATATTTCACCCCACTGGGAATACCCGCTGTTTTCCGTATCGGTCCACAGGTAATGGAAAGGCTTGCCGGTTTTTGCATTGGTCTCATGGTTGAACCAGTTATCGAGTCCGACAACAGGCTGTGCTGAAATACCCTGAAAGGTCAGTCCGAAAATCAGCAGTAAAGTCAGCAGGTTATGTCTTTTGATGATTCTTCTGTTTTTCATATCGTTTATATGTTTATTATTCCAAAAATAGAAAACATATATGATGATTCAACAGAAATATCTTTTTTTATCTTTAATGCGGTTAATCTGTTTTATAAACATAGTAATCAATGAAAGTTATAGTAGTCTCTGTTTTCGCAGCTTTGATATGTTTTACCGGTATATCACAACAAAAGGAGAGTTCCCTCATCCGTTCAGGCGAAGTATGGCCTGATACTGAAGGGAAACATATTAATGCCCATGGAGGCGGATTGTTGTTACACAAGGGAACTTATTACTGGTTCGGAGAGAGCAGACTCCCGCGTACCGAAAAAGACAGAACCGGATATGGAGTCGGATGTTATTCATCAAAGGATCTTCTTACCTGGAAAAACGAAGGACTTGCCCTGAGGGTAATAAACGACACAACAAGCCTTCTCCAGCCCGGATGCGTGATTGAACGTCCGAAAGTGATTTATAATAAAAAGACCCGGAAATTTGTTATGTGGTTCCATCATGAGCTGAAGGGTCAGGGATACCGGGCAGCAATGACCGGCATAGCTGTAGGTGACAATATAACAGGACCTTACAAATATCTGAGAAGCCTCAGACCAAATGCAAAAGTATGGCCGGTGAACTTCACAGAAGAGCAAAAGAATGCAACAGTGAACGAGGATGACCTGAAAGGCAGACCAGCAGAACGGATTAAGGCAATAAAAGAGGGATTATATGTACACCGTGATTTTTCAGGCGGACAAATGGCTCGCGATATGACGTTGTTTGTCAACCGCGATGGGAAAGCTTACCATATTCATTCATCTGAAGAAAATATGACACTCCATTTTTCGGAGCTTACAGATGATTATCTCGATTTTACCGGCAGGTATTACCGTGTACTTCCCGGTGAATCCAACGAAGCTCCTGCAATATTCTTTGCCAGGGGAAAATATTATATGTTCTCCTCAGGAACAACCGGCTGGAAACCCAATCCTGCAAGACTTTCAGTTTCTGACAGGATCACCGGTGAATGGAAATCGCTGGGCAATCCCTGCAGGGGAACGGAGGAAGAGAACAGGATCACATTCGGATCACAGAGCACATTTGTACTTCCGTTCCGACAAAAGAAAAATATGTTCATTTATATGGGTGACAGATGGACGCCGGAAAACCTTGCCGACAGCAGGCACATATGGCTTCCCGTAGAATGGGAAGGCAATGTTCCCGTAATCAGATGGTATTCTTCCTGGAATCTTGAAAAATTGAAATAAACTAAATATTATGAAACAAGCATTAAAAAAAAACATCATTTTTTACACTAACAAGAATGATTATTTTTTTAATGCGGTTCCATACGACCATTAAAAATAAAAAATAAACGTATGAAAAAACTAACTGCTTTTTTATTTGCACTTTTATTAGTGTCAGTAATAACAAATCCGGTATACGGGCAATGGAAAAAGCTTGTAAAAAAAGATCTCAGCGGCTGGGAACAGCTGAATGGCAAAGCTACTTTTAAACTTGAAAAGGGTGTGGTCATCGGAACAACAGTCCTCGGTTCAGAGAACTCGTTCCTGTGCACAAAAGAGAAGTATAACGATTTCATACTTGAATTCGACACCTGGTTTGATCAGCAGATGAATTCCGGTGTTCAGTTCAGGAGCGAAAGCAGGCCGGATTACCAGAAAGGCAGGGTTCATGGATACCAGGTGGAGCTGGATCCGTCAGAACGGGCCTGGTCGGGAGGGATCTATGACGAAGCCAGAAGAGGATGGCTCTATACCCTTGATAAGAACCCGCAGGGACAAAAAGCCCTCAAAGCCGGAGAATGGAATCATTACAGGGTGGAAGCGATCGGCAACTCAATAAGGACATGGATCAACGGCGTTCCCTGTGCTGATCTGGTCGATGCAATGACACCCAAAGGCTTCATAGCGCTCCAGGTACATTCAGTAGGCAATGATGAATCGAGAGTCGGATTGCAGGTGAAATGGAAGAATATCAGGATCATAACTGACAATCTGGATAAATATAAAACACCCTATACTCCAGTCATTCCACAGGTCAGCTTTCTTGACAATATTCTCACCGAAAGAGAAGTGCAGGAGGGATGGAAGCTTCTGTTTGACGGCAAATCCACGGCCGGATGGATGAATTCAAGGACAAAAACCACCCCTGCCACCGGGTGGGAAGTTAAGGAGGGAACTCTTGTCATTAGTTCGGCAACCAGGGGTAAAGAAGGTGGCGGGGATATCGTAACAGTTGACAAGTTCGGAAACTTCGAACTCATTGTTGACTTTAAGTACGGAAAAGGTGCGAACAGCGGCATAAAGTATTTTGTTGACACCGAATCAAATAACGGATCTCTGTCTTCAATAGGCTGCGAATACCAGGTGCTCGACGACAGAACCAATTCTGATGCAAAAGCCGGAGTTGGTGGAAACCATACGCTGTCAGCACTTTACGACCTTATTGCACCAGTAAATAAAAGAGATAACGGTGCTGACAACTGGAACAGGGCAGTTATTATCGTTACCGGGAATAAAGGCCAGCACTGGCTGAACGGACAGCTTACGGTCGATTATGAAAGAGGAACCGATGCATGGCGGGAACTTGTGGCAAAGAGTAAATTCAGAAATTCACCCGGGTTCGGTGAAAAGAAGGAAGGCAGGATACTTCTGCAGGACCACCCTGGGTATGTTGCGTTTAAGAATATTAAGATCAGGGAGATAAAATAACAGTGCAAAGGCACAACTGTGCAACGGTGCAAAGGTTCAAAGGTGCAACTGCACTCAAAGCTCCCCTCCCTGGAGGGGCGGGGGGTGGGTAAACTATTCCGAACCTGCCAGCTTGTCTATCTCACTGAATAGCGCTTTGAAGCAGGTAACAGGTGATCTGTCACCCGGATCCTTACCGTAATACTCATCCAGGAACTCTCCTGCTCCCGACCATACAGTCTGAACCATGCCCATAAAATGATCCTTCATCTCCGGGGTCGAATTGTTACGGAATTTTACCATATCCTGCGCCTGGAGTATCGCATTTGAGGAATTGCGCCAGGGGCATGTGACTACATTAAGGCCTTTCATTGCAAAATAGACAGGTGTCTGATCAGGACGTTCATAGTGCCAGTCGCATATCATGACATCCTTTGGTATCATATCTATTGCCCGGTAGGTGTTATTGTAGCTGCCCTCCCATTCTCCTATACCGGTGGTTTTTCCGTCGATAAGCCTGTCACCCCATATCCATAATTTACGGCCATCAAGTGCAAGATGGTCGCGGATTACTCTTACTTCACCTGCAAACAACTCCGCCTTATCTTTACCCGAACAACGGGGGCATTGTTTTTCACCTATATAAAACACCTCATCCATACCTGCATGGAATGCATCCGCCTTAAATGCATTGCAGATCTCATCCACAATTTCAAATACTATTTTGTGGACGTCCGGATGCAGGGGGCAATATGATTTGCAGTACAGACCGTCAGGATTCGGCCATTCATATTTCTCCGGGAATTTAACCTGAGGGGTTTCGTCAAATTCGGGGTAGACTTTAAGCAGATTCCCGGGTTTTGTTGCCCATGACTGGTGTCCCAGAAGGTTTACCTGCGGAATGATCCGGATCTTATTTTTTTCACAGGCTTTGACAAGCTTCTTCACATCCTCTTTTGTAAGGCTTTCAGGATCGGCCAGCTCGGGATGGGATTCGTACCTGAAATTAAAATCCACTCTTAGTATCAGTGTATTAACATTACGAGGGCCAAGTTCTTCATTAATAAACTTTACAAATCTCTCGATATCTCCGGATGCGGGTGCACCAATACAAAGGCCGCGAACGGGCATAACCTTATTGTATTTTCCCTGTGCAAATGCTTCAGGTTGTAACAAAAGAGAACAGGCAATTACAATCAGTGGGACAATCGTGAATCTTTTCATAGCTGCATCTTATAAATCCTGGATTGAGAATATTTTCCCTAATATATCATATTTCGGGAAGATAATAACGGGAGAGTGAGATATGGTGCATTTAAATGATTCAGATAGGCGTTCGTGGCATAATTCTGGCAAAAAAATAATACATTTGTTTAGATGATCAGAACCAACCGATCAATGTATTGTTATTTCCAGGTACGAATTAAACTCTGACCCCGATGAAAAATATATTATTCATGTTGGCAATAATCACATGTATTCTGTCATTCTCGTGCAAGGAAAAGAAATCAGAACGGTTCAAACTGCTGACCGGTCACGTGTGGACAACTGATTCTCTTCTGGCAAATGGTGTTGATGCCAGTGGCCCCGG
>Ga0102851_10000232_pt1 | contig 25574 bp, 22 predicted proteins | sample Mud3Dept3metaG_FD_79558 | JGI IMG/M metagenome (GOLD analysis project Ga0102851, IMG submission 79558) | Freshwater wetland microbial communities from Ohio, USA, analyzing the effect of biotic and abiotic controls - Mud 3 Core 4 Depth 3... | ecosystem: Environmental > Aquatic > Freshwater >... | reverse complement strand
GAAAAATGTTCTTACCACAAGTTGTAAAATCTGCGCGCGTAATGAAAAAAGCAGTGGCGATTTTATTGCCATACATTGAAGCATCAAAAACAGAAACAAAAGCAAAAGGAAAAGTGTTGATGGCAACTGTGAAAGGTGATGTTCATGATATTGGAAAAAATATTGTTGGTGTTGTTTTGGGTTGTAATAATTATGAAATTATTGACCTTGGCGTGATGGTTCCTGCAGAAAAAATTCTTGCTGTAGCGAAAGAGCAAAATGTAGATGTAATTGGATTAAGTGGTTTGATAACACCGTCATTAGATGAGATGGTGCACATTGCAAAAGAAATGGAACGCCAGGGAATGACAATTCCACTTTTAATTGGTGGAGCAACAACTTCTAAAGTTCATACTGCTGTTAAAATTGATCAGAATTATAAAACCGGTCAGACAGTTTATGTATTGGATGCTTCTCGTTCAGTTACGGTGGTATCAAGTCTTTTGAGTGATAAATGCGAAGAATTTGTAACAGAAGTAAAAGCTGATTATGTTAAGGTAAGAGAAAATTACGCGAACAAAAAAGATTTTAAAAAATATTTATCGTTAGAAGAAGCGCGCGCAAATAAATTTAAAATTGATTGGAAAAATAATCCTCCGGTTAAACCAAAATTTGTTGGAACAAAAGAATTTCCGAATTATAATTTAGCCGAGTTAAGAGAATACATTGACTGGACACCTTTCTTTCATACATGGGAACTCCGAGGAAAATATCCAAGAATTTTAACGGATGATTTGTTAGGAGTTGAAGCAACAAAATTATTCAACGATGCGAATAAAATGTTGGATGATCTGATCAAAGAAAATTGGATTTACGCAAAAGGAATTATTGGAATCTGGCCTGCAAATACTGTCAACGATGACGATATCGAAATTTACACCGACGAAACGCGGACAAAAGTTTTGCATACACAATTCGGAATGCGTCAGCAACTGAAAAAAACAGAAGCTGCGTCGAATGAATGTGTAGCTGATTTCATCGCACCAAAAGAATCAGGAATTGCAGATTACATAGGCGGATTTGTTGTAACAGCCGGATTAAACATTGAGAAAAAAATCGCTGAATTTGAAGCAGATCACAACGATTATAATTCCATTATGTTAAAAGCATTAGCCGATCGTTTGGCCGAAGCGTTTGCAGAAAGAATGCACGAAAGAATTCGCCAGGAATTTTGGGGTTACGAAAAAACACCACTTGCAAAAGACGATTTAATTTCAGAAAAATATGTTGGAATAAGACCGGCGCCCGGATATCCTGCAAACCCTGATCACACTGAAAAACCAGGACTTTTCAAAATTCTCGACGCTGAAAATAAAACGGAAGTTTCGCTAACAGAATCAATGGCTATGATGCCGGCATCATCCGTAAGCGGTTGGTATTTTGCGCATCCTGAGTCACATTATTTCGGCGTTGGAAAAATCAAAGAAGATCAGTTAGAAAGTTTGGCAAAACGAAAAGGAATGGATGTTGAGGTTATGAGGAGATGGCTGAGTTCTAATTTGGAAGATTAAATTTCCCAAATTGTAGGGATAGGTCGCGACCTGTTCGTACTTATATAGATCAACGATATACCGTCACGGCAAGAATTCCAATTATCAGACTAGTAATGATAATCACTATGATTGTTGCACGGTTATAAATTTTCTTAACTTCTTTACCATGTTCCGGAAAAAAACGATCAATCGTAATTAATTCAAAGAGTCGTTTTGCGCCGAGTAAATAGAATACTGTTGTGCCGCCAAGAATAATCGCGGTCCATTTGAAATCGCATGTAATAAAAATGATGGAGTAGACTAGCGTAAAAAGCGTATTTATTCCCCCCATATAGAAAACGGCTGCAGCATAATCTTCAGTCTTGTAAGGCAGATGGTTCGTTTTTCGCTCAACAATAATTAGCTGTCCAAAACTCATTAATAAGACATAGGGTGTCAGATAGGTTCCCATAAAAAGCGAGAAAAATTTTGCATACTGCATATCTTCCTTATTTCCTGTGATCAAAACATATTCCGCCATATGCCTGTTTGCAACTTCATCCCAGTCTACTAAAAAACTATTTACAAGAATGTAATAAGCGATCATGATCATCAGATATCGAAGAGGGCCGACATAAACGCTGGGTTCTTGTGCTGTCAATAAAACGCTTGGTCTTCTCACCAAATCGATCGTCGTTCTCAACGTGCCGTTTTCATAACCGCTCACTTCCTTGAGTAAATTCAACATGAATTTCTTTTCAAACAGTGGGTTTGACATAGTATAAGGCGAGCGAGAATTGTATCGAAAGATAGCAATAATTAGTGTTAGCGGTTATTATACATTAAGGAACTTTCTAAACTGAAGAAAAATTACCATTCATATACCATTGACTACCATCCCATCAGTTCCAGAAAAACAACGTCGACTGTAAATAAAAATCATTACATTTATCTGAATTTAAAACTTTTAACATGAAAAAATCAACCATTATTTTAGCTTCTGCATTACTGTTTTCTGTATTCAGTTTTGCAGGATTTTTTTATTCTCAATCAGAAAATCCTGCAACGCAATCTAAATTTTCAACTTTGTCTGATTCGGATAAAGCGGAACTTATTGCAAGCATCAATTCAGATTGCAGCTGGAACGGAATTAGTTTAAAAGGAAAAGTACAATTTGTTACTTCTTATCCTGACATTAAAATTCAGTACGTAACTTCTTATCCTGATATTAAAGTTCAGTGGGTGAATTCTTATCCGGATGCTTGCGGAAAATGGCAGGAAGTAACTTCTTATCCTGATTTTAAAGTACAGGTTGTTACTTCATATCCTGATGTAAAAGTTCAGGAAGTGACATCATATCCGGGATTGTAATTGACAATAATTTTTTAATTTAAATTGTTTATTTATGAAAAAATCAACCATCATTTTAGCAACCGCATTATTGTTTTCTGTATTTACTTTCGCCGGTTATGTTCTTACAAAAACACAAGATCCAACACAATCAAAATTTTCTAAATTATCTGATCAGGATAAAGCTGAATTAATCGAGAGCGTAAATTCGGATTGCACATGGAACGGAATTAGTTTAAAAGGAAAAGTACAATTTGTTACTTCATTTCCTGATATTAAAATTCAATATGTTACATCGTTTCCTGATATTAAAGTTCAATGGGTAACTTCTTTTCCGGATGATTGCGGCGAGTGGCAGGAAGTAACTTCTTTTCCTGATTTTAAAGTTCAGGTTGTTACTTCATTCCCTGATGTACAGGTGCAGGAAGTAACTTCTTTCCCCGGATTGTAGTTCGGATTAAAAATATTATTATTTAATAAAACCTCCAGGTGAAAGCCCGGAGGTTTTTATTTTGTATATTTTTTGTACTTCATTTCAACCAAAGGAATGCCAGAGACTAAATGGTATGATTCCTATTTGCATAGATAGCTGCGGAAGACAATTGCGCACTCAATAAGCATGTGTTAGTGGTGAGATCTGAATTGACCCAAACCAATGCCGAAGAAAAATTGTCAAAAATTCGTGGAGACCTGGTATGAGTATGAAATATTGCACAAAGATCTGTTTTGAGCTGTGAATAAGATTTGTTGTATACTAAAGCAACAGTTATTTCAGGATCAATCCTTTCAATTTTTTTACAAATTTTGAATGAATATTCAAATACGTCTGGCCTGTCAGCAATTGTTATTATATAAGCTCTGGCTATTTTTCCGTTTTTTACTTTCGAAATTACCTGGAGTTCTCTTAGCAACTGTGTTGTAAAAAGTCCCCCGGCATTCAATGTAACATGGATAATTTCAGAATTAAGAAATTCAATTTCAACATTATTTTCAATAGTGGTATGCATAATTTTTTTATTGTTATTGATGCCGGAGACATTTTGTTTGTGGAGGTTCTTCCGGATGACACAAAATTGCGTGAATTGTACTCAACACATATACACAACTTTCCAAACGAACGATTTAGGAAAGCAGCAGATGGTTTGATTCTGGTTGATGTTTCGCCACTGTACCAGTGCGTTGCAGACATTTTACCAGTGGGCTGAATGACGAAATTTTTTTTTATCCGTTTTTCCGACCGTGCGGAAATCTATCACCAAATTCGGTTTTAATAGTAATTTCTATTTTGAATTGGTGGATGGATCAGAACTAATCTTCATTTTTTTTAAATTGTTTTTAGTCCTGATTTTGCCAAATAAATTTTCCCGGATTTCTTTTTTACTTGCCTGGTTGAGCACATCTTGCGACAGAGAGTTAAGTTTTTTAAAATGAACCATTCGGCAAAAAATTTGTATCTTCATGTATCATGAAAAAATTACTTTACATTTTTATCCTGTTGATTTTAACTTCAACTGCCTATTCGCAAAATGAACTGGTAAATGTTTTTAATTCTTATTCGGAGGTTTATGGTGGAATGGAGGATAGCGGAATTCAACGAAACGAATCATATGTTTTTGTTGCCCACGCTTCAATTGAATTAGTAAATATTTCATTCAACGGAAGTGCGCTCAAATTAAAAAACGGCGATTCCTTAATTATAAATGTCGCAAAATATATTCCTTATAATTCTATACCGGGAGACACTTCAGGTAATGCAATAAAAAGTGATCGAAGCCAAATTACAACTCAACAAATTACAGCTTCACTAATTGGAAATCGTTATTATGTAAACCTTCCGTATCAATATTTCTGGCAGAAATTGGTCGATTATATCTACAAAAAGAAAGTTTATTCCTGCGTAATTATAGAAGGATTTGATAGCGGACATACTGATTATGCTCCGTAGTTAATTTTATTTCGTTCCTACAATTTGTATAGTTCCTTGTCCTGAAAAAGGAGTTCCGTTTTCTGCTTTGCCTTCATATGTATAAAAGTAAACTCCATCTGTGCATTGCGATCCGTTTTTGTCTTTACCATCCCAGGCATCAGTAATGTCGTCCATTTCAAACATTACAATTCCCCATCTGTCAACAATTACGCAACTAAATTCTGCAACGGCTGCCGCTCTGTATGAAAAAGAAAAAAGGTCATTTACATCATCTGAATTTGGTGTAAAAATATTAATCGGCACAAAAACAAGCGGATCATAAATTACAACAGGTTTGCATAAAGTATCACTGCAACCATTTTTATTCAGCGCAACTAAACATACGTTGTAAGTGCCGCCGTCATAATAACTCGTGTCAAAAGTTTCGTTAACGTCGTGCGAAATTTGCCAAGGAATTCCGTCGTATCCGAATTGCCAGAAAAATGTTGTGTCGGCATTCGGGTCATTTGGATTTGCGTAATACAATGATTGATTTATAAAGTGAACATCAACTACAGCTGTTCCTTCATAGTTAGAAGTAAATTGCGGCGATGTCATTTCAAAATCAGCAACTGGGTTTAACGAATCAAGTGTAACAGTTTGAATTAATTTGCAACCATTGTCATCTGTTAATGTCATTTGATAATCGCCAGGATTTAAACCTCCCCACGTTGTATTATTTGTTGAAGATCCCGTTGACAAATTCAGCCATTCATAATCGTAATCTGGTGTTCCTCCTGCGCCGGCAGCGTATACAACACCATTACCCGATTGATAACTGAACATACGACAATACGCCGGATCAAATCCAAATTCTGTAAAAAATAATGCGGGCGGATATGTAATATTAAAATCAAAACTATTTGAGCAACCATTAGCATCATTTATTGTTATTGTATAATCTCCTTCATAAAGTCCGGCGGAAAAAAGATTTCCGATTCCATTACTTCCCTGCGGTTTTGGTGCCCAGTAATATCCAATATTAAAATACGTTCCGGAATAATTATAAACTGTATCAACAAGTGCATAACCTGAAGAGTCACCATAACAAAGCGGCTGAATAATATCAAGGTCAATATCAATTTCTCCCGGTTGATCAAGGAAAATGGAATCGTTTACAGTACAACCATTGTTATCTGTAATCATTGTATAATACCAACCAGTACCGAGTTGATTAATTGTATTTGTATTTCCTGAATTTAATTGCGTACCGGCCTCGTTGGTCATTACGAAAATATTACCACCGTTTCCACCTGTTGTGCCGGCTGTAACCGAACCATCAATAAACTGGTAACACAATGGATCGTTTGAAATAAAATCCAACGTTATTTCACTTGGTTCAAATAAATTAAAAACGTGAGACCATGCGCAACCTTCCTGGTCCGATACTGTTACAACCCAATTTCCGCCACCTGATAAATTATCCTGGTCGCTGCTTCCTCCTGCATTGACGGTTGACTGATCAAACAATCCTGAAGTATTAGTCCATGTAACATCGTAAGGAGGAGTAATTCCGCCCTGAACATTTGTAATATATGCGCCACCATCTGCTGCACCAAAACAGGAAACATTTTGCAAACTATCTGCAACCCAGACTGCGCTTACCGGATTGCTTCCAAGCCCGACAAATACTACTGTATCAATTGCACATCCATTTGCATCTTCAACATGTAAAAAATAATTAATTCCGCCATTTAAATTTGAAAAGAGATTGCTTGCCTGCGGTCCAAAAACAAATGGTCCGTTCGTTAATGTATACAACCATGTCGGGTCATCCGGAAAAATTTCTATTGATCCGGGAGCACCAGGCTGACCGGGACAATTTGTGGCATCAATAATGTCAATATCCGTTAAATCAATGTTCCCGATTTCTACTTTAACGGAATCAATTGTGGAAGAACAATCATCTGTCACAGTTAAATAATACCAGGTTAAAATATCAGGCGAAACGGAATATTGATTTGTCAGATTTACACCCGGCGACCAACTATAACTAACAGGGCCAAATTCGTTTGAAACAGTTGCGATAATATCTACAACATCATCCGGGCAACTTGTAAATGTATTTTGATTAAAAGTGATAACGGGAGAAGTAGTAATGACATCAATATTTACAGTGTCAGTTTTTAAATCTCCACAGGCATCGTTGAACGTTACAATGTATTGGGTAGAAACCGTTGGACTTGCAACCGGATCCATAATTGTTGTACTTGAAAGACCCAATGCAGGAGTCCAGTTATAATTGGTTCCGTTAAGAATGTAGGGAGAAAGTTGAAGCGAACCACCATCACAAATTTCAAAAGTATTTGTTACAGGAAAAATATTTTCAGAAAGACAAACTGTTTGCACATTAACTGCGCCACCTGTTGAACCTGTGAATCCCCAGTAGACCATATTTTGTCCGCCAAAAATTGTATTGATAATATCGTTTTGAATTCCGATTCGGAAAACACAATCAAAATAAACTTTCAAAGAATCAATTGCAGGATCCCATGTAATGCGAATATAATGGTCTGTTCCGTCTTCAATATTTGCGGCCGTTGAGCTTGCCTGCAAAGGACCTGCGAGATTGTTTACGGTAAAATGGTCGCCTGTTCCGTTACTCATAATTGCAACGTGATCATTTACAATATCGCCGTAACCGGAATTATAATAAGTATCAAATTCAACACCTAGTGAAGGTTGAAATCCGGTAAAACCAATTCCGCCGCCGCCAACACCTGCAGCAAAAGGTCCAACAGTTTGTAAACCGAAAACCATTCCGTCTGCGCCGGCGGCATCGAGTGTACCGAAGTTCATTTCAAAATTAATCTCGAAAGGTTGGTTCAGATCAAGCAAATCGGTGTACCAAACGGTTCCGACCTGGCTGTTTAACGCATCAGTGATCTGGTAACAATCGCCACCTGTGGCAATGGCATTTCCATTAAGCTGGTAACTCTGTGCATAGAGATTTGAAAAACCAAGAAGGCAAAAGAATAAAAATAAACGTTGCATAATCTGTCAAATAAATTTTAAAACGGTTTAGCGTAAGCCAAAGTTAAAACGTATCTGACATGCAGGAAGTTGTTCCGCTATTAATTTTTAATCAATTTTTCAACGACATTTAATTCCGGAATCTGAATCAAATAAATTCCTTTTTCCAAAACTGAAATATCAATCATAGAATTATTTTCAACTTGCCCCATGAAAATTATTTTTCCGTTCATGTCATACAAGACATAGTCAACAGAAGAACTTTGATTGGTGACAACATAAATAATATTGCTTGAAGGATTTGGATAGATACTTACGTTTGCTTCAACAATTGCTTCATCAACTCCTAACGCGGTGAATGAATTTTGCGCGTTGTAAGTTGGAACCATTTTTATAAATCCTCCGGTTCCATTTACATAACGGCCATAGGTTGTTGAAGTTTCAACTTCAGGATAGGTGACCTGGTTCACAGCAAATCCGCTTGCGTTAGAAAGAATAAGTGTTTCGCCACCTGATGATAATTTAAAGTTGGTGTGAAGACCCGTATCTAAAGTATCCTGATCGCACCAGACAATTAAATAACCATTTGCAGCAATTGTTGTGGATGCAGGAAATGTCCATTTATTCGGATTAGTAAAATCATCAGAAAGATAATATCCTGAAATATCAACTGCGGAAGAAGAGTTGTTGTATAACTCAATCCAGTCTTCATATTTTCCTTCTTCATCTGTTGCCGTTGAGAAATTTTTTGGCATGAGTTCATTGATCACAACATCAGTTGTAACTGTTAATGAATAAAATTCATGTTCAGCACGAACCGGTGAAAATTTTGCTGCGTCAGCATTTTCTGCGTAGTAATAATATTGAATATCCGAAGCACCGATAAAAATACTTACCCCATAAACACCATCTGCAGCTGCACCATCTCCATGTAATCCGTCATCGTACATTAATGCTTTTTGAAATATGTCTCCGATAAAAGTCCTGTAACCCAAATAAGCATAATTTACGTTTTGAATATCTGCCGTAAAAGTTACACTCGTATTAGGTGCAACGGTTGCTGGCGCAGTTGTAAGCGGAGTAATTGTTGGCGCTACTAAACTATAATCTGCATGAGCAGTAATGAATGCTTCACGACCGTTTAAAACTTCTGCAACGCCATAGGCACCACTCATACCTGTAATTGTATTGTCAATATTAGAAATGAAATTAGCGTACGAATAAATCGGGTTTGGTTCTGCCTGAACTTCGGTATCAATGATAGCCTGTAATTCCAGCGCGCGCATGTAATAAGCACCATTCGTAAGATTTTCTTCCGTAATAGTTTTCATGTGCGCGAGGTACATTTTTTTATATCTCGGAATTGACAAGAGTTGTTTTACAAGCGGGTAAGTTGCGTCAGACGAGTGTAAATAAACATCCAGATTAGTTATTCCGATTAAAGAGGGAGGACCGCCGCCAACATTTTCAAAACCACCAATTCCTTCATTTAAATCCCAGATAATCGGAACAAATCTTCCGTTATTATCCTGGAACATGTAATAATTTTGTTTGGTTGTACCTGAATAACTGTCCATGTTTGCGGTGACATTGTTGAAAGCGATCATCCATAATGCGCGATCCACATCAAGGTAAGATTCAATGTTTGCAATGTTGTTAGCAAGCTGATTCATAAAATCAATAAATTGTAACCAGCCAAAAGTTGATTTTAATTCGTAGCTGTTAGCATACAATGCTGAATCTGCTCCAAGGTAAACTAATGAAGGTTCATTTCCGGGACCCATGCCGTTTGGCGGATTACATTTGAAACGCGGATTATTTTGATTTGCATAAACGCGTCTTTCGCCATAGCGGCCGTCAATTGCTTCTGAACTTGAAAAGACACCGTAGTATGTTCCGTTGATGTAAACTTTCGCATAATTTGAAAGCGGCATGTCCATATATTTTCTCCCGATTTCATATGATAATACTTCGCGCACAAAAGACGGATCATTTTTTCCTGATGATAATTTTAACGTTTCATATCCCTGGTAACGCTGAGTCTGATTATAACTTAAATCTATGTTCAACGGATTTTTTAAATTGGCAGAATTGTAAGTTGAATTGCCTTTAAATGCTACACCAACACTGTCATAAGATGCGCCATTAATTGTCACAGTTCCTAATAATTTTTCTCCGAGATTTGCAAGATTATTCGCATCCATAATTGCATCCCAATCGCTTTCAACAAATTGAATATCGATAAGTGTAATGTTATCGATGTCGTATAAATCCTGTGCGTACAAATTTGCTGAGAGAAGCAAAGAAGCGAATCCTAATTTTTTAAGCATAGTGTAGTTTTTTTTCATCTGTGAGACTCAAACGATTCACAAAGGTTTAATCGAAGTTAAATATTTATTTCTTAATTGTTGCTGAAATGTTAACGAAGGGTTTTGGGAATTGGTTTGTAACCGCACTGTTTTTAACCTGGGCATTCTCAAACCCTTGAAGTTTTTGTTCTTTTTTCTTGATAAAAAAGAACAAAAAAATCAAGGGCCGCAAAACATACCAGCAATTATACTCGCAAATGACAGGTGCGGCCGGGTGATCTCGGATAGTCTGTTTTGGTAAAAATTATAAATCTCGATCCGAGCTTACCGGTCTTACCAGTCATTCACTTCGTCTAATCGCCGGCATGTTTTGATGCCCGGGAGAGATTTTCCTAAAAATTACAATTAGGTTTTTTATACGGTAGATAATTATGAAACCCTAAATTTTTTTCATGATTGATTTTAATGAATTGAATCAAATTGGCATTGACGCTTTGTCGGAACGATTTTTGATGTAATTTAGTGGTATGACCAAATCGGGAAATTCGATATTCTTGTTTTTGCTTTTTGCTTTTTTTCTGACGAACTCTTGCCAGAAAGAAGAAATTGGTGGCTGCACATGGCCGGATGATCCTAACTATAATGCTGATGCGACTTTCAATGATGGTTCTTGCGCCGGCGATACAATTCCTTACGTTCCTTATACTTCGCCACCAGATAATTTTTTTGGTTCAATGATGACATCTTATTCCGAAAACTGGGACGATTGGGATTTTAATTTTAATGGTTTGTCAGGTTATGTGACAACATCGTATGCCGAAAATTGGGACGACTGGGATTTTAGTATCGGTGGTGTTACCGGAAGTCTTACAACATCTTATGCTGAAAATTGGGATGACTGGGATTTGACAACTTCTGGTTTTTCAATCAGTATGAAAACTTCTTATGCTGATAATTGGGATGATTGGGATGTTGACGGAAATTCAAGTTCCTGGCATGTTGATGTTGCAACTTCATACGCTGAAAATTGGGATGACTGGGATGCGTTTGGTGATAGTTGTGATCTTGATTTATATACTTCCTATTCTGAAAATTGGGATGATTGGGATGTCTCAGGATTTTTTGGATCAACCTATCCGATTGAATGTAAAATTGCTGTTCTTTTTGTTCCGGTAATCGTAACTGTTTTAAGACAGCAGGGAATCATTCCTTAGATTTTTTTTAATCTCATTTCTGAAGAATGAAACTAAATTCCATTTTCACAATTTTATTTTTTTCTCTGTTTTTTTTCAGTTGCAATAATTCTGATGATTCAAAAAAAGTCGTTGAAATTCCTGAACCTGAAATTGAAGAATGGCATGATACGGAATTTGAAATGTCAGAAGAGGATGTAATTGCTTGTGAAGAGTGCCAGGCAGCGCTTAGTATAGAGGGTTATGAGAATTGTGATAACCTGTATTTATACTTTATGGATTACGTTTACGATCCGGCAATTGAAATGAATAAATTATCACCAGGCAATAAAACTTTTCTTGATCAGCTCAAAACCTTTTTACTTTGTACCGGAGATTCTTGTAATGCAGATGATATTATTCGCCCGGTTTATAAACTGGAAGGTGAAAATCTTGTCAGGATTTTTAGTGATGATTATGGATACGTTTATGATACCGTATTAACCAGTTTAGATAAACAGATGAGTTATTATGTTTATTATTCCAACTCATCAGCAGTAGAAAAAAAGCGAATGCGATATTATAAATCATACCGCGACGAATGTAATTCTCATCATTCTTATGTGTTGGAAGAAGTGAAATCAAGCAATATAAAAAAACCTGCTTTTTGTTCGCCGTTTAATCTTGATCTTGAATTTATTTCTGATCCGGTTGCAGATAGTATACTTTGGGAAATGAAGTCGTGTGATGACATCTGTTTATTTTGTGGCGGCGGTGATGATCAAATCACTTTTGCGAAATTAAAAAACGTTCCGAATCTTTTATTTACAACTGATATCGGCGAAGAAGGGGCTGTAGTTCCTTCGCGCGGAATTTATATAAATGTTGAGAATAAATTTCTGATTCAACTTTGGCGATATAATTTGGAGATGGGTGGATGCGCTTGTATTTGAAAGAATTAATAAAATAGATTATCGCCCTTTCTTTGTGCTTCATAGAGTCTTAGTGCCTTAGTGGCATATTTTTTGGCCACGAAGACACAAAGTCACAAAGGTTCACGAAGGGGTCTTTACTGAAATTTGTTCGAATTTAATTTAAATCACTTCACATTTATAACCCAAATCTTTCATAGTAGAAATAACTTTAACCGGAGATAATTTTGGTGCGGAAATTTGCATGATAAATTGTTTTTGCCACATTGTGGTCCCTTCGGGAGATGCGTCAAATTCCACTTTTGCTCCTTTAAAATAATGAGGAAGTAAATTTTTTAATGTCAAAGCCGCTTTTAATCTTTTGACACTTGTTTTGAAAAGTAATGATTTCATTTTTTGTTTTTTTATTAAGACGGATGAAGTGGAAGGATATTTTAAAAGGGTTGTTAAAGAAGTGAAAAATTTCTTGAATGGTAATGACAGGCGCAATGGAAAGTTTACTCTCAGAGAAATGCGATGGACTTCATTATTTGGCAATCCTGAAGGGATGAAAGAGTGAACTAACTACAACGTAGTTAAATCCGTATTGATCATAATTTGGGATTGTTCAACCACTTCATGGTTGAGGCATCTGCTCTTTCATAACCACCGATTTCATCGGCGGTTAATTTTGTTCAATCCCTCCAGGATTGTGAATGCAATAATAAATGAAAGTTATTTTTTTAAATGTGCGTTTCTTCTATAGCTGCGCTGGATTTTTTTAATCCTGCGCCATCGGGAAACTTCGCGACACAATCCACAGGAGCTTTGCTCCGATAAATTTGACAGGAAGGAAAAAATTAAAGGAGTGGTAATTTAATAAGAGATAGTTTTTCTCTCCGGATTTTTTACGTTCGTTTTTCTCCCCAAAAAGTATTCCGCAAGATTTCTTGTGATGATAATTGCAATACCAAGAACGAAATTGAAATTAGCAGAAACCGTCAAAAACCCCAGAATCATTAATAACATCAGCAGTAAAAAAAAGTAAATGATGAGTTGATAATACGTTTCTTTTTCGAGTGATTTGGTCGAAGCTGTTTTAAATTTCTTCGAATATAAATAACCGAAGAAAAAATCAAACAGGTAAATTCCAATCAGCAAAAAAATGATTTCAATTTGAAAATCAGCACGCATATTTCCGGCGCCATCACCTTTAAAAAAGTTGCCCACCAGCACAAAAATGCAGAACACAAGAAATGAATAAATAAGACTGAAACGCAAGATACCAATAGCTTTCTGACCAACAGTAGAAACACCCGAAAAAATTATTTTAAGAATTGTTTCTCCGCCAATAAAAAGTAATTCGAGTAAAAAGAAAAGAAAAATAGTTCCGATGCTCCAGTTAAAAAACAGGATTCCAAAAACCGGGATTAAGATTTTTACGGTGAGGAGTATTTCTTTTTGGAATTTTAGTTGCATGATTTTTTTTAGTGGTTTTCGTTTTTAGTATTTACTTCCATTAATGAAAATCTTCATTTTTGTGTCGCCCCGTTTTGAGTATTTTCAATGCAGTCTCTTGCTGGTCAATAGTCAAGTTAGTCGTTGACATTGATAAAGCTAAATAACTGTTCATGGATTCATTAAAGCCGTCCAGGTCTTTTATATAAATTCCTGTTGTTCCTCTTTGCGGGTCTTTAGCCAATACTATTTTTCTGTATTGATTGTCAACGGTGTCAATAATAAAATTCAATTGTTTGATTTCGTCTGGAATATAAACCGGAAAGTCAAACTCGATACTGTCGTGTTTACATTTCGCAACATGGTCGCAACCCTTTGCTATTATACTGTCTTGAATTGTTGCCGGTCGAATATTCAGAACATCAACTTTAGGCATATTTGTTTGGTCGTAAGTAATTCCCGCTTTCATAAATTTATGCGGTATTGCATATCGCCAAAAGCCGTTGTCTATATATTCTTGAGGAGTTTGTCCAAAGTCATTGGAGTAATAACCAAAGTCAACGCGAAACGACATACTGTCTCCTTTAATTTTCCCAACATAGGAGTCAATTCCTTTTTCCTCAACTAATTCAAAGTCGGGTGGAAAGTCAAAGAGATAATCACCAACTTCAATAGTTTTCCATTGTCCGTCAGACTTTTTTTCTGTCTGCCCGCAACTTAATAATAAGAGTAATATTGTAAAAGTCAGGAGTCTTTTCATAAGTTAGTTTGTCATCTTAGCATAGCACCTAACAAATGTATAAACGAAACAGAAAACGAGCTGTTAAAAGACAACACCCACAAAGTTAAAAATCCCTAAGGAATAACCGACCCTTGATATTATATGTTTCTTAGTCAAAATTGTATTTCGTTTTGTCCACCAATATTATGTTTTATTTTCTGTCCCATATTGTTTGTTACATAACCAGCAACACTTTCTTGTTTTCTTTGTCCGTTGGATAAGTAGTCAATATTAATTGCGCAGTCACCAGTTATGTTAACCCAAACGATTTCACTTTGTCCTGCTTCTAATTTGTCTATACGTTCACTTTCGCATCCAATAATATTTATGTCAGTTAAAGTTGTCTCAGTCGAGTTAGTAATAGTTATTCTCATTAGGTTGAGCAGAATTATAGTAAACCAACAATAAAAAAGCATAACTGGAATATTTAACAACATTAGTCTGCAAGTCGTCAATAGCTTTTTCCTGTTGGCCTTTTCCTTATTAGCTTTTAATAAAATTACGATTAGAATACCAATGTTTATAAGCCCTGCCAATACAATATAACCATAACCAGCTAAAAGTAATTCAAACGAAGAAGTCAGAAAGTAAAGTCCGAAAATTACTGTCCCTACCAAGAATGTAATCAATGCTGTTTGTCGTCCGAGTTTTATGTGTTGTTCTGTTGTCATACACTTGGTGCTAAGAAATTTATCAACGTAACAGAAAACGATCCATTAAAAACAACACTCCAACAAACCTAAGGAATAACCAAAGTCATAGTATCAGTAGTAAACGCACCAAAATAACCAATCGCATCACCAACTAAATTACTTGTTGGATTTGCCGGAGCGGTTGAATTGCTTGCGTTACTTTGCATCGTGTAGAGGTATGTATAATTTGCTTTATCAAGCGTAATGAGTTCCATGAAAACTGTATCTCCTGAATATGCATCGGCGCCAAAAAACGGGGCGTTGTATGAAACGCCATTTATAAAATCATCGTTTCCGATATAAAGATAATCACGTTGTTCTACAGAATTAATCCAAATGCGCAGGCGATAATGATTCACTTCACTTGCATTATCAGTCGAGAAATATTCTACCATGTTCGGAATTGAATCAGGATTACTTTCGAAACTAAATGGTGATGGATAATAAATCATAGAATCAATTCCGGGTTTTGCGAAAGAGTGACATGTGGATGTAATTGTATCGCTGCCGATTATGACGATCAGTGAATAATCATTCAGGGGAAGTACTTCGAATGTCGGGTTCCAATATTTTCCGGGAACATTTGGGTCCTCAGAAAATGTATATACGTTACCGTCTTTATCCGTAACTGAAACAGCGGCATCAGAAATTTTATCAAAAATCTGATCAGTATAAACAGCAGATGTATAAGACAACAAAATGTAATTATTTCCGGGACTATCTTTTAAAACTCCCTCAACAACAATCTGCTGTTCGGCGTCATTTAATTCAAGATCAATTTTTTTCTCGCAAGATGCAAATGCAAAAAATGTTGCGCTGATAATTAGAAAAATAATTTTATTCATAGTTGATTCGATAAATATCTTTGTCATATTCCTAGAATTTAAAGTTGTAGGTAATGGAAGGAATAATTTTAAATAAGGCTAACTGATACGCTTCAGTTTTACCTGTTGCCGGATCTTCCTTAAACGTAATCTGGTAAGCATTCTCATGCGCGTAAACGTTGTAGCATGAAATATTCCAGCTGCTTTCCCAACGTCGGGTAACTTTTGTTTCTACTCCTGTTTCAGGATCTGCAACCATTTTATAATCTTTATTGTACAGTGTCAGTCCAACATCCATTCTATGATAATTCGGCATTCTGTATCCGTTTCGTTCGCTGTAATAATTTATTATCTGGCCGTCAACTTCATATTTTCCACTTGGAAAAGTAACTGCATTTCCTGTATAATAAACCCATGTCGCTGACACATTAATGCGCTCGGTAATTGCATAAATTCCAACAATTGAAATATCATGCAAACGATCTTGCTTAGCAGGATACCAGGTTTTTTGATTAATTTCGTCAAACAATCTTTCAGTGCGCGAAATTGTATAAGCAACCCATCCTGTAATTTTTCCTTTTCGTTTTCTGAATAATAATTCTGCTCCGTATGCGCGACCAATTCCGTATAACAATTCACCTTCTATAGTAGGGTTCAGAGTAACTTCTGCGCCATCGCGATAATCGATTGTGTTTTGCATTGCCTTGTAATAGAATTCAGCTGAAAGTTCAAACATATTATTATTAAAATTTCTAAAATAACCAACAGCAAATTGATCAGCAATTTCCGGTTTCACATTTGAACTTGATGGCAGCCAGATATCAGTTGGTGTTGAACTTGTGGTATTTGAAATTAAATGCAGAAACTGGTAAGTTCTTCCGTAAGATGCTTTTACAGAACTTTTTTCATCAATGATATAATTGACCGAAAAACGCGGCGACAATCCATTGTAACTTTTAACCGGTTTTCCTTTTGCGATAGTTGTAGTATCTGTTACATTTCCTTCGTTATCATAAGTGAAAAAATCTCCGGGACCAATTTGTGTAAAGTTGTCAAAACGCAATCCGTAGATAAGAACAAGACGTTTTTTTATTTTTTGTTCGTTCGAAACGTAAACAGAACTTTCAAGCGAATATCTTTTTTCAATATCATTTAATTCAAAATTAATTCCCGTACCGGTTTCAATCTCACCCGGCTTAAAAGTGTGATGAATAACGTTGGTGCCAAACTTAAACGTATTGTCAGAATTTATATACCAATCAAAATCTTCCTTAACATTAAAATCTTGTATTTGCGAACCGATTTGAAAAGTCTGGTTACCTGAACCGAATTTTATTTTGTAATCATAATTACTAAAAATAACGGAGGTGTTCCCGAATAATTTATCAGAATAAATATGGTTCCATCGTAATGTTCCTGTTGTATTTCCCCAGTCAATGCTGAACAATTCACCGAAACCAAAATTATCACGGCCAAAATATCCGGAAATAAAAATCCGATCTTTCTCACCAAATTTATAATTCGCTTTCGCATTCAAATCATAGAAATAAAGTGATGATGCATTGAGTTCAGGTTTATTGGATAATTTCAAAAACATATCAACATAAGTTCTGCGACCTGAAATAATAAATGATCCTTTATTTTTTACAATCGGTCCTTCAATTGTTAATCGTGAAGAAATAATTCCAAGTCCGCCACTGAAAGAAAATTGTTTTGAATTTCCTTCTTTCATTTTAATATCCATCACGGATGAAAGTCGTCCACCGAATTCAGCAGGCGCCCCACCTTTATACAATTTTACATCTTTCAAAGCATCCGAATTAAACACAGAGAAAAATCCAAGTAAATGCGATGCATTATAAACAGGCGCACCGTCAAGCAAAATTAAATTCTGATCAGATCCACCGCCACGAACATAAAATCCCGAATTACCTTCACCTGCAGATTTAACTCCGGGCAATAATTGCATCGTTTTAAAAATATCTTTCTCACCAAAAATTACCGGTATCGTTTCAATATCTTTTATTGAAAGTTTTTCAACACCCATTTCTCCGGAAGTAATATTTTCATCTTCTCTTTGCGTGGTGACGTTAACAACATCGGTCATTCTTGCCTCTGGTACCAATTCAACATTCTTAACAATATTCTTGTTCAATGCAACTTTAAAACTGTCAATCACATAACCAAGTGATTTATATTGAATCGTGTAAGATCCTTTCGGTAACGTGAGCGAATAAAAACCATACGTATTTGAAATGGCACCTTTCCCTGAAACTCCTACAACACTAATTCGTGCACCAATAATATCCTCTCCGGATGACGCATCTTTAAGGGTTCCGCTAATAGTAAAATTTTCCTGGGCAACTGAAAACAGGCTGAATCCGCAAAGAAAAACAAGACAAAAATTTTTGAGCATTTTTAATTTGAATAAGTAAGTATCAAAAGATGACGCAATGCACCACCTGAATGTTACTGCAAAGTTGCTGATTTATTTTTGACGTTCTTTAAAATTCTATGAAAATGGGGAAATTATCTATGAACACTTCGGCTACGCTCAGTGCGAGAAGTTGAAGAGTTGAAAAGTTGATGGGTTGATAGGCTTGCACCTGATGCATCGGCTGCGCTCAGTGCCTGGAGTTGAAGAGTTGCCGTTTGATTGAAGCTAAAGGAAGGAAATAATTTGCTGATTCAGAGTAAACAAATTCCGATTGGGGCTATGGATAAGGAAGGGTTGTGGGGGAGATTTTTTAGGAAATTGCTTTTCAGAATTGACTAATTCTCTAAATTTAATTCTTCAGTCTATTTTTTAATTCTTGATTTTTTTGGAAGTATTTGATAAGACAACCCAAAATTTAATTGTCTTGACCAAGAATCATGATCAATATAATCTTGACTTAAATTAGCAAATCCATGAACATACCGAACCTCGAGAGAGAGATTTTTGAATAAATTATAGCCACATGATATTACGCCACCGAGGTTATGTCGTGTATTCACATAAAATCCGTCAGCGTATTCGAAATCTGTTCCGTAGTCATAATTGAAGTAATAACTATAGTGATGAACCGAGCGTCCAATTTTTGCTAAGTACGCGTATTGCACACCCAGTTTGAAATTCCATTTTTTTAATTTGACTTTCAATGAAAATGGAATTGACAAATAATCCATTCGAATCCATTGTTCTTCCTCAAACCATCTAATTGGCCATGTTACAGGATAGGGAAGTGGAGTGATAACATCTTCTTCGTAGGCAACTTTATAATATCCTTCAAAAGTATTTAACTGATCGTACAATAAATCCATTTGAAGTGCGAACCAATCCGTAACATCATAATTAAGATAAATTCCTCCTAAGAAGTTGTTTCCAAATTCCGTTACGTATGATTCTCCCTCTCGGTAAGCGACTTGATTCGTCACCACAATACTGCGGCCATAGTATGCTGAGACACCAGTAGAAAATTGAGAATCTGCAGCAAATCCGATGAACATTCCCAGAACGAAAAATAAAATTTTCATTTGCCTTGATTTATAGTTAAACAACTTATCCATCATGAAAGTTACAGATGCCTTTTTGAATTGACTTAAAAAAGAAGACTTCTGTAACTTTCCACACATCAAATTGTTTAAGAGATAATGAACCCAATAGCTCTCATATCTCTTCTGAATTTAATTTTTGCTTTAACAACTTATTCTCAGGATTCGGAATTCAGTGATTCCTTATCACCAAACTGGAAAGATCTTCCAAGTGCGGAACATTCAGCAACATATCATTTCACAACATTCGATTTACAATCTTTCGTCAACGGCGCCGAACTTCAACTTAACGAAAATTTAAATTTTGTAGGATTTGAATATTCTGGTTCTACAAAATTTTGCAAAGGACCTTTTCTTGGATTTGGTGTTTATAATATGATTGCGAACACTGTTGTTATTAATTATAATAAATACAAATTAAGCGGAACACGAGCTGGTCTTAGATTTGGTTATAAATGTCGGTTTTTGAATAGGATCATTTTTGAACCTGCTGGAATCGTGGAATATGGAAATTTTCGAATTCAAGATAAAACTGCGGACTCGAAACTTAATAATAATAGTTTGAATCTTGGGCTTGAGTTTTCATTCAAAGCAATTCCGTATATCAACTTCTCTAACAAATTTGCACTCTGTATTGGATTTTTCGGTGGATATTTATGGAAGGTGCCGAATAAAGAATGGATAGCGTCGAGACATTTTGATTCACAAATTTCAGCAGATCCGCTTAACTGGAGCGGCTGGAATTTTGGGTTTAAAATTGGTGTTGTTGAATTCGATCTGGAATAGATTTTATTCGTCGAAGATTCGGCGTAGAGAAACCTATTTCCCAACCTTCCCCTTCAACTCCCTCAACCCTCTCGGATCAGCCAAAAGTTTCATGAAAAAAAGTTTCTGCCAGGTGCCATTGATGTTGACCATAATATTCCCATTCTCGAATTTAATATCACCGTATCCTTTAATTGGCATTCGGCGGCGAGGCATACCAAATTGGTTGTTGACGATGATTTCTGTATCTGTTATTTTAATGTACGGAACAAAAAACATTGGAAGTGCTAAAACTATTAATCCGGCAATGATAAAATAATTTTCGCTTTTTACCGGAATACCTTGCTTGTCTGCATACACAGTTAGTACTCCCAATAAAATTGCAAGTAGAATTGGAAGGGAGACTATTACTTTGTTATAACCTATTTTCATGGTAGAGTGTATTATAAATTGAAAGTTCTTTTTTGATTTAGGAACATCGATTAACGATTTTTGATTTTAGAAGTTAAAAAGTTAATCGTGAACTGAACCATTTTGTTTTCAATTTTCGATTGTTGTTTTATTAAGTTTTGAATTTTTTTATCGAACGTAGCTTTAGCGAAGGTTGAGATATTTGTTTTTTGGAATTTTTTATTTAAGATGTTTATCCAACCAGCTAAAAAATTCCCTGTGCCAGATAATTGCATTTTGCGGATTTAAAACAAAGTGGTTTTCGTCGGGGAATAAAATCATTTTACTTTCGATTCCTTTTAGTTGACATGCCTGAAATGCTTCCATACCTTGGTTTACAGGAACCCGGAAATCTTGTTCGCCATGAAAAATCAACATTGGTGTGTTCCAATTTGCGACTAATTTGTGAGGTGAGTTTTTCAGGTACAATTCAGAGTTAGTATTGCTGTAATAAGGTCCACCTATGTCGCTGTTTGCGAAGAAAATTTCTTCGGTTGTTCCGTACCAGCTTTCTAAATTAAATAATCCGCAGTGCGAGATAAAACATTTAAATCTGTCTTCGTGAATTCCGGCTAAATAATAAACGGAATAACCTCCGTAGCTTGCTCCAACAGCCCCAATTTTATCAGCATTAATATATGGTTCTTTTTTAATTTCGTCAACTGCAGATAAATAATCATCCATTGCCTGTCCGCCCCAATCCTTTTGAATAGCATCGTTCCACTCCTGACCAAAACCCGGAAGTCCCCGACGATTTGGTGCAATAATAATATAATCGTTCGCAGCCATCAATTGAAAATTCCAACGGTAGGAGAAAAACTGGCTCACTGCACTTTGTGGTCCGCCCTGGCAATAGAGTAATGCCGGATATTTTTTTGTTTTGTCAAAATTCGGTGGAAAAATTACCCATACCAATTCTTTTTTTCCGTCAGTTGTTGTCACCCATCTTTTTTCTACAGGACCAATTGCAAGCTTGTCATAAATTTCTTTGTTGACATCTGTAATTTGTTTTTGTTCACCTGATTTAATATTTACAGAAAAAATATCTGTCGGATGATTCATGTTCTGACGACCGCCAATTAAATAATCTCCGGCAAAAGCGATGGATGTAAAATCATTATCTCCGGTTGTGATTTGGCGTATGGCTTTAGATTTAAAATCATATTCATAGAATTGATAAACCGCTTCTTTAACTGATTTAAAATAAATTTTATCTCCTTTCGGACCCCATACAAAAGCAGTGACAGTTAAATCAAAAGGTTCTGTAAGATTGGTTATTTTTTTTGTTGCGATATCGTAAACAACAATATCATTTTTATCGGCTTCGTTTCCGTTTTTTTTCATGCTCAGCCAGGCCAGTTGCAAACCGTCGGTTGAATAAGAAGGATCTACATCATATCCCAACATTCCATCGCTTAAATTTGTTGTCTGCCGCGAATCAAAATTGTAACTGTAGATGTCAGAATTTGTACTGATCGCAGCAGCAGCTCCACTTAATTTTTTACAGACATATAGAAAAGATTTATTATCGGGCGCAATTGTAAATTGTTCAATTCCGCCAAATGGTTTCATTGGCGCATCAAACAATTCTCCATCCATTACATCAACTCCTTGTCCTTCAATTTTACCATCTAAAAAAACGGTAAAAAATATGTGAGAACGAATTCCGTCTTCCCAATCACTCCAATGTCTGTACATTAGATCATCAATAATTCTGACATTTGAATTCGGCATGTCAGTATGTATTTCTGCACCCGTTACTTTTTCAAGTTTCACATCGTTTGAAAAGACAATTATTTTTTGGTCCGCCGACATTTTAAAACCGATTATTCCATCTTTGAAATAAGACAGTTGAGTTATTGTTGAGCCATTAGTTGGTGTCTCAAAAATGTTCATTCCGCCTTTTCCTTTTGCAATGTAATAGAGTTTTTTTCCATCGTTGCTCCATACAATATTGTATTCCGTTCCGGCTTCAGTTGTAATTTGTTTTGGTGTTCCGCCGGTAATCGGAACAAGGAAAATATTACTCTCGCTTGAACTTTCTGCGACGTTGTATTCACGCATTGTAAATGCAATTTGTGTATGATCGGGAGAAACGGCAATCTCGCCAATGCGTTTTAATTTCCATAATAATTCCGGAGTCATTCTATCTTGCGCAACAAGTTGAACGCTGATAAAAACAAGCAATACTGATAAAATAAATTTCATATCGGTTTTATTTTTTTCTATTTAATTATTCGTGTTATTAAAAATCTGCTTGGTAAATAAGATGCCAGCGCACCAAGTAAAACTGCAATTGACAAAATTAGCAAGAGATCGTTGAATTTGAAAAGTATTGGAAAACTTTCATGAAAGTCTTCATCAAGCATAATAATTCCGAACTGTTGCTGAAGAAAACAAATTCCATATCCCAGGGTAAGTCCAATCAATAATCCAAAGAAATTAATTAGTAATCCTTCATAATAAAAGATGCGCATGAGTTGTTTAATATTTGCTCCCAGGGCGCGCAAGGTTAAAAGGTTGTCTTTCTTTTCAATGACCAACATTGTAATGGAAGAAATGAGTGTAAACGTAACCATGAAAAAAATAAATCCGAGAAAAAAAACTACAAACCATTTTTCTGTTTTACTTGTTTGATAAATAAGTTGATTTTGTTCAAAATGTGTTCTTACTTTAAAACCGGGTCCGAGTAATGCAGCAAGTTCAAGTTTTTTAGATTCCAGATCTGTCCCCGGTTCAAAGCTCATTTCAACGGCGCTGATTTCATTGTTGTAACCAAGCTTTTCTGCCGCAAAATAAAGCGGAACAATTAAAACACGCTCATCAACGCGATTATTAAAAGCAAATACTCCGACAATTGGAATGTAACCAACCGTAAAACCTTCAACGCTGGCACTTCTGATTTTTTCGTTTTTATTTGGAACATAAATGGTAAATTCTTCATAAGCCCCCTGAAAGGCGGCAGGATTTCCATTCAAACTCATGAATGCGGCTATTCCAATAACTCCAAGCGGTCCAATTTCATCTTCAATAAGGGGAATTCCGTCATTCATGTGATCAGGCATTTCACTCATTTCAATGAAAGAATTTTCAACACCTTTTAATTGACCGATAATGAACTGATCTTCATTTTTAATGATAATAATTTCTTCAATAACTTCTGAAGCATTTAACAAACCGCCAACTTCATAAATTGATTCTGGAATATATTTCCTGTCAAATGTTTTTGTTCTTGCAGATTCAATTTTTATATCTTGTTCATACGCGCTGTTAAAGGAGATAACGAGTTGTTCGAGTCCGTTAAAAGCTGAAAGCACAATGACCAGGGCAGCAGTTGAAATGGCAATACCGAAAACAGAAATTCCGGAAATTATATTGATGGCGTTATGCGTTTTCTTAGAGAAAAGATATCGTTTCGCTATGAAAAAGGATGAATTCATTTACCCTTAAGCAGTTTATCGATTTTTTCAGAATAGTCAAGTGAATCATCAATCAGGTAACCGAATGTTGGAATTCGTCTCAGGCTTTTTCCAAGTCGTTTTCCCATTTCGTAACGCAGATTAACTTTATTGACTTCGATATTTTTTAATACAGCTTTAGGATCCGGATTCCCGAAAATACTAATATAAATTTTTGCGTAAGATAAATCAGGAGCAACGCGAACCACGGTAACAGTAACCATTGCACCCAAACAAATTGTCCGGGCTTCTTCGCGAAAAAGTTTTCCAAATTCCTGTTGGATCAGTGATTCAAATTTTTGTTGACGGATTGAACTCATAGTGCAAAATTACTATAAAAAATGTAGCGGTAGTAGTAGCCGATGCAGTAAAAAAGGAAAATGGACAGAGTAGCAGTAGCAGCCATTGCAGTAAAAAGGAAAAATGAAATAGAGAAAATAAAAAAGAAACATTAATACAAGCCAGAACACAAACCTACTGCTGCCACTGCCACTGCTACTGCCATTGCCACTGCTTCTGCCATTGCCACTGCTCCCGCTCTTGCTCCTGTTACTAAAAAATCACAGGCAAAAGAAATCGTTTTTTTATCCGTTGTATAAAATTTCACGCTACTTTTGACAAGATGAAAGGATTCCGGCAGATTCTAAGATTAGCATTCAGCTATAAGCGCAAAGCTCTTGCCGTGATTTCGTTTAATTTCCTGTTTGCTATCTTTAATCTCATTTCCCTGGTTCTTTTTGTTCCTTTTCTGCGCCTGATTTTTAAAGGCAAAGAGTACATAGAACAAATGGCTTCTGTGAAACCTGACTGGGATACCAAAACAACCGTTTTTCAATATTTCAGTGATTATTTCAACTATTTCCAGTCAGAACTTGTTAAGGAATATGATGTTACCGGCGCTCTTGGTTTTATTTGTCTCGCGGTTCTTATGTCTTTTCTTCTCAAAAATATCTTCCGCTATGGTGCTATCTGGTCTCAATCATATTTGAGAATGGCGGTTGTGCGTGATTTGAGAGAAGGTCTTTTTAAAAAAGCTATTCATCTTCCGCTGTCTTATTATTCCGAAGAAAAAAAAGGAAATCTGCTGGCACGAATGACTTCGGATCTCAATGAGATAGAAGTTTCAATTATCTATATTCTTGAGATCATTTTCAGGGAGCCGGTTTCGATCCTTATCTCACTTTCCGTTTTGTTTTATTGGAGCGTTGAGCTGACTTTATTTTCACTTATCCTATTGCCGGTTAGTGCTTTTTTTATTTCAAGAATTGGAAAAAGTCTTAAGCGAACTTCCACAAAAGGACAAGCGCAAATGGGGCAGGTACTTTCGGTTATTGAAGAATCATTAGGCGGTGTAAGAATCATCAAAGCATTTAATGCTGAGGAAACAATTGAGAAACGTCTAAAAAAAGAAAATGATCAT
>Ga0102851_10000231_pt1 | contig 25580 bp, 29 predicted proteins | sample Mud3Dept3metaG_FD_79558 | JGI IMG/M metagenome (GOLD analysis project Ga0102851, IMG submission 79558) | Freshwater wetland microbial communities from Ohio, USA, analyzing the effect of biotic and abiotic controls - Mud 3 Core 4 Depth 3... | ecosystem: Environmental > Aquatic > Freshwater >... | reverse complement strand
ACGGAATTCTTCAAGCGCAAGACCTCGGATAAGATTGCCGCATCATTCAAGCCCGTGGTCTCCTCTTCAATGAACGAGGTCGGCGTGACGAAAAAATACAAGGATATGATGGGCAAATATGAGTCACTGCCGTTTGTGGACAAGGAGTCGATTGATCTTGACAGCTACGTCACGAACAAGGCCATGGATGGACTGTTCTATATGGTGGGTGAGGAGGAGAAGAAGATCAGGACAGACCCCGCAGCGCGGGTGACTGACCTTCTGAAGACCGTATTCGGTAAATAGGCGGCCACCATGAAGGTCGTCGAAGCGGTAGCCGCACGGGTCAACACGAGGAAGATCCTGAAGCAGACAGGGGTCTTCCTCGCGGTTTTTTCGATTATCGGGTTCCTTGTTTTTCCGCCGATTATAAAATCGGTCCTGCTCAAGAAGCTTTCTGAAACCCTCCATCGCGACGTGATAATCCAGACCGTCAGGTTCAATCCCTTCATGCTGTCCCTTACCGTAAGGGGACTTGAAGTGAAGGAGCCGAAGAGTCAGCAGCGATTCGTTTCTTTCGAGGAGCTCTATCTCAACTTCCAGACCATGTCCCTTATCCGGCGGGGCATCATTATCAAAGAAGTACTGTTGAAGAAGCCCTATATCAATGTCGTGCGTAACGAAGACCTGACTTTTAACTTTACGGATCTTCTTCAGATGGCGGAGAAGAAGCCGGAAGACAAGAAGCAAGAAGACGCAACGGCATCTTCCCTGCGATTTTCGCTGAACAACATTCAGGTCTTAGGTGCGGCCATTGATTTTATGGACAGTCCGAAGCATAGCCGACACACCGTAAAAGACGCCGCGCTTTCAGTCCCTTTTATCTCGAACCTGCCGTATTATCTGGACTCGTATGTGCAACCCATGTTCTCAGCAACCGTTAATGGGCATACTGTTGCATTCAAGGGAAATGCAAAGCCTTTTGTTGATTCTCTCGAGACAAGCATTGATCTGAATATCAAAGACCTTGATCTGCCGTATTACCTTGTCTACTCACCCGTCCCTCTGAAATTCAAGCTGGTATCGGGATCGTTCGATGCGTTGGCGAGCATATCCTACGTTCAGTATAAGGACAAGAAACCGACGCTCTCCCTGAACGGAAGGACCAGTCTCAAACAGCTAAGGATCACGGACAAGGCAGATGCGCTGCTTGTCCATTTCCCCCGGATCGAAATCTCCATCAGTTCGTCCGATCTCATGTCCCTGTACGTCCATTTCGCGAAGATCGATGTGCAGTCTCCAGAGATTAATGTGGTCATAGACAAGAACGGGCAGCTGAACCTCCTGGCGCTCATGCCGGAGCAAAGCGGAAAGCCGGCTGGCGGGGAGAAAGATTCGGGCAAAGGCGATGTTGCCGGGCCGCCACCGGAGAAAGAACCCCTGCCGATCATAGAGGCAGATGAAATGCTTCTTGCCGGAGGGAAGATAACATTTGCTGACCTCTCTGAAAAGAGAAATTTCAGGACCAGGCTTGATAACATTCAGGCAAAGGCCAGGCGGTTCAGCACCGGTAAAGACAAAAAAGGAGAAGCGGAAATTTCCTTTCAGACAGACACAAAGGAGGCCGTTAAGCTGACAAGTACCTTTTCTGTCGAGCCCCGGGCAGCGGAAGGGTCAGTAGAAGCGTCTCGGATTGCCCTGAAAAAATACCTGCCCTACTACCAAGAGTTCTTAAACTTTACGGTCGAGGCGGGGGAGATCGAAATCCAGACGAAATACCTGTTTCAGCAGACGGAGAAAGAAGCGGACATCAGGATTTCCGGATGTGCCGCCACACTAAGCTCCCTCCGGTTGAGAAAGACCGAAGAAAAGAAGAATTTCCTCAGCATTCCATCCGCTTCCGTGAAAGATCTTTCAGCAGATCTGACCAAACGGGAGGTCGTCATCGGTGATATATCGACGGAAAAAGGAACCGTCCTTGCGAAGCGCTACCGTATTGGGACACTTCTCTTTTCAACGCTCGTCAGGGTTTCTGAACGTCTTGAGCCTGTTGCCAAGCCGGAACCGCAGTCAAAGAAACAGACCCCTCCGGGAAAACCCTGGGCACTCACCGTTAATAGCCTTCTGCTTGACCGGTATACAATCACCTATGAGGACGAGATGCCCGTGGACCCTGTTGTCGTTACTCTGGAAAAGGTCAGGGTCAAAGGGGAGAACCTATCCAATGTCAGTAAGGCAAAAGGAAAGCTCGCGGTGAACCTGCGCATGGGAGATAAGGGTTTTGTCGATGCAAACGGCAGTGTCACGATCGAACCGCCTTCTGCCAACCTGAAACTTACACTCAGGAATATCCCTCTGCTGGCACTTCAGTCATATTTTGCCGATCTCGAGAAAGTGATTGTAACCGACGGGAGCATATCGTCGAAAGGTACGGTTCTATTTGCGCACGCAAAGGACACCGGCCCCGGCGTGAAGTACAAGGGAGAGGTATCTCTGAACAATTTTGCCTCAGTGGACAAGGTCAAAGCAGAGGATTTCCTGAAGTGGGGCTCGCTCCATGTCGAAACTATGGACATATCTTTCGCTCCGCTTGTGGCGACTATAGGTGAAGTTTCACTTGCCGACTTCTACGCGCGGGTCATTATCAATGCCGACGGTTCCATCAACCTCCAGAATATCATGGAAAAAAAAGAGGTGAAAGCTGAAGGTCAGGAAGCGCCGGAGCTGAAGAAGGAACCGGCAGAGACTGCTCCGCCGCCCGAAACGCCAAAGAAGATGGTGAAGATCGAGAAAGTGACTCTCCAGGGTGGCATGGTGAATTTTTCCGACAACTACATCAGACCGAACTTTACTACGAACATGCTCGAGATCGGCGGCCGCGTCACGGGCCTCAGCTCCGAGGAGACAAAAATGGCGGATGTTGAACTCCGGGGCAAACTCGAAAATTACGCGCCGCTCGAGATCACCGGCAGGATCAACCCGCTCAGAGACGACCTGTTCATTGATCTCAAGGTCAGTTTCAAGGACATGGACCTCAGTCCCCTGACTCCGTACTCGGGCAAGTATCTCGGCTACGGGATCGATAAGGGCAAACTCACCCTTAATCTCCAGTATCTGATCGAGAAGAAAAAGCTCGATGCCCAGAACAAGCTCCTTCTTGACCAGTTCACGCTGGGCAGTCAGGTGGACAGTCCGGATGCGACGAAGTTGCCGGTCAGGCTCGCGATAGCGCTCCTGAAGAACCGGCAAGGAGAGATCAATCTTGATGTGCCGGTGAGCGGTCAGATGGACGATCCGCAGTTCAGTCTCGGCAGGATCATACTCAAGATCCTCGTGAACCTCCTCGTGAAGGCGGCTACCTCTCCGTTTGCGCTCCTCGGCGCCCTGTTCGGCGGGGGCGAGGAACTGAGTTATGTGGAGTTCGACCCTGGCATGCACGATCTTAATGCTGAGGGCATCAAGAAACTCAATACCCTATTGAAGGCGCTGAATGACAGGCCTTCGCTGAAGCTTGAAATTGAGGGGCATGTGGATCTGGAAAAGGATACGGAAGGGCTGAAGCAGTATCTCTTCGACAGGAAGGTGAAGGCCCAGAAGTTGAAGGACCTTGCGAAAAAGGGTGGCGAGACGGTCTCCATGGATGAGATAAAGGTCGAGCCTGCCGAATATCCGAAATATCTCAAGGTAGCATACCAGGAAGAGAAGTTCCCGAAACCGCGCAATATTATCGGCATGGCAAAAGACCTGCCGGTGCCAGAGATGGAGAAGCTGATGATTACGAACATTGTGGTCAAAGATGATGATCTCAAACAGCTTTCGTCTCAACGGGCGCTTGTCGTGAAGGACCATATCCTGAAGTCAAAGCAGGTTGAACCGGAGAGGGTATTTCTGATCGCACCGAAAGCCATCCGGCCGGAAAAAAAGGAGAACGTGGCGGACAGCAGGGTGGATTTCAGGCTGAAGTAGAGCAGTGCTTATTATAGGAAAGCTTGTTGAGCATGCAACTCTCCGGAGATTGATTAAGCTGACTGCATTAATCTGGGCTAACGTGCCGGTTATTGGGGTGAGATAGGAACGAAACGAGGTTGCAGAATGCTTCCTCCTGCCACAACATTACGGCGATGCGACTTTCACCTCCTACATGACACTGTGGACATTCCGACGCAGTAATAATTATCGTTTCTAATCCTCGCCCCAGAACCACTGTTGAGTCTGTAGGGTTCATGTCGGTGCTAAATTTTTCCGCGGATGATTGAGCTATATGCGACTGCATCGATCTCATTTCATTCAGCCTCTACACCGAGCGGAGAAACTGGCAGGAGCTTCACGGGATCAATAATGCGCCGGGGCCGAAGCCCCGCCTTATATGCGGCCTAATACCTGACCTTGAGCCCGTTAATCTCCTCTTTTGTCACATCCGGCCACTTCTTGAGGTTCCAGTTTCCAATCCACTCCCTGAACAGCGCGAGATTCTTCTGCCGCTCCTCGTCGGTGCTGCCCAGATACTGGTACATATTGCCGGGTTTGCCGTCTTTCGTGTTTTTGCCGTCATCGAGCCTCCTCATGACTGCTCCGTTGTCAGGCCATCCTATAAAGAAGATCAAGTGCGGATACGTGTCCATCCGCGGCCCAGTCGAGAAAGACGCATATTTTTTCTTGTCTTTCTTGAAGTCACCGTATTCCGGGGAGTCCTGCCCATGACAACCGCCGCATTTTGCGCTAAACAGGGGCTTTATATGCGATGTATACCCGATATCACTAGCTGACGCGGACGATACATACACAATTGCTCCCAAAGCTGCCAATAAACCGATAAATATCGTTTTTAACATGTCATTACCTCTTTTCCCGTATCGTTTCGAGGGCCCAAGACCATAATTACTAATGAGTATCACTATCATATTATGGCCAATTTTTTTACCCACACTTCCTGCAAAGGCCGTATATTTCAAGCTTGTGACGTAGGGGCCTAAAGCCGTTCGCCGCCGCAAGCTTCTCCTGTAATTTCTCGATCTTGGGGTCGCTCACTTCGATGAAGGTCCCACACTTCGTGCAGATGAGATGGTCGTGATGCTCATGCCCTATTTTCTGCTCATACCGGGTCTTCTGACGGCCGATCTTGATCTCTTCGGCTATGCCGGACTCGCAAAAGAGGTTCAAATTTCTCTGCACCGTGGCAAATCCTATCTCCGGGTGTTGCCGGGAAATGTGTTCGTGCAGCTCGCTGGCTGTAATATGCCGTCCCGCGGACAGGAAAGCCTCGATTATCGCGTCACGCTGTCTTGTTTGCCGCAGACCCTTGTCCCTAATGTGGATCGCAAATATCTCTCTGGCTCTTGCGCGATACATATTAATGATAATGATAATCATTTAAAAAAGCTTTGTCAACAAAAATATTACTGTATGCTGACTGATTGTACACAAATTGTTCCCAATTATCCTGATAGACATTTTACAAAAGACGAAAGCCACAGCTACTGCTTTATGGATATTTTCTGACAGAGCTGCAGGTTGATAAGACTGGCACTTACACCTCTTGTGCTTAGGGGAAGATCGATAACCGCCACAAGTGAAATGCAAGATCACCCCGCCGCCCATCCTGACCGCCCCCAAGGGGCTCCCTGTTTATCAGATTCGCTCCGCTCCCGTTATGTAATGTGCAGTTTTCTACATATAACTTTAATCGCCTACTTTGGCACCCACAATTATGTTGAAGAGAAACCTTGCCCTGTAGCAGAAATGCTACAGGGTCTATTGTAAGGGGAACTTTGCGGTGCTGTCGAGAAGACGGAGGAGCCCCTTTCGGGGCTTGGGGCAGAGAAAGGAGGAAACGACGAAGATTATTTCTTTTGTAACATCGTTCATCGTAAATATGAGTGATCATCGTCACAATATATCGATAAACACTGCAGCAAAGAATACCTTTCATATCCACTACAAACGAAGACCACTAACGCTTTGACATAGCAGGGATCGACCTCATAGTCGCAGGCTAACGATCCTGTTGAAGTAGGTGGACGAGAGAAAATGGCTATGCAGCTTTCGGGGTGGATGTTAGAATTAACGACATGAAGGGGATGGTGGGCGAAGTCTCGTCGCTCCTCGAGTTATCTTGCCTGGAAACGCCTCATCTCATGTAGTTTCTTATCATTACTGCCGTGTCTGTCCCCTTATCTCAAATATAGCGGTACGATCGGACCGTCCGCCTTTTTCACCCCGAGGCGGATTGGACGTGGAGGGCCTTTTCTGGGAATTGTGACCTCAACCCACAGTTCTTCGTCCGCCTGCCGGCGCGATGGGTCCGGTACATGCTCGGGTATAAAAAAGGCTACGGGCCGTTCAATGACTGCAAGTTGCCTGTCTTGGCGCTGGACGAACCTCACGTGAGTGCCTTCAGGATCGTATCCGGTCTTGTTCGGGGTTGCCTCCGCCACGAGCCGACCGTTTTCGATGTTCAGAACTGCTGATTGAGGAGGAACCCGTCCAGGCCCGGGCGCGTTTTTCTGAATGCCCCGGGGCTCCACGACAAGCTGCAGACTCACGTAGCGACCACGGATCGGGAGGTTCGGGTCAAAGGGCGCCGCAAGCGCCCATACCCGTGGACGCACTGTGCGGTCATAAAGCAGTTTGGCGCCGAGGGATGACACAATGCATACATGGATGAGTGCGATAATTATTCCTTTGAACAATGGCCTCATTTTCTGTCCTTTTCGATTTTCGCCACAAGTCGGCGCCGGGTTTTTTCGAGCAGCCAGCCTCCCAGAACAAAAAGGAGACCCAGAGTGATGAGACTCAAAGCACGATCGAGCTTATCCATGACAGAGGAGAAATAGAACGAGAGAACCGTAAGAGCAAAACCTGCTATCCCGAGATTCACCCGCTCCTTGCGCGCCTCCTTCAAACCCCATGCGATCAAGAGGAGGGAGCCAAAAGCCCATATGAGGTAATGCCCCACCTTTTCCCACAGACTGTGAATCATATTTTCGTATCCTCCAATGTGAAAATTGGATAGCCCCAGAAGAATGACCCAGAGCGCTGCTACGGCGTTCATCCATGCATCCCTGCCGCGCAGCCACCACGACAGTCCGAGAGGTATTGCGAGAGCTGATATCCATCCGAGTGCGAGATGCCAGACGGGAAGGGATGGTTGCCTCTGCATATCCATGAACTCAAGAGGCACCCAGGCAGCAAGAGGGATCAGGCAGAGGCCGCCGACCCACATCAGAGCTTTACGAGCAGCGGTCTCTTTTCCAGGCACCACCGCAGTAAAATAACTAATCGAAAGGAGCAACAAGCCCTGCGCAATGATATTGCCGCTCATCGCCATCCCGCGCGTGGCGTCGATCCACTCGCCTCCCAGCCAAAAGGGAGTGAGTATAGAAACGAGTCCCACATGCGTCCAGTCGCGAAACAATGCCCAGGCAATCCATGCGCCCAGGGCCCAGAGCATGACCCCTCCAGGCCAGTGCTCCTGCAGATGAAATATCTGGCCTGCGAGGAAGATGCCGGCGCCAAGGCAGACAGTGCCGACCGCATGAAACGTGGTCGCAAGGGCAGGGAAGCGTTCAGAGATCAAAGCTGCTGCCAGATGGAAGACTGCGACAAGTGCCAGGACAAGTCCGAATCGCAGAGAAGGAGAGAGTGTGTCCCAATGCGCAGCCACGAACAGCAGCACACCAGCGCAGAGGAGCAGACCGCCAAGACCGATGGCCAACAACACTGGCCAGCGCAGTCCGTGAGACTTTTCGTGCGCTGATTCGTAGGTGCGAATGCGCGCAGCGGTAGGCGCATCGATAAGGCCGGCGCCGACCCATCTTTCAAGATATCGTTCCCAGCGCGAAGCCATTTATCGTTGCCCGTTTGAGACCAGACAGGCGGTTATAATGCTTACAGAAGAAGAGATGCTGCCGGATGTCCTGTCCCCTCTCATATTCCCCTCATTCGCATGATGTAGTGTCTGAAATATAGCGTGCCATTGAATTCAGTGTCAATATGATTTCCCGGATTGTCTGCAATAATTCGCATATTCATATAAATTGCTATGCGACCCGTGTTGAACTTGTTGAATCAATTCGACCCGGATGTTTTGCTTTTTTGCCATGCAGGCTATTGGCATAATGACAAACTATGCAATACCAGGAGATTCCTGACTTCTCCGAGAGCTATTTAGCTGTCATATGAAGATGATATTTTCGTCGACTCATTCGTGTAGGGGGACGGCTTCTGACTTCGATTTGCTACGAAGAAACGATGATTCAGCCAAAAGACCTGCCTATGGCAGGCTACTTCCTGGCCAAGAGAACGGACCCAGACAGACGGAGAGTTTGTCGAACTGGCCGGCTTTGACCCAGGTGTATTTCTCCCAGAAAAGCTTGTCGACTTTGAAGAAGGCATTGTTCTTCCTGCGTATAAGAAACTTCTGCAATTGCCCTGGGCCTCCGTTATACATAGCATAAACGATCCGTGCGAGAGTGTCGTTGTCCAAGTTCCGCGACGCCGCACGTTTCAGGGCGTATCTCCGTAAATAAAGGTCGAGGATCTCGCATCCGGCTTGTATATTGTATGGGGTATTCCACAGCAGGCTCTCGGGACGATAGATGCCACGCCATACCCGAACATTGATCTGCATGAGTCCTACGGAACTCTGGTTATAGGAGACGATCGGACTTACCTTGCCTCCTTTCCGCAGAAACTGCCGCCAGCAGCTTTCCTGCCAGGCCGTAGAGAAGACCAGGCGACGAAAAAATGCCTGGTCTTTTGGATCAAGCTTGCCTCTTGCACTGACGTCTTCACTAGCCTTTTTCAGGGCTGCCTTGACCCGATCAAGATAAGGACCGGCCTCTTCCTTTGGCATAATCCATGGTCTGACCTGTTCCAAGTATTCCGCTGCAGGTTCGTCCGCGAAGGCCGGGGAAGGCTGACTGAGAGAGGTCAGAAAGCTCTTTGGGCTTGGCTCAAGCCGTGCCCCCTCGGGAAGATCGATCTCAAAACCGTTGAAAATAGGCCCAGAGTCGCTTAAGTCCTGGCCGAGTCCGAAGAATTGCAGGAGATCGTTGTTCACAGCGGGGGAGTAATTCAGGGCTGGTTCGGCATGTGTTCCTGAGAGTAACTTCGCGAGTTGCAATAACCCATTACGGCTGATCTGCGGCGTAAAGCCAAGTTCAGCCTTGCTGAGAGTTGTGAGGGCGTCAGAGGTTCCAAAATAAGACAGATAATTTGTCGGTGAACTCGCGAGTTTCCCTGAAAGGTATTTCCTGATTATCGGGCCCAAACTCTGCCAGCCTCCCGCGAATTGCTGTAAGACCAGATTGTGACTGAGTGCCCCTTCCTCGGAGGCTTGTACGAACTCGTAGCGCTTATCAAGAAGCGTCTCGAGGACAGTACTTCTTTCATCTTCCGCGACGGGATGTCCTACAAGGGACTGGATCTGGTACTCCATAAAGGCGTCCCCGTTCTCCCACGCCTTTGTCACCCCTATTGCTTCGGTTTCCGATATCGGCGCCTGAGCCCCTTCCTTCGACGTAGCTGCGGCGTCCACATCCATCAACACATCGAGGGTGATCGCATCCTGCTTCAACTGGACCCCCCCGAGCCGCAGAGTATTCAGCCATGAGACAAAACGGTCCTTGTCCTGGCTGGACGCAAACAACGGCAGAACCGCCTGTAACCCGTTGACAGCGCCTCCGAAGTCGAAGGTTACCTTGCTGAGATAGGGGTTAAGGTAAGACTGGATGAGGTCCACAAGGGTCTTGTCAATGCTGGCTTGCTTCTTATCCAGCCCCAAGGCTTGGAATCCCACTGGCTGCAAACCCAGCCGCGAAGTCGCCTGGTCGAATATGAGCTGCTGCAAAACATTGATCTGACCCTCCCATTGTGCTACGGGAACGCATGTGCGACCAATTCGCAGACCGGTCTGAAGTTTTATCAGGCTTCCCAGTTTGAGAAGGGACTTCTCTGGGCCCACTTCTGGGTTCCAAAGCTCCATTTTGGTGCAACCATCATTCAGGTTAAGCGGAATAGCCCTTTCCCCAGGTTGGGTGTAAGCCTGACGGATAAGGTTCGCGCGAATAAAGGAGTAATCGACATTGATGGGGATGTGAATCGTCTGGCCGGCACCGAAGATAGTGGTTGGCCAGCTCAATAGCGCTATCAACCAGAAAATGCCACCTGTAATCGCTTTCATGGTTTCAATCGTACCCAAAAGAGGTAATTGTCGCAGCTATGAAATTGCTTTTCAGCCTGAGAAAATAATAGCACGAGAGAGGGGAAACATCAATTCAACAGAAAGGATTTCTACGTAACGAAATTATCTGCTTTTTGCACATTCCCTCTGAGCTTAAAATTGAAGCTCCACGTCATTCTCACCTTATTGATTTGCGAAAGAAAGAAACATCGAGCATCAGCATAATGGGCGTTGAATTCGTATCAAATGCCGCATCTAGATCAATATTCAATTCCGGTTGGCACTTGGCCGATACCTATATCAGCAGCTCAACTGATTCTGACAACCCGGCTCCCGACTGCTGTCCGAGATCGGCCTTACATCCATACCGTGAAAGCCGAAGGCAGCAACGCAAGTTATCAATGGACCGTCACTCCGGAACTCCTTCAGCCGGGACTCAGCCTGGATACTCTGAACGGCACAATTCAGGGCATGCCAAGTGAAACGGGAACATTCTCATTCGGGGTTTCTGTAACTGACAGCTTAGGCCATGTCAGTGTGCAGAATCTCTCCATCACATCAGGCGACCGGCGCATTGCCACCCACGATAAATTTGGTATACACTGATAACAAGGAATTCGGTACGGAACAGTCATCATGATTATTTCCCCCCTTTTTCGTATTGGAGTATTTTTGGGGGCGTGTTGAAATATATCTAGGACAAGTTAACCTCAGAGGAGGGTTCAGCGTGAGTTTCAGTCCGTCCCATTGGATCCTGATGGCGCTTCTTATTCTGGTGCCGGCAGCCGGACACGGCCAGCCCGGGGCATCCAATACCTCCAAACAGCATCTTTCGCGAAACATAGAGCAACAGGAAAAGCAGCTCATTTTCTCCGGAGGAACTGCGCCCGTACAGGTCTCACTCGATGGATGGCAGGTTTCCGGAACCCCGGTGGGCCGGTTGCTGTCGCTGACTCGTCCGACACCCCGTGGCACGGAGATGAAGCTCTTTGATCCATCCGGGCTGCATGTCGGTGGCGCCCTTGTTCCGCCAGGCTTTGTCGCCGTTGCAACCAACCGGAACATTATCGTCTTTCCCGAAGCCCTTCACATGCCTGTACGGGCTCACGATCTTCGATTCCTCTCCCTTCTGGGTGAACCCATTAAAGCGATCAATGACCCGAATCTGAGCGTGGTCCGGTGGGAGCCTTTGCCTGAAGGAGAGTTCATCACGGTCAACATCGATACAGCCACCGGAGGGGCGCGAGCAGTAGTTTATGGAGCCGATGGTCGGATTCTCTGGAACGTCGTCTCCTCAACCGCAGGGTATCCTGATGTCTCGATGTCACCTGATGGGATGAGACTGATGGTGCTCAACCGGAACCCGTCTGAAGGAACCGCCCTCCTGGACATTCTGGCACCGGGTAATCGTCTGCTCAAAAGACACGCATTACCCAATGTTGTCAAGGTCGAGACGAGCCCCGACTCTAAGCATATTGGCGCAGTCGGACAACAGTTGGCCACGGTGATCGATGCGTCAACCGGGGAGACGGTCTGGCGGCGGGACGAGAATATTGATTTTGTCCTCCCCGGAGGTGTGAGGTTTATTGCCGATACCTTGCAGATTATGGGAGCGAAACGGGATCAGCAGCGGGGGACGGCCATGATCCAATCGTTCCGGCTTGGCCTATCCGACGGTTCCATGGAGCGGACAGATATCGAGGAAACGCCACTGGATCGAGTTCCTTCGCTCATCGACATGGATAGTGCGCCTGATGGCACGACGAAGTTCATTTTCCATGATCGCATCAGGTCGATTGGGCCTCCTGGAAAAAAACGACCATGAAAAGAATCGCCTGGTTTGTTTTTTGATGATAAGAAATCGCTTTTCAAGCTTGTATTATTTTTAGCCGTAATAATGCTGATGTCAAGGATTTTGTTTGCACTATTCGACTTCCCTGAAATTTCAGGGGTCTGATACTGGGAAAATGTGCGGTTCAGCCTGACTGCGGAGCAGGCCGGCCGTAATATTTGCAAAGACCTCACTGTTCGGTGTGTGATTTGAGCCACTTGCATATAGAGAATGGTATAAAGGAGTTAGGGAAAGGCTCCTGCCTCCCGCAGTCAGCTGCATCTTGATATAATGATGATTTCGAAAAGAATGTGGCAGAGAACTCCTCAGTGGTGTTGATACGATTATCGATTGAAAATATGATGGCATGGCCATTTCCGAAGGAACTCCTCATAATTTCGCAAGAGGCGTTCACGAAACACTATCGGGAGTACTGATGGTCGGCTCTAATATTGCGAAAGTGTTCAGTACAAACGGGAAGAATCAGGTTCAAGAAAACGAAACTGGTGTCAGGTACAAGGGGGACTCAACAGGAGATTCAATTCCCAAATACCCCAGGACTCGTCGGCGGCAGAGGGAAATAGGCTCTATGTGTTTCTGGGCGAATGTTACAACGGTCGGAAGGGGAAGTTCAGGAGGCAATTAATACCCGTTCCCTTCCTCACCCCCTGCTTCTTCAGCAGGGCCCTCTTCCATCTCAGACAGCACATTCTTGACCTCGTCCTCCGCTGTCCTGAGCTTTCCCTTGCAGAACGTTATGAGGAACGACGCCCGCTTTATCTTTTCAGCGAGAACGTCCACATCCACCTCTTCCGATTCTATTTCAGCTACGATCTTTTCAAGCTCATTCAAGGCCTGGGAGTAAGTCAGTTCTCTGTTTTTTGCCATGACTCTTACCTTCCTTTCGCGTCCTGCCAGACTGCACGATGCTCGCAACAGTCCCTTTGTGCAATGTTGATTCGATTACCATCCCGTTTTTCAGCGAAGCTGCGTCTTTTACGACCTTTCCCTTATGACGTGTGATACTGTAGCCCCTCCTGAGCACCTGCTCAGGGTCAAGATGCCGCACTGCCTGCTGCATGATTTCGAGACGGTTTCTATTGGCATGAAAGATCTGGCGGATATGCCCCCTGATGTCTTTCTGGACCAACAGGAGTCTGTTCAGCTGAATGCTCTTCAGCCTGTAGGGCACCAGAGAGATCTGCCGAGCAAGAGAGATCAGCCTCTGTTTTTCGTCCTTCAGAAGCTCATCTGCGCGGTTCACGAGTCTTGTTTCGAGACCGAGCACGGTCTCTTCGAATGCCCGCACTCCGGAAACGATAAACTCCGCGACAGCAGTCGGCGTCTTCATTCGGGTGTGTGCAACAATATCAACGACCGTATCGTCTTTTTCATGACCAATGCCGCTGATGATCGGCAGGGGAAACGTAGCGACTGCCGATGAAAGTGCGTAACTGTCAAAACAGCTGAGATCGATAGTCGAGCCGCCGCCGCGGATCATGACGGCAAGATCAAAGCCGGTCCGTTTTTTTCTGATTTGACCCAATGCATTGATAATCGACGCTTCCGCTTCATTGCCCTGCATGAGCGCAGGGAAAAGGACATGGACAAATCGGTAACTATACGGGTTCCTGTCAAGATGGTTGATGAAGTCCCCGTACCCTGCGGCGGTCGGGGATGAGATGACCGCAATACGTTGAGGAACAAGGGGCAGTTCCAGTAATTTGTTCTTATCGATAATGCCTTCTTTCCTGATCCGCTCAATGACCTCCTGCCTCTTCCGCGCCATCTCGCCTATGGTATACGTGGGATCAATATTCTTAATGTTCAGGCTCAGTCCGTAGACCTCATGGAACGTGACGGCAGCCAGAAAAAGGATCTTCATGCCCCGGGAGAGGTGTTCGTTCGTTGCCTTCTGGAATTTACTGCTGATGGAGCGGTACTCATACGCCCAAATGGCAGCCTTGATCTGCGCTATGGTCGCGTCGTCCTCTTTTTCTACAAGTTCAAGATAGCAGTGGCCCCTCTGGTTCAGCTTGATCTCGGCGATCTCGGCAACCACCCAGTACATGTCAGGCAGAGTGTTGGTGATCGCAGCCTTGATCAGTCCGTTCAGTTGCGAGAGGCTCAGTGCCTGTTTTTCGGAGGAGATGTCTTCCATGTCGTATGCCATATTATTATACCTTACCGTGCTGATGGACATGGCAGATGCCTCCCAACATCGTTCAGGTCGATGACATCTGCAAGAAATGTCCCAATAAGAGTCGCTTGGTCAGTGATGGTACAGGCGTTCTCCTGTGCGCCGCATAATGCTAAGACGGCAGCAAGGAGGACAGGTCGTGAACAGGAGGGAATTTATGATCTGCGACAGGATTTTCCTCATGCCACGATGTCAACCATTCCATATCTCCCAGGACCGCCGTGCCTGAGCACGCTGAAATAACGAGCGACATCCACCCATGGCTCGACAGGCTTCCCTGCTCACGGTGGCATGTCAGGGTAGTATTCGCTCTGGGGTTCGGCTGGCTGCTGGACTCACGCAAGACAAATATCATCGGCAACGTCCTCGGCATCCTGAAAACCTCCGGCACTTCACCCCTCTCCAGGGTTCTCTTGCGGTAAGCGTCTGGCTCATAGGGATAATGGTCGGAGCGGTCGTTTTCGGCTATCTTTCAGACCGCTCGGGCAGAAAGAAGATATTTTTTGTGGCCCTCCTCTGGTACGGCATCTTCACCATAGCCTGTGCCGCGCCAACGACATATGGATATGTATCTTCCTGAGATTCATGGCTGCAGCAGGAATAGGCGGCGAATACGAGGCCATTAGCCCTGCTGTCGTGGAGTTTGTCCCAAAGAAGGTAAGTGGAAGAACCGATGCCTTCATCATGTCACTCTGGCCGGTGGGTGCGGTCTGTTCCGCTCTCCTCGTGTTGTTGGCTCTGCGGTTCTTTCCGGCTGAAATTGCATGGCGCGCCGGCTTCCTCTATCCGCAGTGGGCATGGCCGTGTTCGCACTCTACATCCGGAGACATCTCCCGGAATCTCCCCGCTGGCTGATTGAACGCTTCAGATTGAAAGAAGCGGAATCCATCGTGGCTGCTGCTGAAAAAGAAGTAATGAATGAGGGCACTGCCGCAGGCACATCCCATCACAGTTCGCCCGGGAGTTTTCAGCATCTGGCGGCGGACAAGAGAATTATACAGTAAATACCTTGCAGGGCTGACACTAGGCGCTGCGCTGAATTTTTCACAGGTGTCACTGGGCTACGGCTCCATTGCCCTCGCTTCGCTGGTCCTTTTCCCCATGACAAAGACTAACCCTGACAGCGTTCCTCTCTATATGACGATAGTATTCATCTTTGCCTTCTTTGGCGGCCTCACCTCAGTGTTTATGGTTGACGCTGTCGGCAGAAAAGTGACCGGCCTCCTTTCGCATGGCTCCTACTTTATTTGTCACAGAGTTATAATGATGTGAGATTCTTGAAAAGTGTTCTGAATCTAATCTTGTTGTATTGCCCTAGGAAAACTCTTGACACAGATATCCTTGAGGGCTTATATTTTAGGCATCAGAAAGCTACCGAAAAGGCAAACTATCCGCAAGGGTGGGGCGCAAAGCCGCTGGTCCATCAGGGACGGCAGGGCTGCCGAAGTAGTGATTGGACGTGACATGGAAAGCCCAATGCTCTTCGGAAATTGGGCTTTTTTATTGCACGGAGGTGTGATAGGCTTTATGAAAACATTCAGCGAAAGACGGGAGTCTCCGAAGGTCCCCTGCAGCGAACCCCTGGACTTCACAGTTCTGGCAGCGAATGATCTGGCCTCTCAGAGAATCCAGCCGACCGTCACTGTCGTCGATACCTCCAGCGGCGGCATGGGGCTTGTCACAGACAAGCCCCTGCGGCTTGGTACGTCCTGCAATGGGACGACGATCACCGGAGGGGCAATATCCATCTCGCCATCGTGCGCTGGTCCAGGCAGCAGGCCGACTGCCACAGGGCAGGACTGGCATTGATATGACTGACGACACAGAAGAGCAGGCGGGCGGGCTGTTGCAGCTGGTCTGCCCGATCTGCAGGGAAGCCATCTCCCGCGACTATCTCGATGAGTTCCCTTTTCCCGAAGTTCCCTGTCCCTGCTGCGGCTCCCTTGTCCAGCAGCCTACATCCGGAGAGGATGACAAGCCGCCTGACAACAGAAGGAAAGACGAAAGATTCAATGCCTCCCTCAGAGTAACCTACCAGAGCTTCAAGAGATTTATGATCGACTACACCGCAAACGTCAGCCGTGGAGGCATGTTCATCAAGACGAAATCGCCCTATGAACCCGGGATGCAGATAGGCCTGGCCCTTCAGGTGCCGGGTCTGGAAAGTCCGGTCAGGATTGTTGGACGGGTTGTCCATAGGAAGTTCGATGCATCCGGAAGTGAAGATCCGGGCGTCGGCGTAGAATTTATCGACATCGATGAAAGGAGCCGGGAGATGCTCATTGCCCATGTCAAACAGCTGAAGGAGAGGGGCTGATTCTTAAGGAGGAACAATGTCATGATTGAGCATTATCGTTTTGGATCCTTTCTTGTAAGAAGAGGGGTAATAACTTTGGAAGATATTGTCACTGCACGAATACTTCAAAGAAAGACTAACCGTGTGCTTGGAGAGCTGGCCGTGGGCAGAGGCTGGCTGACACTGCATGACATGCTAAGGATCCTTGTAATACAGGAAGAAACGAAAGAGAGATTCGGCGTGATTGCAGTCAGAGAAAATCTTTTAACGCAGAACCAGGTAGATGCGCTACTGCAGGAACAAAAAGACTCTTACATGCCTTTTGGAAAAGCCCTGGTAAAGAGTTGCGTCATCTCTTCCGAGACATTGGTAGAACAATTACAGGAATATCATAAGGACAAGCAATAATTAGAGCTCGCAGGTCGTCGACACGGTCAAGGATAAGTCGTGGAAAGTGGTGATCAAAGAAGCTGTAGGTTCTTATGATCAATTCCCCTTGGAACCAACATCTTTTGTGCATGATTTGATTGTGCGGAGTAGACGCGGAATTGAACGGTTAATTCACTAAGACCGTAATGTGAGAATTGACGACCCCGTAATGGTCTGATATTATCAGGAAACTGTTCAATAACAGGTGAGGAAGACTGATGAACACACAGGTCACATTCAGGTCAGACAAGTTCCCGCCATATGAAGGTAAGCAGGAACAGATCAACCCAGGGCTGTGGGGCAAACGTCTCGCCGAGTACTTTGTCGAGAGACTAAAAGGAACCGGAATTGAGACAGAGGAGATCATCCCCGAAGACTGGGGCTGGTACATCCCGATCAAGAATGACGGATTTCGGTTGGCCATCTGTTGCGGACACCAAAATGGCGATGACGACGAGTTTCTATGCTTCACCGATCCGGACAAGCCGGTCATCAAGAAGTTGTTCAAGAAGATCGACGCAACCGAACAACTCACCCATCTTGTGGCGACAATGGAGCGGATTCTCGCGTCCGATCCGGACATAAGGAATGTTGAATGGACGGACGGGGGCAAATGACACCGAACAACACCTCTGACCGTATCGCTCACCCGCGGCGGGTTCGCAAACGGCCAAGGTGAACGTTAGGATGCGCCGCATGGGGGAACCTTAAAATGGACAATGCACAACGGCTGGGCTTTCTGTCCTCAGTAGGGCTTGTTCTGGTTGGAGTGGCCTATGCTGTTGTGGTGGGGTTCGGAATTGCGCAAGCCGGTCTCGACAAACCTATCATTGACCCGACTCTGGCCATGATGGAGGCCATTACCTTGGTTTCCGCGCCGCTTGTTGTCATCTTAATGGCCGCAGTATGCGGCATTGCGAGCCCAGATGTTAAGGTGTTTGGATTACTCGCTCTAGCGTTTGGGGCTATTATGGCGGGCTTGACAAGCGGCGTGCGTTTCATGGCACTTACCGCCGGGCGTCAGACGGACTTCACCACGTTGGAATGGCCATCCACCCTATACGCAGTGGAGCTTCTCGCCTGGGATGTCTTCCTCGGACTGGCTCTCGTCTTTGCGGCTCCTGTGTTCGCCGGTTCCGGGCGTCGCGCCCGTGCACGCTGGGCCCTCGTCGCTACGGGCGTCCTGTGCTTGCTCGGTGGTATTGGACCGATTGTGGGGAATATGGCGATTCAGCGAATCGGAATTCTTGGCTATGGGGTTGCCCTACCGATCACGTGTATCTTCCTTGCCCTGGTGTTTCACCAGGGTGGGTCGAGTCTCTATGCGGTGCAGCCGCGTTGAGGCGGATAGGTTAGGATTGCGGACAGTGCGCATCCTAACACTCAAGACCGAAGCACAAAAGCGCGTGTCTTAGTTTCGCACGCTATGCTCATACGAAAGGAGAATACGTGATGAGGAATTTCTTAGTATTAAGTTTTGCTCTCGTAGCACTGTTGTTCTCTCCGGCACTTACCGGAGGAGCAGATCAGGGCGGGATCAACCCAAAGGTGATTTCCACGAGCCCCAAGAGCGGCGATACTGGTGTTGATCCATTGTTATCAAAAATTACTGTAACGTTCAATAAACCGATGCTGAATAAAAGCTGGTCTTGGAGCTACGAGGACCAGGATTCGTTTCCTCAAACCGCAGGACACCCATCCTATACCGACGATGGAACGACTTGTGTGCTGCCAGTGAAATTGGAGCCGGGAAAGCGATATGTCATTTGGATAAATACTGCCGAATTTAAGAACTTTAAGGACAGAAGTGGAATCCCTGTAGCACCATATAGATTGGAGTTCTCAACAAGACAGAAATGAAGCATCAACGGCATCCAGGATCGCTGATAGATCCTGCTCCCGCTGATGCCAGTCGTTCGCGGCGCGCTTCGCGATTCTACACATTTCTTCCGGTATTCCGCAATAGTTGCAACTCCTCGAAAGTGCGAGTAAGGAGGTGTTATCATCAAACAGCAGAATAACTACGGACACATCTTTCTTATGCCGTATCAGGCACCAATTCCAGAACTGCAATTTCCGGGAGGCAATTGAATCGCACGGGGTAGATTGCCCAACCGATGCCTTTAGAAATAAATACCTTGCAGCCTCGCCGAGATCGCTTCAGTCCATTGGCATATTCTTTGTTCCGAACAGGCAAAACAGGAGCGCCTACAAATGGAATGTTAATCTGCCCGCCATGAGTATGCCCTGATAACATGAGATCAACATGCCCAGAATATTCCGTATCAGCGGAGTCAGGATTGTGGGCAAGGACTATCCGGCAGTCTCTGTCCGGCACGTTGTCCAACAGCCCGTCTAAACTCCTGTGGTCCTCCCAGAAATCACCGGCGCCAGCCAGCCAGACCTGCTGCCCTCCTCGTTCGATCCTGACCAGCTTATGCCGAAGGTCTTGGCCGGTCTTTTTCATCCAGTAATGAGATCTATCTGTGTCTGCCCAATGGTCATGATTGCCCAGCACGGAATATACCCCCAGTGGAGCCGTAAGCTGGGAAAGAACAGGCCAGACCTGGTCGATTTGTAATGTCGAATTCTTCTCGTGAACGTAATCGCCGGTGCATACGATGAGATCAGGTTTCAGCTTATTTGATCGATCAATGACATGTCGTATGAGTCCAAGAGGAACAAGGAACCCATAGTGCAGGTCCGATAGTTGTACGACCCGTAAACCAGAGAACTCCTTAGGTAGGTTTGGAACCGCAATCCTGTAGACGTTCGTCAGAACAATGTAGCGCTCTATAAAAAGTGGATAGCTGGCCAAAAGACCCAGAGATCCAAATGAGAACGCACGCTTCAGAAATTGTCGACGAGTAATTTTCTTCACGTATGTTTCGAACGTAGTCTTTTGATTTTCAGTATTGTCTATTATCCATCTAGCTCCGCTGCCAGCATGGTATTGGGAATATTTATCTTCTGTTTTGTAATATCCTAAGCGCCCTGTCCTTGTCCGCGGGATCAATCACGTGCAGACTGGCATTTGCGAGCCCCCCATAATTTTTTATTCGGAACTGTGCGTGGTTTTTGATGTATGTCTTAATGCCGCTTTCTTCAAGAAATTCCTGAGCACTGTATATTTCGTTGTCCGATTCAGCTGAAAACAGCATATCTGACTTCGGAGTTCGGAATAGCAAGTAGTAGATAATAACACCAAAGAAGAGAAGACACAAAAACAGCAACAGTCTATCTGTCATGACCCAAAATTTTAGAATTACTATCCATTTGAAATCCGCGCCATTTTATTGCAGGCCGACACGACGAGACAGCAATTACCTCACCCCCTGTTTCAGCTCCATCCTCAGGAAATAGCTCAGCACGGTCCGCACGCCCACGATAGCCGCCAGCATCCCCACCTTTTCCCAACTCGGGCTGACAGCCGAGCTGATGATATCCGCCGCAATGAAGATCTCAAGTCCGAGAAGCAGATGGGCGCCCAGATGCTGGCGAATGGTTTCACTCTGAGAAACCGCATTTTCCTTCACAGGGCCGAACTTTAAGCGAATAAATGCAACGATTGCCTCCATGACACCCCAGACCACAACTGCGGCCCCTAAGCCGCTGATGGTCAGCACAACTACCTGCAGGATGTTATGGATGGTCTCCAAGATATCTCCTCCCTCAGCTACAAGATACCCGTAATTATGCCTCCCGTCAAGATCGATTCCTGACTTGTTGCATCAAAACCTGACGCAAGGACTGCTTCATGATCGCCTTGACATCATTGACCCGGGTGCTAGAATGAAACAAAGAGGATGCGACCAGAGAAAAAGGAGGCTGATCATGGCTCAGCAGAAATATTCGGATCTAAAGCTAAAACTGGACGATGAAGGATTCCTGGAAAATCCTGATGACTGGAATGAAAAGGTGGCATGCGTCCTGGCTGAGAAGGAGGGCGTTGAAGAACTCACCAAAGACAGGTTGGAGATCATAAAATTCCTGCGGGAGCATTACCGGAAATATAATTTCTTCCCTATTCTCCGCTCTGTCTGCAAGAATGTCCATCAGCCCAAGGAATGTGTGCGCGAGCAGTTTATGGATCCCCTTACCGCATGGAAGGTAGCTGGCCTTCCAAAGCCGAATGCGCAGGTGATAGGGTATCTCAGAGGAGAGGGTGGAGTCGTTTAAGCCGGATTATTCATATGCTTCTGGTAGCAGCAGGCAGGCCAAGGCATCCTTTCTCATTCTCACTCGCCACGGCTCGCTCCGAGGCACCTGCCTTGTTCAGACATCCTGTCTTTCACAAGGACAGCTGAAACCGTTCGGACGCCTTAACCTGCCTGCTAGTGCATCAAGAGGTGTAACGTTACAAATAATGTGGACATTGACCATGAGTTCATCTTTATATCGTTATTCATAAACGAGCATTTGCGGAGAAGGAAAGGAGAGTAAGACCATGGACCTGAAGTTGACGAATCTGGAGGCAGTGGCGGTCATGAATGCACTGCAGCATTATCTGAAGGCCGTAGAGAAGATGGAAAATCAAGCAGGCATCGAGACCGAGAAAAAGACGGTCAGGGGTATCATCAGCAGGATCGAATCCATGCCTGCAGGAGAAGTTCCGTAGATAATCTTAACGGTGTGTATGAACAGGCAGATGTCCCTCAACGCCGGTCACGGCGATACGTCACGGCCGGTAGGACGCAACCATCTCCTCTATCCCCTGCATGAGCGGGTATTCCGGTCTCCAGTCAAGGAGTGATCGTGCTTTTGCATTGTCGAACAGGAGGTCTGCTGAAAAATAGTTCAGATAGTTGACCGGATCAAGATGCATGCCGAAGAAACCCGTGAAAAGGTCTATCGGCAATGCTGCAAACTTCAGGAGCAGCGGAGGAATGGGGATGATCCGAACGGATTTGCCGACCGCCTCTCCGACAGCAGTGAAAAAATCCAGCCATGTGTGGGCCGCGCCGTCCGTGAGGTTAAACGTCTGACCTGCTGCTTCCGCCTGCGTGCCTGCGCTAACGATTGCCCGTGCCAGGTCTTTCACCTGAATCAGCGGTGCAATGTTCTTTGCATTTCCGGCGAAGGGCAGCCCGACCGGCCCGAGCACTTCGATAGCCTTAACCATCTGTCCAAGGTAACGCGAACCCGGGCCATATACCGGCGCCGGTCGTATGATAGCATGCTCGCACCCTGTCGCCTTTTCCCTGACGATCTCCTCGCATCTCCTTTTGCAATCCGTGTAATGATCATGGAGCACGGTCTTCGGCCCTGTCTCCTCAGCCGCGGGAACTGTTGACGGTATGCCTGCCACGGTTATGGAGCTGACGAATACGAACCGGCGTATGCCGCTTGCAGCGAGGTTGGCAGCGACCTGATCCATCAGAGCAATGTTCTTCCCTGCTGCGGCACGGCTGGTGTTCTTCACCTCCCCGATATGATAGAAGACGTCAATGCCCTCCATTGCCCTGATGAGAGAAGGGACATCTTCAAGGCTGCCCTGAAAGACCTCGACATCCCTTCCGTGCAACCTCGAGGGAAGCAGAGGACTGCGAGAGAACAGCCTGACTGCATGACCTTCTGCGAGCAGATTGTCCACGACAGGAGACCCGATGAATCCTGTGCCCCCGGTAACGAGCGTTTTCATCTCAGACGCCTCAGGGTGAAGAATATCTGCATGGTCAATACTCCCGGTATTTCATTGCGTCAATGATCCTCTCCCTCTCAAGACTGAAGATATCCCGGACTTTTTCTGCGATGCTCCTTGGTAGTTCACTACGCATGCCATCCTTGTCCTTAGATTCTACCAGATTTGACTGTATCACAAAAAAGGCCTGTTCATGAGAGAGAAAATGCGTAACTGCCATGAAGAGTGGCGTGCATGCAGTGCAGACAGATGTAACCAGCCTCAGTCTGCACGTATCCCAATCTATATATAGTGTTTACTTTATCCTGCAAGCACAAAATATAGAAAATATCAAAAATATATTGACAAAATATCAGGCCTCAGATAAATTTAGTGGTAAAAAGTGGTAGAAAGTGGAGGAAACGGTGCCAGCTTTCTCAGGAAAATATTATTACACAGTTGACCCAAAGGGTCGGATCATGATTCCTTCTCCTTTCCGGGAAATCCTTTCCACTAATTATAGCCCGAAACTGTATGTTGTCAATGCTCTCTTCGACACGTGTCTCCATATATACCCTCAGGAAGAATGGACGAAGCTTGAAGAGAAGGTCCGCCAGCTGCCGAGCATGGACGAATCCGTTCAGTATTTCAAGAGGAAAGTGATCGCCTCCGCCCAGGAGGTGGAACTGGACAAGCAGGGGAGGATACTGATACCTGCAGCGCACAGGGAGGATGCAGGACTGAGTTCGGATATCGTGATCGCAGGGGCACTTGACAAGATAGAGGTCTGGGACAGAAGAGAATGGGATGCTGTTCTCGATCCCTCCCGGATCGACAAAAAAGAAGTCGCACAGAAACTTACCGAATACGGTATTTAGATGCAGAGAGTTCATCTCCCGGTACTGGAAAGGGAGGCGAGCGATATTCTCGACCTTCATGAAGGCGGAACATATGTGGATGCAACAGTAGGACTCGGGGGACATTCTGAAATGATGCTGAAAAAGATAGGTCAGAATGGAAGAGTCATAGGGCTGGACAGAGACGAAGAGGCCCTGAAAAGGGCTGCCGAACGTCTGGGCGACGGCAGGATCACGCTGAAGAAGACAGCATTTTCGAATATGGAAGGAAGCATGCACTCTCTCGGAATACAGGAAGCTGACGGTATCCTCTTTGACCTTGGCGTCTCGATGATGCAGCTCAAGGACGCAGCCCGGGGGTTCAGCTTTCTTTCAGGAGAACGGCTCGATATGCGGATGGACAGCAGGCAGCCCTCCAGCGCGTGGGATGTCGTGAATACCTATTCCGAACAGGAGCTCGTCCGTGTGCTCAGGGAATATGGAGAAGAGTTCAGGGCAGCACGGATCGTGAGGGCCATCGTGAGATCCCGGGAGGAAAAGACGATCGACACCTGCGCCGAACTCGCGGACATCGTCTCCCGTGCCGTGGGCAGAAGCGGCAGGACCCATCCGGCGACGCGGGTGTTCCAGGCGCTGCGGATTGAGGTAAATCACGAGCTCGACGAACTGAAGGCCGGACTTGCGTCGTCGCTGAGGATGCTGAAACGGGGGGGAAGGCTCTGCGTCATCTCGTATCATTCGCTGGAGGACAGGATTGTAAAGAACTTCGTGCGGGACAACGCAAAGGCAGGGCATGTCAGGCAGCTTACGAAGAAACCCATTGTCGCCTCACGCGAGGAGATGAGCATGAACCCGTCATCGCGGAGCGCAAAACTGAGAGGAGCGGAAAAGATATGAGAAGGACGAGAACGAACAGTATATTTTCCCTGGTGGCAAAACCCTTGTGCTGTGCTCTGCTCCTCCTCAGTCTCTTCGGCATGGTATGGCTCAGGTCCAGCGTCACCTCCGCTGCCTACGCGATCCGCGAGCTCGAAGACAAACGGTCAGCCGAACTCAAGGAAATGAAGACTCTCCTCGCCGAGCGCTCCAGACTGATGGCGCTTTCGAACATAGAGGTTCCGGGGCAGAAATTTTCCCGTAACGAACGGAAGCTGGTGAGCGGCGCATATGTGTTCCCTGACAGGGTAAAGGTGATCCATGTCCAGAAGACAAAGGGTTCTGACGCATACAAGGCATCATACCGGCCAGGGGAGCGGCATTGAGGCTACCCGGTCTGAACCAGGGCAGGGATGACACGAACCGTAAAAGGACCATAATCCTCAACACCATCATCGTCTTCAGCTTTATTGTCGTTTTTTTCAGGCTTGCGGACATCATGGTCCTCAAGAACAAGTTCTATTCAGAGAAGGCCAACTCCCAGCAGATCAAGACAGAGGACATTCAAACCAGGCGCGGCAACATCTATGACCGCAAAGGCAGGGAAGTGGCCATCAATCTCGAACTGGAGTCTCTCTACTGTGACCCGGAGGAGGCTCATGCGAATGCAGATACCATACGAAGACTCAGTTCGATCCTGAATGCCGAACCAAAGGCAATCAAGGCAAAACTTTCTCAGGACCGGCGGTTCGTCTGGGTCGACCGGAAACTGCCGCTTGACACTGCGGAGCGGATCAGGAAGCTCAACGTGAAGGGGTTCGGCTTTGTGCCCGAAGCGAAGCGCTTTTATCCGAGAGGAACGCTCGCGTCGCATATCATCGGTGCGGTCGGCCGAGAGAACCAGCCGCTTGAAGGTATAGAACTGAAATATGACAAATACCTGAGGACCTCTGGGGGCAAGGTGAAGGTCGCCCGTGATGCCAGCGGAAAGGTCCTTTCGACCGGCCTGAACATGGAGACAAAGGGCAACGATGTCATCCTGACGATCGACGAAGGGCTCCAGTATATCGTGGAAAAGGAACTCGAAAAGGCCATGGCAGCATGGCGTTCTGTCGCGGCGACCGCCATCATGATGGACCCCTTCACCGGAGAGATTCTTGCCCTGGCGAACAGGCCGACGTATGACCTGAACGATATCTCCGGGGCGAACCGGCACGAAGTGCGCAATCGGGCCATCACGGATATTTATGAGCCGGGGTCGACCTTCAAGATCGTTGTCGGTTCTGCAGCGATCGAAGAGAAGCTGTTT
>Ga0102851_10000230_pt1 | contig 25593 bp, 21 predicted proteins | sample Mud3Dept3metaG_FD_79558 | JGI IMG/M metagenome (GOLD analysis project Ga0102851, IMG submission 79558) | Freshwater wetland microbial communities from Ohio, USA, analyzing the effect of biotic and abiotic controls - Mud 3 Core 4 Depth 3... | ecosystem: Environmental > Aquatic > Freshwater >... | reverse complement strand
TCCGGGCGCGTGGTGAAGAAGAGATCGAAGACGCGGTCGCGCACACCTTCCGGGATTCCCGGCCCGGTGTCGGCGACTTCGAGAATCGCGCGGCGCTCGTAACGGCGCACCACGAGGCGCAGCGTACCGCCTTGCTTGCCCATCAGGCGCAGCGCGTTGCCGGCCAGCTCGAGCAGCACTTCTTCGAGCAGGTTGGGATCGCAGTCGGACGCGATCGGCGCGTCCGGCGCTTCGACCGCAACCGCGATGCCGAGATCGCGCGCGTGTGGTTCGAGCGTCACCGCCACCGTGCGCGCCAGCTCGCAGAGATCCACGCGCTCGAATCGCGGCTCGTGCGGGCGCGAGAAGTCGAGCAGCGAGCGGATGCGTTGTTCCAGACGATCCGCTTCGTTGAGAACACCCAGGAGCGTCGAGGCGAGCGGGCCGTCGCCGGCCTGGCGATGCGCGAGCTGGGCGGCCGCGCGGATTCCCGCGAGCGGATTGCGGATGCCGTGCGCGACCGAGCCCGCGAACTCGCCCACCGCGGCGAGCCGGGCATGTTGCAGCAGCGCCTCTTGCGCTTCGCGCAGCGCATCGATCGCGCGCGCGTGCTGGAGCGCGAGAGCGGCCTGGGCGGCGAGACCCCGCACCAACTCGCGCTCGGACTCCGAGAACGGGGCACCCGAGCGCTTGGGTCCGCAGGCGAGCGTGCCGAGCGAAGTACCCCGAAAGCGCACGGGCTCCGTGATCGCGGGCGCGCGACCCGTGCTCGCGCCGAGGCGCAGCTCCGCCCAATCGAGCGCGAGCGCCTCGCGCACGCGGCCCCCCAGGAACGCGCCGATCGCGGCGGCGTCGGTGAGCGTCGCGAACTCCGTGCTGGTGTCCTCGAGCACGTGCGCCACGTCGAGGTGCGAGCGGAAGAAGGCGCGGTCGATGCCCACCTGCACGCGCCGTCGCAGCGGATCGAACGACACCGCGATCGCCATCAACAGCGCGAAGGCGACGCCGGGATTACCGGCTGCCCCTCGCTGCACGAGGCGTTCGAGCGCAAACGCAGATGCGGCGTAACCAAGCACGACCGCGGCGGTGGCAATCGCGTAGCCGAGCGTCAAGCGCACGAAGCGCTCGGCGCCGAGCAGGTCGTGTCGCACGATCGCGTAGAGGACCGACGCCGGGAAGAACAGGAAGAAGGCGCCGATCCACGTCCACGAGAACGACCAGCCGAGCAGCGAGAAGGCGAGCACGCCGATCGACGGCAACAGCACCGCGACGAGTGCGCCGGAGAGCACTACCGCCGCCTGCATGCGGCGCTCGGGCTCGCGCGCGCGCACCACCGCTTCCGTGAAGCTCGCGAGCATCGCGAGCCCGATCGCCGCGAGCACGACGTAGAAGGCGAGGCTGATGTCGTCGGCGGCGCGCGGGCGCGCGTAGAAGACGACCGACGACACGCACGCCGCCGCGAAGAGCGCGACGCTGAGGACTGTCAGCAGCGATCGCCGCACGCGCGGGCGCCAGCGCTCGACCGGAAAAGCGAGCGCGAAGTACGCCAGCGCGGCGGGCGCCAGCGCCTCGACGAAACGCGTCACCGGCACCCAGCGATACGCGGTGAGGTAGTCGACGGAGAACGCCAGCAGCGCGCCGATGGCGGTCGTCATCAGCGCGAGCGCGCGGGCATCGCGCGAATCGGGTCGCAGCCACAGCGCGATCACGCCGATCGCGAAGAAGGCGGCGGCCGCCGCCAGGTAGTTTCCGAAGCTGAGCGCCCAGTCGCCGGCCGAGAGGCGCATGGTCGGGACGTCGTAATCGCGCACTCCATCCGCCGTCTCGATCGCGTAGCGGACGCTCGCCGGCGGCATGCGCTCGGCCGCGTGCGCGAGCAGCGCTCGACCGCCCGCGAAGGGTTCGCCGTCCACGCTCACGACGATTCCACCGTTCAGCGGCAGCTGGCCCGCGGGACCCGTCCAGCCCGGGGCGTGGAAGGCGACGAGCGCGCCGTTGTCCCAGACCAGAAAACCCGGGAACGGACGGCCCAGGAGCCGCCAGCTTCCCGCCAGCACCATCGCGAGGAGCGCCACCGAGGCCACGGCGACCGCAACGGCGACGCGGGAACGCACGAACGGCCCGCGCGGCGCGACATCCGTCCGCTCGTCATGCGACGAAGCGAGGGCGGGCGCGGGCGACGATTCGATCACTGCCCGTACATTGTCGCCATCGTGCGAACGTCGCAAGGTCGGAACCGTCGCTCGCGAGCGTTGCTGCTCGCCACATCGACCGCCGCAGCGAGCGGGGTGCTGTATGCGCTCGCGATGCCGCCCTTCGCGGTCTGGCCGCTCGCCTCCTTCTGGATGGTGCCGCTGCTCTACGCAGTGCGCGGACGCGGCTTGCTCGCGCGCATCGCGTGCGGCGCCGGCGCGGGGATCGTGGCGGGATGGTGCACGTCGCTCGTGCCGACCGCCGTCGGCCTCGCCAGCTTCTTCGATCGTCCGCTCCCGTTCGGGGTCGCTGCAGCGCTCGCGATCAACGGACTCGTCGGCGGCACGGCGTTCGCGCTGTTCGCAGCGCTGGCGGGCGATCCGTCGCGCGGCCGCGCGCCGCTCACGCCGTGGCGGATCGGAGCCGCGTTCGCGATCGGTGAGTTGGCCCGCTCGCATCTCTTCAGCGGATTGCCCTGGCTGCTGCTCGCCGATGCGCTCGCACCCGCGCCCGCGCTCGCACAACTCGCCAGCTCGGTCGGCGTGATCGGTCTCGGTTTCGCACTCGCCACCGCGAACGGCGCCTTCGCGGCGCTCGCGTGGCGCGATGGTCGCCGCGCCGCCGCAGCGTGTCTCGTGTTGATGGCATGCGCGTTCGCCGCCGCGGATCACTTCGCACCCGCAATCGCGACCGGCGATCCCGGATCGATCGCGCGGGCGGAGCCCGGCGCCGCATCGCGAGCGGGCGCGCTCCGCATCGCGCTCATCCAGTCTGGAACGCCGCGCGAGTCGATGCGCGACGCGACGCGCGTTTCGGCACGACTCGATCAACTGGTCGCGGTGACGCGCAGCGCGCTTCCCGCCGACCTCGTCGTGTGGCCCGAGAACGCCGCCGGCGTGGCGCTACCCGCCAATGCGCCGCTCGTGCGCAGCGCGCTCGATCCGCTCTCCCCGCGCCCCGCCCTGCTCTTCGGCGCGCCCACCTACGACCCGGCCGCGCCCACGCGCCTGTTCAACTCGGTGTTGCTCTGGGACGCGAGCGGCGGCGAACGCGGGCGCTACGACAAGACCCACCTGTTGCCGTTCACCGAGTTCGTGCCGCCCTTCTTCGCGGCACTCGGCGTGCGCGGTGGACATAGCGCCGCCGGCGAGTCGATCGCTCCGCTCGCGTGGCGCGATACCAAGCTCGGGGTCCTGATCTGCTACGAGCTGCTCTTTTCCAAGCTCTCGCGCGAACTCGTCGGTCGCGGCGCCGGCGTGCTGATCAATCCGTCGAACGACGCGTGGTTCGACGACACCGCCGGCCCGCAGCAGATGCTGGCAGCCGCGGTGCTGCGCGCCGTCGCGACGCGACGCCCGCTGCTGCGCGCGACGCCGACGGGGGTCACCGCTGCGATCGACGCGCGTGGTCGGGTCGTGGCACAGCTCGCGCGCGGCGTTTCGGGTGCGCTCGTCGTCGACGTGTGGCCGGTGCCCGAGAGCCGCTGAGAATCCTGCGGTTCCACACGACCGCGCCGAGCGAGAACGCGACCCGTGGGAGGAGATTCCCGAGATCGGTCGCGATCGTCATCTGATCCTTCTCGTGAGCCGCGCTTGCAGCCCGATTTCGTCGTTCGCAGGATGTCCCTCGAGCTTTTCGGTGCAATCCTGCCCGCGCGTCCCATACCGGGACGTGGAGGATCGCCATGTTGTCCATCCCGGATCCGCTGCATCCCGCCATCGTGCATTTCCCGATCGCGCTCGCCGTGCTGGTCCCCGCCCTCGCGCTCGCTGCCTTCGTGGCGATCCGAGCCGGCTGGGTTCCCGCTCGCACCTGGATTGCGGTGGTCGTGCTCCAGGTCGCGCTCGTCGGGTGCGCCTGGCTCGCGCTCGAGACCGGGGAAGACCAGGAAGAGAAAGTCGAACGTGTCGTCGCCGAGCACCACATCGACGAGCACCAGGACGCTGCGGAACGCTTCCTGTACATCGCAATCGCGGCGGCGCTCGTCTCGGCGGCGGGCCTGCTGCAGGGCGGCCGCGGGCGCGCCGGGCGCGCCGCCACGCTGGTCGCGGGACTCGCCGTGCTGGCGGCGGGTGTCGCCGTCGGTCACTCCGGCGGCGAGCTGGTCTACAAGTACGGCGCCGCGAGCGCCTACGCGAAGGCTGCAGCGGATTCGCCCGGCACGGGCGCGCCGGCCCACACGACCCGATCGTCCGACCGCGACGACGACGACGATTGAGTGCGCGGGCCGGCCGTCATGGTTCGGTCAGCTCGATCGCCGAGATTTCGATGCCAATGACCGTGGGTTGCGCGCGGATCGCGTCGTAGTGGAGAGCGGGGCTTCGATGTACAGCGGCAAGCAGCGCGGGATCGCGCTCCTCTACGGCGTCATCTGCCATCTGTCCTTCGCGGCGGGGATCGCCGCGATGATGCTGGGGCTCTACACGGGACTGCGACTCGGACGCAGACATCTGGTGGGCGGCGCGGCGGCCTTCGCGGACGTGCTGCTGGCTCTACAGTTCGTCGTCGTGCATTCGTTCCTGTTGTCGGAACGCGGCCGGGCGGTGCTCGCGCGGCTCGCGCCGTTCGGGCTCGGGCCCGCGCTCGGCACCACCTCGTTCGCGGCGATCTCCTCGCTGCAACTGCTGCTCACCTTCGGCGCCTGGTCCCCGATCGGACCGACGTGGTGGGAGCCGCACGGCGCGCTGCGCGTCGCCCTGACGATTGCCTACGCCGCGTCGTGGGGGCTGCTGCTGAAGGGGATGGCCGACGCCGGTCTCGCGCTGCAGACCGGTTTCCTCGGCTGGGGCGCGGTGCTGCGGGATCGGGCGCCGCGCTACGGCGACTTCCCCGCACGCGGCCTGTTCCGCTACGTGCGACAGCCGATCTACCTGGCCTTCGCGCTCACGCTGTGGACGGGTCCGGCGTGGACTCCGGACCATCTGCTGCTGGCATCCGCATGGACGCTCTATTGCGTCGCCGGGCCGGCGCTGAAGGAGCGCCGCTACGCCGCCGCATATGGCGAGCGCTTCGAGCGCTACCGAAGGCTCGTCCCCTACTGGGTCCCCGCGCCGCACAAGCTCGACACGCGACTGCTCGACTAGAACCGGGACCCCGCGCGAACGCTCCGGGCCGTCGCGCCCGCGCTACTTGCTGGAGGCCACGTAGACGCCGTCCCACTCCGGTGGCGGCGGCGCGCTGCGGAAGCCGGCTACGCGCGTCTCGTAGAGGCGGTGCAACTGCTCGAGTCCGAGGTCTGGCCCGAGGCGCCGGCACTCCGAGATCGCAGCCAGCGCTTCTTCCCAGCGCCGGCCCCGATAGGCCGCGAGCATTGCGTCGTGCGCCTTCACGAGCTCCTGGAACCGCTCGCTCGACGCCAGCGCTTCGCCGCCGAGCAGCGTGTAGATGCGCACCGGGTGCGTCTTGCCCTTGACGCGAATCCGGTCGAGTTCGAGGCACGCGAACGTGGCGACGCGCACCCGCGTGCTCTCGCCGATCACGATCGAAACGCCGTAGGTCGGGGACTGCCCTTCCAGCCGCGACGCGAGATTCACCTCGTCGCTGATCACGGAGTAGTCGAAGCGCTGATCGGATCCCATGTTCCCGACACAGCACAGTCCCGTGTTGATCCCGATGCCGACGGCCAGCGGTGCGAGGGGACGCCCGATCCCTTCGTCGCCACGGGCGAGCTGCACGTTCAGCTGCTCCAGCGCCTTCAGCATCGAGAGCGCCGCTTCGCAGGCATGGCGGGGGTGTTCGGGGTCGTCGAGGGGAGCGTTCCAGAACGCCATGATCGCGTCGCCCATGTACTTGTCGATGAAGCCGCGAGCCGCGAGGATGATGTCCGTCATCGGTGTCAGGAAACGATTGACGAGATGCGTGAGTGCGTGGGGGTCGAGCTGCTCCGAGAGGGTGGTGAAGCCGCGCACGTCGCAGAAGAGCAGCGTCATGTCGCGCATCTCCCCGCCGAGGCGGAGCCTGGCCGGGTCCGCAGCCAGCTCGTCCACCAGCGTCGGGGAGAGGTAGCGGCTGAACGCTCTGCGCACGCTGCGGCGCTGCGCCTCGCTCTGCAGGAAGTTCTGCAGCGAGCCCACCAGATAGACGCCGAGCGCGGCGAGGCCCGGGTAGATCGGATCGAGCAGCCAGCGCCAGGAGCTGTAGGCGTACCAGGAGAGCGCCACCGCAACCGCGATCCCGCCGCCGCCGAGCAGCGCCGTGCCCACCGCGCCGACGCGCGGAATCAGCAGCGCCAGCGGCAGGCCGAGCGCAAACAGGTAGAGCAGCTCCGCGCCGGTCGCCCAATCGGGACGTTCGAGATATTCGCCGAGCAGGATCTGCTCGATGATCTGCGCGTGAACGGCCACTCCGGGCGACACCGGATCGAGTGGCGTGGCGCGCACGTCGCGAAGGCCCGCGGCGGTGGTGCCCACGAGCACGATGTTGCCCTCGATCTTCTTCCGATCGACATTCCCTGCGAGCACCTCCCACGCCGGCACGTAGCGCGCGGCGACGGGCTGCGTGTACCAGACCCAGATCTCGCCGCGCGAGTTGGTGGGAACGGTGAACTCCTTGCCGATCCGCAACTGCGTGATGCCCGTGCTCTTGCCGAAGCTCGCCTCGCCGCTCGAGCCCGCCGTCTTGATGCTGTAGGAGCGCGCGCCGCTGGCGACGCGGACCGCCTCCGCCGCGAGCGACGGGTAGAGCTCGCCCGCGTGGGAGAAGAGGAGAGGCACGCGGCGGTGGATGCCGTCGGGATCGGGATCCACGGTGAAGGCGCCGTTTCCGCTGGCGGCCGCTTCGAGCGCAGGGAGATTCGCGACGGTGCCGCTGCGCGCAGCGAGATGCGCGAACGGATCGCCGCCGTAGCTGAAGCCCGCCGCCGCCCGCGGCTTGCCGCCGCGCGCGTCGTTGGTGAAGACGAAACCGGTGACGACGTGGCCATTGGCAAAGGCGTCGGCCAGCACCGCATCGTGATCGGGCAGCTGCTCGATTTCGCGGCGGAGTTTCTCGTTCGCCGTGAGACCCGTCATGCCCTCGAGAAGCCGCAGCGGAGAGGTGCGATCGGGCTCGGCGAACACGGCGTCGAAGACGACGACGGCGGCGCCCATCTCGAAGAGTTCGTCGACCAGCGCGCCCACCTCGGAGCGCGGCCACGGCCACTGCCCGATGCGCTCGAGGCTGGCGTCGTCGATGTCGACGATGCGCACCGGCACGTCGGTGTAGGGACGCGGCGCCAGGCGCTGGAATACGTCGAAGACGCGGAGGTGCAGCTCCTCGACGGGCGCCGGCTCGATCACCCGCAACGCGAGCGCCAGCCCGAGTGCGACGAGCGGCGCGAGCCAGCGCGGGCCGAAGCGGCGCATCGGCCGCCTAGGGACGGCGGATCAGCACGTCCGAGTTCGCCGAGACCGCCCCGAGCTGCTGGTCGGGCGTCACGATCGAGACTACGTGTAGTACAGAGTCCGCGATGCGGCCGTTTCCGTTGTTGAGGATCGCGAGGCCGGTCGCGGCGCAGCCGTTGCCACAGGGGCCGGCGCTATCGACCCCGACCTGGCCCGTGGCCCCGAAGGACGCGGGGATGGGGTAGCCGCTCGGAATCTGCGAGAAGTCGGTGCTCTGGCTGAACGCCGCCCCGTTCAGGGCGAGCGGGATCGAGTTCAGGTTGGACACGGCGAGTTCCGCGCTCTGCGAGCCGAGGAACAGATCGAACCGGAAGTCATAGCTGCCGGCCGGCTGCCCATTGAGGCCGATGAGTCCGAGACCCGACTGCTGGTACACCGCTTGTTGCAGGCCGCTCGCCGCGAGCGTGCTCAGCTGGTCGTAGGTCGTGATGTCCGGCGGCAGGTAGTACGGGGGTGGGCTGGACCCCACGAAGGGATCGATTCCCTGCACGCAGCTGCTGGGATCGGTGCAATCCACCGGAAGCTCGACCACGCGACCGTTGACGTCCACCGACTGGCTCGAAAACTGCGCGACGTCGGTGGTGGCCTGGTCGAGCCCCTCGAGCGTGCGCAGCCGGGTTCGCGTGGTGTTTCCATTCTCCGCACCGCTGGCGTCCGTGATCCCCGAGACCTCGGTCGCCGAGCGCGGGTCGCCTTGGGCGCCCGGTTCCTCGCCCGGACCCGCTGCGACGTCCGGCGTAGTGCCACTCTCCGATGTCGCCGTCTCGACCCAACCCTCCGGGTCCGACACGGACCGCGTGAGCGCGTCGATCTCCTCGGAAGAGAAGCGGAACGGCCGCACGGGCGGCGAATCGGGGCCGTCGATGATCGTGCCGTAGCCGGGCCGATTGATGCGCACGCACTTGCCCACGTTGCACGCCTCGAAGGCGCCGGCGGGTGAGCCGGTGTCGTTCTCCGGGCCTTCGCCGAGCAACACCAGCCGCGAGCTCTTCCGCGTCTCGTCCACGCGGCCAGCGACCATCGTGCCGCGTACGCCGAGCGTCCCGGACGGGAGCTTCAGCTCCATGTCTTCCGGGTTCTCGTGGGCGATCTTGCCCGAGATGAAGCGGAACACGCCCTTCGTGACCCGGGCGCCGAGCTTGCCGGCGTTGTTGCTCGGGTCGTAGACGAACTCGTCGATCACCAGTTCGCTCTCGGGGCCGATCGTGAAGACCGTCTCGTCGAGGAGCAGGATCTGCATGCCGGAACGCGTCCCGCTCCGAATCGCATCCTGGAGCAGGATCGGCTCTCCGCTGACGACCTGACGGCCGACGGCGACCTGGAGCCGGTTCAGCGCCACCTGGCCGCGCACGGCGGCGGAGACGCCGGCTTGCTCGGCGGCCAGCGCCGGCAGCGCGAACACGATCGCGATCGAGAACAGCGTCGGAGAAGCCGGGAACCGCATGAAGAGCACCTCGCGGAGGTTGAAGTCGGTGCGGACTCGATCGTGGACCGCCCGCGCAGCAAACGGTCCAGGCGTCGCTCAGAACTCGAAGTTCTTGGAGTACAGAACGGTGACCCGCCAGTCGTCGTACTGGTAGTTCTCGATCGTGGACTGCTCGCTCAGGTATGTGGCGTTCACGGTCAACATGGTGTCGCGAAGCGCGCGCGGGACGTTGAGGAACGACAACAGGAACCCCAGGGGCGCGCCGTAGGTGAGTCCGCCGATGTAGATCGAGTCGCGACGGGTCTTGGAGGAGATGATCGGCTCGGGTCCGCTGTAGGCATCGTACTCGTACATGAAGGTCGAGAGCAAGAACTGGCCCCGCCCGAGCAGCCAGGTACCGCTCAGGCCGGCGAGCGGCCCGGTATAGGCGTAGAAGTCCTGTTCGGCCCACTTGCTGACGAGCCCGGCGCCGGCGTCGAAGCGGAGCGTCGGCGTGGGCGTCCAGGTAGCGCCGACCCCCCCCTGGAAACGGCTACCCGTACGCTGAGAGGTGAGCGGGCTGCTGTCGAGGCTCTCGAAGAACTCGTAGTCGACGCGGAGGCGGGCGAAGACGTCGAGCGATTTCGAGAAGCGATGATTCGCGCGCACGCCGACGCCGGCGGTGCTGACGTAGCTCTCTCCGCCGAGGTTCAGGTACGTCCCATAAACACTGGGCTGCACATCGACCTGGGGCGTCCGATACAAACCGCCGGCCTCGCCGGAGATCGCCATCAGGTCGAGTTCCGTCACGTCGATCTGCTTCTGGCCGTAGACCTGCAGCCCGCCGATCAGCGCATGCCCCGCGTCGAAGCCGAGATCGTGTTGTGCGCGCAGGCCGGCGAGCATCACACCGCTGAAGTCGCTCTCCTTCTTGCCGGTGACGAGATCGAAGGGCGTGCCGAGAAAAAGCACCTGGTCGCCGGCGGGGCCGGCGTTGCGGTTGCTGTCCCACTGCATGCCACCGCCCAGCGTGGCGGAGTAGCGCGTCGTCTTGCGCCGCAGCGCGATCTGCTCGAGGTAGTGATCCACCTCGTCGCGCAGGCTGTCGGACATCGGAAGCTGACTGACGGTCCGGAACTCGCGCTCCGCCTCGTTCAGGTTGTCGAGCCGGTAGAGCACGACGGCATACAGAAGCCGGACGCGCGCGAGATCGGGGGAGAGCATCAGGATGCGCTCGAGCGTGGCGGCCGCTCCGCGAAGGTCACCGTCCGCAACCTGCGACTGTGCGTAGAGGTAGTTGAGCTCGACGTCGTCTGGATGACGCAGGATGTCCTCGTAGGTGACGCGTTCGCCCGGCTCGAGCGGGCGAAGTTCCTCGGCCGCCTTGAAGGCACGTTCCGCGCGCTCGGTTTCGCGAAGTCCCTGCACCGGGCGCTGCTGCTCCTGAACGGCCGGTACCTGGGACTGGGCGGCAACCGGGCCGGACACCGCGGTGAACCCGAGCACGAGCGTCCCGATGAGGGCGATCCTCGAGTCTGTGCGCATGGTTCCTCTCATTTGCGCGGCGATGCGCTGAGATTATTCTCAATCACTAGCGTGAAGGCCGGCGCGCATCATAATGCGGTGGGAGCGTGATTGCGCGCGGATCTCGGCGGGGGGGAGGAATGGGCGGATCCCCGCCCTCCCGGTTCGCGGCAGGGCGCAGGCGCGCGAGGGGACGCGCATCTGCGCCGCGCGCCAGCGAGATCGATGACCGAGCTGTCCGGTCCGTTACCGTGGTTCGAGTGCCGCTCGATTTGCCAAGAAACGGTCAACCAGTGAAGGAGATTCGACGTGCGCAAGTGGATCGCGTTGGGAGCATCGGTACTGCTGCTGGCAGCCCTCACGAGCGGAAGAGTAGCCGCCGCCGACGGCAAGGAACTCTTCAACAATGTCTGCGCTGCCTGCCACGGCGAGACTGGCAATGCCGACACCAAGAAGGGGAAGGCGGCGAAGGCCAAGTCCTTCCACGAGGCCGAACTCGCTGCCAAGCTCACGGCTGCGGACAGCGAAGCTGTCATCACCAAGAACGTCCGCACCAACAAGAAGCACAAGAACGTCACCAAGAAGGTGACCGACGAGGAACTCGCCTCGATCGCGGCCTACGTGAAGGTGCTCGCGGCCACGCCGTAGCGGGTCGCCGCCGGTCGGGAGCCCCGCGCTGTCGCGGGGCTCCTGATGTCCAGCGGATGAGGCGCCACGCGCCGGGCGCGGGCGCCGGGCGCAGTGTGCGCCCGGCGCGATGACGATCGCGTTCGCGGTGAGTCCCGGCTGCCCGGGTTCGCGCACCACCCGCGTGGTGCAGCTCCTGCACCACGGAAACGCCCGTTTCGAAGCTCTGGCGCGCGGTTCCCGACTCGCTGTGCAGGAGTATGCTTCCCCCGTCGGGCCGCTCTCGCGCCCGATTCCGCAGCGGGGAGGACGGCCATGTGGGCGAGCGAGATCCGACGCATTCCTGGCTCCCTGCTCGGGGCGCTCCTGCTCGCAATGGCACCGGCCCCGGCGCGCGCGTTCGACGGCGCCGAGGTCGAACTCTACGGCTACTCGATCTCGCGGGCGGGTGCGCCGGCGAACTACGGCTTCCCGGTGGATGCGCCCGGCCTCGTCACGAACAACGACTCGGAGACGCTGCTCGGGCTGCACGGCGACCACGATGACGCGGCGTTCACGCGCGATCGGCTCTACGCCGACGGCGAGCGGGTCAACACCAGCCGGTCATTCGGCGGGCTCGGCCCCGTGCGCGGCACGATCGAAGCCGGGCATTCGATTTCCGTGACGACGGGCTATGCCGACGCGGGAAGCAACGAACTCGGTGGATGGGCGGAAGCGGACGCCGGCTCGCAGGGACCCGCTAGCTCGGGCGCTGGCACCAGCTCGATGCGCATCGAAAAGCGGATCACGATCCAGGCCGGCGACTCGGGACTCGCGGATGGCGACCTCGTCACAGGACTGCGTTGGGTGATCGACGGGCACGGGATCCTCGAGGTGGGAGGGCGCTCGTACCCGAACCACAGCGCCGCGACCGCCTCGGTGGGCTTCGACATCTTGATGCTGCGCGGGCCGACAGGGACCTGCGGCGCCTTCGACTGCCCGCATGGCGCACTGGCCATCGCGCTCGATCTCACGACGAGCCTCGCGGTCTCGGATGTGACCCCCGTACAGCCGGGCGACCCCACCGCACGGTTGATCCGCCACGACACCTGGACGGTGTCCAACAACATCGGTGGCTTCGCCGCGCACATACTCGACAGCGGCACCACGGAAGTCGAACTCGGCCTTCCGGTCACGCAGGAAGATGTGTCGGTCGGGCGGTCCGAGGGCGTCGACACCGGCGCCGATCCGCTCTTCCTCGACTGGATCGATTTCGAGGCCAATGTCGGCGAGACCCTGAAGCTCACGATGAGTCTCGACGTCTACGCCAGCCTCGGCGGATGGGGCAACGCCGAGTCGGACTTCTTTGGCAGCTTCGACGGCCACGTCGAGGACCCGCTCGCGCGCGGGCTCGTCTTCGAGTCGTCGGTGCCGGAGCCCGGCGCTGGCGGAGCGGGCGCGCTCGCGGTGGCGCTGTTGGCGCTCGGGCGGATCCGCGCCGCGAGACGTTCGTAGGCCACGCAATGCCCCGCGCAGCGCGGCGACTCGCACGATGCGCCGTGCTCGGGCTCGCGCTCGCGACCGTGCTGGCGGCGCGCTGCACGGAACCGCCGGACGACCTTCTCTTGTTGGGCACGGTCGAGCGGACGCTGATCGAGGTCGCGCCGCCGATGTCGGAGCAGATCCTCGCGATCCCTGTCGCGCCCGGCCAACACGTCGGCGTCGGCGACGTGCTGGTGCGACTCGACTCGCTGCTCAGCGAGGCGGATCTCGCCGCCGCACGCGCCTCGGTCGCCGGCGCGCAGACACAGACCGAGGTCGCGCTCCAGGAGCACCGGCGTGCTGCGAGTCTGCGCGGCAGTGGCGTGACGTCGGAGGCGCAACTCGACCGCGCGCGCCTGGCGCGCGACGAGGCCAGCGCGCTGCTCCGCTCCGCGATGGCGCGCATGGCCGTCGCGCAAAAGCGAGTAAACGACACCACGATCGTGGCGCCCGTCGCCGGCACCGTGGATCAGCTTCCCTTCGATGCGGGCGAGCGCGTCGCGGCGGGCTCGGTCGTCGCGGTGCTGCTCGCCGACGGCAAGCCGTGGGTGCGCGTCTGGGTGCCAGAACGAGCCTTCGCGCGCGTCCACCCCGGGACGCTCGCGACGATCCGCATCGACGGCATCCCGAGCACGTTGCACGGCCATCTGCTCGATCTCGGACGCGAGGCGTCGTTCACGCCACACTACGCGCTCACCGAGCGCGAGCGCATCCACCTCGTCTACCAGGGACGCGTCGAGATCGACGACGCGCCCATTGAACTGCGGCCCGGCGCGCCGGCCGAGGTGCGCATCGCGCTGCCTCCGCTCGCGAGCGACGAGCCGACGCCTTGAACGCGCGCGAAACCGTCGTCGAGACGCACGCGCTCACGCGGCGCTTCGGCGACACCGTAGCGGTGGACGGCATCGATCTCGCCGTCGCGCGCGGCGAAGTCTTCGGTTTCCTCGGTCCGAACGGCTCCGGCAAGTCCACGCTGATGCGGATGCTGCTCGGCTTGCTGCTCCCGAGCGCCGGCCAGGCCCGCGTGCTCGGCTGGGAGATGCCGCGCGACGCGGAACGGCTGCGGCCGTCGGTCGGCTACATGACGCAGCGTTTCTCGCTCTACGAGGAACTCACCGTCGAAGAGAACCTGCGCTTCGCCGGGGAGGTCTTCGGCCTGTTCGGTCGGCGGCTGCGCGCGCGACTCGATCTGGTGATCGCCGCGCACGCGCTCGATCCCTTCCGGCGCCGCCGCGCGGGAGCGCTCTCGGGCGGCTGGAAACAGCGCCTCGCGCTCGCGGTCGCCACCGTGCACGAGCCGCTGCTGCTGGTGCTCGACGAGCCCACCGCGGGCGTCGATCCGCAGAGCCGGCGTTCGTTCTGGGAGCGCCTCTTCGAACTCGCGGCCGGCGGCACCACGATCCTGGTCTCGACGCACTACATGGACGAGGCCGTACGCTGCCACCGGCTCTGCGTGCTGCGCGACGGGCGACGCGCCGCGCTCGGGACACCTGCCGCGCTGCTCGGCGCACTACACGGCCGCGTCGTCGAGTGTCGCGTCGATCGTATCGAGGCGGCGATCGCGCAACTCGCGAAGGCGCCCGAGGTCGCGAGCATCACGCAGCTCGGTGACAGCGCGCACGTGCTGCTCGCTCCGGATGCGCCGCCCGCGGAAGTCGCCGCGGAGCTGCTGCGCAGGCGCCTCGAGCACGCCGGCTTCGCAGGCGCCGCCGCCGCGCCCGGCAGCGCGGCACTCGAGGACGTCTTCGTCGCGCTGCTGCGCGGCGAGCGCCTCGCCGAAGCGCCGGACGCGGCGGAGCGCGTCTCGTGAGCGAACGGCCGTCGCGCGCGTTGCTCTCGCTCTGGCGCGTCATCGCCGTCGCGCGCAAGGAGCTGCTCCAACTGGTGCGCGACCGGCTCTCGCTCGGCTTCATCGTCGGGATCCCCTCGCTCCAGCTCCTGCTCTTCGGCTACGCGATCAACCTCGACGTGCGTCACATCCCGACCGGCGTCGTCGATCAAGCCCAGAGCGCGCTCTCGCGACAGCTCGTCGGCGAACTCGCCGCGACCCAGACCTTCCGCCCGGTTCGGGCACCGAAGAGCGAGGCGGAGGCGACCGGTCTGCTCGCCGCGAGCGAGGTGGGCGCGGTCGTCGTGATCCCGCCGGATCTCGACCGGCGGCTGTATCGCGGTCGCGGCGCCGAGATCTCGATCCTCGCCGACGCGAGCAACCCGACCGTCGCGGCGGCGGTGGCCGCGGCCGGCGAGGGGCTCGGCAACGCGATCGCGTTGCGCGCGCAGCCGTTCCTCGTGCCCGGCGAAGCGAGCGTCGCGCGGCGGCTGCCGCCCGCCGACCGCGCTCTCTTCGGGGTCCGCGAAGACGCCGTGCGCGCCTCGCCGCTGCGCATCGCAGTGGTGCCGTTCTACAACCCGGAGCGTCGCACTCCGGTGTTCATCGTGCCGGGGCTCGTCGGCGTGATCCTCACCATGACGATGATGCTGATGACGGCGCTCGCGGTGGTGCGCGAGCGCGAGCGCGGCACCTTCGAGTTCCTGATCGCGACGCCCGTGCGGCGCAGCGAGCTGATGGTGGGGAAGGTGATCCCCTACCTGATCGTGGGGCAGATCCAGGTGGCGCTCGTGCTGGCGCTCGGCGCGTGGATCTTCGACGTGCCGATCCACGGGTCGCTCGTCGAGCTGGCGCTCGGCGCGGCCGTCTTCGTCGGCGCGATGCTGACGCTCGGCCTGGTGATCTCGGCGCCGGCGCGCACGCAGTTCCAGGCGGTGCAGATGGCCTTCTTCTTCTTCCTGCCGTCGATGCTGCTCTCGGGCTTCATGTTCCCCTTCGACGCGATGCCGGAGCCGGCGCAGTGGATCGGCAGCGTGCTCCCGCTGACGCACTTCCTCCGCATCACGCGCGGCATCCTGCTGAAGGGCGCGCCGCTCTCGAGCCTGCTCGACGAGGTCGCGGCGATCGCGCTGTTCGGCGCCGTGACCCTCGCCCTCGCCGTGCAGACCTTCACGAAGCGGATCGCGTAGGACACGCGATCGAGCGCGGAGAAAGGGGACGGTCCTCCAAGTGACCTGGACGAGGACTCGAGGGACACGCATCGCCGAGGTGTGTCCCTGAAGTCCCATGCCAGTCCACGTCGAGGACCGTCCCCTTTGTCCGGTCGGATCCCGAATGCGGCTAGCTGAACCGTTTGTAGAACTGTTTCTTCGCGAACTCCGAGGCCAGCACGTAGCCGGCGGTGATCGCCACCACCATCGCCAGCAGCGAAGGCGGGAGCGGCACGAAGCCCAGGTAGCCGCTGAGCGGCAGGTACGGCAGCGCGAACGTCACGAGCGTCACGGCGATCGTCGAGAGCAGCAGCCAGCGGCCGGGCCGGCTGCGGTAGAAGGGCCGGCGCGTGCGCACGACGAGCGCAATGACCAACTCCGTCAGCAACGACTCGATGAACCATGCGGTGCGAAATACTTCGGGCGTCGCGTGGATCACCAGGATCAGGACACCGAAGGTGAGGTAGTCGAAAACGGAGCTCACCAGCCCGAACAGGATCATGAAGTTTCGGATGAAGCGGATGTCCCAGCGGCGCGGCTTCTCGACCAGCTCGCGGTCCACGCTGTCGCCGGCGATGGTCATGCCGGGAATGTCGGACAGGAAGTTGTTGAGCAGAATCTGCTTGGCCAGCAGCGGCAGGAACGGCAGGAACAGCGACGCCCCCGCCATGCTGAACATGTTGCCGAAGTTGGCGCTGGTGGTGGTGAAGACGTACTTGAGCGTATTGGCGAAGGTCACGCGTCCTTCTTCGATGCCCTCGCGCAGCACGTCGAGCCCCGATTCCAGCAGCACGAAGTCGGCGGCCTCCTTGGCCACGTCCACGGCGGAGTCCACCGAGATTCCCACGTCGGCGGCGTGCAGGGCGGGCGCATCGTTGATGCCGTCCCCCAGATAGCCGACGACGTGCCCCATCTTGCGCAGCGCCAGGATGATGCGTTCCTTCTGGTTGGGGTCGACCTCCGCGAACAGCGTGGTGCGCTCAGCGGCATGCCAGAGGGCCTCGTCGCGCAGTTCGTTGATCTGCGCTCCCGTGAGCAGACCGTGCACCGGCAGCGCCACCAGCTCGGCGACGTGGCTGGCGACCAGGCGGTTGTCGCCGGTGATGATCTTCAGCTGCACGCCCAGCCGGGCCAGGTCGGCGATGGCCTCGGTCGCGCCCGGCTTGGGCGGGTCGAGGAAGAGCAGGAAGCCGCTGAAGACGAGGTCCTTCTCGTCGCTGCGCGCGTAGCGCGCCTGCGGCGGCAGATCGCGCGTGGCCACGCCCAGCACGCGGAATCCCTGCCGACTCCATTCAGCGTAGTGCTGTTGGATCTGCTCGTGTACGGCGTCGGTCAGTGGCTGCGCCGATTGCCCCACCTGCACTTCGGTACACGCGGAGAGGACGCCATCCAGGGCTCCCTTGGTGATCAGTCGCTGCCGCCCCTCGGGCCCGGCCACCACGACGCTCAAGCGCTTGCGCACGAAGTCGTAGGGGATCTCGTCGACCTTGCGCTCGGGCAGGGCCGTCAGGCTCTGCTCGGCACCCTTCCCCACGATCGCGTCGTCGAGCGGATTCGGCAGCCCCGACTGGAAGCTCGCATTCAGGAAGGCGGCGCGCAGCACGTCGGGCGAGGCCTGGCCGTCCGCGCCAAAGGCGCCGTCGAGCTGCACGACGCCGGCGGTCAGCGTGCCGGTCTTGTCGGTGCACAGCACGTCCATGCTTCCGAGATTCTCGATGGCGTTCAGCGTGCGCACGATGACGCCGTGCTTGGCCATGTGCTGCGCGCCTTTGGCGAGGTTGACGCTGATGATCGCCGGCAGCAGCTCGGGAGCGAGACCCACCGCCAGTGCGATCGCGAACAGCAGCGAGTCCACCGGCGGCTTGGAGGAGAAGACGTTGACGGCGAAGACCACCAACACCAGCGCCGTCATCACCTGCGTCAGCAGGTAGCCGAAGCGGCGGATGCCGCTCTCGAACTCGGTCTCGGGCGGGCGCAGCGTCAGGCGCTCGGCGATCTGGCCGAAGGCCGTGTCCGCGCCGGTCTTCACCACCAGCACCTGCGCGGTGCCACTGCCCACGTTGGTGCCCATGAAGACCGCGTTGGTGCGCTGAGCCAGGCTCGCATCCGCCGGCGCTCTGGCAGCGGTCTTCTCCACCGGAAAGGTCTCTCCGGTGAGCACGGCCTGGTTGACGAAGAAGTCCCGCGCCTCGAGCACCACGGCGTCGGCCGGAATCAGACTGCCCGCGGAGAGGAGTACGACGTCGCCCGGCACGATCGCTTCGGCCGGCACCGACTGCGACCGCCCGTCGCGCAGCACATTGGCCTTGAGGGTGACCTGCGACCGCAACCGGGCGACCGCGTTGCCCGCGCTGAATTCCTGCCAGAAGCCCAGGACCGCGCTGCCGACGACGATCGCGATGACGATGCCGGCGTCGATCCACTCGCCCACGAAGGCCGACACCGTGGCGGCAAACACCAAGATGAGGATCAGCGGGCTCCGGAACTGATTGAACAGCAGGGCCAGCGCGGTGTGGCGCTCGCGCGCTTCGAGGGAATTGGGTCCGTACCGTTGCAGCCGCGCTTCGGCTTCCGCTGATGTCAGTCCGGGCGCCGCGCTGTGAAGCGCGGCGAGCAACTGCTCCGGGCTCGCGTTCCAGTAGGTATCGAGCGGCTCGCCGGGCGCCGCGCGCGGCGAGGCGACGGTGCGAAGTGCCATCTGCTGGCCCCCGATCCTGCTGGCGCCGACGACCGGCGACGACGGGTTCGATGACGCCGCGAAGGGAGCCCTTCCCTCCGACGTGCCGACCGTGCCGATCCCGGCACTTCGGCCATGGGTCGATGATAGGGCCGCGCGTGCCGGTGGATCCTGCCGGCGCCCGTGGCATGCTGCCGCGCCCGCTCGGGGCAGGAGGATTCTACTTGCGCCTCATCGCGACACTCACCGTGCCGTTCTTGATCCTCTCGATTGCGTTCGGCGCGGCACGAGCCGGCGACGCGCCGTGCCCAGTGGGTTCGTTTGGCTTCAACGGCATCGCGCCGTGCACGCTCTGCGATCCCGGCACCTTCGCCGCGAACGAGGGCGCGTCCTTCTGCGAGCCCTGCGCGATCGGGACCTTCACCGCCGACGCCGGAGCCTCCTCCTGCCAGGACTGCGCGATCGGAAGCTACGCCTCGCAGCCGGGCACGATCGCGTGCACGCTCTGCGAGCCCGGGCGCTTCTCGGACATCTACGGCGCATTCGAGTGTCAGGCCTGCCCGCCCGGATATTTCAGCGACCAGGCGGGCCAGTCGTCCTGTCTGATCTGCAGCGCCGGCACTGCCGCGCCAGAGGCCGGAAGCAGCGCGTGCCAGCCGTGCGCCGCCGGCCGCTACAGCGAAGTGCTCGGCGCGACCGCCTGTACCGAGTGCAGCGCCGGCACCTTTTCCGCGGAGGTCGGCGCGAACTCGTCGCAGGCATGCGCGCCCTGCCCCGCCGGTCGCTTCTCCGCGAGCAGCGGAGCGGCCGCCTGCGGCGAATGCCCGCGCAACGCCTATGCACCGGACAGCGGCCTCACGCAGTGTCTCGCCTGCAGTTGCGACGACGCGATCGCGTGTACGCGCGACGCCTGCGACGCCGTGTCGGGCGCGTGCGCGGCGCCGTCGGTACCCGCCTGCCAGCCGATCGAGGTCGCATTCGCCGGAACCGTCAGCCTGGTCGATCCCCTGCTCTACTCGACCGCGCCGGTCGGAGCGCCGGTCGAGGGCCGCTTCTCCTACGACCCCGAGGCGCCCGACGCGACGCCGCTCGACCCGAGCCTCGGCGACTATCCGAATGCGGTGACCGGCTTCGAGGTGTCGATCGGCGTGGGTCCCGCGATCTCCGCGACCAGCCCGGGCGGCAGCGTGCACGTCGAGAATGGCGTCCTTGGCTGGGACATCGTCGACTTCGAGGCGAGCGCTGCGGACGGTCTCGACGGACCGCCGTTCGACGCGCTGCCCGACGGCGTCCGCGAGTCGTATCGGCTGCGTCTCGCCGATACGGGCGACAGCGCGCTCGCGAGCGACGCGCTGCCCGCGACGCGCCCCGACTTCGCGCGCTTCGCAATCCGCTCCGCGTCGCTCGAGATCCACTCGCCCTCGGCGGCGGGAAACGTGTACGTGGACGCGTACGGCGTGGTAGCCGCGCCCGAGCCGCACGCGGCGCTCGCAAGCACTACGGCGATTGCCGGCCTGCTCGCCCTGGCGCGGCGGCGATCGGGTCGCGCCTGACGGCTGCGCTTCCCTCCCGAAGCGAGTTCCGCCCGCACTCCGAGGCACGAAATCCATGGGCTATCGATTCTAGCGAGAGGCCAGGCTACCCAGCCCGCATGGCCGAATCCGCCCCCGAGACCCGCAGCGACTGGGCCCTGCGCCGGCTGCGCAACGCGATTCTCCCCGGCGAGTTCCCGCCTGGGACGAAACTGCGGGCCGAGGACCTGGCCGCGCGCTGGCAGCTGAGCCCGACGCCGCTGCGCGAGGCGTTGCGCGCCGCACTCGCCAACGCGCCGGCGACTCCGCTTCGAAAGCGCGCCCATCGCCAGAGGAGGGACTCCCGATGAATCGCGAAGAGCGCCGCGAGTTCGTGCGCGAGCACCGCACCGCGGTGTTTGGCTATGGCCGCAAGCACGACGGGCCGGCACAGTCGATCGTCTACTACGTGATGGACGGCGACGACGTCCTGGTGTCGACGATGGGCGCGCGCGCCAAGACGAAGGCGGTTGCGCGGCTTGGAAAGGTGTCGCTCTGCGTGCTCGACGAGCAGTGGCCGCCGACCTATGTGGTCGTCTACTGCGACGCCCAGGTGGAGACCGAGCCCGAGGCCGTCATCGACCTGATGCTGCGCATCGCGGGCGTGATGGCGGGCAAGCCGATGCCCGAGTCGGTGCGCCCGATGGTCGCCGAAGGCGCGCGCCGTGAAGGCCGCGTCGTCCTGCGCCTGCGGCCCTATGCGACCTTCCATTCGCCGCCCAAGCACGTGCACCAGGCGAGCGACGTCAGCGAGAAGCTGCTCCATGGCCTCGGCGATTCGCTGCCGTGGTAGCACGCAAGGAGACGCTGCGATGAGGCGCTGCACCTTCCGCCACGAGAACGCCGCGCGAACCGGCGTCGTCACCGACGTCGGCGTCGTCGATCTCGCCGCCGCCGCTCCCGAGCTGCCGTGCGAGATGAGCGCGCTGGCGAAGCTCCTGGGTCGCCCACTCGGTCTGAGCGCATGAGTGCTCATCGTCGTATCGACGTACACCAGCACGTGGTGCCGCCGGCGTACGCAGCGTGGCTGCGCTCGAAGGGCGTCCACGACGCAGGCGGACGGCCGCTGCCGGAGTCGTCGGTCGAAGCGGCGCTGCGCGTGATGGAGACGCACGACATCGCGACGGCGGTGCTGTCGGTGTCGACGCCGGGCGTGCGCCTCGACGCGGCCCGGCGCGACGACGCCGAAGCGCGCGCGATGGCGCGCACCGTCAACGAGTTCGCGGCCACCGTCGTTCGCGATCATCCCGATCGCTTCGGATTCTTCGCGACGCTCACGCTGCCCGACGTCGACGGCGCGCTCGAGGAGGTCGCCCACGCGTTCGACGTGCTCGGCGCCTCCGGCGTGATCCTGCTGGCGAACACGCATGGCCGCTACCTGGGCGAGCCGGACGACGACCCGCTGCTCGCCGAACTCGACCGGCGTCACGCCGTGGTGTTCGTGCACCCCTCGACGCTGCCGGGCCCGCCGGTCCCGGGCGTGCCGCCGTTCGCCGCGGACTTCCTGCTCGACACCACGCGCGCCGCCTACCGGCTGGTCCAGAGCGGTGCGGTGCGGCGCCATGCGAACCTGAAGATCATCCTCGCCCACGCCGGCGGCTTCCTGCCGTACGCGAGCCATCGACTGATGGCGGCGCTCCTCGCAGAGGGCGGGCGGTCTCCCGTCGAGCTGCTCGAAGACCTCCGCAGCTTCTACTTCGACACCGCGCTGTCCGGTTCTCCGGCTGCGCTTCCGAGTCTGCTCGCCTTCGCGAAGCCAGGACGCGTGCTATTCGGCAGCGACTGGCCCTACGCGCCGACCCCGGCCGTCGCCTACTTCACCGGACAACTCGACGCCTACGAGCCGCTCGACGCAAGCGGCCACGCCGCGGTCGATCGGGGCAACGCGCAAGCGCTGTTCCCGGCATTCTGAACAGAAGCCATCCAGCGATCCGCTTGCTCGCCGTCGCAAGCCGAACCACTGTGGTCGCATGCACTAGCCAGACGCAGACGCTGGTGCGCAATGCCTCATAGGCTGCGGCGAGAAGCGCGGCGTGAGGTGGGGCGGAGGCGATCGCATCGACCGGTCGAAGATCGAGCGACGGCATGGGCGTTGCAGTCTGGTGGGGCCGTGTGACGCGATCGGCTCCATGGGAGGAAGCGCGATGAAGCATCACTTCCACCGCTGTGGTCATTTGCGCCTGCTCGAGGTGGATGCCTCGGAGTTCGCGGGCAATCGCAAAGGGGGTGCGCAGATCCTCGAGGAGCTTTGCGACGCGAAGCAGCTCGCGCGCTGCGTCGGACTCGTCGAGTGCGACGTGCTCCCGCTCGCCCAGAAGCGCGAGCTGCTGGGTGCGCGTGCCCGGCGGCTCCGCGAGGAGGATGTGGGTGGCGCGCCGCTCGCGGACGCGCCCGATGCGCGCGCCGCCGAGCTGCACGAGCTGCGCGTCGATCTCGAGAACGAGTACCGCGAGATCGTCGAGGAAAACCGGGAGCGCAAGGTCGAGGCCGCAGGCGCGGTGGAGCGCAATCCGAGGCCGCTCCCGCCGCAGCAGGACTGGAGCCTGGCCGTCGCCGGCCTCACGGTGTTCCTCGACGACGAGCTGCGCGAGCTGCGAACCGCACGCCTCGATGTGCTCGAGCGTGCGCTCGCCGCCATCGAGCGCGGCCGCTACGGAAGCTGCGCGCGTTGCAAGGGCTTCATCGACATCGAACGATTGCGCGAGACACCCGACACAGCCGTGTGCGATGCATGCGAGCGCGAGGTCTGGCCCGATCGCGACCGGCCGGCCTGGGCCGAGCCCCGGCCATCGGCCCGATCTGCAGAGCGATCACCAGCCATGCGCCGGAGCGAGGAAGAGTCATGACGCTTGCACGTGACCTGATGCAACGAGACGTAATCACCATCGCCGGCGCCGCATCGCTGCTCGACGCCCACCGCCTCTTCGTGGAGGAGGAGATCTCCGGCGCGCCGGTCGTGGACGAGGATGGCCACGTGATCGGAGTGCTGTCGGCGCGCGATCTGTTGCGCGCGATCGACGAGGAGCGCGACACCGCGGTGGTGCAGACCAGCTACTTCCGCGATCTCACCGAGTTCTCGGGTCCCGACTGGGGCAGCACGGCCGAGGACTTCCAGGACCGGCTCGCGGGCCGCTCGGTCTCGGAGGTGATGTCGCCGGACGTGATCAGCGTGGCGCCGGACGCGAGCGTTGCCGAAGTCGCGAGAACGCTCCGCCAACACCACGTGCACCGCGTCCTCGTCGCGAAGGACGAGGCGTTCGTGGGCCTGATCTCGACGTTCGATCTGATCGCGCTGCTCGAGAAGGACGTTCCGAAGCGCTGATCCGCCGCGGTGGATCGACGGTGATCAGCGGCGCCGCTTCTGATAGGTGCCGATCAGCTCGGTCTGCGCGAGGACGTGCCCATGCATCGCCTGTTCGAGGCGCGCCTTGGTCGGCCGCTGCAGATCGGGCAGCACCACATCGAGCGCGTAGAGCTTGAAGAAGTAGCGATGGCGGCCGATCGGCGGACACGGGCCGCCGTAGCCGGTGCGTCCCCAGTCGTTGACTCCTTCGCGTGTCCCGGCGGGCAGCGAGCGTACCGCTTCGGGCAGGCCCGCCGCCGTCGGAGGGAGTCCATACAGCACCCAGTGGACCCACGTCCGCTTCGGCGCGGCCGGGTCGGGCGCGTCGGGGTCGTCGACGATCAAGGCGAGACTCTGTGTGCCCGTGGGCACTTCGCTCCACGCGAGCGGCGGCGCGACATCTTCGCCTTCGCAGGTGTAGCGCTCGGGGATCTCGCCCTGATGCACGAATGTCGTCGAACTCATCTTCATGGTCTCGCCTCCCGACGATGCGTTCGGCTGCGCGCAGATCGCCGCCAGCGCCGCGCCGACCGCGATGCCGAGCCAAATGGCTCGATCGCGCGGCGCGCGTGCAAGAGCGAGCGATCGGGCCGAAGCGCGCAACACGACGCCCTCCTCCTCGACTTCGGCAACCGCCACTTCGTAGCGGACGCCACCCGGGGATGCCTCCTAGAGAGTCCGCCGGGCGCAACTCAGGCGGAACCGAGTACGCGCTCGAGGGTGCGGCGCATGCGGTCCACGTGCGAGCCCTCCCAGTAGATGCGTCCGCAGCGCGGGCAGCGCCAGAAGCGCTCGTTGCGGACCAACACGCGGGGCGGAACGCGCGTCGCGGCGACTTCGCGCGGCACGGCTTCGATCGGAGCGTTGCAGCGCGTGCAGCGCGCGAAGAGCCGGACGCCCGGACGCAGCGCAAAGGCATCGAAGATCTCGCGCAGCTGCTCGAGCGGCTGCTCGGACTCGACGAGGTGGATGCGGGGTACGCGCCACTCCGCGGGCAGCGAGCGGTCGCGCGTCAGCAGCCAGCGCCCCTCGTCGAGCGCGTGGCGCACGAGAGCCGCATCCGCGACATCGGCGCTCCAGGTCGCGTCGAGGCCCAGCACGCGGAGCCAGCGCGCGAGGCGCCCGAGCATGGCGTCCAACGCGAAGCGCGGCGGACTCTCGCTGCGCGGATCGTCCGCGCGAATCTCCGCGCCGACGCGTCGCCCGCAGGCGCAGCAGATCGTGCGACCGAATGCAAAGAGGGCGTCGTCGTAGCTGCGGCCGCAGCCGATGCACAGGATGGCCATGCGCGGAAGCTAGTCGAGTGCCGGCCCACCCCGATGAGACCGGCTTCCCAGATGGGCACTCGGATTCTCGACTGTCGGCGTCGACGGGGTCCTCGCGCGGCTACTCGAGCCAGCGCCAGCTCGTCGGTTTCCCGACAGCGAATCGCAACTTCTGCCACGCGACGCGGTGGATCGACTGCAGCATTAGATCGGCGAGCGGGGGCTCGGGGCATGTCTCCGCGTACCGAAGCGCCGTTTCCGCTGCCCTCCGTGGTGAGGGTGGTACCGGAAGAGAGCGGGCGCGATCGCAGCGGCGGCGTGTGGACTCTTGTGGAGCCAGGCCGCAGGTGCGATTTCGTTCGACTTCAATCTGCCCGGAACGGCACTTGCCTCGCAAGATCCGCCGTATCCCATCGTCGGCACGATCACGCTCACGCAGGTCGCAGCGGGCGTGCAGTTCACGTTGGACCTGAATGATTCGAGTCCCGGTTGGGGCGACGGCTCGTTCGTCGAGCGGCTCGACTTCGTCTGCGCCGGTGGCGCCCTCGATGCGAACGACTTCCAGAACGTGTCGGGCGTCGCCGCATCGGATTTCGAGTTCGAGAGCAACCCGAACGACATGGACGCCGGCTACCTTCGGCGTGCTCTCGGTCACGGCCTATTCGCTGCCGGACGTGAGGCCGACCGCCGTCCAACTGGGTCGCACTGGTCCCCGAGCCGGGCACGTCGCTGCTGATGGGGATCGGACTCGGCGGACTCGGTTTGCGTAGACGGCGGAGCGCGTAGCAAACCACATCCGGGCGACCCGGCCCCGGCGTCAGCCGCGAGGCCCCACGCTCAGCCGACCGTGGCCGTCGACGCGCCCGCGCCGGCCGCAGAACTCCTCGCGCATCATCGCCGCGAGCAGCGCGGGCTCGTCGAGCGTCGCCCAGGTGCGCTGCCCGGCGTCCGTGAGGCAGGCGACATGGGCGATGCGGGGCTGCCCCTTCTGGTGCGCCACGGTGTAGGCCTCGAGGGTCACCGGGCCCTCCCAGTCGACGAGCGCTTCGCGCAGTGGAAAGGCGTCGG
>Ga0102851_10000229_pt1 | contig 25638 bp, 39 predicted proteins | sample Mud3Dept3metaG_FD_79558 | JGI IMG/M metagenome (GOLD analysis project Ga0102851, IMG submission 79558) | Freshwater wetland microbial communities from Ohio, USA, analyzing the effect of biotic and abiotic controls - Mud 3 Core 4 Depth 3... | ecosystem: Environmental > Aquatic > Freshwater >... | reverse complement strand
TCCTCGTGGCGACACAGGCAGCAATCAGGCTGGTGGGGTCGTACATAGTGATACAGTAGTGGCGGCGGCTCGCCCGCGCGTAACTGCTGCAGCTCGATGGCCCGCGTCACTGCCGCGGACGTACCCGTAGGAGGTGTGGCAGTCATTCGAACACCACCACCATGGTCGGATCACCATCGGCGTTGGCGTAGTCGCACCCCTGGTGGCACCGCAGGTGCGGCACGGGGCAGTGTCCGGCGAGTACGCCAGTGCACCGCCGCACTGGCGGATCGCCTACGGCAGGCAGCTTGTGCGCCGGCAGCTGCCAGCCTACGAAGCGCTGGGTCACGGCATCATAGACCGCGCGGGGAAACAGCAGTCGCCCGCAGCCGGAGCACCGCACCCGCCCTTCGCCCGCTGCCACCCACAACTCCTCCTCGGGGCAGAACGGCACGGTCGGCCGTGCGGGCAACCGCGTGCGACTGCGCTTGTGGCGTCGGATCCGGGTGCGCATCTCAGCCCTCGAACGTGAGACCCTTGGCCTGCAGCTGACGCAGGTACTGCAGCAGCTGGTCAGCCGCAACGCCGGTAACCTTGATCGTCATCGTACCTGGGGCGCCGAGGGCTGGGGGCGACTGCTGCAGCTTGTCGTAGATCGCGATGACGTTGAGGTAGTGCCTGGGCGACGCCCGGCGGGCCACGCGATTGACCTTCCACCTCGGGGGCCACTTGACCGCGAGGTTGCAGAACTCCGGCCACGTCATGTGCCGACACACGGCGAGGTAGCGATCGCCACCGTGGCGCGGGTGGGCGTACTTGATCCAGCTGAAATGCTCGCTGCTGGTTTCGTTACCCTGCCTATCGCAGTGGTGGCAGTGGTGGTCCATCTACCGCTCCTTGGCCTTGCGCACCGGGTGGCGTTCTTCGGGTCGAATGGCGATGGCGTTGCCAGCCAGCGGCAGCACCTGCATGCGACCGGTGTAGGACCGCAGCTCGATGAAGCCGTCATGCCGCAGGGTCACGCTGACCTCCACGCAGCTGCCGTCGGGCCAGTACAACTGCAGATCATGGTCGAGTTCCAGATCGCGCTCCAGCGCGGGGTAGGCCGCGCGTCGCGTGGTGACGCGGATGGTGCTTAGATTCATGGCCGTCGTCAGCCGCTGCCGCACCCGCCGCGCCTGCTTGTCCACGTAGTTGCAGCCGTCGCACTTCTTGCCGGGGGTGTAGATGCCCTTGTAGTTGCCACGCTTCAAGCCGCCCGGCACGTCGCGCTTCACGTACGGGTAACCACACTTGGGGCAGTCCATCACTGGCCTCCTTCGTCCGTTCCCTGAAGTCCCAGCGCCCGCCCGATCTGCGCCGGTGAATCCACACCGCGCGTCCCCGACTTGAGCGGCCCCATGCCACAGCACGGATTGCCACCCTTGTGATCGGATTTTCCCGTGTGGATGGTACCGTCGTCGCCCCAGTGCCAGTGGTGTCCCTTGGCGCAGGCGCTGTCGCTGCGCGGACAGCGGCACCGACTCTCGTACGGCCCGCCGCACTCCGGGCAGTGATCCATATCCGGTAGCGGCTTGCCAGTGGCTGAGTCCTCCACCACCTCGGTTTCTACCACGACCTTGGTCAGCCCATAGCCACCGCGATCGCCGAACTCGGGTGGCTCGCTGTAGACGTGCTCCACCTGGAACCGCACCTTGGCAGTCGGAGGCAGCTTGAGGTGCGCACGGATCAAGTCCGCCACCTCATCGGGAGTCAGCTCGCTTCTGCGAGTAACGGTAACCTTCATCGCGACCTCCTTAGCGACGCTTCGTCCAGCCGCGGCGCGACGCGCCCTGGGCTTTCAGCCACACGGTCACGCGCTCGGCATCGGCTGCAGTGTAGCAGCCGTAGTAGGTGCCCACCCCACTATGCGATTCCAGCGGCAGGATGCAGTGCTGCAGTTGCCACTGCAGCAACCGCACGATGAGTCCCCCATCGGCATGCACTGCGGGAAAGCGGGCGGTGCGCGGGGTACGCTCACCCCGCACCTGAATTGCTACCATCGGCCTAACCGCAAAGGTGACCTTGGCCATGGCTAGTCCGCTTTCTTCTCCTTCGACCCCGGCACCTCCTCGGGTCGCAGCGGCAACACCACCTGCGCGATGTCATTGCGCAGCGCCCGCGCCGTCGCCCGCCGATCCAGCAACTTCGGCCCGGCTTCAGTGAGGATCAGGTTGGTCTCGGCTAGGGCTATCAACCGCTTAACTTTCTTGACGCGCGTGGTTTCTCCCGGGTCGACTCCCTTGAAAGTGAACGGCTGCCCCGCTTGATCGTACAGCGTTTCTCCCGGCCGCACCACCAGCAGCTGCTTGATCTCGCTGAGCTTGCTCAGCGGTTTGCCTTTGATGTTGGGGCGGCGGGGGTTCAGCTTGGCGCCGCGCTGCCACCACACGTCGCCCCACCGGCTCAGCAGCACCAGCCGATCGTCGGCGCCCACCCCGGCGGCCATGGTGATCGGATGTTGGGATCGCAACGTGTGGAACTGGGCTTTGCCCGACGGGGGCGTGACCATGGCCACACAGTCCTGATCATCGATAGCTACCACCGCAGCATCGGTGTCGCGGGCCACTCCCGCTACCTTGCTACCGTTGCCCCGATTGCTATCACGCAGGTAGCCCACGTTGAGCTGGGCCGCCGCCCCATCAGCAGTGATCACGATCACGTTGCTGGCCGTCTTGGTCAGGAACACATCTTCCGGCTGCGCCGTCTTGCGCTTGGGATAGTCACCGCGCTTGAGCGGCAGCGCGTCGAACACCCGCAGACCACCATCGCGGGCCACCAGCACGAAGCGCTCTTCCTGCTTCATGCGCAGCCGGGCCTGCTTGGCATCACCCACCAGCAGCGTGCGCCGCGCGTCGCCGTAGCGCGCCTTCATATCCTTGAGTCGCCGGATCAGCACCTCATCGAGATGTGCCAGATCGTACTTGATCTCCTTGAGGCGCCGGTTCAGCTCGGCGATGCGCTGCTTCTGCTCCGGCACCGAGAAGTGCGCAATCTGCCCCAGCTGGATGGTCCACACGTACTCGGCCTGTCGCAAGGTGAAGCCAATGCGCTTCACCAGCAGGCCGATGCCGTGCTCCCGGTCCTTGGCCTTGTGGCGGATGATGTGGATGATCTCGTCCGCCCGCTCGGTGCAGATCAGTCGGGCTTCGCAGCGCTCCTTCTCCAGCTCGATGCGCAACCGCTCGGCCAGCAGCAGCCGCTTCTCGATCCGCCGGCGCTGCTTGATGAACGAGGCCAGCAGCGTGGCCAGGTTGTGGCGGTGGAAGTGCTTGACGTAGCTGCGTCCGTCCGAGGTCTTCAGCCGCTTGCAGGTGAGTGCGTAGAAGCGGTAGTGCACGGTGAACTGCAGCAACGGCACGATGTAGTCGTCGACCGCCTGCGGGTTGTTGACCTCCACCACCAGTCGCAGCGGATGGTCGCGCCCGCTCTCGTCGGTCACGTCGGCGATGATGCCCTTGCTCTTCAAGTCACCACACTTGTCGATGAAGCGCTGCGCATTGAACCCGGCACAGCCGCCGGTCACCACCAACGCCTTACCCCCCGCCTTGGTAGTCTCGAACGCGTACTGGCAGCGGTACCGCAGCTTGCCCTTGCCCGTGCGGTATACCTCGGCCAGCTCCTTCGCGGACGACAGCAGTACGCCACCCTCGGGATAGTCTGGGCCGTTGATGTACTTGAGCAGGCGCTTGGTCTTCAGCTCCGGGTGCTTGATGAGGGCGATGGTAGCATCGACCATCTCGCTCAGGTTGTGCGGCGGGATCTCCACCGTCACCGCGACCGCAATGCCGGAGATGCCGTTGAGCAGCAGCATCGGCAGCCGCGCCGGAATGTACAGCGACTCCTGGCGCGTGCCGTCGTAGTTGTCCATGGTAGGCACCACCGCCAAGTCCTCGCACATCTCCTTGCCCAGCTTGGAGAGGCGCACCTCGGTGTAGCGGTCGGCAGATGGCGGTACCTCAGCGTTGATGCCGGTGCCATAGAGCGGATTGCCAAAGTTGCCGTGGGGCTCCACCCACGGGTAGCGATCATGCACCATGCCTACCAGTGCAGTGTACAACCCCGAGTCGCCGTGGGGGTGGTAGTTGCCCATGGCATCGGCCACGGCCTTGGCGCTCTTGCGGAAGGGCGTGCCCGGGTACATCTTGCCATCGCTCATCGCCAGCACCAACCGCCGATGCGATGGCTTCTGGCCCGCAAGGTCATCACCGATGGCGCGCTCCTCGATGGTTTCCTTGCCGTACTCCATGTAGCACCCCTTCACGAAGTGCACCGCATCGAGCCGGGTTACCCGCGCTGGAGCTTCCTTGGTCATGGATTACCTCACTGGGGTTGGGCTTGCCTACTATAGCATGGCTGCGGCAGCGAGCGCAAGCAGCTCAGTCGAGCCGCATGCCTTTGACGCAGAGCCGTACAGCATGCTTGAACAAGTCTTGCCACTCGGCCAGCGGCAAGTCGCCGGCCCCGTGTAGTGCTTCCAGCACGCGGCTGTCGTCGCTGCCGCAGTGCTCGCACAGCGAGCGCACCTTGTTGCTGATCATCACGTAGTCAGTGCCGTCGTAGAGGCTGCACGTCGCCAGCTCGTCTAGGAGCGCGTGGTCACCCCAATTCAGCAGCGGGAGGTGACAGCAGAGACAGCGCGCTCGCGCGTTCAGGTCGCGCGTGAGGCGCTTGCGCTTCGCCTGCAAGTCGATCTTGACCGTGACCTTCTTAGTCGGGCTCATCCCACCCTCCGCCTAGCTACCCTAGTTGCAGCCCTCGATGAAGTCGCGGGCCTGCTGCACCGTGCTGAGGTGTCCGCTCATCAGCAGCAGCACGCCCATCTCCCGGGCGAAGTGCTGCGCGGTCTCAGCGTGCTTGCCGAGGTCGGAGAGCAACGAGCCGATCGCCCCCGACACATCAGGCTCGGGTCGATTGAGGTACTCCAGTGCGCGCTCTTTGCACCATGCCAGATGCTCCGCGCGGGTACCCGGACGGGTGTACTCCAGTGGTTTCACCATGGCCCCTCTCCGTATTTGAAGCGGTCCCGAAAGTACCGTCGCAACCGTAGTCCCACCCCCCGCGCATACGCAGGGGTATTGCAAAACTGCAGGTCGGCCAACAGCAGATGATCCGCGCGCCGGTACACCCGGCTGCGCCACCAGCGACCCCGAAACCGCGGCTGCGCCGATGGTGATACTTTGAGCACGAACTGGCGACTGCGTCGCCGCCACCCGTACTGCGTACGCTGCCATCGCGACTTGCTCACCATCGCTCCTGCCGACCACCGTATCTTTCAGTAGGAGACCACCATGCTACTCGACACCTACAAGCAGATCGTACTGGCGGCGCTGCAAGACCCGGACTTCCAGCGCAAGAACTCCATGTTCTGTACCAGCACCTCGATGCTGACAGATCTGCTCGACCGCACCCGCGAACTCACCGGCCAGGTGATGTTCGTCGAGAACTGGGCCACCGCCTTGGTCGCAGATGGTACCGCAACCATCAATCGCACCGCCGGGCGTATCGAGGTCGCTGCAGGGTTGGCCGCCTCCTCCGTGGAGTTTGCGCCCCGCGTGTGGGAGATACCACCACGCTTCTTCGGCGTGCTGCCAGAACCGCTGGCCGCAGGTGGGGTGGCCTTGGCCGACCTGACGGTCGAGTACCATCTGCTACCGCCGCCCCCGCCGCCGCTGCCTGTACCATACCCGTCCCCACCCCCACCGCCGGCCCCGATATGGACCGCCATCGACTGGTACTGCCACGATTCCACACGAGCCATTCCGGTAGCGCCGTACGGGATCGAGTTCCGCGTGGTCATTATGCCGCAGGTGGCGCCGCTGCTGTTCGTGCCACCGCTGGTATTCATCGGCGAGCAGGCCTAGTCATCATTCCCCTCAGTCACTGCATCACCCAGTCCGGTCGCAGGCATCTCGTCCAGACAGCCACAGGACACCAACTGCCCGGCGCAGATCGGACACTGCTCCATCTCACAGCCCAGCACATGTAGCTGCTCGCGCACGACGCCACAGTCGGCGCACGCTAGGCCGCGCAGCGCTCCCTGATCTTCCTCCTCCCGACCGTAGGACACGCGGGTGACGACGCGACCGTTGAGTCGCAGCGTCAGCTGCAGCTGTGACGCTTCGATGCGCGCCGGCCAGTCCGCCGCCATCTCCACGCCGTTATAGACCACGCGATCGGGACTCATCGAGCCACGGCGAGCAGGTCCAGCGCGCGTTGAGTGATTAGCACAAAGCACGGCGGCTCAGTGCCCGGCAGCTCCTCGCAGCCGATGCGCCGCAGGTGCTGCACCAGACGCGGGTTCAGCACGCTTTCGAGGTAGATGGGAATGTCAAAGTAGTCACGGCGCAGACGCGCAAGCAGGGCGGTGAACCGCCCCTTGCCTCGATACCGCTCGGCCACGATGACGTTGGCGATGTCGAGTACCACGGGCCGCTTCTCGCCCTTGATGTAGCGCGGCCCGAGGCGTACGTACAACTGCTGAATGCCGCGTTCCCGCACATAGCTACTGCGTGGGAAGCCGCGCAGCTTCTGCGCGTGGTCAGCAATGAACTGATCAAGCGTGGGTAGCGGCATAGCTCATCCCGCTTTGGCACCCAGCAGCACTCGCAACTGCGGCTTGCCGGTCGCATCCAGCAACCGCTCGCCCCGCAGCCGCACCATCAGCTTGCGTAGGGTTCTGATGGTGTGTCGATACCGCCGCCGCTCGGGACGGCGGCGCAGCATATCCCGGTACTCGTCGACGCCGGCCGCCAGCGCCCCGTCCACCATACGCTCCACCAGCTGGTGGTCAGCGGTCTGGTACACCAGATGCGCCATCTCCATGCCGGTCAGGTAGCCGTAGATCCACAGCACGGACTGGCACCGCACCTCGGGATCCACGCGCGGCCCCAGGCCCTCCACGGTCGCGGCCCGAGTGGTGTCTACCGTCATCGCGATGCGCTCTAGCAACTCCTTACGCGGGATGTAGCTGCGGGGCTTCTTGAGCGAGGCCATCACTTGCTCCGACGCTTGCGGAACGGTGGCGTGCCGGTGGTGTGCTCCACCTCGTGCACCAACTGCGTCACCAGCTTGCGGCAGTGCCGCTTCAGGTGCTTGAGGTCGGCCTCGTCGTCACCCAGCTCCACCGTCACGGCCAGGTTGATACGGTCGGGTTCGAACTGCGACCGTGGGGCGATCGTCTGCCCTACGCTGATCTGCACTTCCTTGAGCTTCATGGCTGGTCTCCTGCGGCGGCCTCAACTGGGGTGTCATCAGCATCGGACACCACGATCATGATCCGCATACCGCGGGACGCGGCGATGCGGCCGAACAGATCCCGCAGGGTACGCACCGCGCGGCCCTCACTGCCGATGACCTTGCCGCGATCCGAGGGATTCGTGTGCACGATCAGCGTGCAGATCTTCTTGTCGGCCGACAGCTGGGTCTCGATGCGCACCTCATCAGGATGATCCACCAGCGCTAGCACGTTCTCGTACAGTAGTTCTTCAGGTGCCAGCGGCACGCAGTCCTTGTGCGAACCTACTGCTGCGGGAGCAGGAGCGCTCGGCGTACCCTCGTCTGTAGTACTACTTGCATGGGCGTTCATGGTCGCCTCCGGCCCCCTAAAGGTGCAGCGTAGCTGCCAGCAGCGCCTGCGCCCGCATCTCGTGCAAAGCTGTCTGCACTGACGTAGACGGTCCCCACTGTTGGCTGCAGGCCTGCAGGTACTGCTGCAGTTCCTGCTTCGTGCCCACCAGCACCATACGCTGGGGGCTCAAGTAGACGCGGCCCGACCGACAACTAGGAGTCTTCGTCGCTGATGTCATCGTCGTCCTCGTCGATGTCGTCCAGGTCGTCGTCCTCGACGTCACGATCACCGTCAGACTCGTCCTCATCCTCCGACGAGTCTTCGGAATCGCTGAGATCGTCATCGTCCACCGGATCGTAGTCCTCTTCTTTCTCCGGCAGATCGTCGTCCTCGTCCTCATCGTCGACGGGACGCGCATACACCTGCGCCAGCTGCGCCCACCCCTCGACCGGGTGCTGAGAATAGCCAAGCATAGTCATGACCGTTCCTCCCTGTGGGACTACGACGTCGCCACCTGCTCCACGCTGGCCGTCAGCGGGGCGGCCTCGGCCTCGGCCTCGGCCGTCACCGGCGGCGCGTCCGTGGACGCGACCGGCAGCTCCCGCAGCTGCATTCGCAGCTTGGACGCGCACGCGGTGCAGCACTCCTTCTCTGCCGCGATCTGCGATCCTCGACCCTTGCCGTCGCGGTGGTCCACGATCTTGGTGGCCACCACCACCCGCTCGGGCTTCGCGTACAGCGACGAATTGCTACCGCACACCTGGCACGTGAACATGCTCACTCCTTGTTGGCTTGAAAGCGTTGGGCTCTCTTTACACCTAGTCCTGGCGCAGATCCTTCACCCGCAGACCTCCGCGGCGCACCACATCCAGCGCGTACCGCAGCGCGCCCACATCGTCCTGCCGATGGGCATCACTGCCCAACGTGAAACAGCACCCCGCAGCCCGCGCCTGCACTACCAGCTCGGCCGGTAGATCCAACCGGCTGGGCTGGCCGTTGATCTCCAGCGCCACCTCCCGGGCCGCCGCAGCGCGAAACACCTTGGCCCAGTTCACGTCGGTCGGGATGTCACGCGCGTCCTTGTTGGCGCTGTAGTTACGGCCGGTAGGATGCGCGATGATGGTCACCAGCGGTTGCTCGATGGCCGCCAGCAGCCGCGCCTCTACTCGCTCGGCGTGCTTACGATGGATGGCGGCGATGACAAAGTCCAACTGCATCAGCTGCGTCTGGCTCAGCTCCAACGTGCCATCCAGCTTGATGTCACACTCGATGCCAATGCGCACCTGGATGGTATGGCGGTACTTGTGCTGCAGCCGCCGCAGCTGCTGCACATAGCCGTCGAAGTTGGCCTTCACCATGTACGAATGGTCGGCGATCCCCACCAGCTTCAAGCCCTGCTTGATCGCGGTCTGGATGACCGTTTCCGCTGAGGCACTGCCGTCGCTCCACTTGGTGTGAACGTGCCAGTCGGCCACCAGATCGTCTGGCGTCACCAGCGTGGCAGGACGCGTAGGCAGCGCCATACCCTCCCGCAGCACTGGCGGCGTCCACGGGATATGCAACAAGCGGAACAGGTCGTGCTCGCGCGTACCGCCCACCCGCCGGGCGCCGCGGTAGATGCCATGCTCGTTGACCTTCAGCCCCAGCTTCTTGGCCCGCGCCCGCACCGCGATGTTCCAGTCCTTGCTGCCGGTGAAGTAGTTGAGCGCCGCGCCCCACTCCTCCGGGGGCACCACCAGCAGATCGATCTGCAGCAGGCCCCACGGTCCCAGGTTCCACGAGATACGGGCCTTCTGCTCGCCGGCCACGCCGCGCTGTGCCTTGGGCACCAGCCGCTGAAAGGCCCGCACCACCGTGGGGCGGTCACCACTATGCTTCACTGCCACCAGCAGATCGCAATCGCCGATATCCGACCGGCGCCGCCGCGCCGATCCGGCCTCGCGACACGTGAGCACTCCCGGCAGCTGGAGCAGCCGCTCGCGAATGCCGTGAATGATCGGCAAGGCCAGCGCCAACGGTACGCGGTCGTGCTTGCGCGCAGCCGCTTCCAGCACCGCGGCCACCAGTTTGGCGTCGACCCCGTCAACATTGCGGAGCAAACGCCCGTTCTTGGCGATCTTGACCAACTCGACGAACGACTTGATACCTACTTGGTAGAGAGCCAGCGCCTTCTTCGGTCCCAGTCCCCGCACCCGTGTCATCTCCATGACGCCTTCGTACACCTTGGGCTCCAGCTGCGCCAGAGCCGCATCGTGTCCGGTGCTGGGCTTCACGGTCGCCCGCAGCGTCGTCAGCCGTGCACACGTACCCCGCGCCAACAGCTCCTGCACGCAGTCAGCCACGCTCTTACCCACGTGGGGTACACTGGTGAGGTCGGTGATGCTGCGCAGGGGCGCCGTTTGCTTCGCCAGCTCGATGGCAGCCTTGTGGAAGGCCGCAGCCTTGAAGCGCGCGCCGCCATCCTTGCGCAGCGCTTCCAGATCGCCGATCTGGTGCAGATGGTTGATGATCTCACGGTCGGTCATGACGTCCTCGCACTTACTGATCACGCTCCCCGAAGAACCGGTCCTGGCACTGCTGGCAGAAGTTGCTGATGTGGTACTCGCGCCGCGATACCGCATCGCGGAAGGCGGTCAGGTCTACCGCCTGACCACAGCTGGCGCAGCGCTGTTCCTGGTGTGCTCGACGCCGCAGCCGCGCGAGTCGCTGCACCATCTCCGCTAGGGTCAGCTTGCCAGCCCGAAACTCGGTGGCCACGGTTTCAATCGTCTCGGCAGGTGACTGCCCGAGATCAAGGGCTAGGGCATCTACGCGTACGTCACTCGGTGAATCCGGCTGCACGAGCAGGCAGTGCGTGCCCTTGCCGTCCACGGGCCATCGCGGATCGTCCGCGTGCAGCTTGGCGTGAAAATCGTACAACTGCTCCTGCGTGTACAGCAGCAGGCCTCCACACTGCGGGCAGTCCAGCGTGCAGCTGCGCGGCATCTCTGCGCACGACAGCGTGAACGCCTGCTGGCATATCGGACAAGTGAAGGTTAGCATGGCCGACCTAGATGTGATGCGGGCGGGCGTTCGCGCCCACCAGATCGTGGAGTTCGTCCACCGGCGGCAGTACCAAGTCGTCCGTGTCCGACTCCTCGGCACGCAGCGCCGGCTTGGTGATGGAGTGCCGCTTGCGCGGCGGTGGCAGCGGCGGGGTCTGCAGCTGCGCCTTGCGCGCGATGAAGATGCGCCGCAGCGTCTGCCGCATCAGCTTGGTCAGCGCCCGCATCACCGGCTTGTAGCCCAGGATGCCGACCAAGTGATCGACTTCGCAGCTGGCCAGGATGATGGCCGGTAGCAGGTCGGGACGGTAGCGCTGCACCAGCTCGACGCCCGCGGCATCCGGCGCCTGCAGCTGCGCCAGCCGCTGCTCAATGGTGTCCAGGCGCCGTGCCCGCCGCTGCTGCTTAGTACTCTTTTCCATGCCCGTCTCCTTTCGCACTGGTCAGATCAGAGGAGAACGCTTCCGTCTCTAGTATATAGGTAGCGTGGATCGCGTTCAAGCGCAAACGCGCCCGTTTTCCCGAATGATTCCCGACGGATAGGCTATCACAGAATCATCTGTCAGAGATGCCACGCTCACACGGTCACGGGCTGCAGCTGCGCCCCGTTCATGATCATCAAGATCCCCCGGTCGTCCTCGATCACGTAGCGCAGCACGCCCGACCGCTTGGCGAACTTGGCTACCACGAGGCCCTTGAACGTGTAGTCGCCCTTGAGCTTCTGTACCTCGTCACCGACTTCGTACTCGCGTTCCATGATCTACCTCCGGCGCGAACCGCGCGTGATGGGAATTACTGACTTGTCCCGGGGCAGGCCAGGGCAGCAGCCCAGGATCTCCGTACGAGTGATACGCCTACTTAACACCCACCAGCCCACTTGGAACACAAACCTAGTGCCCTTGTCCGGTCGTCGGGTGATGCACTCCCGCAGCATCTCCCAGGTACCATCCGAAATAGTACGCCGCGGCGGATCGTACCGATCGGGTTGCCAGTAGGCAGGCGCGGTCGACGTGGGTGGGTATACCTCCAGCGTCTCCAGGTCGCAGATCTCCTGTGGCGTGAAGCCGTCGTCAACCAACCCCTGGATGGCCAGCTGCTGGTACGGCTTAAGCATTCGCCACTTCACGGATGGTCGTGAGGTACGCGATCGCCTTGTCCTTACCCCAGGCGTGGATGCCCGTCTCCCACTTGGTCACGTCCTCGTCCTTGAAGCGGGCCAACAGCTCCGGGTTGCTGGTGTACTCCGTCCAGTCGATGTTGATGACCCGCTTGCGCCAGCCGATCTTGAGTACTCGCTTGCCCCGCCGCCCCCGGCCGCTCTGGCGCAACAGGAACCACGGCCCGCAGACCTCACACGGACAGTACTCGTTGGGGATGTCCTCCAGCTCGAAGTTGGTGAAACCGGCTGCTTGGAAGATCTCGGTGAAGTACTGCCGGTGATCATCGGCCTGCTTCTCGCGATGGCACTGGCCGTGGTAGTAGGTCCACACGTCCACCGACAGCTCGTCCCCCGGCTCCAGCAGGTACACCTCCTCGGGTTTGAGCGGCGTCGCCTCGGCCTCGCGCAGCGCCTGTCGCTGCGCTTGCAACATCTTCTTCATGTCCGCGGGCGGTGTGTCCAGCGGGAACTTCGCTCCGCGCTGCTGCAACGCCGCCGCGTACCACAGATCCTCCCACCCCTTCTCGTTGCGCGGCCACTCGTGCGGCTTCCCCTTCTGGTCGCCCCAGTCGTAGAGGTCGTGGGACAGGTCGATGAAGCGGTCGTGGCGAATGTGGTCGTCGCGCACCCACTGCCGCGCGTGCGCGTGCTCGTTCTTCAACACTTCGCGCGCCACCAACAGCGTCTGCCCCACCCACGGCGTGGCATCCCGATGGCTATCCGTCTGCGCGACATAGCAGTCGTGCGCATTGTCCAGCTCCCACCCCTTGCCACACTGCGCGCAGACCACTTCGGCGGGCGGCAGATGACTGCCCATCGACGAGGTCCAGTGCGCGTCCGGGTTCATGAACTCGACCGGCATGACCCGACACGGCCCCAGCCCCTCTTTGGGCTGGGTGATCAGGCCCAAGTTGCCCGCGGAATCGGCGTACCATCGCCCCAGCAAGATGAAGCGATGGAGATCCTCGTGACGGTCGTATCCCGCTCGGTGCCGGTCGCACTCCAGTGCGTTCAGCCCCACCAAGCCGCGCGACAGGTAGTGGTAGAAGATGCCCTCGGCGGTGTCGTAGTCGTCGTAGCGCCGTGGGGGTGGCGTCGGCTTCGGCTCATCCAGGTTGAACTGGATCATGGTGCGGCCTCCTTGGGCGCCGCGGGCGGCAGTACGCCCAGTTGCTTCAGCCGTTCGACCGCCCGGTCGTATTCGTCGGCGGCACGGACCAGGAACTCGTGGCGCGTACGGCCACTCTGGATGGTGGGCACCACCAGCGCGCGTAGCACCTGCACCAGGACGACATCGAACTGCGCGCCGTAGCCGATAGCCAGCATCATGGCGTCGTTGATTTGGTCGTGCAGCAGGCAGCCGGGAGACGGCGCCCGCACCATCCCCGTCGGAGTTGCCGTAGCTTTCTTGCGCTTGGTAGTCGTCATGCCTCGTCCGCTTTCTTGTTAGGATTGCGTGGATGGCGTTCGCGCCGTAGAATGTAGACGCTCCAGCGCTGTGCTTCGCTGAGCAGCATCCGCATAACTTCGATCTCGGTGAGGTCGTGTTTCTCGACCAGCTTGAGCAGCGCCGTGCCGAAGGCGGTTTCGGCCACGCGCACCACCTGCGTTCGTGGGTGCAGTCGGGGAAACTCGTCCAGGTGACCACTCACACTGCACCCGACGTGCGCGAATTGGCGGTGGCCCACTGCTCACGCACCTTCTTGAGCACGGTACCGGCCTCGGGCACGTACTCCACCGTGACGGTGGTGTCGCCGTTCGCCGTGTCGATGACCACCGTCTTGGTGCGCACGAGGTACGGCTGCACGAACTTGCCCTTGCGGTAGTAGTGCCACAGCTCGCTGAACACGTCGTTGTAGTTGATGTCCGTGCCGAGACCGACGGCCGTGCGCATCTGGTCACGCACCGCCAGCGTGTCGAACGGCTTGCCGGTCAGCACCATCTTGGTGATTACGGTCTCGAACGTGGTCCGGGTTCCCTGCGTCCACATGCACATGTATCACCTCACTTGGTCGACGTCGCCATGTCCGTGTACTGCGCGAGGTACAACAGCTGCACCTGATCGCGGTAGTAAACCACAAACTCATCGTAGTGCAGCTTGTTGCTGCCGTAGGAAGCAGTGAGCCCGCGGGCGCCTGCCACCGACTGAAAGCCCTGCTGCCAGATGTGCGCGCCCAGACTGCTATTGGCCTGCTCCACCACCTTCACGTTGCCCAGTGCCGCATCGACCAGCAGCACATAGTGGTGCCGCCCGTAGCCGGAGAAGCCCCAGGCTTTCATGAAATCCGGCGCGAGGTAGATGCCCCCACCGAACATGCCGTGTCTGCCGCACACCAGACCGCGCCGCACGATGCTAGCCAGCGACGTCGCTTGCGTGCCGTGGTACAGCCGACGAATGTTGGGGCTGGATCCGTAGGTACCGATGGTGGCACAGATCTTCCGCAGCTTGTCGTCGTGGTGCTGCACCTGCCACACACAGGTCAGCTTGAAGCCGGAAACCGCGTGCGGTCCCGGCCACCGACCGAGATCGGCTTCGGTCAGCCGATTGGCGGCGACGTTGACATCGTCTTCCGATACCGATGACGAGGAGGGCCACGACAGTGGGCGGAACAGACGCCCCATCAGCCGCCGGGGCACGGGTGCACCCTTGGGTGGCATCTTGAGGCCGGGAGGTAGAGAGCAGTACGATGATGGCGGGGGATTGACGTCCACGGCGCGCAGCACCTGGCGTACGTCGTCCTCTACACGTAGCGGATCGACGTAGGTGCGGTACTGCTGCCACCGCTCACGGCGCCGATGGCGCGCCGCTTCCTGCTGCTGCCGATGCTGCTTGGCCGGTGCGTTCTGCCGACCACCGTGACGCAGTCGCATGCCTCGCCTCGTACATACTCAGGGTGCTGATCGTAGGAGATGCAGATCGCTGACTGCTGCGAGTTACTTGGTGCGCAGGTGCCTCCGTTTCCGAGGCGCTTCACGCACCAACTGTCGCGTAGCTGTAGTCAGCACCTCGTGCTTGGCACTGTGTAGTAGTGCCCGCCGCTGCTTGCCCGCCTGCACCAGCGCAGTGATCTCAGGCGATGCTGCCAGCGCCTTGTCAGTAGGTCGTCGATGCTTATCCAGCAGCCCCTCGGCTTGAAACAACCGCTCCAGTAGCTGCACTACACAGATCGACCGAGAGCGAAAGCCTAGCCGACGGGCGGCCACGTCCAGCATGGGCAAGTAGAAGCGCTGCGGTACATACAGCGAGAGTGTGCAATAGCCGTTGGATTCGGGCATGTGCACCTCCGCTACTTCTTGGCCGTCCGCGGCCGACGCGTCGTAGGCGGCTCGCGCTCGTGGACCTGCTGCGTCTTCCGCGCCTTGTGCTCCTTGTTGGTAGCCACTTCCACCACGTCGAGCGACTTGATCTTCTCGGGGATGGTCTTGCCCTCGATCGGCTGCAGGTAGATGATCGAGCTGCTCACCCGCGCCAGCAGTCGCTTCTTGCCGTCCTTGCCACGCTTCTTGAGCACCTTGACGCGCGCACTGTGCAGCTTGCCGTCGCTGCGCCAGTAGACCCACGGCTTGAGACCGTCCCGTGCCAGCCCTCGAATGGCACGCGCACGCTCCTTGATCAACTGCTTGCGGCGATCCAGCAGTAGCGCTTCCAGCTGGAAGACGCTCGCCGCTGCCAGCTTCTGTATGGTGATCAGGTCGCGCTGCGTCAGCCCGTCGGCCAGCCGCTGGAACAGCTTGCAGTGGTCATGGGGCTCGCAGTTGAGGTCGTGGCACGACTGCGGCACGCCCCGCCGCGGCTTCTTGAGATCGTGTCGATAGAAGTGCAGGCACAACTCGCACCGTGGGGTGGTGTCAAGCGGCGCCAGCTTCTTCAGCTTCGCAGGCTGCACCTCTTCGCGCCCACTGTTCAGCTGCACTACGGGCTTCGGCATGGCATCTCCTCCAGAGCGGGAACCACCGGAGCGTGCTCACCACCCACACAGCGATGAGCACGCTCCGGATCACTTGTCAGGAGATGCTGCTACCGACCGCCGCGCTTCTTCTTGAGCGGCTTCTTCGCCGGCCGCTTCGCGGGCTTCTTCGCCGGCCGCTTCGCCGGCCGCTTCGCGGGCTTCTTCGCGGGCTTCTTCGTCTGCTTGCGGCCCCGCTTCGGCTTCTCCGACTCGTCGTCCGAATCCGACCCGTCCGAGTCCTCGTCCTCGCCCGACTCGTCGTCCGAATCCGAACCGTCCGAGTCCTCGTCCTCGCCCGACTCGTCGTCCGAATCCGAACCGTCCGAGTCCTCGTCCTCGCCCGACTCGTCCTCATCGGACCCGTCCGAATCCGAACCGTCCGAGTCCTCGTCCTCGCCCGACTCGTCCTCGTCCTTGTCGGAGCCGTCCGAGTCCTCGTCCTCACCCGACTCGTCCTTGTCGGACGCATCCGAGTCCTCGTCCTCGCCCGACTCGTCCTCGTCCTTGTCGGAGCCGTCCGAGTCCTCGTCCTCACCCGACTCGTCCTCGTCGTCCTTCTTCCCCTTCTTCCCCTTCTTCCCCTTCCCCTTCTTCTTGCTGCCCTCGCTGGCGTCCGAGTCCTCGTCCTCATCGGACGCATCCGAGTCCTCGTCCTCGCCCGACTCGTCCTCGTCCTTGTCGGAGCCGTCCGAGTCCTCGTCCTCACCCGACTCGTCCTTGTCGGACGCATCCGAGTCCTCGCCCGACTCGTCCTCGTCCTTGTCGGAGCCGTCCGAGTCCTCGTCATCATCAGCATCGGAGCCGTCCGAGTCCTCGTCCTCACCAGAGGCGTCCGACTCCTCCTTGTCGGAGCCGTCCGAGTCCTCGTCCTCACCAGAGGCGTCCGACTCCTCGTCCTCACCCGACTCGTCCTCGTCGTCCTTCTTCCCCTTCTTCTTCTTGCTGCCCTCGCTGGAGTCGTCCGACTCACCATCGTCCGACTCGTCGGCCTCCGGCGCCGCATCCGCATCCGAGGAATCGGATCCCGACTCGTCCTCGTCCGCGCCGCTCACCAGCAGCCACTTGCGGCCCTTCTTCTCCCAGGTGAAGCCCTCGGGCAGCTCGTCCAGCGCCTCCGACAGCTTCTCCTCGATGGCGCTGCGGTCCACCAGCCCCACCTTGGCGCAGTGCGCGATCATCTCCGCCAGTCCCGGGAACGCCGCCACCAGCCGCACCACGCTCAGCTCCGGCTCGAACGGCTTGCCCTTCACCGACTTGCCGGTGAAGGCCTCCCACGCGGGGAAGTTCACCTTGGGCAGGATGACCTCGTTGGAGGTCACGTTGATGGCGCCCCACAGGTACTCCTCGATCTCGTCCGGCATGCCGCGGTGACCGACGTACTGCACCGAGCTGCAGGCGCCGCCCCGGAGCTTCACCATGAAGTCGATGAGCTTCTCCACCTTGTCGCGCTTGATGGTGCCCACGATGTGGGGCTCGTTGTCGTTCTTGAGCACCGCGCTGTTCTCGTAGCCCCACTGCGCGTTGTTGTTGACGTCCCGCAGGAAGTCGATGGCCTTGCTGCTCTCGTCCACGGCCTGCACCGCCTTGAGCCAGGGGCCGTACTCGTAGGCCCACGGCACCAGCTCGTACAGCGCCTTGACCATCTCCTTGGCCCCCATCTGCTTGGGGTGCTTCTGGTACAGCGCCACGAGGTTGCGCACGAACACCCGCGCCTCTCCGGCAAACGCCTTCTTGAGCAGCGGATCCTTCTTCGGCACCGTGAGTACCTTGAACAACTGCACCTTCACCTTCTTCGAAGCCTGCTTCTCCTTCTTCGCCATGGTCGCCTCCTTAAGGCCGTTCGACGCTGCGTCTCTTTACACTCTCGCAATCGCGGGTCACTGCGCCGTGCAACATACCAGCATGATACACCATATTGCCGCCACAGTCAAGCCCACGCTGCCGATGCCAGGAGTCACTGCACTGTGCAGTCTGCTGCGGTCGCTATGCTAGGATTTGTCTACCCACCGAAAGGGCTGCAACCACTGCCCGAGATGCTGCGCCACGGTATCCAACTGCAGACGCGTAGCCAGCCGTTGCAGCCGCTCGCGATCGCGCGGCAGGCGCCGCCGGTATACCGTGGTGATGCGGTGCTGCTCGTCGTCCGTGAACTCTTCCAGCCGCAGGTCGAACAGCCGCAGATTGCGCTTGATGATCAGCTGCGCTTCCTCGGTACCCGCCGCCTTGAAGTTGAGTCGTCCACCCGGGTGCTTAGTGCACCACTGCGGCAGCTGCTGCCGCTTCTTGCACTGCTGCACGATGGCCGCGGCCGTCTTCTCACCTACTCGCGGTACGCCCTTGACCTTGTCCGATGGATCACCGCACAGCGCCTTGTACAACAGGTACCGCCGCGGCGCAAAACCGAACTGGCTGCGAAAGGCCTCAGGCGTGACGTACTGCCCCGCCTCCATCACATTCATGGGCGGCCGGTACACATGCACATCGTCGCTCAGCAGTTGGAAGAAGTCACGGTCGTTGCTGACGATGATGGAGCGCAGCCCCTCGGCGGTGGCCCGCTGCGTGAGCTGGTAGGCCACGTCGTCAGCTTCACGCTGCTTCAGACGCAGCGTGTTGATGCCCATGAGCCGCAGCCACACCTGCACCAGCCGCACTTGATGCCGGAACAGGTCGTAGTAGGAGATGCCGTCCTGGGCGGCGGCCCGCCGCTCCCGCTTGGCGCGCTTGGGATCGATGTCCGCCACATCGAGATGCTCTTCCACCGGCAGCTGCAGGGTCACCGCCCCCGGTCGCAGCGGCTCATCGTCGTGCTCGCGCACCCGGTACTCGCGGTACAACTTGGATCGCCGCTCGGAGGAACCCCCATCGAACAGCACCACACAGCGGTTGAAGCCTTCCACTGCTGCTACTGCCGCCCGCAAGCTGCGCAGGAAGCCGTAGAGCCCGCCAGTAGGGATGCCGTCGTTGGTAGCAAACCCCAACATGCGCGGCGACCGCAGCACCCGGTGCAGCAGGTAGTGCCCATCTACAATGATGGTCTGCCGCTCCGGGTGAAAGTGATACCCGAGATCCGGGGCCATGGCGGGGGCCTACTTGGACTCCAGCGACGTGCGATCGAAGGCGCCCACCGCGGCCAGCTTGCCGCTGCGCAGCAGCCCCACCTCGTACAGCCCATCCTTGCGCACCTTGGTGATGAGCATGGGGAACTGCCGGGCCACGCTGGGATCGACGCCGGCCGGTAGCACCGACGCCGCCAGCGCCACCTCCTGCCCTTCGCCCAGACGGCTCTTGCGCGCCGACTTGCGCGCCGCGGTCTTCTTCTCGTACTTGGTGCGGTCCTCGCTCCACACGTTGATGAACGCCTCGGCCCGCGCCACGCAGCCCGCGCACTCGCCGCAGTCCACGGGGCTGTCCTCCCCATGATCCAGACACGACGTGGTGCTGTCCCAGAGCAGCTGGCGGAACGTGGCCACCTCGGACTCGCTGATGGCCGTCAGCAGCTCCTCCATCGTCGCCGTCTCGGTCGCCTCGTGCCAGGTGTACACCTGGATCATGCGCTCGTTGTAGCCACAGGAGTCCTCGTCGGCATCCGGCTCGCTGTCCGACTCGTCACGGATGTGCGTGAACAGCCCCAGCGCGATGGCGTTGAAGTTCTCGCCCACGGCCTCGGCCTCCAGCGCCGTCAGCAACGCCTCCACCGGCGCCGCTTCCATGTTCTCGATCCGATCGCGCTTCTCGATGTCCAGCACCGTCAGCCGCTTGACCTTGTTGCCCCAGTCCCGCAGCCGCCGCACCGACTTCTCGGCCATGGCCTGAGCGTAGTCGTTCATGGCCTGCTTCTTGTAGCAGCGCACGAAGAACGGGTGCACTTCGCAGCCCCGCGCCAGCAGGTGCAGCAGCATCGCCGTGCTGCCCACGCCACCACTATGCAGCAGCGCCACCTTGAGCGGCTGCGTCCACGGCAGCGCCGGCGCGTTCGTCGGTGGCAGCCGCAGCGTGGCCGGATCAGCGGGCGGCAGATCCGCGTCCGGGCCGAACGGGAACAGTTCCTTGAGCGCGGGCGGAATGGGCAGATCCACCACTTCGATCTTCGCCGTTTCCATCGGCGGCACCGACGTGCCGGTCGGCATGACCACCACCGCCGGGTTGTCGCTGGGAGTGGGGAGCGGCGCCGCCTCACCCACCGGCTTCACTACCCAGTCGCCCTCCTTCTTCGCGGCCGTGATCATCCCCGCCGCCGTGCCCTCATCATCGAAGGTATCGGTGATGACCTGCACGCCATCCTTGTTGAAGACTCCGTACTTGCTCATGGCATCTCCTCCGTCGTTAAACTGCGTGGCTTTTCACGGCGCTTGCGGGCACCGCGTCTTTACAAGCGCTACTTGCCCCCTACGGGCTTGCGTCGTAGTACGACTTCGCCCCGCTGCATCGCGTATTCTACGGAACGCATCGCGGGATTGAGCTTGTTCATCACCCCACCCATGTGCTGCTCGATCCACTGCTCGATGAACTCCAGCCGTGTCTCCGCGGTATGCAGCGTATCGGGAATGGGAATGTCGTCGATGTTCACTTCGTGCTGCCCCAGTGAATGGTACGCGGTCTGCACCAAGTAGCAGGACTGCTGCAGCTTCTTGTCGTGCAGGTACACCGTACCACCCACGAGTGGTAGATTTCCATCCGTGATGCACAGATGCTCGTGATGCTCCTCGTCACCTTCGCCTTCGGCTACGAACCAGTCGATGCGCATGGTCATTGGTACTTCTCCTCGGCGGTCACGCCCAGCGTTTCAGGCACTTCTACAAAGTCTGAGAACGCGGCCTCCGTACCCAGTCGTCGTTGCTGCTCCTCGTTGTACACCAGCAACAACCCACGCGCCTCGTTCACCAGCCGCACCAGCCGACAGCTGGGCTTGTGCCCCCAGTCCTTCAGGTTATGACACTCGGGGCAGCAGGGCTCGTACTCCGGATGGCAATGACAGGAGGTATTCTTCTCGGCACGCCACTGCCCTTCAACTACCTCGTGCGCCAGATCGGCCATGATCTGCGCATCGGTACGCGGCTCGATCGGCTCGGTGCTCATGGCGTAACCTCGTTGGCGAGTGCGGCCTTCGCCGCGTGCACGTGCTTGCACATGCAGGTGCAAGCTGCCAGTGCCTCCCGCACCCGCTGGATCTGCAGCCGGTAGGCATCGTCTCGCGCACACAGCTGCAGGATTCGAGCAACTTCGGCCAGCGGCTCAGTCTCTTCGGGTTCGACCCCGAGTACTTCGCGAATCTTCACCAGTCGCGCCTCCAGCGTGCGGATGCTTTTGCACTGGCTGGTCAGCACGTCCTCATCGGTCATCGACCGAGACTGCTCGCGGGCCAGAGCGTCGAGGGCCTGCTCCAGCAGCACCGTGACTGGCTTACCATCGCGGCTGAACCCCACCCACTCATGTGAGCACAGCCACGCTCGCGCCGTCTCGATCGCAGATGTCGTCGCCGGCGTCAGCAACGCAATGGCCCTGCGCAACGCGTCGGCGGGTTTCCCCGCGATAAAGCCGATCGGGTATAGCAGGTCCGTCAGCTCCCTGATTAGCTCCTCGTGCGGCATGGTCTACCTCATAGATCGTCGCGGAAGCCGGAGAACGCCCCCTCCAGCTGCTTGGCCGTCTTCGTGCTCAGCCGCGGGTAGCACGCGATGATGTCAGCGGTCGCGTCGCGCGCCTGCACCAGCACGTCGATCTTGCGTCCCACCAGCTGCTTGCGGTGCTTCCAGAACAGCGTGCGCATTGCGTCGGTCATCTTGCCGCCGACGTTGACCTTGCGCCCCTTGTACAAGCACACGAAGGCGCCGAACATGCCGCGGAACTTGCCACACCCCTCCTCGTAGCCCACCACCGGCATGGTGATGGTGTCTTCAGGCTTGATCTTGGCCCACTCGCGCCCGCGCCGCGTGGCCGACCACCCGCCCCGCGGATCCTTGACCATGACGCCTTCGAACCCATCCTCCAGCCGCCGCTGGTAGATGGCGTAGACCTCTGGCAGGGTGTGCGCCCACTCCCACGGCACCACCCGCAGCTTCCACCGCGCGCTGTTGATGATCTCGATGGTGATACGCTCCACTCGCTGGCTGTGCTTCTCGCCCGCATCCGCCACGCGAAAGCGCTTGAGCGCATGCACCTGCGGTACCAGCGTGGCCGCCTGCGCTTCGGCCCGCTGCCACTTCTTCTGCTTCGCTTCGTCGCGCGTGGCCAGCAGATGCGGATGCTTGATCAGGTAGCCCGCCAACACGCGCAGCAGATCCCAGCGCCGCAAGATCTGCGGCCGGGCCGTGCCGTTGTGCTCGTAGTAGTCGGTGACGGGAATGAGGTCGAACAGCCACGCGTACACCTTCTTGCGTGCCAGCTCTACCTCGTCTGGTGGCGACACGAACATGTTGCGCGCGGCATCGCGCTTGCCCCGCTTGGCCACCGATGACGACTCGTTCCAGTTCTTCGACATCGCTTCGAAATCGAAGGCGCCGGTGCCCACCTGCTGCAGGCGCTCCTCGATGTGGGTCATGGTGGAGTAGCGGTAGCCGCCCCGCGTGAACGCGTAGCACAGCTCATCGTGGCTGGGCGCGGTGAAGCGTAGGCCGTCGAACTTGGGGTCCACCATCACCGGGAAGGGAAGGGGCCGCTTCGGATCGAGCGGGTGGCAGGTGTAGCAGCCGCGGTACTCCGGCTCCACCGCACTGGCCCGCTTGCCGGCGGTCTTGCGAACGGGCAGCTCCCCCGGCCAGATCTTCTTCACGGTCTTGGCCTGCACGCCGATGTCGAGATGCCGTGCCAGCACGCGGCTGTACCACTTGACCTCGTCCGCGCACAGGTCGTTGTTGGTGAAGAAGTCCACCACGGTCTGCTTGGCCGCGTTGCCGGTGACCTTGCGGTCGTTGAGCGCGTGCAGCAGCTGCATGAACTCCTTGAACCGCAGTTGCAGCTTGCCCTCCGTGGGCGAGCGCCGCGAGGCCGCCTGCTTGCGCGCCCGCTTCAGGGTCGCGAGCGGTACCTCCGTGAGGTAGTAGTTCTCGTGCGCCGCGTAGGTACGCTGCATCAGCTGCTGCAGCGCGGAGTTGTTCTTGGCCTGCAGCAGTAGCGTCTGCTTGCCCTTGCCACTGACCGCTTCCACGGCCGCCAGCACTTCGAACGCTTCGCCTACCTTGAGCATGTCCGTCTCCGTTGTCTTGGTGCTGATCGCACTAGGAGCTGCTGTCGTCGTCCATGTCCACCGCATCGCGGGTGGGCAGATGCTTGCGCTTCAGCTTCTTGCGTGGAGGCCGCTCTACCTTGGACTCGCGCGCCGCCTTCTTCAGTTCACGCTTGTCGCGCTTGAGACTGGCGCGGTGCACCAGCGCCGCCGGCACCTTCCAGGTCTTGACAGCCACCTTGGCGTCTTCGCGCATCTCCTCCACTTCCACGCTGATGTACTTGGGGCCGATGCGCAACACGGTGCCGTAGGTCTTATCCCCATCGCGGTCGAACCACACGCGGTCGCCAGGGCTCAGGGATTCGGCCACCGCGCGTCCTTCGTCGGCCAGCTGCTTGTTGATCGCGGCCACGACCTGCGCGTTCAGCTCGCGCAGTTCGTCCAGCGACATCTTCTTCAGCCTACCTCGCAGGCTCATGGCAGCTTCCTCGTTTGCTTTCCACGTGTCGCCAACATCGCACTCGCCTCCGGTAGCAGGTTTTCGAGACAGGGCTTCGCGCCTCTGCCAGTATAATACAAGAGAGCCGCTCACGCAAGCCGGAAACGCTGCGCGGCCACCGTCGGCAACCTGCCGAAACTATTGGGGATTTTCCGTCGGAAAAGCGTACCAGGAGCATGGATGCGGAAGCCGCAGCTACTGGATTAGGCAGGTGGTGGTTGGATTTTCTGCATGAAGGGTTCTAGCTGGCGCAGCAGTTGGATCATGGTAGTCTGCACCGCAGCCTCGGTAGTGCGGCGGCGCTGCAGCAGGATCTGCAGGTACAACCCGGTACTGCCCACCACGTGCACCATACTGAAATACGTTTGCATCGCCGCGTCACCTACCTGCCGGCAGTACTGCCACGCCTGCGGCAGCAGCAACACCGGATCGATAGCCGCGAAGATGTCCGCTGCCGCAGCGGCTACTGGATCTTGCGCCATATCCACTAGCTGCACCACGGGGCCGCGCGCACCCCGACAACAGCCGCGCTCGCGGAGCCGCAGTTCGAATGGCACACGCACGCGATGCTGCCGCACCCGCGCTAGTAACGTGCGTAGCGACGCCGTGGCATCGTCGTAGAAGGCTAGTTGTTCTGCGGGTAGGCAGGCGTCGGCCCACTGCTGCAGCAGTGGACCTTCGGTAGTCGCTAGCGGCAGCAGTTGTAGTACCGTGCAGGTGGGCGGGTCACTGAGCCGACACAGCGCGATGCGTTCAACGGTGCCATCGGGCGCGGCCAGCGCTGAAGTGATCACGATGGGTGGCATTACGAGGAGAATAGGCGCGGCATTTGGCTAAGCAGTTTGGCGGGCTTGGCTACCGCTTTGGGTTTGGCATGCTCGCGACCGTGTTGCGGATCCAACCGCGCCGCGGCAATGCGAGCGCGAGCCATACGCGCGTAGCGACGCTTGCGCTCTACCATGACGTAATGGAAGCCCTCCTCTACCGCGGCCACACCCGTGCTGCCACTGCCAGAGAACGGATCCAGCACTATCCCGCGCCGCATCTCGCGCTTGGTAGGCAGCACCAAGCGCAGCAGCCACCGCAGTAGGCGTACGGGTTTGACCGTGGGATGAACGTTGCGCCGTACGGTAACCAAGCGCTTCTCGCCATCGCGCGGCGTCACCGCGTAGATCTTGCGCCCGTGCTTGGCGAAGCGCTCATCATCCAGGCCGCGGTCGCGTTCCTGCGCCGAGGGTTTGCTGCAGGTGTAGAGGTTGACCGGCCACGCCCCACGATCCGCAGTGGTAGCACCGTACAGGATCATGCGATTCCACGATGCCGACAGGTGGCGCGTGGGTGGCCGTTTCTTACCTGCTGCTACCCGCGCAGCCTGCTCTTCGGTGAGTGGCGGTCGACAGGCATCTACATGGAAGGCACCCACACCCCAGCGCAGCAGGTTGTGTCCCAGCGTCTTCTCACTGAACGGCTTGCGCATCACCAGGATGGGTTCGAAGCCCGGCTTGAGGCCGGTGTGCCACCCATCCCAGACGCGGCCTTGCTTGCTACGGGCATGGTAGACTTCGTGGGCGAAGGCCTCGCGCTTGAAGCAGCCCCTGGCCCGATCCACTGCCACGGCGGCCATGATGCCAGTAGGCATACCGGACTTGTAGCGCCACGCGATGATGTCCCGCGGTTCGAAACCGGCGTCCTCGATCCCCGCCATCATCCGATGCAGCAGCCGTCGCGACGAGAAGGCCAGCAGGTAGCCACCCGGACGTAGTACGCGCCAGCATTCGCGTGCCCAGGCGGCACACCACTGCTGATAGCTGCGGCCTTCGCGTTGGAACTCGAACTCGGCCTTGGCTACCGCGTGGCCGTGCTTGATCGGGGCGTCCCAGTCAGCGTGGTCACCGAAAGAGATACCGTAGGGTGGGTCGGTCACGATGCCGTCGATGCTGTTACGTGGTAGCGTAGGCAGTACCACGAACAGATCGCCACGCAGCACGCGATCGCGTTTGAGCTTCGGCTTATGAGGTTTCACACTCTAGCTTTACAAGCGGATGGGCGGCTCGGCCGGTGGGGAGGTGTCGTCGTCTTCGTCATCATCCGGATCGAGGTAGGGTACGTCGGGCAGCTTGACCAACTCAGGGTCGGTGTGCAGTACGGTATCGACCAGGCGCTGCGCGGCGGGATCCAGCGTCTCCTCAGCCGGCTCCTCCGTGAGCAGCTGCGCCTGCACGAACAGCACCTCGGC